>Ga0209713_10001692_pt1 | contig 13406 bp, 12 predicted proteins | sample ArcOceMetagenome_3_FD_187444 | JGI IMG/M metagenome (GOLD analysis project Ga0209713, IMG submission 187444) | Marine eukaryotic phytoplankton communities from Arctic Ocean - Arctic Ocean- Svalbard ARC20M Metagenome (SPAdes) (version 2) | ecosystem: Environmental > Aquatic > Marine > Oceanic...
AACGGCACGAGTTTTGTTTATTCTGTTTTTCATTTTTTACACGGAACTCACACACGTACACTCCCAGTATGGTCACTTCTTAGCCTGGTTCTCTCGCGTCTGCACCCCGGCAGCCGCGGTTGCGGCGGCGCGTAGAACGCCCCGCGCAAGGTGGTACGCCGCGTCCTGAGGGTTGAGCTGGCGCGAGCGGTTATCGTTTTGGGACTTGTCGGGCATGATCACGGGTGAGAAGTCAAGGTTGGGCGAACTGCAGAGGCTTACATGTAAGGGCCTGGGAATATCTTGTGTTGTCGCCAGCCCCGATTCAGTCGGGTGGGACGACTGACCGAGCTGCCGCAAGCGCGCCATGCTCTTCCGCGCCGTGATCGTTTCCCTTCTCGCGCCGGCGGCCGCGTTCGGCTCCGGACGCGTCGCGTCACACCCCCCGGAGTACGGGCGGCGGAACCCATCAGCAGCGTAGCGCGGGTCCACCCTACCGTCCCTCAATGCGTGTGGCTCGACCCTCGTCTCCGCAGCTTCAGTCGTTCTCGCCGGCCGTCAGCTTGCGTTTCTTATTGCACCGGCCACGGTGATTGAGCACGTTGTTGCACCACTCCGACTTGCGGCACCGGTTGTCGGGGCGTGGCATGGCGGTCGCAGCTGCTGCTTCGGTCGCGGAGGAGCCGGTCTGAGCCAGATGTGCTCACGCCCGCTCTCCGGAATTTGATGGCGGTCGCAGCTGCTGCTTCGGTCGCGGAGGAGCCGGTCTGAGCCAGATGTGCTCACGCCCGCTCTCCGGAATTTTTGGCGGTAGGTTCCAGGTTCCACAGTGGCGGTCGTAACGGAGGTTCCAGGTTCCAGGTTCTTGGGTCCCGGCTCCAGATCGAGGTCGTAAATGAAAATTTTAGAAGCGCGCCCGAGGCGCGTTTCGAAGAATTTGGCCTCCAGACGAGGTTCCGCCGAGGTTCCAGGTTCCGTGCCCGCCGGCCACCCAACGCTCTCCAGAGCAGGTTCCGAGGTTCCAGGTTCCGAGCATCCGGCGAGGTTCCGAGTCCGGTGAGGTTCCGACAGTGAAGAACCGCTAGGCTACGGGTTCCTGAGGTTCCAGGTTCCGGGGGTCGCGCGGAACCGTGTCATCAGGGGTAGACTGCCCGAACGGGCCGAAGGGATTTAGCCCAGGCAGGGCAGCTGGGATGATGGTGATTGGTGTGACTCACTACACCAAGGTTCGTTCGATTCCGAGGGTCGCCGAGCGCTGGCTAAATTAACACTTTAACATGCAGACTAAGGTCATGAAAAGAGCACCTAGCTAGAGGCTGGCGAGCCTGACGGGCCGCGACGTCGACGACGCGTCGACGTCGATCGCCGACGCCTGGCCACGCGCCTGGCGCACGTCGGCCACGTGCGCAGCGAGGGCGGGGCTGCGCTCGCCGCGCAGGTCGGTGAGCATCGCGTCGCGCAGCGCGGCGTCGCTTAGGCCGCGCCCCGCGAGGTAGGCGAGCTTGGTGACGCACGCCTCGGTCGTCATGTCGCCCGCCGAGACGACGCCGAGCTCGAGGAGCAGCCGACCCACCTGGATGGTCATGGCCAGACGCAGCGAGAATGGCGACTTGGGCGGCCTCTGGCTGCAAGGCCACGGCCGCTCGGTGGGGTCTGACCTGCTGGGCCTCTCCCCACGAGTGCGAAGGGCAGCCCCAAGCCTTCAGATGCAGTCTGTGGAGCCCGTGGTGGCCAGCTGTGGCCTCACCAAGACGGCCACTCTGACCATGCCGGCCCACCTCGTACGTGCCCAGCGAGACGGAGCCCTTCGGGCACTGCGACACGGCGACGACGACGATGCCGCGGCTCGTCGCGTCGCGGATCGTCTGCAGGAACGTGTCCTTGTGCGACGGCCCGTTGCCCGTGCCGTACAGCGAGAGGACGAGGCCGCGCAGGTCGGGCGCGCCGCGCACCTGTCAGACGCAGCGAACACGTCAGACGCAGCGAACACGTCAGACGCATGGTCAAACCCAGCGAAAACGTCGACTTCGGCGGCTCGTGGCGGAAGAGCCGTCGCTTTCTGAGGTGGCCTGCGGCACCAGGCGCCTCCTCCCGAGTGCGTAGAGCAGCTGCAAGCCTTCGAACGCATTCTGAGGAGACCGTGGGGGCCAGCTATGGCCTCGCCAAGACGGCCACTTTGACCGTGCTGCCGCACCAGCGCCGCGAGCGCGCCGTCGTCGAAGCCGGGCGAGAGCCGCACGACCATCACCTTGGTGTCGAGCCGGCTGTGCACGCGCAGCCGCCCCGCGGGCGGCGGCCGCCAGAGCGCGCGCGCCGTCTGGATCGTCGCGCCGACCGTCGCGAGTGGCGGGAAGTTGGGCGAGTCGAAGGCGGCGAGGCCTGGATGGTCAAACGCAGTGAGAATGGCGACTTGGGTGGCCTCTGGCAGGAAGGCCACGGCCTCCCGGAGATATCCGAGGTGCTGGGCCTCTCCTCACGAGTGCGGAGGGCAGCCCAAAGCCTTCAGATGCAGCCTGACGAGCCCGTGGTGGCCAGCTATGGCCCCGCCAAGACGCCACTTTGACCATGCTGCGAGGCCCGACGAGTCGACCTTCATCGCGCGGTTGGCGCGCAGCAGCACGTCGTTGAAGAAGATGGCGACCTCGCTCAGGTCGAGCTGCGCGGCGAACATGACCGAGATGATCAGGTTGCGCCGCGCGTCGTTGTACACCTCGCACATCGGGATGATCGAGCCGGTGAGCACCACCGCCTTGCCGAGGCCCTGCAGCATGAACGAGAGCGCCGCGCCCGTGTACGCCATCGTGTCGGTGCCGTGCACGATGACGAAGCCGTCGTAGTCGAAGTAGTGCTCGCCCACGAGCTCGGCCAGGTACGACCAGTCGGCCGGCCCGATGTTCGACGAGTCGAGCAGCGGGTCGTACTCGATCATGTCGGTGTCGGGCATGTCGGCGTTGCTGAACTCGGGCATTGTGCTGACCACCTCGCGCAGGTAGCCGGGCTTCGGCTCGAGCGCGCCGGTCGTCGGGTCCTTGCTCATCCCGAGCGTGCCGCCCGTGTAGATGATGAGCACGAGCCCGTTGACGTGGCCCGCGCCCTGGCTGGTCAGCGTCACCGGCTGCAGCTTTGATCGCGGGACGGACAGCTCGTCGTCCGATTTCGACGTTTGCTGATGCTCCGCCTGCTTCTGATGCGGCGGCGGCGCTGCGGCGACTGCGTTCGCGGCTGCCTCGGTGGCGTTGGCAGGCGTCGCGCTCTCGGTTGCGTCGCCGTCGTTAGGCATCGCCCAGCCGCCCTTCGGCTCCGGCATGCCGCCGCGCGGCTTGGGCCACGGCTCCGTGCCCATCATCATGACGCGCACCGCGCGAGGCTGGCGGAGCAGTGCACGCGGTGCGTGCGAGGTGAGCAGCAGGCCGCCGCATAATGAGAGCAGGAATATCATGCCGGCGATGCCGCTGGCCGTGTGCGATGGCGAGATTGCGGCCGCGGAGAAGCGCGCGCTTGCGTGAAGCGTGGGGGGACACCAGCACACGAAACGCGCAATAATGATCTGGCGTTGAGCGAGGTGTCCGATATGAGGTGTCCGAGTCGTGCAAAGTTAAGTCGCACGTTGCCTCCCCCTCCCCCCACCCCACATCCCCCAACCCACACACCCCCTAGATTGAGCGGCCAAAAACTAAGCTGCGGTTGTTTGGCCTACTGTATGTGTAGTGGCAGCGCCAACTGAGCGCTCGAGCGCTAGCTCCGTCAGCCTCCCCTCGTCGTCGGCGCGGCTCCACTTCGCTGCCCTTGCATCACATTGCTGCGGAGCAGCCCGAGCACGAATCAGATGCGCAGCGCGGAGCCCACTCCCGAGGCTAATCCGACCGCCCCGGCTGACGACGTGGTCGTCGACGTCGACCTGTCCGACGCGAAGACGTCGAAGAGCCAGACCGGCGTTAGCTGCGCCGCGCTGTTCCTGATTGGTGCGCTGACGTCCTTCCCACCGCTGACCATGGAGATCTACATCCCGTCGCTCCCTACCATCGAGGAAGAGCTGCACACCAGCTCCGCACACGTCCTCTCCACGATCTCCGTCTACACGATATCCTTCGGCGCGACGCAGCTGGTGCTCGGGCCGCTGAGCGACGTGTACGGTCGGCGCGGCATCCTGCTCGTCGCCATGGCCACCTACACGGCCTCGAGCGCGGCGTGCATGTTCGCGCCCAGCGTCGAGGTGATGTACGCGCCGCGCATCGTGCAGGGCGCCGCGTCGGCCGGCGCGATCATCCTCGGCCAGGCGATCCTGCGCGACCTGCTGCCCGTCGAGAAGCGCGAGAGCGTCACGTCGAAGATCGCCGTCGTGCGCGCGCTGTCGCCTATGCTCGCGCCGGTGCTCGGCAGCTCCATCGCCGCGCTGCTCGGCTGGCGCGCCAACTTTGGCCTCCTCGTGCTGCTCGGGCTCTACGCCGTCGTCGGCACCAAGCAGCTGCTCGCCGAGTCGCTGCCGGCGGAGCGGCGGCAGCCGCGCTTCTCCCTGCGCGCGGTCCTCGGCGCGAACGCGCACCTGCTCTCGCGGCGCGACTTCACGTGCTGGGCCGTCCCCGAGGCGCTCGGCTTCGGCGGCTTCTTCGTGTGGATCTCGTGCTCGTCGTACATCCTGCAGGCGCTCGCAACCCTACCCCCACCACCGTGCGCCTTCTTGGGTGGTACGCCCCCTCCGCGGCCTCCTCACAGTGGTGCCCCCCCTTCCCCCCCCCCTCCCTCACAACCCGCAGGGCTTCTACGACGTGCCGCTCGCGCTCTTCGGGCCGCTCTACTCGATCACCTTCGTCGGCGCGATCGGCGGCTCGGCCGCCGCGCCGCGGCTGCGCAGGCGCGGCCTCTCGCCCACGGCGACGTACGCCGTGGGCGGCACGCTCTCGGCGTGCGCCGGGCTGCTGCTGGGGCTGCTCTCGTTCACGCCACTGATGCGGACGCCGTCGGCGCTCTCGCAGGTCGTGCTGCAGAGCTGCATGGTGTGCTACATCTTCGGCCGCGGCGTCTGCATGGTGCAGGCGCAGGTGCAGTCGCTGGAGCCGTTTCCGACGCGCGCCGCCTCGGCGGCCGGCCTGATGGGCGCGTGCCGCATGGCGAGCGTCTCCGTCGTCTCCGTCTGCGCGTCGACCCTCACCGGCGGCGGCCCGGCGCCCGCGTGCCGCGCCATCGCCCTCCTCGGCGTCGCATCCCACCTGTCGTACCTGCTGCTGCGGCCGCGCGCCGCCCCTGCCACCGCCGCCGTCGCCGACGCCGCCACCGCCGGCGGCGCCTCCTCCTCCTCCTCCTCCTCCGCCGCCTACTCCCCCTCCTCCTCCTCTCGCCTCAGCCGGGGCGGGCTGCTCGGGGCGTGCTCCAGCACGCAGGCCACTGCCGCGCTCAGCGAGCTCAACCCTGCCGCCGAGATGGCCGCGGCTCAGGCTCAGACCGAGGTCGCGCAGGCGAAGGCGGCCGCCGCCGAGGCGGCGGCACCGCGCCCACTCAGCGCGCCCTCACCGCCGGGAAGCGGCGTCGTGATGGTCGGCAACGTCATGGTGAAGCCTCACCCGCCTGAGCTGCTCGCTGCGGCCGCCGCCGCGTCAGCCGTGGCCCGCGCCCAGCCCCGAGCCGAGCCCGCCGCGCCCGCCGCGGACCTGCCGACTGGGGTGGACTCGGAGAGGCTCGAGGAGAACGCTGGCCGCACACCGCTGACGTGATGTGCAGTATTGAAGTATTTACTAAATTGTATGCATCTGAAACATGACACATTGATTTGCACAGTAGTTCTGAACGCATGCGTGCCTGGCTCATTCCCCCGGCGGCGGCGGCGGCGGCTGAGAGCGGCGCCCGCTGCGTTCGGTAAGGGCCCCGAGCTCTTGCGCTCGGTTTTGAGCGGGTGACAAGGCGTGAGGGCCACAATTTGTCCCTTGATCAGCGCCTCGAGCTTGTCGATCTTCGCCTCGAGCCTCTCCATCTGCACCTTCGCTGCGCCCACTCCCGCGCTCGTTGGCCTCGGCCACGCTGACTCTCGCCCACTTTGCAGGCGGGCGCGTGGAGTCTCGGAAGCGGAGTGGACCCAGCTGCGTGACGCGCTTCTTCGCATTGAGCAGGCGCTGCAGTTCCGGCCTGAGCGCCGAGTCCTGTCGCTTGGGAGCGCCACGGGCAGGAGGAGGAGACTGCTCCTTCTGAGATTGTTCGGGCGGCTAGCCCGTGACCCTGGAGCACGACCTGGGGCGGTGGAGGAAGCCAGACCGCCGTCGCTTGCTCCGACGCTCGCGCCTTGTCATGACCCAATGGCCGCGAGTCGCAGCATTGAAGCTGAAGCTCAACAGAGTGTCACCCAAAATAGGAAGCTAGCCTAAGGCCACAGAAAAGTGAAGGTTTGTTAGCTTTCAAGGTGTTTTATGGTAAGCGTGCGTTGGTAAAGCCTCCCTGGATCTCCGGCGGCCCACCGGGAGACCAATGGGCGATTGGGAACAAGGGTGACTCGTGCACCACGACCTGCAAGAATCTGGGTCTGCAGTGCGACGTCGAAACCACCGCATCTCTGAGAGACTACAATATCATGAGCGGGGTCTTGCACAATCTGAGTGCAGCGGATTGGTGCAGCAGTTCGTCTCAGGTCACGTCTGGCTGGGGTAACAAAGATGCTCTGCCGGCTGTGACCGATTCCTACAACTGTATGACCTGGGATGATCACACACAAAACATGGAGACGACATGCCCGGCCGTGAACTCCGAGTGGCGGCGAATCTGCAGCTGCACGACCCGCCAGTTTCCACCGTCGCCTCCACCCTCTCCGCCACCGCCCTCGCCGCCACCCTTGCCATCGACGCCTCGATCTCCGTCACTTCCCATATCGGACTCAGATCGCTGCTTCGCTGCGTGTCAGACGCTCGGGTACTGCTGCAACGATCACTCCGTTGGCTCCAACCGGCTTCTCAGCTGCGCACAGGCGTGCAATTCGCGCACGAGGTTCGCGCACGAGGTTCAAACCAGACGGAGTGCGCAAGTGCGTGCAACGAAGTCAACACCGAGCGGAGCTGTTCATATTCCATCAACGGCCACCAGTACGGTATGTGCGCCTCATGCTCAGACATCATCATTGGGGACCAAAAGTGCTCCTCTGGAGTTGGGAGCGTCGACGCTTGCCATGCCGGTTGTGACCTGTCAGCGGCGGGACGTCGCTTGACCGACCAAACGCAACCACCACCCACCTCACCCCCACCACCCCCACCACCACCCACCACACCCCTCTGCACCTGCAACCCCGGCTTCTACGACCCCATCACCTACGCCGACAACTCCAGAGCAAGCACCGGCTGCGACTTCGGATGCGGCCTTCAGTGCATAGCTTTATGTCATTTTAACACTTTTCATTTTCGGGGCTTCCACACATGCATTCAAACCTGGTGGGGTTGTCACCCAGGTCCCAGCGCGTTCTGCGGTGTAAACTAAACTAGCTCATGCACACCCCGTAGATAGATAGATAGATATCTATCTGCTGACTATACAGATTGTTTTTCAAGCTATGCACACCCTCCTTTGCCTTTGCCCCGACACAGATCACAGTACCCACAGTGGCCTATCGTCTTGAAGTTTGCACATTGCAGGTGGTCTCAAGCGGAGTTTGCGCTCGTCGGCTTTTTTTTCTGCTTCGGCACTGGCTTCGGCATCGGCACGGGCTCCGTCTTGACGCCTCCGCTGCGCTCCGAGTCGTGCTTCGCCTCCTGCTGCTGCTCCTGGAGCCGCTCCACCTTGGCGAGCAGCAGTCGCAGCAGCTCCCCTTCGGTCGCCGTGTGGTCGAGCGTGCGGGAGCTGCCCGTCGCTTTTGGCGCGCCCGACGGCCGGACGAGGCCGCGTCCCGGACACCCGCGCGCCACCAGCCGCGCCGCGAGCCCCATCAACAGCGCGGCCACCGCCACGCCGCCGCACAGCAGGAAGAGGCCCGACATGGCCTTCAGGCCCACCGGCTCGTTGTCGGCGGCTGCGACAACACAACGCGGGGACGGAGGGCGTCGGGGCAGACGTGTACGTGTGTGCGCGAGGATGCTGCTTCGGGCGCAGGGCGCGGGCTTGGGGCGGACGGGCGGCCGTGACCATCACTCACAAGCCGCGGTGAGTGAGGTGAGTGGCGTGGGAAGCGCAGAGCGCAAGGCGTGGTCGCCGTCTCACGCGTGCGCGTCTGTGCGTGGTGTGGTGGCGTGCGGTGGAGGCGTGCGTGTGTGTGGGCTTGCGACGGATGGTGCCGCTCGCATCGGACGCGGCGGTGCTGCGGCGCACTGTCGTCCGTCGGGCACGCGCGGCCCTGCGCATAGTACGTGTTGCGCAGCTCGACGCCCGCCTTCTGGCTCTGCAGGAAGCGCCACGCGACGCTCAGCCCGAGCGCGAGCTGCCTGTCCTCGGCGCGCAGCGCCCACGCCATCGAGAAGGGCAGCACGCGGATGAAGGCCGTCTCGCGCGTCTCGTTGCACGCGTCGAGGAGCTGCGCGTGCAGCGTCTCGCGGTCGGTCATCCAGACGTCGGCCGCGCCTGGAAAGGAGGGTCGAACGCGGCGAAAAGGCAACTTGGGCGCAACTTGGGCGGCCTGTGGCTGAAGAGCCATCGCTTCCTGCGGTGGTCTGAGGTGCCAGGCCCCTCCTCCCGAGTGCGTAGAGCAGCCCCACGCCTTCAGATTCAGTCTGAGGAGACCATGGTGGCCAGATGTGGCACCGCCAAGACGGCCACTTGAGCGTGCTGCGCGTGCCCGAGCGGAGCGCATTGAGGCAGTAGGCGGCCGAGCGCGTGTCCCACGTCGGGTCGGTCGGGTCGCGCACGCCGTCGCCCATGTAGATCGAGCTCGCCACGTACGGCGTGAGCGCCTGCGCGCGCTCGGCGTACGGCACGCACGCGACCGCCTGGATGGTCAGACGCAGCGAAAACGGCGAGTTTGTCACGGCCTGGCTCCAAGGCCACGGCCTCTCGGTGGGATCCGAGACGCCAGGCCCCTCCTCACGAGTGCGGAGGGCAGCCCCAAGCCTTCAAATGCAAACTGATGAGCCCGTGGGGGCCCCACCAAGACGCCGCTTTGACCATGCTGCGCCGCGTCGAGCAGCTGCTCCTCGGACTGCGGGCCGTGCACGCTGACCGACGCCTTGTTGAAGAAGGCCGCGAGGTTGGCCGTGTACGTCGTGCCCGTGACGAGGACGAGGCCGAGCAGCGAGAGCCGCAGCAGCCGCCGCGAACCGTCCGCCCACTCGTAGTCGTCGCCGCCGAAGCACGCGGCGATCACGTGGTAGCCGGTGCGCACCGAGCTCGTCACGCCGCGCTGCGCCGCCACGCGCAGGCCGCGCGCGCCCCCCACTTTTGGCTTCGGGCCGTCGCCGTCGACGTACGCGCGGCCGGCGCCGTCGCCGCGCGCGTCCATATCGGCGAGCAGCACGAGCAGCACCGTGTACACGACCAGGCAGACGCCCAGAGCAAACCACACGGTCGGAGTGAACGGCTCGAAGAGGGCGAACGGGTTGTCGCCCCTGAGCTGCTCCTTGAAGACGAGGCCGGTGGTCTCGGTGGAGACGCAGTCGTCGGTGATGACGAACTCGTCGTCCATCTTCACGTCGGTCAAGTTGATCGTGTACAGGTCGTTGCTCGTCAGCACCAGATCGGCATCCACCAGCCCCTGGGCGAGCGGCGAGCTGCGGTCGATGCGGCCCAGCATGCCCGTGGCAGGATCGACGGAGAGGGCGATTCCATTCGGCGCGTTGCTGGTGGGAATGATGACGTAGTCGATGTCCATCTCAGCCGCGAGCAGGTGGATCATCTCCGGAATGAAGCCGCTGTAGGCGCCGGTCGCCGAGTCGTAGGCGTAGTACGGCGGGTAGTCGATGGGGCCGAGCGCGAAGCGGACGGTGCGGCCGGTGCAGCACCGGTACGCCGAGCTGTGCGCGGTGGCGCTTGGGAGGAGAAGGAACGCCAGGAGCGCAACGTCCGGAACCGCCGGACCCATTTTGTTCAGCGCCGTCTTGGCGTCGCGCGCACGCAGCGCACTCGCTAGAGACCGTCGTGGCGCATGGCTCCAGTCTCGGGACTCCGCACCTCCGCCATCGAGTGCGCCTGCAAAGTACAACCGACCGAGCCCTCCACTCCCACCGCGTCCGCCTCGACGTCGGCCGACGAGGCGCCAGCGTCGGCCACCACCGCCAAAGCGGCTGCTGCTTCTCCGCCGCAGCTTCCTCCTGCTACCATCCCTAACGCTGGGCTTGAGCTTGGCTTCGATGCGAGCATCGACGCGATGCTCTACCTGGCGTTCGGCCTCGGCTCGGGCTGGACGCTCGTCGACGCGCTCATGATCGAGGTGGCGCGCATGGGCCAGACGCAGCCCGAGGGCCTGGCGCTGGCGACGATCATGGGCACGGCGTCGACCGTCGGCGGCACGGTCGTCGTGCCGGCCTTCTTCTGGCTGCAGAGGCGGCTGCAGTGGCCGCTCTCCCGGTGGGTGTGGCTCGCCCTCGTCGGCCAGGCGCTGTCGGCGATCATCGGCGCGGGGTTCTGGAATGCGACGTGGCACGACACCTCGCCCGCCCTCTACGCGCTGGGCTTCCTGAGCTCGTTCGCGGGCAACTTCCAGCAGCTCGCGGTCGTGCCGTGGGTGCAGGAGGGCGGCACGGAGCCGTCGGCCGTCTCGTGGACGATGGCGGGCAGCAACCTCGGCGCCGTCGTCTGCGCGATCTTCGGCGCGATCCAGAAGCCCGGCGCGCCCGACCAGCGGTTCTCGGTCGGCACCTTCTTCGTGATGGTGCTCCTCCTCGTCGTGATGGGCATGGCCGCGTTCGCCACGCTGCTGCGGCGGCGCGCCGAGGCCGCGCGCGCCGCCAGCCTCGCCAGCCTCAGCCGCGCCGCCGCGCCGCCCGAGGCGATACGCCACGGCCACGACGGCACGACGAGCCGGCGCGACGCGCAGCAGAACGACCTGGTGGTGCGGCGCGCCAAGGGGTCGGGCTGCGGCAAGGCGTGCAAGTCCGCCGGCTGCACGCACCCGCGCGGCTGGGTGCCGTGGTTCGCGACGCACCCGCACGTGCTGCGCGTCACGGCCGTCAACGCGATGCTGCAGCTCATCTGCTGGATCTTCCTCCGCTCGCTGATGCCGTACGCGTGCGCGCACGCCGCGAGCAAGGACGGCTCCGACGAGGGCGCCGCGCGCGCGCACGCCGACCAGAGCGCGGGCGAGCTGCAGGGCTACGTCGTCGAGGCGAGCCTCGTCACCGTCTTCATCGGCGCGGCGCTCTCGGCGTACGTGCCCAACAAGGCCGTCCGCCTCGCGCCGACGCTCGTCGCCGAGCTGCTGCCGCTCGCGACGCTCACCGCCATCAGCGCCGGCTGGCACCCGTTCGACTCGTCGGCGGCCGCCAAGGCGACGCTCGTGCTCGCGGCGTCGGTGGCGCGCTTCACCGACGGGCTGGTCACGCCGCTGCTCTACCGCGTCGTGGGCGACCCGTTCCCCGAGACCGAGCGGCAGGCGGTGACGCAGTGGGCGGGCGTCGTCGCCATCGTCGTCGGCACCCTCGGCACGTGGGTCACGTTCGTCCTCGTCTCGACCGGCGTGATGGACATGGTCGAGCTCGACGACGACGTCGTCAACGGCACCAACGCGACGCTCAACGCGACGCTGCTGGGGGGCGGCGATGGCACGTAGACGTCGAGCCGGCATACCGCCAATTCGTGTGCGATTCGGTTGGGTCTCCGCACGCTGACCAGAGCCCGGGGCCGCTTCTCCCTTGTTGTTCGTTTGTCAAGTATTTCGTTTCCGCGCTGTAAATTTATTCCTGTATGACCACCGTACAATATATACCATGCCGGTGCCACGTGCCACCTCCGCGACATCATTCTCATGTAACCGTACTGGCAGCTCTGAGCTGCATTGTGGATTGGCGTGCCATCCGCTCTGGGGCTCGCGGGCAATCCAATCCTCTCACGCACCGAGAGCTCACGCGGGCTGCGCGACGCAGAGCGGCAGCTGCACGACGACCTTCTGTACGAGGAACTTGGTGAGGAAGCCGTCGTCGAAGCCGCGCGGCGTGCCGTCGTCGGGCAGCCCCCAGCTCATCGCACACGAGAGCGCCTCGATCTCGACCTTGACCTGCGCGACGCCCATCTCGGCCACCTCGCGCATGAGCGCCGCGTCGGCCTGCACCGAGTGCCGCAGCTTGAGCCCCTCGAGGATCGAGAGGTCCTTCTTCGTGTACGGCTGCAGGTCGCGTCGGGGCACGCGGCGCCGCTCGGCGTCCACGAGCGCGTGCTCGGCGCCGCCGCTGAAGAGGCTCGCGGGCAGCGGCCGCATCGTGTCGGCCGACGTGAGGCCGAGCCACTGCAGCGAGGGGCACTGGTGGCCGTTGAGGCCCGCGTGCATCGAGCCGTGCTTGTAGCAGAGCATCAGCAGCAGGCCGTGCGGGTTCCAGTCGGTGAGCACGAAGACGGGCAGGCCGAGCTCGTCGAGCGCGTGCCGCACCATCGCGCGCGTCGCCATGTCCGGGAAGCCGCACGCGGTGATGAGCAGGCAGGGCAGCTTCGCGGTGAGCCCGTCGTCGATGAGGCGGCGGAAGACCGACTCCTTCTCGACGACGAGCACGCAGCGCGCCCGGCTCGACGCGAAGCGCAGCTCGGCGATCTCCTCGGGGTCGCCGGGGATCGGGTAGACGAAGTCGTCGAGCGCGAGCGACTGCTGCGCTCCGCTCGGAAGCAGCAGCGTCGTCGAGCCGGTCATGTAGCCGCGCGGAGACGCGATGATGCCGAGCGCGGAGCGCGGGCAGCGCGACCGGCAGCCCTCGCTGACCATCGCGCACACGTCGAGCACGCGCATGTTGACCTCGTCGGGGCTGGCAAACTCGCCGGAGGGCTTCAGGCGGTACCACAGCTCGCGCTGAGTCAGCTTCTTGCCCTTGACGGCGATCTCGTAGAGAATCGGGATGAGCGTCCACACCTGGTTGAGCCGGTGGAGCCCCCTCTCGCCGCCAATGCCCGGGCCAATCTCGGTCGCGTCCCCGAGCGGCGCGCCGTCGTGCGCCGGCGCGGTCAGAAACAGGTTGACCGAGCCCTGCTCGCCGCTGCCGAGGCTCCGGACAACCTCGCGGCAGAGCGACTCGAGCGCGGTGATCGCCTCCTCGCGGGAGAGGGTGTAGTCGGACGCCATCGCGGCGCTGGTGGCGGAGGTGGCGGAGGATTGCGAGGACTCGCACGCTCCACACGAGATCATTGCTTGTCACGACCCCGCCGCTCTTTAGCAGGTTGTTCGTTTACAAAAGTTCCGCATGGAAACTACCGGTATGCACTCAATAGCCTCAATAGCGTGCGCGAGTGGGTAAGTAAGTAAGTAAGTAAGCGAGTGGGTCGTGAGCTGGACGCAGTTGGGAGGGTTATTTTGGGGGTGATACGAGTCGGCACGGCCCTGCACTGTGATCTGT
>Ga0209713_10001693_pt1 | contig 13404 bp, 8 predicted proteins | sample ArcOceMetagenome_3_FD_187444 | JGI IMG/M metagenome (GOLD analysis project Ga0209713, IMG submission 187444) | Marine eukaryotic phytoplankton communities from Arctic Ocean - Arctic Ocean- Svalbard ARC20M Metagenome (SPAdes) (version 2) | ecosystem: Environmental > Aquatic > Marine > Oceanic...
GATGGATGGGGAAAATGCCTACAAGATCACCACCGGGTTGCTCGGCGCGCCACTCAACCCATACGCCGCGAGCCGCTCCTTGACCCGGGCCCACGGCTCAAAGTCGTTGCCCGGCTCGTGCTGCAGGGCGCCGCACGCGGTGCACGCGGGCGCGCTCATCTGGCACCGCCGGCAGCGCTGGACACTCGCGCCGCAGCCGTCGCCGTCCTGCGGCGCGCACGTCGCGGCGACGACGCAGCCCGAGCAGCAGGCCTTGCCGCAGTCGCTGCACGTCACCGCACTCTCTGGCTCGCAGTCCTCGCAGTAGCGCCGGCCGCAGCGGCACTTGCGGTACGCGTTGGGCGGCCGGCACTCCTCGCAGCGCGCCTCGCCGCAGCCGCTGCACTCGAGGTGGCCACGGCACTGGCGGCAAAACGTCTCGCCGCTCTGTGCCATGTCGCAGGCAGGCGCGGAGCAGCGCGCCAGGTCGCGCACCGGCTCGACCTCGCAGCACTCGGTGCACGCGAAGATGTCGAGCGACGCGTCTGCGGGCCGCGTGTCGAGGAACTGCCCATTCAGTATGGGCATGTGCCGCGCGCGAATCTTGGGGCAGCCCTCGAGCTGCAGCTTGCGCACCGAGTCCGGGAGCATCGACGGGACCATGTGCGTCATGCGCACGCAGCGCGTCAGCGAGACGGATCGCAGCGACATGGATTCGAGCAGCCCCGCCAGCCCGTACTCCGTCACATTCGGCATGTCGTGCAGCCGCAGCTCGAGCAGCCCGCCATTGCTGAGCGCGATTATCCGCCTCAGCGCCTCGTCGGTGAGCAGCGCGCGCATGCGGCGGTCCATCAGGCCGTGCTGCGACGGGAGGGAGATGATGGTATGCAGCGTCGGCTCCCTTGCGAGGTCTCGCCACAGCACGCACACCCGCATGCAGCGGTGGAGCGTCCAGCTATCCAGCAGCGCAAACCACGAGGTGACGAGGTCGGGCAGCGAGGGAAGCGTCGGCGCCGCGCGCGCGAGGGCGCGACGGCGGTGCAGGCGAGCGGCGGCGCGCACGCGGGCGAGGATGGTGCTTGAGTCCTCCATTTGCATGCGGTATGAACGTGCGCTCAGCTTCGCGTTACGCGTCTGCCTCAATAGCCTCAACAGTGGAGTGAGTTTTTTGAGTTACGAACGAGTACAGTAAGTACGAAAGCTGCAGAACACATGCCAGTACCGCATTACCAGTTCAGAAACCACGGATAGATAGATAGATAGATAGATAGACTGTGCGGGGTCGTCGCGTCGAGTTCCCTTAGTCAGAGGGGGCGAGATTCCACCTCTCCCTACATCGGTCCTGTGGTCCCAGGTGGGTGGGTTCCTCTCCGAGCTGGGTTTCGAAAATGAGTACTTCTGAGGGAACCTGGTTCTCACGTGCGTAGCACGTGTCACGTCGTGATCACGTCGTGACGGCCCTGATTTCCGCGCGTAGCGCGAAAAAAATTCTCAGCGTTTTGCGCTTGAAATCGACTCCCAGCAGCAAATCGTCCACACCATAACTCCATAAGGCGCCGCTACGCGGCGCAAGGCGCTACGCGCAGAGCGCTACGCGCCGGTTCTCACGTGCCGATCCTAATTTCGAAACCCAGTCTCCGAGAATGTGTAGCGTACTAGTGCAGCCCCAGTCGTGATACCATAAATCTATCTATCTATCTAGAAACCACGGCACGGCTTCGTCATACGTTTAGAATTAAATCAGGGCAAACCCTGTTCGCCTCCGCGCTCCGGTGGAGTGCACAGGTATACATACATAGGATAGCTCTAAATAATAAAAAGGTGTTTTTTCACGTGAAACCCTGTTCCTTCCGTTCCGATTGGCGTTCGCGGTTCGCGTTCCCTTTGTCCGCTCAGGGTGCAAACCAGCTCACAGATTTGCGACGGACCCTGGCTTCCCGTCATCTATTGACGCACGTATTAGAATTTAGGTCATATTGTATTGGATAAAGTATTCGTATGATAAATTATTGAATACGTTTGGGGTTGACAAGTCGAGACGTACGTCAGCCGTCGCAATTCAGTAAATGCAGGCCGCCCGCGCACGTGCATGGCAGGCTGGCGCCCCAGCCGGTGCGGAGCGCAACTTGGCTGCAAGTCCTCCGCTCGAAGCCGCATCGACGAGCGCGCTGGCTGGCATCGCAGCCAACGCAGCAGTCCTTTCGCGCCATCGACCACTCGCTGGTAGTGACAACCTCCGGTCCCGTCACCCTGTTGTCCATTTGCACCGTGTCGATGCCCAGCTCAAAAGCCAGGAACGGGAACATTTCGTCATTCCAGCCGCACCATGCGCCGCCAAGACCGGCGAGCAGCCGCATTGCCTTCTCATTGTCGAGCATGAGCGTGCGCCCTGGTCTCCCAGGGCCAATTGGACCCGGATTATTCGACCTCCACGTAGACAGGTTGCTTCGCCCCGTGTGAACCGGCAGATTGTGCAACTTGAGCCACCCAGTGACAAGGTCGCCTGGCGAGTCGGGCGAGAACGGCGGCAGCCCCAGGGCCTCGAGTCGGTGCGTCAGCTGCCAAGTGCGATTGATGTTCAGGAAGATTCCCGATCCTGGCGTGCGCGAGAACCAAGCGCCGTAGCCATTCGCTTCCTCACAAGCGCGAGGCCACCGCATGACCTCGATCCACGAACCACCGGGCTGCGGAAGAGCTGGATGCAGAGCAGCATGGAACACACGCACACCGCGCGTCTCGCTGCTCTTGTAATGGTGCGTGTACAGCTCCGTATGCACGCTCGCAAGATCAGCGTCGGCAAACACGCTTGGCGACTCGGCCCATTGTGCGCACTCGGCCGGCTCACAAGCCGGGACGTTGGGCAACGGTTCCGGTGAACGCTCTCCTTTGCAGGCAACTAGCGGCCACGAAACCCCTGGATGCCTCTGTTGCCACGGCGCTCCGTTGTGGTAGAAGAAGCGGAGTTCCGACAGCAAAAAGGGGAGAGGGACGTCAGTTCCGTAGACAGCTCGCAGGTAACCAAACCATGGCGAGGTCCGATGCCGCACAAATGCGGGCATCTGACGCAAGAATGCCTCTGTGCCCGCCTTGCTGCACGTGTGCCAGCACTGGCAATGCCCAACGCCGCCACCAGACGCCGGCACAGGCTTTTGGGTAAGTGCAGGCTTGTCATGATCTCGGAGGCGCTCAGCCGCAACGCGATGGGTCCCGTCGCGGCCGGACTGCCGCAGCTTGAGAATGGTCTCGATGGCGGCAGCCCATTCGACAGGAGAGCGGAGGTAGCGATGGAAGGTTCGGAAGGCCCTTCGTCGCATCGCGCACACTTCATCCGTCGAGAATGCCGCGAGCCTGCGAGGAATGCTAGCCGTGTCGTTCTCTCGAACCACCAGTGCCACGCGCGACCAGTCAATCAGCTCTTCGAACGCAAGCGCCCAGTTGTCAGCGACCACGACCGGCACAACGCCGGCCGCCATGATCTCAGTGAGCCGATAAGAGAACAGGGCATCTCCGCGGGGCACGAGCGCAAAGTGCGACCACAGGAGCTCCTCCGAGAAAGTTCCATTCCGATCCCTGACCTGTGCCAGATCGGGAGAAAATCGAGGCATCATCTCAAGATCGACTGTCTTACCTTGGTAAGACAGCAGCGTCACCTTGATGGGGCCAAGCCCGTCCACCCACGCGCCGTTGAGCTTCAGGAGCTCGCGCCGGACCGGGGTAGCACGATCACGCGAGCTCCCACGAAAGGAGAGAGCCAGACGCTTTGTGCTGCTTGCACGGCAGCGTGACTCGATCTCATGCTCGCCTCTCGGAAATAGCGAATCATTTCGCACGCTCGTGGGCGGCGGTACCGCGACGTCGAGACCTTTGCGGAGCTGGTTCGTGCGGTAGCTCAGGGCTGCGACGACGACATTCGGAGGAGCGCAGCGAGACAATACCGTCGGGTTGCCAGTGGTCGAGTAGCCGTACGAGGCCATGTCGAGCGCGACCCACGTCGTGTTCTGATCGAGCGTCGCCAGCTTCGCGCATCGATCGCCCCTTCCACGCGGCTCCGTATGCATTCTCGATTCACAAAGAAGATCCGCGTCATTTGTTGCAGCACCATACGCGGTCTCAAACGTCGGTCTCTGCAGCGAGCTTGGCGCAGCCAGCCAGTTGCGAGTCACCTGCATCATACAGCCATTTTGAGACACGCATGATGACACGAGCTGCCGCAACGAGCCGTCGCGGGTGCAGAAGCTCTGACTTTGCAAGCGTGTGTCATAGTTGGCCAGATCATCACTCAGCGCTTCACGCGTGTAGCAACGCCACTCGCGTACTGTACCGCGTAAGGCCTTCAGCCGTGTCCATTTGTCGCGCGTCGAGTACCAATGGTTGCCTTTCGCATCGATGTCAGGGTCACTCGTGGCGTTGTAGTGCCCGAACGAGTACCGACCAAACAACCTCTGGCTCTGAGCAAACCGACAGCCTGAAAGAGTGTGGTTGCTGCACCACTCGTCGGCATCAGCAAGACATGCTGGTCCAGCCACCTCGTGCACGTCTACAGTCATGCAGAACGGTCAGGACGCGACGCGCCGAACGCGAGAAGTTTCGCATGCCTCCGGCGGGGGCTTTCTAATTTCTATAGGCAGTATCGCCTTTTTTCCCAAAAAATGAAATTGCTTAACTAAGAGTCGTTTCAGCTCGCTTTCGGCGCAGGCGCCTTGACCGTCGCCGTCACCCATGCCGTCACCATGATCGGCGGCGACTCGGCCGCAGCCGCGTTTAGTGCGTTCGTGTCGAGTTTCGGCGTCTCCTCCCTCAGCCTCGCTAGCGCCGACTCCTCTCTCCCCTCCGGCTCCAGCGCGACGCCCAGGTGCTTCGCGATGCGTGCGAGGTTGCGCTCGATCGCGCTCAGCCGCTCCTCCGCGTCGACGGCAAACTTGTCGGCGGCCGAGACGCGATCCGCCTGCAGCCGGTCCGAGGCCTCGCGCGCCTCGGACCTGATGTCCAGCACCGACTGGTCGAAGCCGGAGAAGGACGACGCCTCGTCGAGCCCGAGGGTGGCTTCGCCGTCGCCGTCGACGTCGCCGTCGCCGTCACCCGCCGACGACTCCCTCGTAGCGGACTCCCTGGACATGCTCTCCCTCGGACCCGGGCTGCTGACGAAGCTACGCAACTCGGCGAGCATGCCGGCGCGCTCGGTGGTCGGGAAGACCTTCTCGCAAAACTCGGCGTAGTCGACGGAGCCGTCCATGTCGCCGTCGAAGGCGTGGAAGGTCTCGGCGAGCTGGCGCGACTGCAGCTGGATGCCCATCACGCCGAGCGCGCGGCGGAACTCCTGGATGTCGAGCGAGCCGTCGCCGTCGGCGTCCATCTCGCGGAAGACCTCGAGGGCGTGCAGCTCGGTGAGCGAGCGCTGCTTGAGCAGCATGTGGATCTTGGCGACGACGAAGAGGACCTGCCGCTCCTCCCACACGACGGTGAAGTTGTTGCCGACGATCGTGATCGGCATCGCCATGAAGAGCACGCCGCAGATGATCATCGGCACCGTCACCACCTTGCCGTACCACGAGACGGGCGAGATGTCGCCGTAACCGACCGTCGAGAGCGTCACGAGCACAAACCAGGCCGACTTGAAGATGTTGTCAAAGTCCTCGTTGTCCGAGATGACGCCCTCGATGTAGTAGATGAGGCCGGCGAAGACGAAGCAGAGCAGCGTCAGGAAGAAGAGCGGCACGAGCAGCGCCGACAGCGAGCGCTCGAGCGCGTTGGCGAGGACCGCCGAGCCCTCGTAGTGGCGCACGAGCTTGAGGAGGCGCAGCAGCCGCAGCAGGCGCATGATGCCGATCACCTGCAGCCCGTCCTTGGCGGTGGTGCCCGAGTCGGTGCTGTTGACGAGCACGCCGTCCGCCGTCTCGGCGCCGTCGTCCGAGCCCGAGTCGTCGCCGAGGATCTGCTGGATGAAGAAGGGCATCACCGAGAGCAGGTCGATGTAGATGCTGGGGCTCCAGATGATCGAGACGTAGTGGTCCTGCCATGAGAGTAGCCGCGTCGCAAACTCGATCGAGAAGAAGGTCGCGCACACGCACTCGATCGCGAAGATGGCCGTGTTGTCCTCATACTGAGGCAGGGTGTCGAGGCAGAGGACGATCGCCGAGATGAGCACCAGCGACATCAGGAAGAGGTAGACGATCGCGGCTAGCCGGCTGGACCTGGGCTCCTCGATCAGATTGTGCATGCGCACCCGCCACGGAGCGCCCTGGCGCAGCCATGGGTAGCGACGAGCCAGCCAGTGATGATTACCGTCTGCCGCCGAAGGGATGAAGACTCGGCCGCTCCTCACCTCATGCAGGATGGTGAGCCTCCTCGGCTTGGGGGCCCGTCTGCGGATCGTCGACATCTCCGTCTCCGTGTCCTGCGAGGTGTGCTCAGTCGACTCCATGGTTGCGCAAGCCCGGGTGGTGCCGACTAGACGCGCAAGTTGCTACTCCGTACGTGGACCGCGATCACCTAATTTCAGGTGAAAACAACTTTACTTAGAGTATCCCGGAGGAAGGGTCGGGTAGGTCCTCGGCATGTTGTAGTTGCCCCTGGCGATGGAGATCGAGGCGCGCTCGAGGAGGTCCTGAGGTTTGTCTTACCAAACTCGTGACAATTGAGACAACTAGCATAAACAGTAGGTACATAACACGAACAACACAAACAACACAAACAACACAAACAACACAAACAACACAAACAACACAAACAACAGAAACAACACAAACAACACAAACATCACGGACAGCACGGACAACAACTGCCAAGCAGCTGCCGATCCACGGCGGCATCGCCGCGTATCGCTTCTCGCCGGCCACCGCCGCCGACGTCGTGGAGATGCAGATGGCGCGCTGAATCGATCGATGGACCAGACCGTCCGGCGGTCCGGGCGCACAGAGTCAGAGAACGGCGATCGTGGCGATGGACAAGCGGTCGGTCGTGAAAGGTATACGCACGTATCTTTAGGCGGTGCTGATGCGCGTGGGCGTGGGGAGTGACTGCGTGACCTGACGCGCGAGTCGCGTCAAAAAAACATACATCAGAATGCTACGCCGAGAGCGACTCTACTCACTTGGCCGCCGCCTTGGCCGCCTTGGCCGCCGCCTTGGCGTCGGCCGCGACCTTCTTGACGGCGTCGGCCTCGTCGCGCGCGACCCGCCACGCCGTCTGCTCCGCCTCGAACTCGGGGTGGACGGCGCCGTGGTAGCGGTCGACGATCAGCTGCGTGAGGACGGGCACGAGGTCCTCGATCGGCACGCCGTCCGAGTCGGCGCCGCCGTTCATCGGCGTCGTCTCCATCTGGAGGTCGCCGTGCTCGCCGATGGTGCCGCCGACGAAGACCGAGACGCCCGGCACCGCCTTCATCTTGCCGTCGGCACCCATCTTCTTGGCGGGGCCGCCCATCAGCCCGATGTCGCCCGCCTGCGCCTGCCCGCACGAGTTGGGGCAGCCCGTCCAGTGGATGCGCACGCCGCGCGGCACCGTGAGCCGCCGGTCGAGCTCCTGGGCGATGTCCTCGGCGTTGTTCTTGGTCTCGACCATCGCGAGGCCGCAGAACTGCGCGCCGGTGCACGAGACGACGGCGCCGGCGATCTTGCCCGGCGTGATCGTCAGCCGCGAGTCGCCGTTGAGGCACGGCTCGGCGCGCAGCGACGCGAGGTCCTCCTCCCTGACGTTGGGCAGGATGACGTTCTGCTCGACCGTCAGCCGCACCTCGCCGTTGGGCACGTACTTGTCGGCGAGATCCGCGATGGCGCGCGCCTCGCCCACCGAGAGCCGCCCCACCGGCACGTGCACGCCGACGCGGTGGAGGCCCGGCTGCTGCTGCGCGTGGACGCCCAGCAGCTCGCGCCGCTCGTAGTCGCCCGTCGGGCGCGGCTGCTGCGGCTCGCACCGCGCCGCGAGGCCGCGGCCGTCGGCCGCCATCTCGGCGAGGATGCGCGCCTTGTAGCTCGGGTCGCAGCGCGGGTGCGCCGCCTCGCCCGGGTGGGCCTCGACGTGCTGCACGGCGCCGTACGTCTCGACCAGCCACATCAGCCGCGCCTTCTGCCGGTCCTTGCGGCCGCCCTCGTCGCGGAAGATGCGCAGGATCGCCCGCGTCAGCTCGACCACCACGTCGACGTCGTCGGGGACCCACAGGTCCATGTCGATGGACTCGGCGACGCGCTTGGGCGACATGTAGCCGCCGAGGACGACGTTGAAGCCCATCTCGCCCGTCGCGGCGTGCGCGCACGGCTGCAGCCCGATGTCGTTGATGTGCGTGTGCGAAAAGTCGTCGCGGCCGCCCGAGACGGCGACGTTGAACTTGCGCGGCAGGTTGGACCAGACCGGGTTGCCGCGCTCGCCCGTCTCCGTGTTGAGGCAGATCAGGTCGTTGAGCGCCTCGCAATGGCGCCGCGTGTCGATCATCTCGCTCGCGTCGAGCCCGGCGAGCGGCGAGCCCACCATGTTGCGCACGTTGTCGAGCGCCGAGTGGAAGCTCGTCTGGCCGCGCGCGTGCAGCCCGTCGATGATCTTGGTCGCGTCCTCGAGCACGACGCCGCGCAGCTGCATGTTCTGCCGCGTCGTCACGTCCATCACGCCCAGCTCCTGCGTTGGTCAGGGTCAGGGTCAGGGTCAGGGTCAGGGTCGGGGTCAGGGTCAGGGTTGGGGTCAGGGTTCCGGCGTCGGGGGGCATGGGCGCGCGCGTGAGCAGCAGGGTAGCGAGGCTGAAGCTGTGAGCAGCGATTGAGTGGGCTATCATCTTGGGTGGTCGCGGTGGGTGTCCCCTGGGTGGTCGAGCGCTCTGGCGTACCGGCCCGTATGGCTCGATGCAGTCGGCGTAGAAGCGGAGGAGGTCGGCGTTGATGATGCCGTTGGGGATGCGCATGCGCATCATGAACTTGCCCGGCGTCCGCTTGTCGCGGTGCACCATACCCACCCACTTGAGCCGCGTGTTGAAGTCGGCCTTCTCGATGCTCTCCCAATCCGTCTCGCCCGACCGGATCGCCGCCGCGTACTCGTACACGCTGTTGAAGATGGTCGTCGCGTCCTTGGCGAGCTTGACCTTCTCGATCGGGTTGCCGTCCTCTGCGCGGGAGATCGCCTCCTCGGGGAGGAACGACGTCCCCGTGCTACCGGTCCACTTCTTCTCGATCTGCGCCAGCGGGCGCTGGGCCGAGAAGGGGGTGCCAATGGGAGAGACAGCGATCGGAGTGCCGGTCACCGCCGTCTCAAGGAGTGCACTGGTGGCAGCGGCCGCCGCGCTGGCGGACGCAGGCATCACGTCGCCGGCATCAAGGGCCGCCTTCCACGCCGGCTTCCAGCCGAATAGCGCCTGCGGAGCTGCGTGACGGGCGTGCAGCCTGGCCTTGGTGTCCAACGTCGACCAGCTCGTGCTGGGCTGCACGAGCAGAGCGCTGCTGCTGGTGTATACGAAGAGATGCATGCTCACCAAGCGGTTGGATGCGCGAGCCGCCGGCCGAGATGCGGTTCGCCGTCGTGCAGCTCGTCGCGTTGTGTCAGTCGAGGAGCTGCTGGTCGACGCATTACGCCGAGAGCTTATGTCATTGCCTGGGAGGGGTTGAAACACCGGACGCAAGGTAAGGGAAAACATGCGTGTACAGTGCACCCCCTATATTGAGCTCACAAGATCAAGAAGTGAATTTGGGATAGACTTCTAGGCACTTGAATACATGTAAGCGTTCAGAGACACTATTGAGGCTATTGGGGTTACATTTATGCAGGGGCGCCGAGTTGGCAGGCTGTAGCCGTGCGACCACACTGCTCACATCGCGATGCTCGCCCTTTCTGTGGTGCCGGTGTTTGCCTTCCGGCCAGCTGTGCCAGGGCAGTATGCGCTCACTGTTTCTAATCAGCCTGCTGTCGCCGCCTACACACGGTTTGGCGTCGTGATGCAGGAAGGTGCCACGGACACAGACACGGCCGACGCAGCCAGCTCGCGCTCCACGGAGAAGTGGGACGAGACACTAGCTCAGCTGGTTCAGTATCGAGCGGAGTGGGGCAACGCAGACGCTCCGCTGGGCACCGGCCTTGGCAAGTGGTGTGCGCAGCAGCGCCGAAGTCGCGAGCTCGGGCGTCTTTCGCTGGCACAGACGGCCGAGCTCGACGCGCTCGGCTTCTCGTGGGTGTCGCCGAGCGACGTGGACGACCCAGTGACGCATCATGATTGGGACGCCATGGTCGAGCGCCTCGCAGCGTATGTCCAAGTCCACGGCGACGGTGACGTGCCCAAGAAGCACAAGCTGGACCCGGCCCTGGGCGGCTGGGTGGCGGCGCTGCGGCGGTGCCGCAGCAAGCTGGACGAGCAGCAGGGGGCACAGCTGGAGGCCGCCGGCTTCCAGTGGGCGTCCTCACGCCAGTGCGGCTCCGCCTTTATGAAGAGCTTTCGCGAGCTGCGGAGCTTTTGGGAGGACGAAGGCCACACACGCGTCGGCGAGGTGCTCGGAGACGAGCACGAGCTCGCGCAGTGGTGCGAGACCGTACGCGCCTCGCGCCGAAGCGACAAGCTCTCGCCGAAGCGCCTCGCGTACCTGGAGGATATTGGCTTCTCGTAGCGTACGTGCTGAGTCATGGCGAACGCCAGTTCAGCGCATGCATGTCGACGCAGGGTGCCACCTGCGGCCCCGCACCGCGCAGTCGCCAGTCGGTTGCCTGCCTCATGCACATTTAGGTGAGATAGGCTACAGTATCTCGTTATGACTCGCGTTGACTGACAGACCCAACATACTACTACTCGCGTCGCGATAGGCCGATAGCAGAGTCACCGCGCCCCCCCTGCCCACCCACCCCGTGCTGCCTCTTTTTCGTTGCTGAGCGGTCACTTTCCGCCATGGACCATGGTGCCCTCGATACGCTTCTCCACCAGCTCCTTCTGCTCCTTGTGCCAGACCCTGTGCTTCATGGGCCAGTGTGCCTCCATGCACGCCTCGCCGCAGTAGTAGGTCGCCGGCAGGTTGCGCCTCGCGCACAGCTTGCAGCGGTCCCACGTGCGCCGGTGCGCGGGCGGCGCGAGGCCGCAGCTGACGCGTGACGCACAGGAGCGACGGCTCCATCGCGAGACAGACGAGCAACCGCTGGTTCCGATGCGTTGTGAAAGTGCGATGCTGGTGGACTTTACTCGCTTTGAGACCCACGCCTACGCACTCCCACGACGCGGATGCTCCGCGGCCGCGATCTGCACGCGGTGCAGCCGCAGTCGCTCCTTGGCCACCTTGTCGGCGAGCTCGTCGAGGCCCTGGTTGAGCGCCGCGATCTCCGGCGCCGAGTGCGTGGGCGACGCCGAGCGCCCCGGCGACGACTCGCCATTGCTGCGCGGCGAGGTGGCGGTGAGCTGCCGCCCACCGGGAGCCGCGCTGGCGGGCCTCGCGACTGGCTCCGGCCGCGCGGCAACCGCCGCAGCCGCCGCAGCCGCCGCAGCCGCCGCAGCCGCGGCCGCCAACGCCGCCGGCCCCGGCCCCGTCGCCGCCGGCTTCTTCTCGAGCGTCGAGCCAACGAGCCACGGACGGGCGTGGCCCAACGGCTCGTCGGGCGCCGGGTTGTCCATCAGCGGCGGCACCTGCGGCCGGATCGGCTGGCGGACGCCGCGCCGCCTCTGGCCACCGGGCGTGCCCGCCGCCGCGCCAAACGCGATCTCGGGCGGCACGTACCGCGGCTCATCGACGCTGCTGCGGCGCGTGGCGTGTGGCGCGGCGGAGGCGGGGCGGTGGTGCGCCGCCACCGACGAGAGCACCGGCTGCGAGCGCGACTGCCGGCACGCGGCCTTGGCGCTCTCCGGCCGCGGGCCGTGCGCGCCGCCGTGTGCGCTGGCGGGCGGTGCGCCGTTGGACTCATGACTTCCCACGCCCTCGCTCCCCCCTGCACCGTGCCCACCCGCGCCTCCAGCGACGATGCCGCCGACGCTGCTGGTGCCATCGGGCGCCTTGTGCAGCATCGCAAGTGCCAGGACGGCACCCGACGCGGCGTGGCCGTGCGCAGCCACGGAGGAAATCATCGTCGTGCCGTGCGGAGCCGGTCCTCCCTTCCCACCGCCGCCACCTCCGCCACCACAGCTGGCACTGTGCTTGACAACGCTGCCGGCGTGCAACGTCGGCGACTCCGCCCTGGGCGGCGTGCCATGACCACCGTGCGACGCGACGGCGAACGTTGGCGCCTTTCGACGGTTGCGCAGCGCGCGCTTCGCCTCCTTGGCGTCGGCGCCCAGCTGGTCGACGGCCGCGAGCAGCTTGCGCGTCAGCGACTCGCCATACGGCAGCGCGTCGTCGTCGTCATCAACGGCAGATCGGCCAGCCGTGCCTGCCGAACCACCCACACCATGCCGATGCCCGCCCTCGTCGCCGGCGGCGGCTGCTGCGGCTGCGGCGGCTGCGGCGGCCGCGGCCGCCGCCTTCTTGCGCACGACGGGCGGCTGCTCCTGATTGCGCGTGTGCAGGTGCGTGTGCGCCTGCAGGCGCGCGGCGGCGCACTGCACCTCGCGCTGCTCGTCCTGCGCGTGCGCCTCCTCGAGCCGCGCCTGCCACACCGCCTCCCACTGCATGTGCCCGTCGTCGAGCATGCCGAGCACCGACGTCTGCATGCTCTCGCGGAGCGCCGCGTGCTTCTCGAGCCCCTGTACCACCTTGGCCAGCCGACGCTGCTCGTCGGCCACCTGCGTGAGTCAAACGAGCGGCGAGGCGCGCGTGGCGAGGCGAGGGGTGCGGGCGAGGTGGATGCGGCACGTGCACGCTGGGCCAGCCAGACAAACAGGTGCCAACATCCCAATGCGACGCCGACGTTCTCACTCTGAGCAGCTCGGCCTGCTTGGCCCTCTCCGTCGCCTCCTCCATGGCATCGGCCTCATCTACCGGACGCGCTCCAGGAGCACCCGGCCTCGAGGCTGCACGTGGCGCGGTCGCGCGCGCATCGCGGTGCCCTCGGGCCGCGGGCGCCGGCAGGGCGGGCGCCTGCATCTGCGTCCGCGGCGGCAGCGCTGGGCGCACCGGCTTGTCCTTGGGTGGCACGCGGCGGAGGCTGGGCTCGGGCCGGTGGACCGTCGGGTACGGCGAGGTCATCGTGGGCGCCGACGAGGAGGCGCCGACGGTCCGGCGGTGGAAGTTGCCCTCCAGCCTCGAGTTGCGGATCTTCTGTCGCTCACGAGCCATCTGCTGGCCAGAGAGGACGTCGTGCATCTGCTGCTCTATGTCCTCGGCCGCGAACGAGAGGAGGGTGGCATACTCCTCGATGGGCACGTGAATCGTGCTCGTCTCCGCCATGGACCCTACAGTATTACTCGTCCAGGTAGTCAACGAAAACGCGTTTTGTAACTTTTTTCCAGATATAGAGTGTAGCCAGCTACGCCCCAGCCACCGAGGGACGGCCCATGGCTTGGACACATCCTCGACAACTTCCCACTGCTGTCACACTCGTTTA
>Ga0209713_10001695_pt1 | contig 13385 bp, 6 predicted proteins | sample ArcOceMetagenome_3_FD_187444 | JGI IMG/M metagenome (GOLD analysis project Ga0209713, IMG submission 187444) | Marine eukaryotic phytoplankton communities from Arctic Ocean - Arctic Ocean- Svalbard ARC20M Metagenome (SPAdes) (version 2) | ecosystem: Environmental > Aquatic > Marine > Oceanic...
AAAACATGCGTGGGTTGGTGGGTGCAAGACTTTGGGTTTGTGGGTCGTCTTGATTCGCAAACTCCGCTGGTTTTTGCATTCCCACGAGGAACCAGCCAGGGGCTTGAGGTGCGCTCAACAGGTTGTTCAACAACCTCCATACCCCATTTCGACGCGCGTTACCATGGCGAGCGAGCACGGTCATGCTAACGCGCTCGACGACATGCTCTACCGCGTGCGTGTGGCGGAAGGAAAGCTCTGGGAGCTCTCCGTGCAAGAGGGCGACGTGCTACTGCCTCCCGCGCTGCTGCAAGCAGCGGTGGCTGCCAGGCCTGCTTCGGAGCGCTCGTCCCGGGAGTTTCGGCCCGTGCCACCTGCCGGTGGCTCACCACGGAGCATGTCGAAGCGCACGGCGCAGGCGCAGGCGGCACACCGACTGCAGCACCCCGAGGGCCACTCTGCCGCACTGATGGCAATCACTCATGGCCTGTCACCACGCTCACTCCGCGCTCCACCGCCGTCGGGACTGCGCTCCGGACCGTCCGTTTCGCCCATCGAAGCGCTCATGCTCGGTCCGAGCCTCGAGGACGAGTTTGCCGCGCGGCTTCCGATCCCGGCGGGCCCGCTCACGAGCCGGAAGCCCGCGAGCCGTACTGAGACGATGCTGCTGGCCGAGGCGCACGATCGGCGGCTCGAGGCCGACGGCGACGGCCTGCCGGCGTGGGACGCGACGTTTGGTGAGCTCGTGCGGCAGGTGGGCGCGCAGTGCGCCGAGCGCGGCCAGCTGCTCGGCCGCGTGCGTGCGTGGCTGCTTCAGCACATCTGGTCGCTCGAACGGCGAGTGGCGGTGCTCGAGCGGCAGCTCATCGAGCTCGCGGACGGGCAGGAGCTGGCCATTGATGGGGGCGAGGGAGTAGCATCGCAGTTCCATCTGCACATGCATTTCGGTCAGCGGCAACCGGGCGCAGAGGCGCCGCCGAAGCGCACTGCCTGGAGTCGACACAGCGTGCTGGCTTTGGCCGCGTCGGCGGCGGAAGCCGAGGCAGCGGCGGCTGCGGAGGCGGCGGCGGCCTCCACGGGTCAGTGGCGCAAGGTGAGCCTGGGCAAGATCAACGCGGTGAACGCGCTGATGCCCAAGCAGCGCGGGTCAGTGGTTGCCGGGGACGATTCGGCGAGCCCGCCCGGGTCGAGCAAATGGGGTAAGGTCAACCTCAGCAAGCTGAAGCAGCAGCAGCGCGGCTCGGTGGTGGAGGGTGGCGAGCGCAGGACGCGGCGCGGCTCGGTGGCGGCGCAGGAGGCGGCGTCCGAGCTCGTGAAGAAGATTCGCATGGAGGACGTCGTCGCGTGGTTCCACACGCCACAGGAGCAGAGCGTGCAGGTGGAGACGCTCGAGCGCCTCAGCGCGGGCAGCATCAACCCCGACAGCACTGAGCTGCTCGAGCAGCTGATCCTCGGTCTGCTGCGCGGTGCCGACACGCCGGGCAAGGAGGCGATGCTTCTCGCTTGTCTTGGGCGCCTCAGCGGCGACGAGCTCGCCAAGCTGCTGCGCGAGCACCTAAACAACTGCGAGGGCGCCGAGGCTCTCGCGCAGCTGCTCGCGGCCAGCCTCATCGAGGAATCCATGAGCGAGGCGTCGCGGGTGGAGATGCTGCAGACGCTTGAGGGATTGTGGACGGAGGCGGAGAGGGTCGCACTGCACAAGTCGGCCGGTGCCGGCGGGCCTTCGATTGCAGTGCAGACCGACGTGACGGGAGATCCGTCGTGGCACACGATCGCCAAGGACTTTGCGTCGCTGCCGAGCTCGGGCGCGCGCGCCAAGTTCTTCGAGGCGGTGGTGGGCGCCGGCATCTCCGACGATGAGCGCGCGGTGCTCGAGCGCTTCCTCGGCTCCTCCGCACCCTCCGGCGCGGTGGGGGCGCCCGCCGACGACGACGATGAGAAGACATTCAAGAAAAAGAAGGGGCGGCGGCAGAGCCTCGCAAGCGGCATCGGGGGCAAGGGCGGCATGCCGACGGGCACTCTGCACCCGGAGGAGATGCTGCTTCGGATCATCGGCGAGGTATGGGCGAAGAAGATTGTCGACGATGCGCAGATGGACGCGAGGGCCAAGCCGCGCATCGGTATGGTCAAGTTCGTCCGCGACTTCTACATGCGGCAGTACGGCGTGCGGAGCGTCGCAACAAAGGCGATGGGCGACATGGTTACGTCGATCGTCGTGCTGCTCGGACCGCAGTACGACAAGACCTCGCTCGAGAACCGACCGCGGCTGCTCCTTTTTGCGCTCTCGTGCGGGCTGATCGGCAGCGGCGGCGGCGCGTGGGCCGAGCACAAGATCGCGTTCATGCTCTTCTGCGTGAACCGCCTCACGATGCGCGCCGCCGGCATCTCGAACCTAGTGGGCGGCGGTGGCGCCAAGAAGAAGGAGGGGCGGCGCACGTCGGTCGCCGACGACGAGGTGGCGGGTGGTGGCGGCGCGTCGGGCGGCGGCGGCGGTGGCGCGGGCGCCGCGGGCGGGAAGGCATTTGCTCTGCAGGAGCGTCTCACCAAGAAGAAGACCTACATCAAGCTGGCGATGTGCAAGGAGGAGGTGGAGCGGTGGGCGCTCGAGCGGTCGCTCAAGCAAGCGCTCGTCGACTGCTGCACGCACCTCGCCGTGCCCGATCCTGAGGCGTCGCGTGGTGGCGGCGGCGGCAAGGACGTGGCACGCGACGTGGTCGAGATCTCGGCGGTGGTCGAGACCGTGCTTCGCATCTGGCAGGACACTGAGGACGCGCAGGAAGAAGTGCGCAAGAAGAAGCTCGCGTCTGTCCTCGTCGAGATCGACCCGCGGCTTGCGCCCGCCGGTTCCAAGGACGGCAAGGACGAGGACGGTGGAGGCGGCAAGGATGGCGAAGGGGTCGATGCCGAGGACATGGAGCTCGGGGCGCTGCCGCTCGTCTCGTTCGACACGTTCGAGAAGCTCGTGGTCCGGCTGCGCAAGATGAAGGACGGCGCCACGGGCAAGCTGCCCGACGATGCCGAGGAGGACGACCTGATGGATATGTACGACGACGCGCTGCAGCAGACCGAGCGGCTCACGGGCGAGGTGAGCGACGCCGCCTCGGGAGAATCGCTGCGCATGGTGCTCGAGGCATGCGGGCTGGTGCACCAGCTGGCGGCGCCGCGGTTCATCGACCCGCTCGCCGAGGCGGAGACGGGCGACGATGCCGATGGCGGCAGTAAGACCGACGCGCCGTCGCTCATGCGCAAGCATTCGCTGCAGCGGAAGGGCGTCATGATTATGGGACTGGCGCGGCAGAAGGCGTCGATGCGCCGCGGCAGCAAGTCGGATAAGACCGCGGATGTGGCGTCGACGCTGCTCGTTATCAAAGCAAAGTCGACGCCCAAGCCGCCGTCGGTGCACACGATGCTCGCTGGCGCGGTCAAGGGGATGTTCCTGTTCAAGCACATGTCTGCGGAGCAGCTCGACGTGATGGTGGCGCGGATGCAGAAGGTGACGTGCGCCGAGGGCAAGGTGGTGATGCGCGAGGGCGACAAGGGCGACTACTTCTACGTCGTGCAGAGCGGAACGTACGAAGTGCGCATCAACGGCGCACGCGTGCACACGTACCACGTGCCCGAGGACCAGAAGGACAAACCGTGCTTCGGTGAGCTCGCGCTCATGTACGCGCGGCCGCGCATCGCGACGGTCGCGTGCACCGCGGCGGGCGTGCTCTGGGCGCTGGACCGCGGCGGCTTCCGCGCCGCGCAAAAGGGGCGCACCGTGCTCGTCGACGCGACCAAGGTGCTGCGGCAGGTAGCGCTGCTGAAGGACGTGCCGTTTGCGAGCCTGCAGAAGCTGCGCGATCAGATGCGCGAAGTGACTTTCGCGCCCGGCGAGCACGCCATCCGCGAGGGCGACGAGGGCGACACGCTGTTCGTCGTGACAAGCGGCACGGCGGTCGTGACCAAGAAGCAGGCGACGGGCGACCAGGAGGTGCTTGGCTACCTGACCGACAACATGGCCTTCGGCGAGCAGGCGATCCTCGAGGCGGTGCCGCGCAACGCGTCGGTCGCCGCGTCAGACGACGGTGAGCTGCGCTGCCTCGTCCTCGACCGCGAGGCCTTCGAGGCGGTGCTCGGCCCGCTAAAAGACATCATCATCAAGGAGCAGGAGCGGGAGGCTCAGCGGCGCCGGGAGACGATTGAGGCGCAGCAGGCGGCTGGCCTCAATAACGCTGACGCCACCGACTTCGAGCTGCGGCTCGAGCTCTCGAACCCGCATGCGCCGATGTATTCCACGCAGCGCTGGTGCCTCGCCTACCACACGTGCGCACCCGACGACGCCAAGGCGGCGGGTGTCGCCTCCAACACCTTTGCGCTGTACACGCTGCGCGTCGAGAGCCACTCCGCCCTCTCAGATGCAGCCCAGCAGCACCTGCTCCTCTCTGAGGTCGAGCTGGCGCGCAAGATGCATCGCCAGCTGCCGAGCCGTGGCCCCGGCTTCCCGCCTCTGCTCGCCACGTTCGCCGACGCGTCAGCCGTCACCTCCGTCTTCGGCGGCCGGCACGTCGCCACCCTCCGCCGCTTCCTCAGCCTGCCCGACGACGCCTCCGCTGCGCCAGAGCCGACGGGTCGTGGGCTGGGGGCGGCGGAGGCGCGCTTTGCCCTGGCGTGCGTCGCGACGGCGCTTGGCAGGCTGCACGGGATGCGCGTGCTGTGCCGCGGCGTGGCGTCGGCGTCGCTGCTGATCGACGACGCCGGGTACGTCGTCGTGGCGTCGCTGCGGTACGGGCGCGAGGTCGCCTCGGAGGCGGAGCAGAGCTACTCGCTTGCGGGGCTGCCCGAGACCATGTCGCCCGAGATGGTGCGCGGCGAGGGCCACGGCTTCGGAACCGACTGGTGGGCGACTGGCGCGCTGGCGTTTGAGCTGTTGCGTGGTCACTCGCCGTTTGTGCCGGTGGGCACCAATGGCGCCGACGACCTCAAGATTGCGCAGCGCATCTCGGAGCACGTCGCGGGCGGGCTCGACTTTGCCTCGCACGCCTCCAAGGAGGAGGCCAAGGCAGAGGAGGGGCTGCAGGACCTCGCGCAGAAGCTGATGAACCCCGACGCCAAGGCGCGGCTCGGCGCGACGTCGGGCTTCGACGAGGTCCGCGCGCACGCCGCCTTCGAGGGGATCGACTGGGAGGCGCTCGAGACGGGGCGGCTGTCGTCGCCGCTCGCGCAGCGCGTCGTCGACCTCGCCAAGGGCTTCGCGCCGCCGCCCGAAGGCGGGAAGGATCTGCCGACGTTCGAAGAGAGCGATGCTGACATCGAGTGGTGTTCGAGGTTGGACTAAGACTGTAGCAGTGAGAATAATTTGATATCACAGCATCAAATTCAAACCACGTGGATGGAGAGTACCCTTTACACGCTGCGCATTCGCACGCGCCGTTCGCTTTTTCCGCTTTTCTAGTGCGGCCCAGCATGACCGCAGTCGCCGGGACCGGGCCTGCCAACGCCCCCCGCGCCGACGCCTCCATCATCTTCAATTCACCACCACCCCGCCTTCTCCCATGCAGCCTCCGCCTCCTTTGCTTCCGCCCTCAACCCCACCGCCCATTGGCCCCACCGCCCATTGGCCCCTCCGCCTTCATCCCCGGAGCCCTCACCGTGCACCCCTCAGTCTTCTCTCTTCACTGCCGCCCCCGTCGCCACCTTGTGACCGCCTGACGCGTATTGCGATGCGATCTTCACCGATGATCTGGGCGAGGCCCTCCAGCTCCGGTTTCCAATGATCTGAAAGCAGGCCTATCAACGAAAGTTTGGGTGACACATCGATCATTGACTTGTCGTTGATCTCGATAATCTCGTCTTCTGCCTTGAGCAGTCCGACAAACTCCGCCGCACTTTCAGGCACGATTTGACTGATGACCGGCCGCCCGTGGTCCAGTATCAGGCCCAGTGCCTCCACAATCTTGAGCTTGTACTCCCATTCAGACTGAGCAGCGGCGCGCTCGGGTATGTTGTGCCATGGCATCTTCCGCAGCACCACGGCTGGCGCCTTCTTGCCGCCCACACCCAGTCCTGCCATTGTTCTGCGGCTCCAGGGGCGAGCGGTGGTGTGCTGGCTGAAGCTGACGGCAGTGGCGTTGCGCAAGCTTCCCGGGAGGCGGACGCAGAGCAGAAAATTGCTTCCGCCATTCTTGAGCTGCTGCGTCATCCGCGGGTGCGTTGGCCTCGGGTTATAGCCCTGTAACGCTGCCAGCACGTTGGACACATGGGAGCCATCGTCGAAGCTCAGTGGCGGTGTGGCAGTCGTCGTGATGGTCACGGACCCGGGATCCGATTCGTCATCCCATTCGACCTGCGTGGGACAGCCCGCCAGCATGCAGTACTGCTTATTGGCGTCGCGTGGCACTTTACCGAGCCACGCCATGTGATCGAATACAAGCTCAGCCACCCACATGGGGCGCCTGGCCGCGCTTTGGTCGCTTGTGCTTTGTCCGGCCGCGCTCGGACCGCTGCTTCTTAATGTGGCGGCGCCTTGCGCTCTTGCCAGCAAGCGTTCGACGTAGCCGCTCATCTTTCCACTGACGCTCGCTTCAACTCCTGCGGCGGTGGCCTCGAGGGCAAACTTCTCAGTGATCGATGGCGTCGTGAGCAGTGTGTGCCAGCACACAAGCATCACTGCTGCACCGGTCTGGGCCAGTTCCACATTTGTGGTCCATAGGTCTTCCCACATCTGCTTCACACCTTTGAACCCGTCGTTCGGAGCGTCATCGGCGCCAAGCAGCACCTCTTTAGCTGTCTCCACGCGGCTCTTATCCGCTGGCGTGAGGCTTAGGCAGCCGCCGACAGCAAGGTCGCGGTCGCACTCCTTCGTGAACTTTAGTTGCAGGTGGGCACGGATCATCTGTGCGCACAGCAATGGCTCCTTCAGATCGATCGGCTGTCGGTCAGCAAAGTCACGCAGCGCCTGCTCGGGCTCGCCCTCTTCTTTGATCTCAGTCAAAGTGTTCCCGACTTTCGTAAAGGTCTCGTCGAGCTGCGACGAGTGGCCGCTGAGGGCAAAGTCGCGCCGTTTCTTGCCCAGCTTGCGTGTGGGCTCGATGATCGTCTCGGCAACCTTGAGCGACGAAAATGGCCTTCGTGCAGCCAGCAGGCACGCACGTCGTTTTCTTTCCTTCTTCGTTCGATCGTCGTCATCAGATTTCACCGTGAGCATCTGTTTGAGCCGGTCCTCGAAGAGATTCGTGAAGGCCGACTCCTGGAATATCCAGCCACGCGAGTAGGCCTCATCGAATTGGGTGTAGCCCTTGTCGCCACCCTCGCCGCCGCCGCCGTCGCCACCACCTTTACCACCACCTTCGCCGCCACCTCCCTCCTCCGCGCCCTTGTCAACCTTCGATTTGAAGGAGGTCTTACCGTTCTCATTGCTCTCAAAGTCGTAGGCCAGCCAGCACAGATCAACAGTTGCCTCAGAGCCGTACAGATCTCTCATTGCCGCCACCGTCACGGGAACCATTGGCGGCATGTTCAGGTGTGAGAGGGCATCAATCCAGACATACTTTGTCGGCGGCTCAGCCTCAGTCCCCTTGTGCACGTCCAAGTAATCGAGCACGCTTGTTGGCACATGAACCGTCCACGACGCTCCGCCATTTGCTTTGAGGAGCGTCTTCGTATTCTCGGTCTGCGTATTCTCAGGAGGAATCTCCGTCTGCGTCTGCGTCTCGGTCTGCGTCTCGGTCTGCGTATTCTCGGTCTGCGTATTCTCAGGAGGAGGGGCCGGCCCCGTGTACATGTCGATTTTGACAACGTCTTCCCACCGGTGTGAAGTGAGCACAAGGCTCTCCGAAGGGACGGGCAGCGCCTTCAGCGTCTCCTCCCCGAACTGTATGTCTTTCAGCGACTTGTCAACATCGGAGCGGCCGATCGCGGCGAGAACCAGAATCCACTCTTTTTCGAACTTTTCGAGACGCTTTCTCCCCCGCTCCAACGACTTCGGATCGTTGCCCCTTGCTTCTTTTGCCCAGTTTGGACCTCCCAAATCTTTGATCTGCAGCGTAAAGACCTCGTGCAAACCTCGTTTTTTGAGCTCGTCTTCATGGTTCTTTGGCCATAGCACAAATCCTGCAAGGGGCGTCTTCTCCGGCTCCGCTGACACTTTGCTGCTGCTGCTGCTGCTGCTGCGGCTGCTGCCAGCATTCTTTCTGGCGATGGGCAGGGTGGTCATTTGAGAGACGACGACGTGGTCGACAGATGCCGAAAGCGACGCAAACAGGAGCTGGAGCGCCAGCAACAGGTCAAGGGGCCAGTCGAGTGAGGCGAGGTCCCACCGCTCACTGGCGAACTTTGGCAGCAGCGACAGCATCGATTGCAACCCATCCTTCTTGCTGCGATGGCCTGAGTCTTCTCGCACCCAATCGAAGTCGGGTTGGTTTCCATCTCGTCCTTGTCCCGTCTCCGACATAGATCCCCAGACTCCCATATCGGCGCCCAGAATGATGTGGTAGAGAAAGATGCAGAGTGTAAAGAAGATGATCATGCCTTCCAGTGGAGACGGGCTCGTGATTCTGTCTCCAGTCATGATGGTCACAAACAATTGCGAGACCAGGCGGACGATAAAGCCCTGGTAGGCGACGTCGAACATAGTCAAGGCCGGGATGATGACTGCCTTGTTGTCCACATGGTATTCGCTCCCATCAGGCAATCTGTACATGGAGTTTCTCGCTATGAGGCACAGGGCGAGGAGCATGGCCTGCTCAAGCAGCATGGGCAGCATGAGGATTCGCGAACCGACGTGCAGCCCGAAGACTTTCGCTCCGCCAGGTTTGTGCGTGTTGCGCGCAAACTCCACGGTCACGACATACCGCATCGACAGCCACGCCAGGCCTCTCACCAGCGCAACGGCGATGGCCAGAGTGCCGTATCGGTATTCGGGGTCGCACAGCTGGATCGTCTTGTGCGGATGCCACGGCCCCAGCAGCGACCACAAGAGAACGTCCTCAGGAAGTGCAGAAGTGTCGAGGAAGCGCCGGCCCTCCGGGATGGGATTGACGAGCCAGCTGTTGGCAGTTGGCCCGACGAGCGAAAAGTAGGAGAAACGTGCATCCTGACGCATGGCGTTGTCGCCAAAGGCGTCGCGCAGCGCGGAGAGCCACTCGGACGGCGTCTTGTCGCGGGCACTGAGAAAGCCGGGGGTGATTGGGGCTTGGAACGCTTTCTGCGTGCAGCCGACAGAAACGGTGCACTCGTACATGAGGTCTGCCGAGGCGCTCTGCGGGACGATCTTGGCACCGACGTACGGGTTGAACATGTTGAGGACGAGGTTGTAGCCACTGGCAAAGCACGTCGGGTGGTCCCTGTTGTCGCGCATGAAGGCCGCGACGTGAGCTTCGCGAGCAGCCACCAGCACGAGCGGCACCACGACAGTCGCCATTGCCAACGCCACTCGCGGCATCACCGCGCCACCAAACGACGTGCGTCGCGTTTGGAAGCGCAGCCGAGCTGCACGCCAACCTGACCAGCGAGCGATCGCGTGCATGAGCTCGTACGCCAGTAGGCCGACGGACAAGAACAGCGAGGCGAGTAGGATCAGCGTGATGACGTAAGGCATGGTGGTGACGCGCTGCACGAGCCCGTACGACGGCTCGTCCTGGTAGTACCTCTCCCGCCAGTCGAGACCGTTGGTCTTGTTGAGCCTGGCCCACTGAAACGCCCACCGGTCCACGTTCAGCAGGCGCCAGGCGTCCTTGCTGGCGGCGCTGCCGTCGTCCGGCGGGGCGTCCAGCCCACACTGGGCCGCCGCCTCAGCGAGAAAGTTGTGGGGTGGCGGCTCGTCCTCAGCGAGACACGTCACACTCAGCATGAAGAGGTGCGTTGTCCTCTGACGGACGCATGCCGCAATCCACTCTCCGGTGCTGACCCATGGGCCGCGGTCCGTGTGGTTTGCATTGCAATAGACCTCCATCATGTAGTGGCCAGGCAGCGGCACCTTGGTGCCCGTCTCGCACATCTCTGCAGCCTCGTTGGAGTCCAGGCTCACCATGGTGGCCCACCGCCACCATTTGTCGGTGAACCCGGTGGCTGACTCGTTGTTTCTCATTTGCACGAACCACTTGCCGCCGTGACCTTCTGGACCCCCAACGTCCCGCCACCTCCAAGCGATGTTGTCGAGATAGAGGAAGTCAAGCCCGTCTCGTCGGTACCTGCCACTCTCGTCGCGATTGTAGACGCCAAAGAGACCCGACGCTGGGTGCATCCAACCAACGGACTCGTGGGGAGAGATCAAGTGGGTATTCCCAAGCTCAGCGCCAACAGGGTACTGGCGCCGGACCGTATGACTCCGACCCGATCCGGACTCGTAGACCGGGTAGGCGCGCGTCGGTGTTAGCAGCAGCCTCGGGCACTGCGGCTCTTTCAGACAAGGCGCTGGAGGAGGAGGTGCAGGCGCATCTTCAGGCCATCCGCAATCCTGATTGGTCCGATTGCCACATCTGCTCCATTCGGTGCCGCACTCGCAGGTTGCAGACTTGCCTTGATCCTGCACACGCCGGCACCAACGTGTGTGAGTGCGGCGTGGAGCGAGCATGCACGAGCGTGGGCGCCACGGCGCTCTTGCGGGACGCGACGCACATCGCATCTTAGCGCCATCCCGATGTTCTGGGGCTGAGACGAGTAGCCGAGCTGCCTGTTAATTTCGAAGTAGTCCAGACGGCTCGAGCTGCCTAAGCTCGTTTTGCCGCACACATCGACGTTTAGCGTGCGGTTGAGCATGGGCTCGTCGGGCGGCTTGAAGGCAAACGGCGAGGCGGGCGGCGGCGGCAGGGACGGCGGAGAGGGCGGAGAGGGCGGGGGCGACGGCGGCGACGGCGGGGACGGCGGCGGGGACGGCGGCAGGGACGGCCAGGGCGGCGAAGATGGCCCCCGTGCGCCGCAGTCATCGCAGTCGGTGTTTAATGGGCAAATGGAATACTCCGCGCCGGGACCGCCGTCGTCGCAGTCGCCGTCCGAGGCGTACGACGGATTGCCGACGCATGTATTGGCACACTGCGAGGCGACAGGCGTCGCCATCACGAGCAGCAGCAGCTCCACGGATATGCGCGTCCGACATGAGCGCGGCGACGAGACGCCGGCGGCCCGCTGCTCCTCGCGGCGCAACATGACCCAGACTGCCAAGGACAGCGCGACACCAAGTTGCACGCTCACTCGACGACGAGCGTAGGCAAAGCCGCTGTACCAACGCTCGACATGTCAATCGCGTTCGTCAAACATGTCAATCTCGCATACGCTCCGTTGTCACTCCCCAATGAAGCGTTGCATTCTCCTCCTCGCGGCCCAGCTCACCCTCGTCGGCGCGGAGCACATCTATTGCTTGTGGGACAGTGCCACGGATGGCACGGACTCGAACTCGTGCCATTTGGCGGGCGACGGCGACTGTGACGACGGCGGGCCTGGGGCGGAGTATGGCCTCTGCGCCATCGGGTCGGACTCCACTGATTGCGGCAGCCGAGCGGGCCGTCGTCTCAACGAGGCCACGCGTTCCAAATTCGCGTTTCTGAACGGCCTCTCGAAGGCGCCAAGCAACTCCAGCCGTGCGTCGAACTCGCGCCAGCTGGCCGGCGACTACACGGCCGGCGCTTCGTGTGCGCTCACCAACATGTACGTCGGGTCCTGCGGCCTCACCTTTAAGAAGACCAAGTGCTGGGAGGGCGACACCTGCTGCACCCACACCGAGGACGCGTGCTGCGAGGATGATTGGTCGACTCGGATCGGAATCATCGCCGGTGCCGGCGCGTTCTTGCTGTGCATCATTGTGTAAGCCCAGCCCCCCGCGAGAGTGAGTAGCCGAAGCCCAGCCATCGTTCTCGCCTGACCACCACGCGCCCACTGCATGCTGCAGGGCCATCGTGGTCTGCGCCATCTTTGCGCCCTTCTGCAAGTGCTGCCCGTGCAACAAGGCCAAGAAGCGTTCGGTCGCCCCGACTGCCTGAGAGCACTCTTCAGGGGTTGCCGCCTCGTGCGGACGGTTTGCTCGTCGCCTCCAAGCCTCTGCTTCCAGACCAACTCTGCTGCTGGAGTGCACTCTCTCCATGTGACGGGCCACTCATTGGCCAACGACCAGTCAGAGGACGGATGCTTCGCGGGGGCCGCGTAATACACGTTGGCGGCGTGTCGTATCAACATACCCCCTATCATGACCGCGTTTGGCATTTACACATAGAGTCTCAAGTTCAAGTGGTGCGTGCGGTCCCTCTCGACCCTCCCTCTGCCTCACTGTCCGCACTGGCTCTCAACGTCGATAAACTCTCGGGGGGAAAAAACTGTCTGTAGATCAGGTAAACTCAGTTGACTCCTTGTGGCTGTGCTGTGTGCGCCCCCGCGTCAGCCTTTACGCGCGAGCCTGTACTGGTGGTAATTACCCCGCTTGATTCGGAACTTTTCGCTGGCTGGTGAGAATTGGCTGGGATTAGGTCCATGCCTGAGCAGCCGCTCCAACGACGACGTTCGTTCTCGCCGCTGCGGCGCTCGCCGTCGTTCTCGCCGCTGCGGCGCTCGCCGTCGGCGGCGTGGCTGGCCAAGACGAAGGGAGTCGACGCCGGTGGCAGCAGCACCGAGACGCCGAATCCTCGAAGCCTGCCGGCCCCAAAGGTGAAATCCCTGCCGGTGGCCGACGGGCTGGCTAGCGAGGGCGCCGCGCGTTCGTCTCGGAAGGCGACTCTGGCCCGAACATTCTCACTCGGGCGCATGACCGCGCGCAAGCCTGGCAAGGCCAGGCGTGCGACGGGGAATGCGCCAGCGACGGAACCGGGCCTGGAAGAGGAGAGCGTGCGGGCGGCCACCAAGCTTCAGAGCTTGATGCGAGGCAGGATGGCGCGCACGGGCTCTGGACCTAGGATGGGCCACCTCGCCGAGAAGGCGCACGCCGCGGCCGAGAAGGCGCGCGCCGTCCGGGCCGATGCGAAGGCGCTCGTCAACGAGCGCATCGCGCACGCACGCTTCGCGCTGCTCGAGAAGACGGTGCAGTCGCTGATCGACGGGATGCTGAAGGACCAGGTGGAGACGGACCCATGGATGCTGCCGCAGGAGATGGAGTGGACCAAGCAGCTCTACAGTGACCTCTCGAAGGACATCTCCGCGCGCATGGAGCAGGACAACCTCGAGCTCATCGGGCGCGGCGCGCACGAGCTCCGCAAGGCGATGGACGCGCTGGTCGACCCGACGACGTGGCCGCCGCCGCCGCGGCTGTGGCCGTGGCCGCACACGTACGTGCGCGCGCGATTCCTCTACGCCATCTGGTCCGCCGACAAGAACTTGACGTACTACTTCAACGTGGAGCCGTGAGCGCAGCCGCTACAGCCGCACATGGCCACCGCCGCACACGGCCGCCCGCCAGCCCCGGCCACCGCCTGCCGCCGCCGCCGCCGCGTGGTCACGTGCCC
>Ga0209713_10001696_pt1 | contig 13384 bp, 6 predicted proteins | sample ArcOceMetagenome_3_FD_187444 | JGI IMG/M metagenome (GOLD analysis project Ga0209713, IMG submission 187444) | Marine eukaryotic phytoplankton communities from Arctic Ocean - Arctic Ocean- Svalbard ARC20M Metagenome (SPAdes) (version 2) | ecosystem: Environmental > Aquatic > Marine > Oceanic...
GTATGGCCTGCCCATGCCCTCCCCTAGCCCTCCCCAGGCGCTCACCAGGCCCGAAGAACGGCACTTCGCGACTCCGAACAATTTTTGCCGGCTGCCTATGAGGCACACGAACAGCTTATCCGCCCACCATGGAGTCCAGAGCCGCAGCCCACGCCCGTGCTTTACGCTCAAACCTTAGCTCTTCCTTAGTGGACAACCACGTCTAGTACCTACGATGTTTTAACGCGTCTGTTTCTCAGAGAAACCGCAGAGGGATTTTAACAAGGTCGCGGCAAGAAAAGCCCACGACGTACACGTAGCACGCGCTTGCATCAACGCCCCGACCGCCCAGGGGCCTTCCGACGGACTGCGCGGCTCCTGCCCACGGCGTGCCCGCCGGCTCCCGTGCGCAGGTGAGCTGGACGGCATGAAGCGCGGGGTGTCGGCGCTGGGCAAAGCGCTCCGCGAAACGGGCCAGGCGCTGGACCGAATGGGCATGCGCGCGCAGGACAGCTGGATCTTCCAGGAGAAGATTTGCAGGCACCGTGCCGTCATGAACCTCTTCGACCAACGCCCGTTCGTCTCGGAGACGACCTATGTACGCCATGCGAGTTAAAACACCCCCCCTTCCCTCTCACCCTCCGCTGGGGGACGTGATTGGGGGAGTAGTGGATGATGGAGCCGCATGGCCCCCGCCGCAGGTTGCCCCCAACGCGTCGGTCATCGGCAACGTCAACCTGAAAGACCAGTCGTCAGTGTGGTGAGCTCCACCCCCCTTATTACCTGCCTACGTGCGCCGCTGCCTCCTCCACTCCTTCCGCATCGGCACGGGTCGCCTCCTTGTCAAGCAGGTACGGCGCGGTGATTCGGGGCGACCAGAGCCCAATCAGCGTGGGTGGCTTCAGCAGCATCGGCGACCGCTCGTCCGTGCTCTCGACGGCGATCAACCCGACGGGCTTTGTCGCACGCACATACATCGGCGACTGGGTGACGGTCGGGCAGGGGTGCGTGCTCAAGGGGTGCACGATCGACGACTACGCAGTCGTCGGCGACGGCAGTGTCGTGCAGGAGGGCGCGCTGGTCGAGGCACACGGCGTGCTGGAGCCTGGCTCGGTGCTGCTGTCGGGCATGCGTGTGCCGGCCGGCGAGGTGTACGGCGGCAACCCTGCGTCCTTTGTCCGCAAGCTGGAGAAGGATGAGATGGAGGGGCAGGCGAAGGCGGCCGAGAAGATCTGCGCCCTTGCGCAGGAGCACATTGACGAGTTCCTGCCGTACGGCACCCTCTACCAAAACAAGGAGGCGCTCACCAAGTAGGGCTGTTGGGCCGATCTCCCTTCCTCCACCGTAGCCATACCCTGCCACCCCGCCGCTCGGTGCAAGGCACAAGGGTCACGCCAAGTGAAACTGCCATCGCCCGGCCACCATCCATCCGCCCAAGACCCAAACCCAACACATCCATGGGCCTGAGGACCCCTTGCCGGTTGCCAACAGAGGCCTCGATGTCCGTGTCGTCTGGTATCGTTCGTGCTCTTGCCTGTTGGGTTCGCTTGAGTAGTGGTGTTGCTTATTTTGGAAGGGGTCGGTTGCGCACACGACCTACTACGGTACGGACTCTTTTTTCATATCGCCCGCCGAACACAAGAGAGGCCGAGGCCAATATTGATGCGCGTTTGCACCTCACACCTCTGTCGTCGATGGACCGAAACATTCTAGAGCCTCCTCCACTCGACTCCACTGTCGTCTGTCCCAGACCATCAGTAGTGATGCCAGGGTGGGTGCTGAGCTATCTAGATCATCCCCCCAAGCAGAGGACGCATAGTACCGCACATAATTTGCGCAATCAGAGCTCGGGGGCGTGACAGGGCGTCCGGGGCCGCGTCCCCTGCGTCCTGCACCCCCCTTGGGAGTGCCGTTCTGTGTGAAACAGTGTGACCACAACTCAACCCACTCTACTTAGGGGTGGATATGGACAGATCTCGATGAGTATGCTTCGGATGCACGTTGTATGCACACAGCCCGTGCCGTTTTCAGTAAGAAACAGACGTCTCAAGACTTGTTTTTACACGTCTTGAGCACACCGTAAGCCGCGCTACGCGCGGGCAGGCAAGCTGCACGCGCGGCTCCGACTAGAGCGACCTTTCGCTGCTGGAGCCGATCGCCATGAGCCGCAAGAGCGCTGTGAGCAAGCAGGTGAGAGCAGTGCAAACAGGTGTTCAGACCTGCCTCCATGGTGAGTGAACCTGCCTGAGGCCATAGGCTCAGTCACCAGTCAGGCCTCGGCTGCCATTTTGGTGCCTTTGGTGGCGATTTTTCCGGATCTTTAGGAATTCCCCATTGGGTGCCATGCCGAAGCAGAGGACCGCCTCCGGATCCTTTGTAGTTTCCCTTGTACACACGCACTGGGCCATGGCCCCAGCTACCTTGTACATTTGCGTCCTGGGCCCTGGATCTAGAAAATCAACATTAATCATCATCGCCAACGCCTCGACGAAATTCAAAATTCATTGCGGTTCCAGTACTACAACTTTGGTCGAATCGAACCTGGTAGACATGGCTGCCTCTGCGGCCTTGGTGAAGGTTGCGCCCTATGGGGCGCGAGGAAATTTTCATTGAGCTGGGGGGCGGCGCGCCCAAAACATCGAGGCTTAACGAAAAACTGGCTGAAATTCGGCTATTGCACTTTGCCACCTTCCAACATACGTAATTTAGCCCTTGGTGCCTTTGATCTCCCTTGGGCAGCTTCGTGGCGCTCGTGTGTGCTCTCGCCGCCCACAACCTTTGTCGCAGTACACTGGTAATCCTCCCTCCTCCCTTGAACCCACTACCGCCCCTTACACCCCGCTCATCGCGTGCTTCCGTTGGCGGCGATTTTTCCGGATCTTTAGGAATTCCCCATTGGCTGGGTTTCAGAAGTGGGATCGGCACGTGGGTATAGGCGCGTAGCGCCTTGCGCGTAGCGCGGCGCGTAGCGCCTTCGCCGCGTAGCGGCACCTTACGGTGTGGACGATTTGACGCTGGGAAAGTCGATTTCAAGCGCAAAACGCTGAAAACTTTTCGCGCTACGAGCGATTTCAGCAACGGCTCGCCGTGGGACGACGTCCGGACGTCGTCCACGTGCTACGCACGTGAGTATGAGATACCCACATAAGTACTCATTTTCGAAACGCAGCCCATTGGGTGCCATGCCCAAAAAGCAGAAGCGGAGCTCCTGGTGGTGGTCGACCCCCCGTCGATGACTCAGTCGCGGCTCGTGGCCCGAGCTCGCGAGATGACGCAGACCCACATAGCCCACATGCTCGCGGTGGCGGCTTCGGCCTCGGCCGCCTTCGCCCCGCAGACGGTGCAGCGGCCCTCGCGCGCGGCGGTCTGCCGCGCGCCGCCGGTCTTCGCGCAGATGGTCTCCGCGCCCGAGGTCTACACCGCCTACTACGAGAGCCTGCCGTCGATGCAGAAAAACCTCGAGAAGACACCGGCGCCAGTGGCGACGGGCGCGATGGCCGGCGTCGTCGGCGCAGCGGGCGCACTCGGCTACCTCCTCACCCCCTCGCGCCGCATCGCCGTCAACGTCGTCGGCGGCGCCATCACGGGGAGCGTCGGGCTGCTGGCGCGCAAGCGGATCGCGCAGGAGCGCAAGGAGGCGGCGGGCCCCGCGGTGGCCAAGATGCTATCGGGGGGGCTGCAGAGCGTGACGGCCGAGGACCTTGCGTCGGTCGCCTCCGAGTACGGCGTCGGCAAGAAGCAGTTCCAGTCGCAGCTCTCGCAGCTGTACGCCGTCTTCCTCGGCGCGTGCCTCTCGTCGCCGCAGGTCGTCTCGTCGGAGCTGGGCGAGGTGAAGAAGCTGGGCGAGCTGCTCGGGCTGTCGCGCGCGGAGCTAGGCTCCGCCGTCTTCCAGGCGGGCCGCCAGCTCTACTCGCGTCACCGCGCCTACCTCGAGGAGGACGAGCCGAACGACTCGAAGCTGCTGCTCGACAAGTACATCTTCCTCGCAGAGCGCGTGCTCTCGGAGGACGAGAGCGAGGAGGGGTACCGGTACGAGTCGATGCGCTGCCAGAAGCTCTTCTCGCTCGGCGCCGCCGAGTGGGCGTCGAAGGCCGAGGCCGCCGCTGTCCCCTTCTACGAGAAGGCGCTCGAGAAGGTCAGCGCCGGACAGCCGGTCGTCGCGGCGCAGCTCGCGCAGATCCGCTCCACCTTCGGCGTGGGCGACGGCACGGCGGTGGAGATGCACGAGGCGGCGTACGTCGAGCTCGCGCGCGGCCTGCTGCAGCCCGACGGCGCCGCCAAGTTCGACGATGCCGCGCGCGCCAAGCTGTCGGAGGCGCAGGCGCTGCTGGCGCTCGAGGCCGACGTCGCCGAGCGCCTCGCGCAGTCGCTCACGTCGCCGCTGTACTCGGCGTCGGTCGAGGCGGCGCTCGCGCAGCTGGGCGGCGAGGGCACGACCGTCGACGCCGCCGCTACGGCGGCGCTCTCGGGCGTGCTCTCGGTGCGCCAGCAGGAGCTGATGCTCCCCGCCGACGCGGCCGACGCGCTGCAGCGGGAGGCGCTCCGCACGCTCGCCTCGGCCAAGCTGGCGGAGGCCGCGACCTTCCTGCGCGCGCAGAACGTGCCCGAGGCGGTGGCCAAGGCGCGTGCGCTCGTGGCATACTGCGGCGCGATGGGCGGCGCGATGGGCGCCGTCGGCACCGTCGAGGGCGGCGCCGAAGCCGAGGCGGCGCTCTTCGCGTCGCTCGGCGGCGCGGCGGGCTGCAAGGACTCCGAGCTGCTCTCGCTCTACCGCCTGGTGCTGCTCGACGCGCTCAACGGCGCCAACGGCCTCGCCGACGAGGCGGAGGCGTCGCTGCTGCCGTCGCTGCAGGGCGTGCTCGGGCTGAGCAAGGCCGAGGCCGACGGCGTCTACCTGGCGGCGTCGAGCCCGCTGTACCGCAAGGCCGTGCGCGAGGCGGTGGAGGCGGGCGACCTCGGCGACGCCAAGAAGGCGGCGCTCGACGTGACGCTGGCGTCGATCAACCTGCCCGAGGCGACGGCCGCCAAGATGACCGTCGAGGTCTACGTCGACGAGCTCAAAAAGTGCGCGGGCGAGGGCAAGATCATCGACGAGGCGCAGAGCGCGCAGCTGGCGAGCCTGCGCGCCTTCCTCGGGCTGGAGCTGCCGCAGGTGGCCGACGCGCACGAGGACCTGTGCGGCGGCACGTACGCCGACTCGGTCAAGCAGGTTATGGGCGTCTCGGGCAACATCCCCGACGAGTACTTCGAGGGGCTCACCAAGCTGCGCGAGCGGCTGGCGCTCACCGAGGAGGTGACCGACCGCATCTACGCGCAGGTCGCCACGGCCAAGGTCAAGGCCCTCGGCGACAAGGCGGTCGAGGCGCTCGAGGCCAAGGCCAAGGCCGACCAGGCGGCGCAGAAGAAGAATGCGGGCGAGCAGGACGCCGACGGCGGCTCGGCAAGCGGCCTCGAGGGCGCCGCGCTCGTCGGCGAGATTTCCAACCTGCTCGAGTTCGCGTCGGGCGCGCGGCTGCTGAGCGACGACGGGGCCACGTGCGCGGCGACGCTGCGCGGCCAGGTGGAGGACCGCGTCGTCAAGGAGCTCTACCGGCAGTACCTGGTCGAGGGTTTCAGCGGCGGGCAGCCCGAGCTGCAGGCCAAGCTCTTTGGCGGGATGGGCAAGCTCGCGGCGGTGCTCGGCCTCAACGCGCAGGAGGCGCAGCTCGTGCAGAACGAGCTCGGCTCGCTCATCTACCGGCAGTACCTCGGCAAGGCGCTCCAGTCCAACGGCCCCCTGGGCGCGCAGGACGAGGCCTTCCTCAGCAACGTCAAGGACACGCTGACGCTCGAGGCCGACAAGTGCGACGAGACGATCAAGGAGATGAAGTGCGGCCGCGTCGGGATGCTCGTCGAGAACCTCTTCTCGTCGCAGGTGGGGCGCGGCATCGACGCGGCCGAGATCACGGCGATGCGCGACACGGCGGAGCTGTACGAGCTCGACCTCGTCGACGACGTCGGCGTGCTGCCGCCGCGCCTCGAGAAGATGTTCTCGGTCGAGCTCTCCGACCTTCTTGAGAAGGGCGAGCTCGCGCCGGGCGACGGCGACGGCGCTGCCGCGCTCGAGGAGATGTGCGCGAGCATGCACATCTCGGAGGAGAAGGCGGCGGCCATCCTCGTTGAGACGATCAAAAAGACGGTCAACGGCGGCGTGCAGCAGGCGTCGGCGCTCTACCGGCAGGACCGCAACGACGAGATGGTCGCAGAGCTCGAGCGCGTCGTCAAGTACGCGCGGGTGCAGGCGATCGAGGTCGAGCTGCCGACGGTCTCGAGCGCGACGCGGCAGGAGATGCTGATGCTCTTCCAGGCGTCCCTCGGCGGCGCCGACCCCGAGAAGCTCGAGCTGCTCAAGGAGACGATGAGCCTCACCGGCGTCGCCGCGTAGGCGGTCGGCGCTTGGAGGCTGATCTCGGCCCCCTCGCGGCTCTCGGGGAGACACAGGATGGGTTGTCAGGGAAAGGGTACGGTGCACGCGTGGAGAGACCGGCGCGACTGGGTCGCTGGGAGACTTGGCGGTTTTGAGGATGATGCGGGAGCAGTGAAAACGTGTTCCGGCTTGTTATTACATTTCACTTCTTGACGACTAGGCAATATATGGCCAATACCCGCGGCGTGCGAGCATCGATACTCTTCCGCTCGCTCACTCCCTGCTCAGTGCTCTCCTGTGCGTTCTCTCTGCGATCCCATGTGTGAGTCCAGTGTCGGCCCCTCGGCCGCTCGCTTCGCGCGTGGCATGGCGCTCGCGGCCGCAAGGCCGCGACGCGCGCGCGCCACCTCCCGCTCATCTGTCTCGTGCGCGCTCCTCCTCAGCCCTCACTTTCTGGCCTTGGCCTTGCCGTTTGCGGTCTTGGCCTTCTTCTTGGCGGGGTCGAGCTGCTTGACGAGCCTCTCGCCCTGGTCGGTCTCCTCCTCCTCGCCGTCGTCGTCGTCCATGTCGTCGGCGTCCTCGGTGAGCCGCTCCTTGTGCGCGGGGCCCGAGCCGAGCGTCTTCTTGACGGCCTGGTGCGTCTGGTTGTACTTGCGCGTCAGCGCCGCCTTGACCGAGCTCGGCACGCTGGAGATCGACGGCGCGGCGCCGCCCAGCAGCAGCTCGAACTCCATGATTGCGTCAAAGTCATCCTTGGAGAGGCCGTACTCGTCGAGCGTCGCGAGCACCTCCGGGATGCCGTCGTTGCCCTGGTCGAGCAGCGGCCTGAGCAGCCTGGCGCGCAGCGCGGGCAGGTAGGCCTGCCGGATCTCCGACTTGTCGCCCGACGCGTTGGCCTGCATGTGCGAGGCGCACTCGCGCAGCAGCCGCGTCCGCTTCGTCGCCGTCGAGTTCCGACCGAGCCAGCTTGGGAAGTTGGGGCGGCCCACCATGCCCTGCGCGTGCCACGCCGGCTTGGCGCACGCGAGGACGCCGTGGAGCGGCGCCAACCCCCACTGCTGCTCCTTGCCGATCTTGTTGCCGACGACGTCGCCCTCGGCGATGCTCTCGGCCGCCTGCGCGGCGCGCTGCATCTTCATCAGGCCGGCGCGGTCGTTGGGCACGCCCGGCGGCAGGTTGTACGTCACGTTGAGGTAGCTGTCCTGCACGAGCAGCGGCGTCATCGAGCCGTCGACAAAGTAGTCTCGCAGCTTTGCGTCGAGCGGCCGGTTGGGCTCGCGGAAGAACTTCCCGCCGACGTCGAAGGCGCCGACGGCCACGTCCTTGAACGCGTTGTTCATGTTGGCGGCGACGCCCTCGGCGGTGAGCGACTGCCCCTGCGGCCGCCAGATCTGCAGCAGGTTGAGCATCTGGCGGATGTCGGCGTTGCACGCCTCGGCGACCTTCTCGAGCGTCGCGTCGTCGACCGCGTAGCCCTCGCGCCCCGCGACGCGGCGCAGCGTCTTGACGGCGTCCTTTGGCGTCGGCCGCTTGAACTGCAAGTCCATGCAGTGCGACGCGAGCGAGCGGATCTTCTGGCAGCCGCGGTCGTTGCAGACGCAGATGACGGGCATCTTGGTTCGCTTGATCAGCACGATCAGCTCGCCGACGCCGCCGCGGTCGCCCGACGACATGCCATCGACCTCGTCCATGATGAGCGCCATCCGCTTCGGCGCCGCGCCGCGGCCGCCGCTCGCAAAGTCGGCGATCGACGTGTTTCCCACGAGGTCCTCGGCGCACTGCTTGAGCGCCTTCTGCGAGCGCGTGTCGCTCGCGTTGAGCTCGACGACGTCGAATCCGCAGTGCTGCAGCACCACGCGCGCCGCGCTCGTCTTGCCGATGCCTGGCGGCCCCGACACCAGCGCGGCGCGGTGGCCGCCGCCCGACGACGCGCCCTTCTTGTCGCCCTTCTCGGGCGCGGCGGGGCTGGCCTGCCACGCATTCAGCCACGTGAGCAGCCGCTTGACCTCCATGCCGTTGCCCACCAGGTGGTCAATCGACTCGGGCCGATACTTCTCGGCCCACAGCGTGTTCGAGCCCTTGTCGTGCGACGACGACGACGAGCCCGCGGCGCCCCCCGAGGCGCGCGGCGGCGCGGCGACGGACATCGACATCGGCGCGGGCTCCGGCGCGGGCGCGGGCTCGGGCGGCTGCGGCGCCGTCGCGCGGATCATGTCGAGCAGCTTGTCCTCGTCGATGATCGGCGTCTTGAGGTCGCGCGCCTTCTTGCTCTTGGACCCCTCCATGAGCTGCCCCGTCTCTGTGTCGATGCCCAGCAGCAGGAACGACGTCTTGCCGCTCACCGAGCCGGTGACCTTGCCGCCGTACTGCTGGATCAGCTGCTCGAGCTCGTTGCGCGGCAGTGAGTCCGAGACGCCCGTGATCACGAAGGTCTTGCCCGCCAGGCAGCCCGCCGCGCCCACCGGGATGCGCTTCGAGCCGTAGTTGGGAGGCGAGTCATCCTTGGCGCCGGGAAACCACTTGCGCGTCGCGGGCAGCGGCGGCGCGGGCGGCGCGGCCGCCGGCGCAGGCGCGGGCGCCTTCGCTGGCAAGACCTTTTTGGCAGCCGGAGCGGGCGCGGGAGCGGGAGCGGGCGCGGGAGCGGGCGCGGGCGCAGGTGCTGGCGCAGGTGCTGGCGCAGGTGCTGGCGAAGGAGCAGGCGCTGGCGCAGCAGGCGTCAGCGCGGACGCTGGCGCAGGCGCAGGCGCGGGCGCGGGCGCGGGTGCAGGCGCGGGCGCGAGTGCGAGTGCGGGTGCAAGCGCGGGCGCGGGTGCGGGTGCAGGCGCCGGCGCAGCTGCCTGCTGCTTGCTCTCTTTGGCCTTGGCCGCCGCCTGCGCCGCCAGGATGGCCGCCATGTCGTCGTCATCGTCTTCGTCGTCATCGACATCGATTGGAGCTGACGCGGGCGCGGGCGCTGGCGCTGGAGTCGGCATCTTGGCAGCGGGCGACTTAGCGTCAGCCGGAGCGGCCACGTCGAGCTTGCGCTTGCCCGGGCTGGGAGCGACGTCGCGCTCCTTGCCAGGCGGGGCGGCGCCTGCCGAGAAGAAGGCTTCCGGAGAGACCTCATCGACGCCACCACGGCTCGAGCCTGAGCCGTTGGTCTGCGGCGTCGATGTGGTCGCCGGCTTCTTGTGAGCCGGCGACGGTTCGGCTGCGGTGCTATCGCTGGGTCCGGCGTCCTTGCGCTTGCCAGTCGCCGCCTCCGTGGCAGCCGCCTGCGGGCATTGCAACACGCGCTCAGCATGTGGGCCGACGGCGGCGCTTGTGGAGAGCGAGGCGGCGCATTGGTGTGGCAGAACGCACCTGGGGCTTCGATCCCACCCCGGGCTTCTTGGCGAAGAATGCTCGCAGGTCCATCGCTCCACCTCCTTCGTGGCCAGCGAAGATCGTTTGCGCGCGAGCCACCAGCCTGATCGTGCGCTGCTTTGCTTGCTTGGTTAAGACTTAAGTAACGTAAGTGCGCTTACTGCTTTACGTCATCAGCAATTTAATACCTGCAGGACACGACGCCGAGTACGCTCCGGGATCATGTCGTCCAATGTGCTTTTTTCAGGGGTGTGCGCGGAAATTCCACCCGGCCCTTCTTTCTTGGCGCGCTGCGCTGCTTTGACAACGCCACGGCGACATGCTTGGCACCATCCGCCACGACGGGCACCGCTACGGCTTCGGCAACTCCGAGGACGACGCACGCGTCGCGAACCTCGGGTGCAAGCAGCGCGGGGCCCGCGGCGACCACCCCTACAACCACAACACCGGCAAGGGGTACTACAAGGGCGTCAAGGGACTCTATCTACAACGACGCGCTCGTCAACAAGAAGAACCAAGTCAACATCCTCCTCCACAACACCTTCGGAGCCATGTGCCGGGCCGGGGCGGCGAAGATCCGCCGCATGGGCCGCCGCGCAACGAGGGGCATCGACCAGACCCGCTATACGCGGGCATGGGTCGGCGCAAGCTCTCATACGTCCGCCACCACACGCAGATGATCGGCAGCAGCATCATCAAGAACGATGCATACGCGATCAACGACGAGTTGCGGTACCTCAAAGGCAAGCTCCTCGACCAGGGGCGCGCACCAACCTTTGGCGACTTTCTCCCAACATACAACAACCCCGCCGCGGGCGCCGCCGCTTTCTAAGCGGCGCAGCCCCCGGGACCGGAGCAGATGAAAGAAAAGCACAGCAGACTCTAGAGATTGGCAAAGGCTAGAGGGTGTAAGGGCAGAGAGTAAGAAACCTTCTATGCTCCATGTCCACGACCGATTCGGTCGAGAGTATCAGTTTGGGAGACTTGTAAAGAGCCTCAGCAAGGTGCTCAATCCGCCCACTTCGTCGCCCAAAGATGCAGGTGGCCGCGTGTAGTCGTGGCGATGCGTCTCGCGGAACGGCCTCTTTGTGACGTCACCGTGCCGCTCGTGCAAGCCGCCCCAGCACGCGGTACGCGGCTTTCGGAGTGTAAGACGGCCTGTAGAGCTCCCGTTCTCACCTCGTGATCCGGGCTGTACGGCTCAGCCACGAGTGCATGGGTCAAAGTATCACATCAATCCGAGCTCATGGGCCCGAGTAGTGCCGATTCCGCGCTTTGGGCTTGCTCCGCGATAGATGTCTGCAATTGACATGCTTATCGAGGTGTAGCTATTCAAAATACGCGTTTGCTTAAAGATGATTCTCACTAGAGAGTTTGAAAGCCTCAAAGCGCGGTGCCAGCGCGCTACAGTTCATGACATGACAATCTAGAGCGCCGTCGTGGCGGTGGTGCAAGGACCACGAGCGAGAGCGCGACCTTCGGCTACGGCTCGCCGCACGCGCAGAAGGAGGGTAGCCCGCCACAGGCGCAAGCTTTTCGTCAAGCTGCGCCTCACCGTCGCCGGCCGTCACCGCAGCAAGTCGCGCGAGATCACGCGGGGATGCATCGCGGCAAGTCCCGCGGAAGTCGCTGAGATCGCCGCGACTTCGCGACCAGATCGCGACCAGATCGCGTGAGATCGCAACGAGATCGCAACGAGATCGCCGTGAAGTCGCGTGAGATCGCACAATTCGCGTCGCGTCGCTAAGATCAAACGCTGTCACACGGGCGTCGCTACGCGATTTGGTGCAGTTACAGACCCATGTCAGTCCTTCCTCAAGTGTCAAGAGAACGTCGCCGCCCGCGACCATGCATCGTCTTCGTGTACAGTTAGTCGCGGGCATTTTAAGAAACCGTCATGTTAAGAAATCTCGGTATAACTTTTCTGATTTCAGGATAAGAAACGGCGCATGCACTCACCAGACACCGCTAAGAAAACTACAATCACAAGATACATACCCGCCGCAGTGTGCGTCAGCCGCCGAGGCAGCGGCAGCCAGGGTTCAACAATTGAGGCTATTGAGGCGACGCGTTTGCCAGCTAGAAACCCCGGGGCCCAGCACTAGGGCGACCGCGAGTCGGCGCCCGCTCACAGCGGTCGTGAGGTTGATTGAGCTCGGAGAAGTTGTCGTCTATGCGGCGGTGTGGCAGAACGCACCTGGGGCTTCGATCCACCCACCCCAGGCTTCTTGGCGAAGAATGCTCGCAGGTCCATCGTTTACTCTAGCGTACGAGTCCGCCGGCGAAGACGCGTTTGCGCGCGAAAAGCGAGGCGGCTCGCTTGCCACCCTTGCGCTGCTTTGGTAGACTGGTAGACTGGTAGACTGGTAGATGCCCCATCCGGTGGCAATCGGGCCGATCCTCCCAGTGGAAATTGCTGCCATGGCTCCCCAAGGGCCTCAAAATTTCCTAAGAACGCCGCTGCGCGGCGATGTGCGCTGCGCGCATGGCGCTGCGCGCACACACGGAATAAGGCCCCATTTCCCCCATTTTTGGGGTCCGTATTCCCCCATTTCGTATCAGCGTATCATAAAAAATATCACGCTCGGGATCAGACCGTGATACGTGGTGAGTTCTCCTGTCCTGTCCGTATCACGACCTTTTCAGACATTGTAATCAATATAACGACCGGAGGTCTGGGCCCCCCCGTTTCCTACCAGCTAGCCGAAACTACATGCTCCCTCTGGTATACCATCAACTCAGGGCCAGTTTGCGCCTGCGCTGCTTACACATGCGGTCAGCGTGGGCTTCCTTCCTCTCTTTGTACTGTAGTAGGGACGGAGCCGCCTGCACCTCGGCTCGGTCCACCACCTGGTGATTGTGCTTGTGGATGGCGTTGAGCTGCTTCTTGGCGGAGAGCGAACCGTCAGTGGCGCGGTCTCGCAGGCCGGGCGGGGTGTCCTCGTACCGATCGAGCACGCCCGCCCTCTCCGCTCGCACACGCATTGGCGTCAGCCGATTCGCCGTGCGCTTCGACGGCTTCTTCTTCTGTTCTTGCGGCATGCTGACGCCGCGCTTGAACACATGGTGGTGCGTGCCCGACGCCTCGCTCGTGCGGCCCATGCCGACGTGCTCATCGACACTGTGAGCGCGAAGGTAGGCGACCACGTCGACGTGCCCACCACGGTACGCGACCGAGAACGGCGAGGCGCCGGGGCCCGGGCCGTGTGCATACTGTGTGCATCCGAAGCATATCATCGAGATCTGTCCATATTCACCCCTGCCTAGAGCGGCTAGAGTTGTCTCCACCCTGTTCCACCCAAGAAGGCACTCCCAAGGGGGGTCCAGGACGCAGGGGACGCAGCCCCGCAGCCCCTGTCACCTACGGTAGCTGGAACTAGCCCGGCTCGCCGCGTACAATAAGCCGGGAGGAATGGCGAGAGCTCTGCTTAATAAACCGCTTAAAACGACGCGCAAGAATGCGAGCAGGGCGTTTTTAGCAGTCGAATTTCGTCACGACTCGCGCTGTAACCTGTACGGATTCTAGATCCCGGGAAACACTACTTTAGAGTCTACTTTAGAGCCGTAGCGGTCAGCCGACGACGGCAAGGTGGGGGTGGGGGAGGTTCACGAGGACGGCGAGTAGTAAAACCCTACGGCTAACGGGGTACTGAC
>Ga0209713_10001699_pt1 | contig 13369 bp, 10 predicted proteins | sample ArcOceMetagenome_3_FD_187444 | JGI IMG/M metagenome (GOLD analysis project Ga0209713, IMG submission 187444) | Marine eukaryotic phytoplankton communities from Arctic Ocean - Arctic Ocean- Svalbard ARC20M Metagenome (SPAdes) (version 2) | ecosystem: Environmental > Aquatic > Marine > Oceanic...
CTCAGCCGCCGAGGCCTTGAGTGCGGAGGCCCCAGTAGATAAAAGTCACGTTTTGTCGACAAATTGTATACAATTTGTATACAATTTGTCGACAAATCTTGCATCGCCTGCCGGGTGCCAACCAGGCGAGGCCGCTTTAGCAAGAATGCTCCGGGCTGGAAACTTTAGCAGAAATGGTGGACATCTAGGCCTAGGCCTGCTTTAGCAGGAATGCTCCAACAAGGCCCAAACTTTAGTCAACTTACCCCCCGTGCTGGCAGGCAATAGCGCGGGCGGCGCAAGCAGCGCGAGAACGGAGGCGAGCATCCCTGCTGCTGCCTTGCCCAAAAAGGCAACGCGTGTGTCCGCCCGTAAACTTTGCTGGGGCTAATGTGAGGTTGGAGGAGCAACCGCTCCATGTTCGTAGTGCTACGCCATCTCTCTGCACTCATCATCTCCTCCCAAGACACACCCGCGCGTTGTCGTAAGACGGAGGTATCATGCTCGATGAGCTCGTCGCTGGCCACGGCAGGCGCACGTGCGAGCGTGCGAGAGCATCGGCGTCGACGCCGCCGTAGACGCTCGGGGCGGCGGCGGCGGCATGGCCATCACGCGGTGGCGCGTGGCACTCGAGCGCGCCGGGCACCCATGCGAACCGCGGCGCGTGCAGGTCCACCTTCGGAGGCAGCGGCGGCGGCCCGCGCAGGACCCACTGCGGCTCGAGCTTCTGTGGCTTCGGTTCAGGCTGCTTGGGGTTCGGTTTGGGCTTCGGCTTCGGCTTGGGTAACGTCATCTCGGGCATCTCGCGCGGCAACGGCTCGCCATCGTCTGCACTCTCGGGCGGCTCACCGCTGTCCCAAGAGCGGATCTGCACGCTGAGGCTCACATCGCCCACCCTGCCCACGGGCGGTCGAAACACTGACGCCTGCGGCGCGAGAGGCGGCGCCACTGCTCGCCGCTGCGGCTGCGCATAGTCCAGAGGCTCGTCGGCTAGCGCAAACCCTGTGCCGGCCACGATCTCGTCGCCGTCGTCCCACGAGAGCTTACCATCATCGCGTCGCACCTCGCTCGCTCGGAAGAGCTTGCTCTGCATCCGCGCGGGTGGCGCGGCGGGGTTGGTCATATCACGGGAACGCAAAAGCTCGAGGCTGAGCAAGTTGGGCTCGGATGGCTCGAACGCAACGCTGAAAGCCCAAAGTGTCGCTCCGCAAGGGGTAGCACCACGACAAAGGCAGCCAAAAGTGCGGCGTACAATTCAAACTCATGATTATTACTCGCGCGTGCCGAGCCTAAATTAGGGCGTCAACGACCGTCTCGTCTCGTGGGCCAACGTACAAATTAGGGACAGCTCCCGCAAGCGCATGCCCAGGACTCTCTCGGCGCGTCCCAATACAGCGGGCTCACTCCTCCATGGCGTCGTCCTTCTTAGCTTCCTTCTCCTCCGCGACCTCCTCCTCCTTCTCCTCCTCCTCCTCCTTCGCCTCCTCCTCCGCCTCCTCCTTCTCCTCCTCCTCGTCGTCGCCGCCCTCGTCGCCACCCTCCTCCTCCTCCTCCTCGGCCTCCTCCTCCTCCTCCTCCTCCTCGGCCTCCTTGGCCTTGGGCGCCGTCTTCGCCTTCTTCGCCTTGGGCTCCTCCGTCTGCCACGGCAGCGCACACGCAGCCACCGTCGAGTCAGACGCAGCACGGGCGCAGGCGCAGTGGGCACGGCGTGGGCAAGCGGGAGGCGCACCTTGGCCATCTTGGCGTCGTACTCGGCCTTGAGCTCCTTGGCCTGCGCCTCGTACTTGGCCTTGCGCTCGTCCGAGATGTCCTTCCACTTCTGCGCGAGGATCTTGGTGATCTCGATCATCGACGCGCCCGGGTTCTCGCCCGTCACCTTCTCTCGCCGCGAGTTGCAGTAGAGGATGTACGCCGACGGCGGCCTCTTCACCTTCACCTCCTTCTTGCCCTTGCCCTGCGCGAGAGGAGGAGGCGCCGCGCGCGCGTCGCACATTGGTGTGGCTCCGGTGGCTGTGGGAGGCGCCACGCTCCGCCGCGTGGGCTTTGTGTGCGGTCGCGCGTTCGAGGTGCGCGAGAAGAGTCGCGCCGCCATACCTTGGCGGGCTTCTTGCCAGCCTTCTTCACCGCCTTCTCCTTCTTCTTCTCCGCAAGCTTGCGCTTCTCGCCCGCCTTCTCCACGAGCGAGCGCTTGCCTGACACGCGGGGCGGGCGCGAGGTGGGCGTCACGCGGCCCACGAGGCCAACCGAGAGCTGCTTCGCCGTCGCTAGAGACTCCGGCGAGCTGCCGGGCCCTGACGGAGCAAGCGAGCCGGTGGCGCGGCAAGCGCGAGGGGCGGGCCGGTGCCGACTGCTGACGACGCGCGCGTGCCCGACGCCTCCGGCTTCTCGAGGAAGTCGAGCAGCCGCTCAACCAGCTGCGCCTTGGTGCCCGACGGGCTCAGGTCGCAGACGTCGAGCATGCCCTTGAGCAGCTTGGTCGAGGTGGACGTCTTGTTGAGGACCGCCGCCTTCTTCTCCTTCTCGGCCTTCACGTTCTCGAAGACGAAGCCGGAGAACTCGCGCAGGTTGCGCTTGACCTTGGTCTTCTGGCCGGCCCGGCCAAAGCACAGGCGGTGCAGCGTCTTGAGCTCGTCGCTCGCCGAGTCGAACTTGCCGATCTTGAAGACGACGTTCTCGATCTCCGCCAGCTTCTCGCCCGCGCCCTGCTCGATCTTGAAGTCGTCGTCCTTCTCCTTGACCTCGATCGTGAAGGCCTCGACCTGCTTCTTCTCGCGCTTCTCGCGACCAGCCGACGCCGGCTGCGACGCGCGCGAGCGAGGGTGGGGTGGTCAGCGTGGCTAACGGCGGGGGAGGGCAGTGCGCGGCCGTGGCGCGGACCTCCGACATGCTATCGAATGCTATGCAGCGTGGCGCCAAGTGCCGACGACGCGCGCGCGCGGGCGCGCGCGCGCTTCTCGGTCGCGAGTTGCGCTTCGTCGGCTCCACCGAAAGATGTTGACAAGCTGCGTCGCGCTGCTGGGCTTCAGCGGCCCCGACAAGCCAGGCTTGCGCGGCCCGGCCGAGCCAGCTCCCAAACCCCTCTTCAGCGTCGCGAAGCCGGCCCGCAACGTCCTCTACCTCGTCTTCGACGACCTGCGGCCCGACCTCTCCTTTTACGGCGCGAAGTGGATGAGCACTCCCCACCTGCAGTCCCTCGCCGACAGCGGGACTACCTTCGACCACGCCTACTGCCAGGAGACGGTCTGCTCGCCTAGCCGCATGTCCTTCACCACGGGCAGGCGGCCCAACACGACGCAGACGTGGAACTTCCTCAACCACTTCCGACAGGCCTCCTGCCCGAGCACAACGCCGGGCGTCGAGCTCACCGGCACGCCGCTCAACGGCACACGCCAGCCCGACGGCGTCTCGTTCGCGGGCACCATCCCGGGCAACACCGGCGGCGCCGGCCAGTGCTGCACCGACTGCACCGCGAGCCGCGGGTGCGCGGGCTGGCAACTGAGCAACCAGACGTGCCGCCTGTTTGGCTCGCTCAACGGCAGCGCGCCGTGCGACAACAGCCGCGACGACGCCGTGTGCATCAGCGGCGTGGGGCAGGGCGCGATGCCCGAGTGGACCACGCTGCCCCAGCACCTGCGGCAGAGCGGCTGGCTCACGCTCGGCGTCGGCAAGTACTTCCACGACGTCAACGAGGCGCTCGGCGTGCCCGGCGACGACCGCTACCCGGCGGGGCACGGGCTGCCGCCCGAGGCCGACCCGCCGTCGTGGTCGAACGTCTCCGTGCAGAACCGCAACCTCGTCGAGCTGCAGGTGCGCTACGGCGCCCACCTGCAGCTCTTCAAGGGGTCGCCGTACACGGGCGCCCACCACGCCTACGTCGACGCGATGGACAACTGCGTCGGCTCGGCGAAGACGGAGATGTGCACGGCCGACCTGCCGCTCAACGGCTCCAACGCCGGCGACCTCTCGACGACGCCGCCGTGCGACTACATCGCGTACGAGGACGCCAAGGACAAGCTGCGCTTCGCCGCGCTCAACCGCGCGCAGACGGGCCAGGGCTTCTTCCTCGCCGTCGGCATCCGGCGGCCGCACCTGACGTTCCGCGTGCCGGCGCCGTACGCGGCCATGTACCCGGCCAACGAGACGGACCTGCCGACGCACCAGACGCTCGACCCGTCGATCGACGGCATCGCGTGGATCGAGTTCGAGCCGCTCGGCGGCAACCGGCCCGACGCGCGCGACAACAGCGACGCGCAGGTGCGCGCCAACCGCGCCGCCTACTACGCCGCCGTCTCGTGGGCCGACTACGCGGCGGGCGAGGTGCTCTCCGAGCTCGACGCGCTGCAGCTGACGGCGTCGACGCTCGTCGTGATGCACGCCGACCACGGCTGGCACCTGGGCGAGTACAACATGTGGGAGAAGCGGACGCTGTGGGAGAACGCCGCGCGCGTGCCGCTCGTGCTGCGCGCGCCGTGGCTGCGCGGCACGGCGGGCGCGCGCGTCGCCGCGCCCGTCGAGCTCGTCGACATCTTCCGCACCGTCTGCGACGCGCTCGGCGTGGCGCCGCCGCAGGCCGACGCGCACCCCGTCGAGGGCAGCTCGCTGCTGCCGCTGCTCCGCGCCGCCGCAAAGCAGCCGCCGGCCGCGCACGACGGCGACGACGCGCGCGGCGGCGGCGCGCGCGGCGACGGCGAGGGGGTGGGCGGCGGCGGCGTCGCGACGATGCGCGTCGCCAAGGCCGGGGGGTGGACCAAGGACGTCGCGCTGACGACCTACCCGCGCTGCCCGGTCGCGGGGCTGCCGCACTGGCAGAGCAACGACTGCATACACTCGATTGAGCGCTCCAACTTTGGGTGCGCGCGCGATCCTTTGCCCGCGCGGCCCGCGCCCCGTTGCCACGCCGCATGCACGTGCGCGCCCGCAGGTACATGGGGTATTCGATGTTCTTTGCCAACGCGGACGACGACACGGCGTACCGGTACACCGAGTGGCTGCAGTGGAACGGCAGCGCGCTCCGACCGATGCTGCATGCCGGTGCCGTGCTGGCAGTCGAGCTGTACAATCACACCGATCCGCTGCCGTCGGAGACGTCGGTCTTCGACGCCTTTGAGAATGTCAACCTCGCGCGCCAGGCGGACCCCGCGCTGCTGCAGAACCTGAGCGCCAAGCTGCGCGGCTCGTTTGGGCTCGTCTGAGGTGCGCGCTGGGGGGAGGAAACGGAGGCTATTGCAGGTTGAGACGAGGTGAGGTGTGGCCGATGCCGCTGCCCGCTGTGCTTTGCCGGGGTCCAAGGGCCTTGCTTGTTGTGTTTCTTAAACGAAAGCTCGCGAGCTTGAGAAGGCGAAGCGAGCCACTAGCGCAGGGCGATATGCCCAGCAAACGTGCCAGCGACTGAAACCGGGAACCAGCTCATGATCGGGGGATCAACTGTACGTGACCAGCGGATTCCAAAAACGCGCTCTTTTGGTGCGTCCCGGCATTCAGACGTGGTGCCTGGGCCGCAGGATCCAAGCTTTGGATCGCTGGAGGGGCGAATCGCGCGCCCGTCCCGGCGCTTTGTTCGGCCCATGGCGCAGCCCAGCCAGCAGCTCGCCGAGGACGAGCGTGCGTCCCGGGGCCGGGGTCGAGGGCTCCCTCGTTCGCTGTCCAATACAATTGATGGCCGTTCGTCCTCGAGCTCGGCTCAAGTGAAAGCTTTCCTGCCATTGGCCGGCTCCGAGGGCTGCAAGTGGCGTCTGCACACCCGTTCGGGTCCCAGGCGCTCTGCTCCAGGAAAGTGCGCGCTCTTCGCTATGGTTTGCCTGGCATGGATGCAGCCTGCCGCGGCATGCGCAGGGATTCATGAACAATGTGGCAGTGGTTCCCAGCCGCCAAGCCCACCGCCGCCAGAGCCGCCGCCACCATGCCCACCGCGGCCAGAGCCGCCGCCTGATCAGCTTTGCGTCATGGGCTGGTCGGAGCTCAATGGAAAGTGCTCGCAGCGTTTCGGCTTGGAAGCATCGGCGCGAATGAGCTGGCAGGAAGCAGAGAATGCGTGTGTCACGCAGAATGCGCACCTCGCGAGTGTGGCGAGCGTGCTGGAGCTTCAGAAGCTCGCGATTTTCTGCTTCGACGGCCTGTCCTCGACGTCCATCAACGGCGACACGGACTGCGCCGTGGGCCTCCACCGCACCACGCCCTCTACGGGTGACTGGATATGGACCGACGGCTCGGTGTTGACGGGCGAGATACAGGCTGAGGTCCAATCCGCCTTGCAGAAAAATGCGCGTCTCAACGAGATGCATATCGAGGGGCACTGTAAGCCAAAGCAGGAGCCATCCAACAGATCAGATACATTCGTGCAGGATCCCACTACTCACACGTTCTACCGTTTGCCGGCACAGATTTCGCAGACGGCACGACCGAGCTCGAGGGCGACTACGACGACGGCGCGGGGCCCTTCCTGTACGTGTGCAGCATGGCCGCACCACCAGCCGAGCCCTCGCCCCCCTGCACTCCAGGCCCCAGCCTGATCTGCAGCGAGGAATATGCACCTGTGTGCGGTAGCGACGGAGTGACCTATGACAACGACTGCAAAGCAAAGGCCGCGTGCCAGCCAGACTACACGGCCGGCATGTGCACCACCTACGGGTCGCCGTCGCCTGCCAAGCCAACACCGTCGCCCCCGCCGCCCTCGCCCTCGCCGCCACCGCCGCCCTCGCCCCCTCCATCGCCTCCGCCGCCAAGCCCACCGCCGCCAGAGCCGCCGCCGCCATGCCCACCGCCGCCAGAGCCGCCGCCGCCACGCCCACCGCCACCAGAGCCGCCACCGCCAAGCCCGCCGCCGCCAAGCCCGCCGCCGCCTGCTCCACCGCCGCCTGCTCCGCCACCGCCCTCGCCCTTTCCGCCACCGCCCACACCGCCGCCGCCATCCGCGCCGCCACCCCCAGCCTCTCCTCCGCCATCGCCGGGACCATCGCTGCCACCTCTGTCGCCGCCGCCCCCGAGCCCGCCGCCGCCGTCGCCGCCCCCGTCGCCGCCTCCACCCCCGCTGCGGCCACCACCCCCGCTGCAGCCACCGCCACCTGCACCACCGCCTGTGAGCTGCGAGGTGGAGCAACAAGAGCAGGAGCTCAAAGAAATTGTCGAGGAGATCGGCACACGATCCGAGGTGAGGACCTCGCTCCGGGTCGAGGGAGCAATCGACAAGGACACGCTTCGCTCTCAGCTGGCAGCCGTGTACGGCGTACCCGAATCTTGGATTCGCCTCAACGTCACCTCAGCGTCGCGGCGGCGTGCCTCTGAGGGCGATGGTCTTTCCATCGTTCGGGTCGTAATCCGAGAGCCAGACGACATTTGGCGGGAGTCCAACTGGCCGACGCAGGACGTCGAGATTGAAGAAAATGATGCGCCCGTAAACCTCACAATGGTGCTGCAACGAACACAGAACGACACCCTGCTCGACGTGCTCGAAGATCGGTTGCAGCTTACCAATGTTGAGCTGAACGGCACGGTGATGGATAGTTGGGAAGAGACCGTGAGTGTCACACGAACACGACGAGAAGTCGTCCGCATGTGTCGAGCTGGCCACTACGACGACGACGACGACCCGAGGGCGAACAGCACGAACTGCGTGCGATGCCAGATTGGCAGTGCATGCCCCTCTGACCAAGCGGGTCTGACGATTGAGACGCTGCCCGTCGCTCCGGGCTACTACCGAGCACACAGCCGCTCGAAAGTACTGCGGCGTTGCCCGGATGGCAACAAGATGAACAACTCTGGATGCGTCGGCACAGCGGGGCTCTATCTGCTTGCCGGGACAAATGCACTGGTAGAAGAGGGGCCATGCAGGCCAGGGCTCACTGGGCCGTACTGCCGGATCTGCGACGAGAGCAACATCTCGAGCTACTACTCGTTCTCAGCGTCGGACTGCAAAGAGTGCCCGGATCCGGAAGCGCCCATTGCCGTGATCGCCGCGCTTGTCGTTTTTGCGCTCGTGGTTACCGTCGCGTGGTACCTCGTTGACCCGTTCCGCACCATTCGCTGCCTGCGTCGGCTCAAATTCCGGTTGAATCGGTTGGTGGAGCAGCTTTCGCTCAGAGCCAAGCTGAAGCAGCTGGTTTCCTTTTACCAGGTCGCCTGCCGCATCGAGAGTGTCTACCACATCCAGCTACCTCCCGAAGTGCAAAACGTGCTCTCATACTTTGAGGTCTTCTCCTTGAGCCTCGCCGGCTTTGGCGCGCCACTCGAGTGCCTCTCGCTTGGGCATTACGACCAGCTACTCGCCTTCTTTACGTTTGCTCCAATGGCGCTTGGGCTCTCGATCGTGCTTGTCTTCCAGGTGCGCAGCTACTTTGCGCCGGTGCAGGTGGAGGTCAGTCGACGCAGCAGTCGTGAGTCGCAAGGCAGTCCTCTTCGCCAAGGGCTGCTGCGTGCGCTGCCGTCGCTACTCTTCATGTTCTACCTCGTCTTGCCCGTCGTCAGCAGCCTCGCCTTTGGCGCGTTCGATTGTGAGGAATTCGACTACGTGCCGCCGCGGCGTCACCTGCGCGCCGACTTCCGCGTCGACTGCGACCAGGACACCAACGTGCGCGCGCTAGCGTACGTCGCCATCCTCTTCTACCCCGTCGCGCTTCCCGTCACCTACGGCTACCTCTTAAAGAAATCGTACAAAAACATCAAGCACCGCCAGCCGAGCGAGCTCAGCCGCGCGCTTGCCTTTCTTTGGCGCGATTTCGAGCCTCGCTTCTACTACTGGCAGGTGATCGAGGAGGTGAAGAAGCTCTTCCTCGTCGCGTTTGTCTCGCTGCCGATCATGAAGCCTGGCACGACTCGTCAGCTCGCCAACGCCTTCTGCTTTTGCCTCACGTACCTTCTGCTGATCTCGACAACGGCTCCGTATGTCAAGGATGCCGATGACTCGTTCGCCAAGGCCTGCTCGTTTTCCATTGCTGCCATCTTCTTTCTATGCGTGCTCCTCAACCAGGGAGTCCTGGTCGACTCGGTCGTCGAATTCGGTGACGTCCTACCCCCTGAGATGATAGATCGGTTCGTCTTTGGCGTGGTCACGGCAAGTCTGCTGCTGATCATCCTCATCCTCAGTTCCGTCGTCCTGGCGGTCGCCTTCACCCTCCAGCAGGTCATCATCACGGCGAGACTGCCCATCATCAAGCTCATATCGACGCAGTCGGCGCCTGATCTCACACTGCAGCGCAAGCACCGCTGGCACCTCTTCCTTTCGCATGTCTGGGGCACTGGGCAGGACCAGTGCGCCGCCATCAAGCGCCAGCTCTGCTTGCTCCTCCCCGGTGCCCACATTTTCCTGGACGTGGACGACCTGGAAGACATCAACAGGCTGGAGGAATGCATCCGAGCGTCGGCAGTCATCATGATCTTTGTCTCCAAGGGCTATGTGAGCCGCGGTCCACCCCAAACCTTGAGGCCGGGCGCCCGATCCCTTTGCATCTCACGCTGAGTTGAGCACCCCCCTTGCGCGCCACACAGTTCAAGAGTTTTAACTGCTTGCGCGAGACAAGGGCAGCGCTGAAAAAGGGGAAGCCGATCACCCTCGTGCACGACCCGGTCCGTGGCGGCGCGTCGCTCCAGAGCATCATTATGCACGAGTGCCCAAGCGACCTGCGTGTGCCTGTCTTCGAGGGCCGTGAGGTCATCGAGTGGCACCGCGTCAAGGAATTCCAGCTGATCAGCCTGAAGCTGCTGGCAGAAGAGCTGTTGCGTGGGTGCCCGGCTGCCGACACGGAGACGGTCGAGGAGGAGCGCTCCTCGGGTCTGGGTGGCCTCAGCCTGTACATCCCGGGCGAAGTGAGCCGTCAGCGCATGGAGTTCAAATCGCGGACATTGGTGTATTGCTCAAAGAGCAACCCCGGCGCGATTGAAACCGCAAAGGAAGTGAACAAGGGAATTGGCGATGGCTTCAAAATCACGAGTGATGTCAACTCCATTCAACGCCACTCGCTCGGCTGGATGAGCGCGAGCGTCGCTCGGAATGAGGCACGGCGCAATCAGGCCACGCACTTTCTTGTTTACCTGAACGACCTGACATTTGTGGATCCAGTCATGGCGCAGAATCTCGCTAAAGAGCTGCGCAGCATCAGATCGGTGGCGGCGTTCCGGCTCGACTCGCGCTCGGCAAATAACTCAAGAAAGGGGTCGATCATCCGAGAAGCAAGCGCGCCAAGTGGACCGAAGGTGATCTTGTTGCATGAAAGGAGCGACGCGCACGGTGCTACCGACTTTGACACTTTCTTCCAAGTGACGCCACACGATCTGGTCAAAGATGGCCTGTACAAGCCGATTGCGGCTGCACTGCACCGCAGCGACGCAATGTGGCCCGTAAGCGTTGCGCTCGTTGCCAAGTCTCTGGGAGCCGTCAAGTGCCGCCAAAGGCGGGGCGGCTTTGTCACTGCCAGCGCGAAGAGCACGAGCTCTGATCGCCAAGGCGTCGCGTCGTCAACGCTGTGCTCGGGTGTGTCGTCGACAGTGCGGCCAACGCCTCCGTCGCTACGTCGACCGCCCGGCTCGGGCAGCACCAGCAATCACGCGTGCGTGAGCGAGAGAACAAGTCGTAAGTCTGAGTACTCGGAGTTGCCGCAATCGCTGCCACGCCCCAGCGGAGGCAAAGGATCCTTGCCGTCGAAATCCACGATCACCCACTCCACTGCGGAGAAGATGGACGAGCCGTCGCGTGCATTCATGCTGACTGATAACGCCAATACCAAGTCGCAGAAGTTCCGAGATCGGAAGGCGTCGCTCACCATGGGCGACGACGCCTGCGATTTGCACGGCAGCAAAGACAAGCCGCCCACCATGCGCGGCAGCCGAAAACCGCCGGGCTTGAGCCCAATGTCGCGCCGAGGCGGAAACATCGTCAATGGCGTCTTCATGCCTGAGAGCAGTGCAGGTAGTTCAGCACCACGCGACGCTGCTGCACTGTCTGGGTCGGGAAGTTACTCGAGCTCCATCAGCAGGGCGCGCCGGCCGCACCCAGCGGTCAGAATGGAGACGTCGGACTCCGAGAAAGGGCCATGGAAGACGTGTCAAGCGCGGAAAGGAGGCATGAAAGGAGGGGGCACGACAAGAGTGTGAGGGCGAAAGGGACGGAGAGGGAGGGGAGCGGAGATGAAATTTCTTACACTCGCAAAACGGTTACTGAGGGTGCTATTTGCAGCGCCTGCAGTGCAGTGCGCAGCACCTCTCGCCAGTCACTCGACGGCATCCCAAAGATCCGTACTGAGATACTTCAGGCCGGAGTCGCAGATGACGCACGCCACCGTCTTGCCACGCAGCGGGCCGCGAAGCAGCTCCGCTGCCGCCGCGACGTTCGCACCACCCGAATAGCCCGAGAAGATGCCCTCGAGCCGCGCGAGCAGCGCGCACGTATCCTTGGCCTCGGCGGACGTCACCTGCACGTAGCCGTCGGGCGGCGCGGCGCCGTCGCACTCGCGCAGCGGCGTCAGCTCGCGCATGCCGTAGCCGCCGCCCTGGATCCGATGCGGCGCGAGCGACGCGCCGTCGGCGCCGTCGACGCCCGCGAGCACCGCCGCGCCCTGCGGCTCCACCACGTAGCAGCGCACGTTCTCGGGCCCGCGCGCGCTCCGCAACGCAGCGGACACGCCCGCGAATGTGCCGCCGCTGCCGACAAAGTCTACGAAGCCGTCGATCGCGAGGCCGGCACCCTCGGCCTGCCGCAACAGCTCCGGGCCCGTGTGCAGCAGGTGCGCCCGCGCGTTGCCAGCGCGCTCGAACTGGTCGGCACGGAAGGCGCTCCGTGCGGTGGCGAGCCTCTCCGTCTCAGCAAACACGAGCGCCAGGTCGTCGCCCGACACCTCGCCCGGCACCGACCCTTCGCACTGGGGCACCAGCACCACCTCGGCACCGAGCGCACTCATCATTCGAGCTCGCTCCATCGAGTTGCCGCGCGACATGACCGCGATGAACGGGTGGCCGAGCGCAGCGCACACAATGGCCAACCCCGTGCCGGTGTTGCCGCTCGTCAGCTCGATCACCGGCTGACATGGCGCGAGGCTGCCATCCTCGACGGCGTCCTCGATCATCTGCCGCGCGATCCGGTCCTTTTTGCTGAAGCCGGGCGAGAGGTACTCGAGCTTGGCGAGCAGCCGGCCCTCCAGGCCGAGGTGAGCGGCGAGGCGGCTCAGCTCCACGCATGGCGTCTGGTGAATGGCGTGCATGGCCGATGGCAGCACGGACGCGCCGCGGTCGAGCGAAGCGGCAGCGGTGGTGGAGATGAGCGCAGCGGTGGTCGATGACGCGAAGATAGTGAGCATATCAGTCTGTCCGTATCGTGCACACGCGTGGCGTCGGTTGCTCGGCTCGCCCGAGGAGTCGCGCCAGATGATCGGCTCCGAGGGTGCATGCGTGCATGCAAGAACGTGCGGTGGTTTGCCTCGCTGCTGAGCACGCTTGTATTTCAGCATTTTCGGCGCGTTGACCTTTGGCGAGCAGAGTAGTAGAGCGTACATTACCTTAGATGTGTTCACGAGTCCGTGCTCACACTCACCACGAGTCCGTTTCGGATGTAGATGTGGACAGGCGCGCCCGGCATGGGGTCGTAGGCGTCTGGCGCGCCCGGGTGCGTTTGCAGCGCCGTCCAGCTCATCTCGCACTGCTCGGGAGGGCGCTGCTCCGTGAAGCCGGGCAGGCCGCCCGAGAAGCGCTGGAGCGACGCGACGACGCGCACGCCACGGCTTGCGGACAGCTGCTGCGCGAGCCGGCGCATCAGCTCCTTGCTGAAGACGGTGCTGCACGCCCATACCGCCGTGGGCTCGGACAGCGCGCCAGCTGCCTGCCATTCCGACGGCGCGGCACAGTCGCCCAGCACAAAGGTCGTGCGTGCCTCGGCCACGTCGCTCTCGGAGAGGCTCCGCAGCGCACATGCGTGTCGCGTCGGCGAGAGCTCGACGCCGCACGCGTGGAGCACGTCGAACTCCGAGATCGCCTGCAAGACAGCCGCTCCGTTGCCGCTGCCGCAATCTGCAAACGAGTCGAGCGGGCCGAGACGCATGCGCCTGCCGAGGCCCGAGAAGCCCTTGGGGGTGATCTCGCCGTACAGGCTCGAGCCCTTCCCCGCGAGCCCTTCAATGTTAGCTCGTTCGTGAAGGTTGATTCGGCCTCGTGCCATCGATGCGGAGACTGCGTCCAGCCTCACGAGCTCCACCGCACGGAGCGCGCCGCGCTTCTGCTGCCAGGTGCGAAACCGCCGCCACGGGCCGGCTGGCGACGGCGACAGGCCGACCACGAGCACGAAGCTGGCTGCCAGTAGCATCCGCGCGGCCGATTGCAGATCTGCGTGCGCTTGCTAGCCGGGAGACTAAGCCTGGCCGGGAGCGGATGCAGGCATGCAATTTATGGATGACTAACATGGGTACCAACTACT
>Ga0209713_10001700_pt1 | contig 13368 bp, 5 predicted proteins | sample ArcOceMetagenome_3_FD_187444 | JGI IMG/M metagenome (GOLD analysis project Ga0209713, IMG submission 187444) | Marine eukaryotic phytoplankton communities from Arctic Ocean - Arctic Ocean- Svalbard ARC20M Metagenome (SPAdes) (version 2) | ecosystem: Environmental > Aquatic > Marine > Oceanic...
AATTGCCTCGAGATACGCTGCATGCAGCATGCAGCCAGACACTTGTGGAGGTCGCGCCTCGTGGTTGTTGATCGACTCGCGCGGCGCAGCTGGCGGCCATGCTCTGGCTAACGCTGGCGACGGCACCCGCCATGACCATCACCCCGCCGACGCCCACCACGGGAACCGGCGGCCTGCAGCTCCTCGTGCGAACACTGCCGGTGATGCCGGCCCACCTGTACGAGGCCGAGCTGGAGAGCAGTCTCCGGGAGCAGGGCGACATCGTGCGATGGTACATCTCTCGCGTGGAGGACGACATCGCGACGGCCGAGGTGGTGCTGCGGCCGCGATCATCCAAGCCGCGCGGTGGCAAGCCCACCATGTGCGAGCGGGAGGGCGGCTCGAGCGGCTCGATGCTGGCGTGCGGCGACCACCTGATGAGATGCGGCGACGAGATGGTGGCGGCCGCGGCTGTCCTCGGAGAGAATCAGCGTGACGAGGAGGAGCCCGGGGCGCTGAGCGCGGGAGGCTGCGAGCTCGTCAATGTCGGGCGCGCCTGCACCGCCGCAGCGGCGCATCTCGACGAGGGCGAGTGGGGCGCAGCGACCTATCCCTTGGACGACGCCGCAGGTGGCCTCGCCGCCGCCGCGGCCTCGCTAGGCTCCCACGGATGTGGCAGCTCGCTCGACGATGGCTCCACGGCGCTCGGCGACGCCGCGTCGGTCACTGGCTGCATGATGCTGGCAGCAGCGGCTGGCCCGAGCCTCGCCGCCTGCGGCCACGCACTCGAGGCTGCGAGCGTCGGCCTCGGCACGTACGCGGATGGGCTGGCGGAGGGCGTGACGACAGCCCATGCCGAGGCGGGCTCCAGGCTGCGGCAGGCGAGCCTCGCTCTGCGCGACGCGGGCGTGGCCATGGCCTCGTCGGGCGAGGCGTTGGAGCAAGGCAGGCCACCTTAGTTCTTGCTCTCTTCGAAAACCAATTCAGGAACGCGACAAAACTCTAGAGTAGCACATCACTCTAGGTACACTCCACCCCGAGCAGGCAAGGCTGCTCGTTGTCACATAGGCCAGCAGCGACGAGGTCAACTTGAAGGCGACAGAGCGACGCAACATAAACAGTACACGAGAGGGGACACGGAGGCGAATAAGACAAGCTGCAGGGGCGAATCCACTCGGCCCCGTCGGCAAAGGGTCGTTACAAGGGAGCCACGAGAGCGCCTGTTCACGCGTGGCCAGCGGACGGGTTGAGGCCGGTCGCCTTTGGCGACGTCTCGCCGGACTCCGGCCCGTCCACTGCCGGCGGTGGGCCGGAGCCATAATCGGCCTCGACCATCTCGCGGTACAGCTCCTTGCTCTTGCGGCTCGCGCGAGACTTGCGGCCCATCGCCTGCGCAGGCAAGAGGTAAAGCGTCACTGCGTCTGCAGGTGTGTGCGTCGCCTTGTGGGCTGGGTGGGGCGCACCGTCACTAGGTCGACCGCCGAGCCGGTGGCGCTGAGCTTGCGCGAGTTCTGGTAGCGCAGCTTGGCCTGAGTCGGCGAGTCCGCACCCTGGTTCTCCAGGACCTTGGTCCACGCCTTGGTGTGCAGATTGTGAAACTGCGGCAAGCCAAGGGGGTCCGGGGTGCACAACATGTCCGGGGTGCACAACAACAACATACATGTACATGTGACATGTGTTCCACTTGTGAGCGTGGTGGGTGAGCGTGGTGGGTTAGCCAACAAAGTGGTGCGTACCGCGTGAATGCCGATCCGACCCTCGCGGAGCATGGCCTTGAGCTCCTCGATCTGCTCCTCGGGCGTCAGGTCGCGATCTTCCTCCGGAAGAAAGGAGTCGTCGCGGTCCTCGATGGGCAGCTCGGAGATGGCCTTCTCGAGACTGGGCTCAGCGGGGTCGTTCAGGAAGGACGCGTCGGATGGCGAGCGGTTCATGTGGGAGGGGTATGTCGTTGCGCCTTCGGCAAGGTGCGCTGCGGATCGTTTGGCCGCGCAGCCGAGGATCGCTGCGGTGGTTTCACACCACTTTTCTTTAGACGTGGGGGAGACTAGACGTACCCGAGTCCCTGGCGCGACGACTGCGCGGCCAGGAGCGCGGACACGAGCTCGACGCCGCCCGCCTCGGCCGCACCGAGCCCTGCGCCAGGCTCCCACCCCAGATTCGTCAGGAGCCAGTGCCCTCGGTTGTTCTCGTCGAGCGGCGAGGCGGCTGCGGCGTCGGCGATGGCGGTGTCGGCGGCCTCACGGCGGCGCACGAGCGCCTCGGCCTGCGACCGCTGCCGCTTCGCCTCGCGAGACGCAGCGCGCTTCTCCTTGGACTCGGCTGACGACGACGACGAGCGCCGGCGTCGCTTGCCAACGGGTAGCGTCAGCAGCTCCTCGCCTAGCTGGGCCGCCACAATCAGCTCGTGGTCGGGGAAGTCGGGCCACCCGGAGCGCTCGCGGCCGCGCTTGGCGCCGCTCTGCCTCGACCCGACCGCGTCGCAGGCCACGCTCCGCGATACGGCGCAGCGCTGCTGCAGCCGCTTCCGAGCGCCGCCGTGCCGGTGCTCGGTGCAGTGCGCCAAGCAGTCCGACCAATCCCAAAACGACGCCGCGCAGTCTGGGCAGCGGAACGCACCGCCCTTGCGCAGCACGGTTCGTCTGGCGTCGCCACTGCCGCAGCTGAAGCTCCTCAGCCCGAGCGCCAGCGCCAGCAAGTGCACTAGCCGACGCTCGCCCGTGACCAGCCCAGGCGCCAGCCGGAGCGTGTTGGGCGGCGAGGGGTCGGCTGCGAAGCGGCGAATAGTTGCCTCGACCGAGAGGCAGAGCTGCGCTCTCTGTCTCGGCGCCGCCGCCTTGGGCTGCGGGCGCGCGTGGACGCGGGTGGGCCGGCGTGTTGGCCGGCGCGATGACACGCTGCTGGACCTGTTGTTGTGGGTCTTCTTGGCCATGGCGCAGCGCTGGGTTGGGCTGGCGGTGCGCCACCAAGCCGTAGAAGGTGGTGGTAAGGGCGGTAGAGAGGTGGTGGCACCAAACGCGCCGTGCTCGCGCTCGCGCCGAGACCCGGGTCAGCAGCTGTCGGCGCGAGTCCGAGCTGCCAACAGACCACATGGAGGTTGAGGAGCCCTCTGCTCCCGCTGTGGACGCCAGCGCCGAGGCTGGCTCGAGCAGTGATCTGATGGAGGCCGTCAATTTGGATCGCGTCGAGGCTCCGGACGTGCGCCCTTGCCGCTCGCCCGCTGCCTGGCACCACTGGACCCGAGACTGACGCACGGCATGCCTCGCGCAGAATTCATACCCGGGGAGCTACTACTCGGCCGACGTCATCAGCCGGGACAACGGTCGCGCGATCCTTCGCTTCGACAAGCTGTACCACTCGGGCGTCCAGCGCGAGGCCGAGGTGGAGGAGATCGAGACGCGGCCTGTGCCGCCAGCTTCGCCAGCGGACTGGCTGGCCGCGCTCAAGGACGGCGACCCACTCGAAGTCTACCACAACGAGGGCTGGTGAGCGCGCACCGACGCTTGCATGTTGGGTGGGATGGGGCTGCTCGGCGTGTGAGCACGAGGCACACGCACGCGGCTGACGCGCGCGGCCCGCCCGAATGGCCTCGCAGGTGGAGTGCACGGCTGCTCCGTCGTATGGGCACGTCTAGTAGCAAGCGACAGTCGATCAAGCTCGACGTGCGTCCCGGCCAGGGCTGCCTCTCCGCGTCGTCGCTGCTGCCGCGCGCCCTGCCGGACGACAGGCAGTTCGGTGCCGAGAACTGCCGTCCTGCGTGGATGTACGCCGACGGCGAGTGGCGCATGGCGCACAAGCTGGCGCTGATGGAGCGCTCAGCGCTGCAGGCTGCCAAATCGAGCGCCAAGAAGATTGCCGCCGAGGCAGCGGCAGCGGCAGCAGCGGCCCCGCCGCCCGCCACGTCGGGACCAGACAGCGCGCCACCGCCTCCGCCAGCTGGCTGGCAGTGGCCGTACGAAGGTGAGAGGCTCGAAGTGGAGGTGGAGCTCGGGAGCGGCGCGACAAGGTGGGTACCCGCCACTGTGAAGGCCGTGCTCGTCGACAGCAACTTCCAGTGCGTCGTCCATCAATCGAAGTCGGAAGAGTTTGAGGACTGGTTCACCTGGAAGGACGAGGGCAAGGACTGGCGTCGCCCCAAGCCCAAGGTCGATCGGCAATCGCTCGACAAGAGCCAGGCGGGAGGCAAGCGCCGGCTGAGCGAGGCCGGCCCACCGTTGAAGTGGAAGCTCGCGATGAACCGCGATGCGCAGGAGGCGGAGCTGCTCAGCTCGACAGTCGAGCCGCGCGGGGCCGGGAAGCGCTTCCCGCGCGGCCACCGGCCGGTGCGCCTCGACATGGGCGACGAGCCGCTGCTGGTGCCACACCTGGGCTTCGACCAGAGCCTGGTCGGCACCAAGGCGCGCTGCCTCGTGAGCAAGGGGCGCTTCGTCGGCGCGCGCATCATCGACTTCTCGGCGGCGTCGAAGAAGCACACCGTCAAGCTCGACAGCGGCAAGGGCGTCTGTGACCTCGTGCTGCCCGACCACACCGTCGACATTGAGGTGGACCGGCACTACGAAATGAATCCTTCCGTTGACGAGCTGCCGGGGTTTGTGCCGACGCACCACCAGCTCGAAGGCGGCCCCGCCGCTGGCATCAAGCTGCTCATCTCGCGCGCGTCGGTGACGGGCTACCGGCACGTGCGCCCGTCGGAGGACCAGCCGGGCACGTACGAGCTGGCCATCTACGACAGGGGGCGCGAGCGCTTGTTGAGCGGCTACCCGACGGCGATCGAGGCGGCGGCGGCCTACGCCGAACTCGTCACCGAGGAGAACTTCCAGGTCAAGGCCGAGGGGGAGAAGCGGCTCCGGCAGGAGAAGGCCGAGGGCAAGGCGGTGGCCGACAAGGCGTCGCGCAAGAGCGGCGGCGGCGACGGCGAGGGGCGGCAATCGCTCGGCGGCAAGAAGAAGAAGGACGACGACGCGCCGTGGAGCGCGGGCGGCGGCTCCGCCAAGAAGAAGAAGGCGAGCGAGGGCTCGTCGCGCCGGTCGGAGGCGGTGCAAGCGTACGACGAGACGCTGTGCGGGCGGCGCGTACGAGTCTTCCAGTCGCGAGCGGCGCGCTACATGGAGGGGGCCATCCTCGAGTTCATGCCGGTCGAGTCGAAGCGCCGCGCGCAGACCCACGGCCGCTACCTGGTGCGCTTCGACGACGGCGAGGAAGAGGAGCTGACGCTGCCCGACGAGTCGTGCCGGCTGCTGCCGGGCGGCGACGACGTCCTCGACTCTGAGCTGACCGACGACGAGCAGCGCAAGGTGTACGCGGCGGCGGCGGCCAAGGCGGAGCTCGAGGCCAAGGCGCAGGTGGCGGCGGAGGGGCTCAAGCTGCACGAGAGCGACAAGACCGACACGGGGTTCCGCTGCGTGTACGCACACTACCAGTCGAAGCTCGGCGTCGTCTCGTACGAGGTGCGCGCCAACCGCGACAGCAAGACGGTCCACCTGGGAAAATACAAGTCGAAGCTCGAGGCGGCGGTCGTCTTCGCGCGGTACATGATGGGCCAGGGCTTCGCACCGTCCAACGTCGCGCCGGGCAGCGGCGCCGGCTTTGGCAATCTGGTCGTGATGCCCGAGGCGCTGCCCGACTCGATGGACGGAGGCAAAAGGAACACCGTCGAGAGGATCCTCGACCTGCGCGAGACCGAGGTCTTCGAGCTGGCGCCGCCACAGGGCGCGACCAGAAAGGGCGGCAAGGCGGCTGCCAAGTCGCGCGGCAAAAGGGCCGCCAAGGCCGAGCCGAAGGAAGCTGCTTCCGACGAGGCGCCGGCCGAGGCCAACGGAGAGGCCGCTGCTCCCGAGGCGGCGCCAGTGGAGGCGGAGGTCGAGAAGCCCGATCTCGGCCCGGGCTTCCGCAACATCAGCGTCAGCTCGCCTCGGATCGCCTCGTCGCCGCGCGCGGCCGCCGCCGCCATCTCAGCCGCCGCCATCTCAGCCGCCGCCGGCAAGCAGAGCGAGGCGGGCCCGTCGTCGAGCGCCAAGGACGCCAAGCCCAAAGAGGAGGCGCCAAAGGAGCTGCCGACTGTCGGCACTCTGATCGAGGTCGAGTGCGACGTCGACGGAGATGGGCCGGCGACGTGGATGACGGGCGAGGTGCGCTGGGTCGTGCCGAGTAAGGGGTGCTTCCGCGTGGTGGTCGACGAGGACGAGGACTACGTCGAGGAGTTAACCATGGAGGACGAGGGAGACCAGTGGCGTCGCGGCGCGAGCGACAAGCCACCGGCGGTCGACAGCGCGCGCAAGGTCACCAAGATCGAGGAGCGCGAGTACCTGTGCAAGCTGCGCTTCTCGTCGTACCGCCGCTCCAAGTGGCTTACGGCCGAGGAGATCGAGGCGGACGGCAACCTCAGCCAGAACTGCCTCAAGAAGTTCCTCAAGAAGCTCAAGGAGGGCGAGGCGGTCGACACCGACTACAAGCAGTACTACAACCCGAACCGCGTCATCGCGCACCGCAACGTCGGCGGCTTCGCCGAGTACCTCGTCAAGTGGGAGGGGCTCCAGTACGCCGAGGCCTCGTGGGAGAGCGAGGCCGACCTCAAGGAGCCCATCTTCCTCATCTGCATCAACCGCTACCACGCGCTCGGCCTCGGCCTCGGGCTGGCCGACGCCGACCCCGACGCGCGCTCGGGCGGGCTGGGGCGCGCCTTCTCGTGGGTCAAGCAGGGGATGGTCGTCGAGGTCGCGTCGAAGGATGCGCAGTACAACGGCGCGTGGTTCCAGGCCAAGGCGCTGCAGATCCGCAAGGGCACGCTGCTAGTCGAGCACGTCGAGCGGATCAACGAGGAGGGCGACGAGGGCGACGAGGGCAACCTCAGCCTGGTGCGCGAGCGGCTGCCGATGCCGCGCGTGCGGCCGGCGCCGCCGAAGCCCAACAAGGAGTTCCGTCCGAAGAAGGGGCAGATCGTCGAGCTGAAATTTTCCGGTGGCTGGTGGCTGGGCGTCGTCGACGCCGTCCGTAAGAAGGGCGAGCCGCTCGTCGATGAGGAGGAGTACGAGCGGCAAGAGATTGCCAAGGAGGTGGCGCGGCAGGCGCGCGAGCGCGAGAAGCGGCGGCTCTCGAAGGCGGCGGCGACCGAGAGCCAGCCCGAGGCCAAGGCGTCGGCCTTTGGCGAGGGGACGCAGATGGAGGGGCGCGACGGCCGCATGTACGTCGTGCGGCTCGACGACAAGATGAGCCACCGCTGGGCGCTCGTGAAACTCCAGACCGGCGCGTCCGACGAGGCCGGCTCGTCGTCGACGCGTCTCTCGCGCTCGTCGGGTGGCCTGCTGCCGTCCGCAGATGAGCCGCAGCCAGCGGCCGACGAGCTGCCGCCACCTGCCGATGAGGCCATGCCGGCTGCTGACGAGCCCGCCGCCGATGCCGACGAGGCACCGCCACCCGCCGAAGAGGCGCCGCCGCCCGCAGAGGAGGCAGAGGAGGCAGAGGAGGCAGAGGAGGCAGTGGAGGAGATGCCGCCTGCCGACGAGGAGCCACCGCCGTCTGGGTCGCCTCCCGAGGAGGAGATGCCGCCCTCGCTGCCCGCGTCGCCTCCCGGCGATGAGGACGGCGACGAGGCGGACGACGCCGCGCCTCCAGCCACGGATGCCACCGACGATGCTGACGACGCGTCGATGGACGACGCCGAAGACGACGCGCCGCCGCCGCCTCCTCCGGAGTATGGCTCCGAGGACGACAACCAGACGGCCTCTCCTGGCGAGGAAGACGACGAGGTGGCCGATGGGATGGACATCGACGATGAGGATGAGGACGCGTCGGCAGTGCCGCTCGCACGGCAGCCGACGCGCGACTTCCCTCGCGACTATGTGCGTAGCAAGCCGTGGCAGCAGGTGGTGGGGAGCCGCGTGGTGGCCACGTACGAGGTCAAGGAAGAGGGCGACCGCAAAGGGCTGCGCCAGACGTACCGCGGCACGGTGCTGAAGCTGCTGGCGCCCGAGCACGCGGCGGAGGACGCGCCGGAGGACCACGGGCTGTACGTGCGCTTCGACGACGATCCTGACGAGGACACGTGGGTGCACGAGGAGGGTGAAGACGAGTGGGTGTGGGAGGAGGACTTCACCGCTTCGACGGCGAAGGAGACGATGTTCCTGCTGCGCGCGCCGCCGTCGGTGGGGCTGCAATACGAGCACTGGCTGCCGCTCCGGCATCTGCGGCCGCACTGGGTGTGGCTCTCGAGCGACGAGGGGTGGAAGCAGTCGGAGAAGGCCGTCCAACCCGAGCTGGCCTCGCTCGAGCCAAAGGACGAGGAGCTCGAGGAGGACGAGCTCAATCGCGAGGCGGGCGACGAGCTGCTGACGGTCAACGAGCTCAAGGCAAAGTACAAGGGCAAGAAGAAGGAGGACGATGGCCGCGCGACGCCGGGCGCCGAGGGCGAGGAGGGCAAGAAGAAGCTGGGCGACGACGACGACGACGACGGCGGCGGCGGCAAGGGCAAGAAGGGCAAGGGCAAGAAGGGCAAGGAGGACGACGACTACGTCGACGACGACAGCAAGCGGAAGAAGGCGGACGACGACGACGACGACGACGACGAGGCGTACATGCCGACGGAGGTGACGGGGTGGCAGAAGCTCGAGGAGAGCCCCGACTGCCTCTCGGCGGGGAAGCAGCTGCGCAACTACCAGCTCGACGGCCTCAACTGGCTGCGCCTCTCCTACTACGTCCAGCGCAACGTCATCCTCGGCGACGAGATGGGCCTCGGCAAGACGGCGCAGTCGGTCTCGCTGCTGCAGACGCTGCGCGCGTACGAGAAGGTCGACGGCCCCTTTCTGATCGTCGCGCCGCTCTCGACGCTCGGCCACTGGGAGCGCGAGATCGGCGCGTGGACCGACATGTACGCGGTCACGTACCAGGGCAACGCCGACTCGCGCCGCATCATCATCGAGCACGACTGGCTCGCGCCGGAGCGGCGCAAGGGCGAGCCGCGCTACCGCTTCCAGGTGTGCCTGTGCAACTTTGAGACGATCGTGATGGACCCGGAGCCGCTCGAGGCGGTGCGCTGGCGGTACCTGATCGTCGACGAGGGCCACCGCCTCAAGAACAAGAGCTCGCAGACGATGATGAGGATGAGCAAGCTGGACGCCAAGCGCAAGCTCGTGCTGACGGGCACGCCGCTGCAGAACCACATCTGCGAGATGTGGGCGATCCTCTACTTCCTCGAGCCGAGCAAGTTCTCCAACGAGGACGACTTCCTGCGCAAGTTTGGGTCGCTCTCGAGCGGCGGCGGCACCGCCGAGCAGGTCAACAAGCTCAACAAGCTGCTCAAGCCGCACATGCTGCGCCGCGAGAAGGCCGACGTGCTCAAGAACCTGCCCGGCATGAAGGAGACGCTGCTGTACGTCGAGATCACCAACATGCAGAAGCTGTGCTACCGCGCCGTGCTCGAGCGCAACCGCGAGCTGCTGCTCGCCGGCTCGGGCAACGCGGGCGAGCGCGAGCGCGGCCCCACCGCGTTCAACAACGTCTCGATGATGCTGCGCCACGTGTGCAACCACCCGTGGATCATCAAGAACGTCGAGGAGGGCGCGATCGAGCAGCTCGAGTCGGAGTCGGAGCGGCGCGAGCCGAAGACGCCGCGCGAGCGCACCGACCCCGAGTTCTGGCAGAAGCAGCTCGCCAAGACGCGCGCCGACGACGCCGTGCGCTACACGGAGCGGCTGATCCAGTCGTCGGGCAAGTTCGTGCTGCTCGACAAGCTGCTGCCGAAGCTCAAGGTCGACGGCCACCGCGTGCTCGTCTTCTCGCAGTTCACCAAGGTGCTCGATCTGATGGAGGAGTTCTTCGACGCGCGCGCGTGGCTCTTCGAGCGGCTCGACGGCAACATCGCCGGCTCGGAGCGGCAGAAGGCCATCGACCGCTTCTCCGACAAGGCGAGCGACACCTTCATCTTCATGCTGTCGACGCGCGCGGGCGGGCAGGGCATCAACCTCGTCTCGGCCGACACGGTGATCATCTTCGACCCCGACTGGAACCCGCAGAACGACATGCAGGCGATGGCGCGCTGCCACCGCATCGGCCAGACCAAGGCGGTGCAGGTGTACAAGCTGTGCACCAAGGGCACGTACGAGATGCACATGCTCGCGACGGCCAACACCAAGCTCGGCCTCGAGCACGCCGTCATGAAGACGGGCGCGCACTCGCGGCAGAACCTGACGTCGACCGGCTTCGGCAGGCGCGAGGCCGAGGACGAGGAGGAGGCGGGCGTGAAGAAGGTGACGATCGAGAAGCTGCTCAAGAGCGGTGCGCAGGTGCTCAACGCCGAGCAGGACGCCGAGGCGTCCGCCTTCAACAACTCGTCGATCGAGGACATCCTCGCGCACTACTCGGAGACGCGCGAGCTCGGCGGCGACGGCGCCGCCAAGGAGGGCGAGGAGCCCTTCTCGCGCGCCAAGGAGGGCGGCTCCTTCTTCTCGCAGGCGTCGTTCATCGCCGAGAGCGGCTCGTCGGTCGACATGGACGACCCCAACTTCTGGTCGAAGATGCTGCCGGGCACCGCCGCCGCCGCCAACGCCGACGCCGTCGCGGCGGCGCGCAAGGCGGGCGCGACCAAGCTGGGCGGCCCCTCTATGCAGCCGCAGGTGATCAAGGGGCCCGCCGGCAACGTGATGATGGCGCCGCCGCCGCCGAAGCGGCCCGCGCTCAAGGAGCCGGCGGCCGACGGCGAGGGCGGCAAGGGCGGCGCCAACGCCAACGCCACCAAGCGCGCCAAGCAGCCAAACTGGTCGCGCGTCGAGCTGCTGCGCGTCGAGCGGCTGCTGCTCGCCTTCGGCCACAAGCGCGCGCACGACAGCGCCGACGGCACCACCGCCGCGGCCGACGCCGCCGAGCGCGGAGCGACGCCGCTCAAGCGCGCGGCCGACTACCTGCTGCTGATCTGGCTGCAGCGCGCCGACCCGCGCCTCGTCGCGCAGTGGCGGCCGTTCAAGCTGCACACGTACGTCGACAACGTCGTCGAGACGATGCGCAAGTCGCGGCAGGCGCTCAACAAGAAGAGGGAGGAGGCCAAGGAGGACGGCCCGAAGCACAACGTCGCCGACCTCGTCGCCGCCGCGGGCGGCCACCCGCGGCCGCGCGGCCGCGCGCCCAACAACGACCAGGGCGTCGCGCTGACGTGGGCCTACCTGCGCGACAAGTGGGTCGACTGCTCGGGGGGGCTCATCAAGGGGCGCTCGGCCGACCAGAAGGAGGTCGCCGAGGTGACCAAGGAGAACGACGACGTCGAGAAGAAGATGGCGGCGCTCGCCAAGCTCGACGTGCTGCCCGGGGAGGAGGAGGACGACGACGACGGCGAGGGCGAGGAGGGCGACGCGGCGGCCGAGGCGGCCGAGCCTCCGCCGCCCGCGGCGGCGGCGGCATCGTCGTCGGCGGCAACGGCCAAGCCACCGGTGCCGTACGTCTTGCCGGCGGGGACGACCGCGGCGGAGGCGGCGGAGGCGGAGGCGGCGCGCGACCTGGCGCTCGAGAAGGCGCTCGCGACGCTGCAGACCAAGCTCGCCGGCAAGGTGCTCACCGACGCGTCGGTGTCGAACTGGCTGGTCGAGCGCGGCGCGCGGCACGCCACCGCCTTTGTGCGGCGCGTGCTCGGGCTGCGCGCCCTCGAGGACGCCGTGAAGAGCGACGCGGCGCTCAAGCTCGTGCCGTCGGTGACGCCGGCGCCGACGTACGGCGGCTGGGGCGTCGAGTGCGACCGCGCGCTGCTGCGGGGCGTGCATCGCCACGGGCTGGGCGACTGGGCGACCATCCAGAGCGACGCGCAGCTCAGGTTCCCCGCGCCCGACCTCGACGCCGAGCAGGACGACGCGCCGCCGCCGGCGCCGCCCGGCTCGGCGGCGCCATACGTATCGGCGTCGTGCGCCACCAGCGGTGGGCCGATGGTCGTCGGCGCGGCGCCAGCGGACGACGCGGAGGAGAAGCCGAAGGCCTCCAAGGCTGCCAAGGGCGAGTCGTCCAAGGCGTCGAAGCGCGAGGCGCCGGATGACGACGAGGAGGAGGCGCCGGCGGGGAAGCGATCGCGCAAGCGCACCTCGAGCGCGGGGCGGTGGACGGACAAGGAGGAGAAGCTGCTGCGCGAGATTGTCGCCGAGCTCGGCCAGAAGAACTGGGCGGCCGTCGCGGAGCGGCTCGAGACGGGGCGGAGCGCGGCGGGCGTGCAGCAGCACTGGGAGATCATGCAGGGCAAGCGCAAGCGCGACGGCGGCGGCAAAAGAGGCGGCAAGGACGACGACGAGGAGGACGAGCCGGAGGAGGAGGCGAAGAAGGAGGAGCCCGACGAGTCGCCGGCCGACGGGCGCCGCTCCCGCGCAAAGAGCCCCACCAAGGAGGAGAAGACGACGCCGACGAAGGCGTCGGGCCGCTCGTCGGGGCGCAGCACGCCCGTAAAGGAGGAGGCGAAGGAGGAGGAGGAGGAGAAGGAGGAGAAGGAGGAGGAGGAGGAGAAGAAGCCGTCGAAGGCGGAGCTGAAGAAGGCGGCGGCGGCCAAGAAGGGCAAGGGCAAGGAGAAGGAGGAGCCCAAGAAGGAGGAGGCCGACGAGGAGGCCGACGAGGGCGAGGGCGAGGGCGAGGGCGAGGAGGAGGGCGAGGACCACGAGGTGGAGCGCATCGTCAAGGAGCGGAAGCGCAGCGGCCGCGTCGAGTATTTCGTCAAGTGGAAGGCGGGAGACACGACGTGGGAGCCGTTTGAGCACGTCGAAGGCACCGAGGCGCTCGATGCGTACATGAGCGCGTCGTCGTCCAAGGCGAAGACGCCGCCTGGGCGCGGCTCGCCCGCCGGCGCGGCGAGCAGCAGCAGCAGCAGCGCCGCCGCCGCCGCCGCCTCGGCCGCCAAGGGCAAGGGCGGGCCGCGCGCGCTTTGGCCGACGGAGCTGCTGACGCTGCGCGCGTCGCAGCTGATCGAGGCGCTGCGCGACGAGGGGTGCGCGGCGGCGCAGGAGGCGGCGCGGGAGGCGAAGCAGAAGCGGCGCGCGTCCGGCTCCAAGGCCGCCAAGGGCGCCGGCGACTCGGCGCCCGACGAGTTTGCCGACGCCGGCGCCGCTCTCAAGGCCAAGTGGTGCACGTGGGAGCGCGACGACGGCAGGGGGACCGACGCGGCGCGGCTCTGGGTCGCCAAGCCGCCCGCCGCCGCGCCCGCCGCAGGGCTTGCCGTCGCTGAGCCCGCCGCCGCCATTCCTGCCGCCGCCCTGCCGCCGCCACCGGCCCTCGACTCCGCGTTGCCGCCACCGCCGGCCCTCGAAGAGCCGATGGCGGTGGACGAGTGATCTTGGGCATGAGCATGGAATAAGTCCTCACGCTAGTCGGCTTGCAAAAAAATACCAGGTTTTGTGTTTTTGTTTTTCTTGCATGATGATCACTGTTACCCCCTCTAAC
>Ga0209713_10001701_pt1 | contig 13366 bp, 3 predicted proteins | sample ArcOceMetagenome_3_FD_187444 | JGI IMG/M metagenome (GOLD analysis project Ga0209713, IMG submission 187444) | Marine eukaryotic phytoplankton communities from Arctic Ocean - Arctic Ocean- Svalbard ARC20M Metagenome (SPAdes) (version 2) | ecosystem: Environmental > Aquatic > Marine > Oceanic...
CGTGCACTGATGCCTATTCTGTGAGGCCCGCGAGGGTCGTCCGCCCCTCCCTTGCACGTAGAGCTCTCGTGGCTATTGAGGCTATTGAGGCGACGCGTTTGCCAGCTAGCTAGAAACCCCGGGACCCAGCACTAGGGCGCCCGCGAGTCGGCGCCCGCTCACAGCGGTGGTGAGGTCGATTGATGTCGGAGAAGTTGGGGCGGCCGTCGCTGCCACCGTGCCACGTCGCACAGGGGAAAGGTAACATCACCCTGCGCAGCGCATCGCCAGCGCGACGCGATTCCACGCGCTCCGCGTGACGCGTTAGGCCATGGCTGGCGGCCGCCTAATGCGCGTCTGCCTGCCGCTCGGCGTGCTGCTCGTGGTGTACAACTTCATGTACAACGGCTCGGACGTCCTCAATGCGAAGCGGCGCGTGCTCAAGGAGGTGCGCTCCGAGCGGCCGCTCGGGCAGCCGCACCTCTACACTCGCGAGGACACGCCGGCGAGCGCTCCACCCGCCGCAGCGGAGGCGCATCCGACGGGCTGTGGCCGAGCCGACTGCTCGACTCCGTCGGAGCTCGACGACGTTGCCGCTGAGCCAGTGCCAGCCTCGGAGCCGGCTGCCGAGCCCGAGCCGCCAGCATCGGAGCCTGCGGCCGAGCTGCCGGTGGCCGAGCAAGGCCCGTTGCGGTCGCGGACGCACAGTGTCGACGTGCGAAAGTGCGCGCCAAAGGAGGTGCTGTCGGCCTCGAATCGGATGGACCACGGCATGGACGTGCCGCATCGGCCGCTCAACTGGATCGTGCCGCCGCAAGCCGAGTGGCCGGCGGCCGGCTGCAGCCCCAGCGCCCTGTGCGCGGAGGTGCGCCGCGTCGCTGGGGCGGACCGCCAGGTCCTGCTCGTCATCGCTGGCGCATCCTCCGGCTCGGAGCTGCAGGGCTTCGTCGCCTCGGCTGCGCAGCACGGCGTGGCCGACCAGATTCTCGTCGCCGCGCTCGACGACGCGGCCGCCGCGCTCGCCAAGGGGCTGCAGGGCGGCGCGGGCGTCTGGCGAGTGCCCGAGGCGACGGTGGCGGCCGCGGCGTCCGCTCAGCCCGCGCAGAAGTACTTCATCGCGGCGGCGGTGCTGGCGACGGGCTGCTCGGTCATCTACGCCGACCTGCGGACGCGGTTCGGCACCGACCCGTTTGGCTACGTCTTCCGCGACGCCGACATCGAGGCGCCCAACAGCGGCCGCGGCAGCGACCGCGGGCACATGCGCGTCGCGATGGACCCGTCGATGGGCTGGTCGCAGATGTGCGAGTCGTACGAGATCGGCGCGCTCAACCCGAACATGTGGGTGGCGGCCGCGACGGCGGAGGGCCGCGAGGTGCTCACGCGCGTCGGCCACCGCCTCGCCGAGTCGCGCGCGCCCGAGGCAGACGAGCCGTACCTGCTGACAGAGGAGCTGGTGGGCCCCGCGCACGACGGCACGACGCGCGCCGGCGCGACGCTGCGCGTCGCCGAGCGCGAGTGCTACGCGTCGACGGGCGGCGCCAAGATCGCGACGGTGCCGGCGGCGGCCGACAGCGAGGCGACGCTGCCCAACGGGCGGATCCTCGAGGCGCGCGAGTTCCTCTCGAAGCCGCAGGTGCTCTCCGAGGGGTGCACCAACACCGCCAAGGTGCCGCCCGGCCCGAAGGACGCGGCGTGGGTCGCGGCGCCCGCGACGCTGCCGCGCTCGCGCCCGCTCAATTGGGTGGTGCCAAAGCCCGCGCCCGGCGCGGCCGACGACAACTGGCCGCCCGCCGACGTGTGCGCGGCGCTGCAGCTCGAGGGGCTGTGCGAGACGGTCAAGAAGGTGGCGATCAACCGCGAGGTGCTCGCGGCCGTCTCGAACAAGAACATCTTCCACATGCTGCAGCTCTACGTCGACGGCTTCCAAAAGGGGGCCAAGGTGCCAAACTCGATGGTCGTCGCGCTCGACGACCCGACGGCGGCGTGGCTGGAGCAGCGCAGCGTGGCGCACTACACGAAGAAGATCGTCTCGCGCACCGGCTCGACCGACAACCACGCCACCTCGGGCCTCAAGTTCAAGGTGCTCACCGACTTCCTCTCGATTGGCTGCTCGGTGCTGCTCTCGGACGTCGACGTGCTCTGGATGACCAACCCGTTCCCGCACATGTACCGCGACGCCGACGTCGAGGGGATGAGCGACGGCTGGGACGAGAAGACCGCCTTCGGCCACAACGCGGGCGGCGGCACGTACCAGATGCACGCGCGCAACTCGGGCATGTTCTTCCTGCAGGCGACCAACGAGGCGCTCGCGATGGTGAAGCGGCTCGCGCGCCGCATGGAGACCGAGGGGACGTGGGACCAGTCGGCGTACAACCAGGAGCAGTTCCTGCCGGCGTGGGGCGGCCACAAGGACGTCGGCGTCTCGACGCGCGTGATGAACTACCTGTGCAACCTCAACTCGAAGACGTGGTTCCGCTTCCTTCGCGAGGACGAGCAGCTGCTGCACGGCTACACGCCGCTCTCGCTGCACATCAACTACCACCCAGAGAAGCCCGACCGGATGAGGGACGTGCACAAGTTCTACTACGAGGGCGACCAGAAGAGCATCTGGCGCTGGAACGGCGGCGAGGGCACCAAGCTGTGGAGCGAGTGCAAGGGGATCAACCAGCGCGCGTCGCCCGACACGTCCGACCCGATGATCGCGCGCGTCCTCAACAAAAAGCTCGACTGGGGCGGCTGCATCGGCTGCCTCACCTTCTCCGACGGCGGCACGCTCCAGACCTCGTGGGGCGCTGGCCGGTGGGGCAAGGCCTCGACGCCCACCTTCAAGGAGGTCGTCTTCGCGCAGTTTGTCAACGCAGTCCACCTGCTGCGCTTCAACGAGGCGGGCGAGTTCGTCTCCACCAGGTGCAGCGACGGCGAGGAGGTCAAGGGCAAACTCATCTAAGGCGCATCATGGTATGGTCTGCGTTGTATTCGGAACTATTGAGGCTATTGACCGTCACCAAAACTATTATCTCAGCGACGACGCCACCCGCCCCGCCAGGGGCGAACTATATTACACGTAGGAAAGTTCACGTGTTGGTTGTAATGCCAGACTTGCAAGCACAGACTTTGCACTTCTTTTGCAGTTCGTCGGATTGACACTGTAGTGTGAAGGCGCAGTGCGCTGCGCTACGAGTCGAGCAATCGCCGCGATGGCGGCCACCAGCAGTAGCGGCAAGCAGCGCATGACGCCGCAGCAGCATGCCAAAGATGCCTATGTTCGGAGAAGCTCGGAGAGGCCCTCCGGCTCGTCGGACAGCTCAGACGCCGACCTGCCTGATTCACCCCCTGGGCTAACATCCAGCGAGGTGCCAGAGCAGTACGTGCTCGCTGCAGAAATCCAGGCGAGTCGCAGCGAGCAGCTCGCGGGTGCGCTCGACGCCAAAAGTCGTGCGCTCCTAGCGGAGGAGCGGCGGCGGCGAGAGGCTGAGGCCGAGAAGCGCGTGCTCGCAGAGGAGAAGGAGGAGGCGGAGGCGAGGGCAAAGGCCGAGGCCAAAAGCAAGGTCGAGGAACGAGCCAAGCGGCGTGAGGCGGAGGAGGAAGCGAGAAGGCTGCGGGCAGAGCTAGATATGATGAATGCTGCCGCCGCCTCGGCACTGTCGCCACATCCGTTGGCGCAGCCCGTGCCTGCAGACCTGCTGGACTCACCGGCCACTAAGGCAGCTGAGAAGGCGCTGATCGAGGCGACGACGTCGGGTGACCTGCCAGCTCTGAAGGCGGCAATCAAAAAGCACGGCAAGACGTTGCGCGGCACGGGCAACTCTGCTTTCGAGGCTGCCAAGAACCGCGAGCAGGAACTGGAGCAGCGGCGGCGGCAGCAGAGCAAGGCGGCTGCGGCCGAGAAGAAACAGCAGCAGCGGCCGTCGCAGCAGGCCGACTTGTCAGGAGATGACGACTCGGAACTGGCTGAGGCCATGAGGCGGAGCTTGGCGCAGCAGCCAAATGGAGACGCACCGGCCGAGGGCGCGGAGGGCGGCGATGGCGGGCCGAGCAGCGACTCTGAGCACAACCTCGCTGAGCTCGTGAGCTTCGGCTTCTCGAAGGAGCAGGCGCGCCGCGCGCTGGACGCGCACGGGAACGATGTGGAGCGCGCTGCCAATGCGCTATTCGATGGGGGACTCGGCGAGTCATCCACGCCAGACGTGCCTCCGCCGGCTGCTTCCCTGCCGCCTGTTGGCGGCATGGCGGGCGGGCTCAATGATGAGGCGCAGCGCAACGCAGAGGAGCACCGGCGTGCGCAGCTGGAGCACGAGCAACAGATGCGCGAGCTGACCGGCGTCGGTAGTGGCATCAGTCGCGGTATCAGTGGTGGCAGCAGCAACGTTGGCGGGAACAGCGGCAGCGGCAGCGGCAGCGGCGGCGGCAATGGCGCTGTGCAGCTGGCCATAGCAGCCAGCCTCGCGCCTGCTGCGGACGTGATGACTCCTCGGATCGCCGCCGACGACGAGGACGAGGAGCTGAAACGTGTGCTCGCGCTGTCAAGAGAGCCGACTAACGACGCGCTGCCCGAGGACGAGGACGCAGACCTGGCGCGTGCTTTGCAAGAGTCGCGCGACCTCGTAATCGATCACGCAGACATCGGTGGCGCTGGGGGCTCAGACGACACGGGTGAGGGCGCAGAGGTGCCGGGCGACCAGGAGCAGCAGCTAATGCAGATCTCGGGCTGCACAGCAGAGGCAGCGAGGCGTGTGCTGCAAAAGCACGATGGTGACATACAGCATGCTGCTGATGCACTTTTGATAGAGGCCTACGGCGAGGGCAGTGGCGCAGCGTCGAGTTGCGATGCCGCCGGCCCGTCAATTGCTGGCACGGGCGATGAAGAATATGCGGCGGCACTCCAGGCCGAGGAAGAGGCAGCGCAGCGGAGAGAGGATGAGCAGACGGCTGAGAGCCTCATGCTGGTGGAGAAAGAGGCGGCGAAGGCGGCGGAGGTGGAACAGCGGCTCGGCGAGGCGGCGGCACGGCGGCTGCAGAGGGAGGAGGAGGAGGCTGCGAGGATGTTGCATGCGGAGAGCGATGCGGCCAGCATCGAGACGGCGCGGCGCATCGAGCGAGAGGAGGAGGAGCAGCAGCAGCGGCAGCAGGCGATGGCAGGGCTCGCAGATGGATGGATGGGCGAGCCGGGCAGAGGCAGCAGCGCCGAGGGGGCCATGCTGCTGAGGCTGATGGAGCAGTTTGCACGCGACCCCGGAAAGAACAACGAACTCGCGCTTCCGCCGTTCTCCATGGACACGAATGAGGTGATCGAGCTTGCCAAAGAGTGGGCCCTGCGGCCTCTGGAGACGAAGGCGACGCCTCGCCTCGGCGTCGATGGTAAGTGGCGAACATTGTACCTCCGTATCCCAAAGGACCAATGGAACCGGCGGAAGGACGAGCTGCGGCGGGGTCGTCAGACTGAGGAGGATGCGAGGCGCGACGAGCAAGCGGCGGCGCGACAGTACGAGGCGCAGAAGGTTCGGGAGGGGCAGGAGGCGCGAGCGGCGTACCAGGAGGAGATGCAGCTCGAGCGTGACATCGCAAGGCACAACGAGGAGGTGATGGGCGCGTCACAGCCGCCTGGCTCCGATGCTGGCGGCCGCAGTGGTGGACGCAGCGGTCGCGGTGGCCGTGGCGGCCGTGGTGACCGTGGTTTCGGCGAAACGTCCATCGGGACGACGCCGATGGAGAGCCTGCCGCACCAGCGTATGCCCGAGCCCACGCTGCCTCGACGAATGACGCTGCAGGATTGCAGCTGTCACGAGCTACGGCTGTCGCGGCTGCCAGCCTCTGAGAGCGACGGCGCGGCCACACTGCGGCGGCTCAAGGCCGGCCTCGAGCAGCCACCCTTTGGCGGCCAGGGTGACGTGGTCGAGGTGAGGCGTGTCGGCCGACTGCAGACGTGGCGCGAGCGCAGGTTGCAGCGGGCGGCCGCAGCCGAGGACTTCACGGTGGTCGTCACTTTCGTGTCGGAAGCAGCGTATGATGGAGCCATGCTGGCGTGCATCGAGTCGCAGCGCGACGCAGCGATTCGCCTCCTTGGCACGGGGCTGATGGCCGAGATGAGTGGCGAGCCGCTCGCTGATGGCGAGAGTGCCGCTGGGCTGCACGGGGGGCGTTCGACCGACGCCTGCATCCGATTTCGGGCGGATGCGACTGGCCACTTCAACATGGCGACGCGCAGGTACGAGGGGCTACTTCCGCGCGCCGCCCACGTCCCGGCGCTCCGAGTGCAGCTGGGGCACTTGGATGGCGACCGCGCATTCTCGTCGGAGCTCGAGTTGCGGCCGTGCAGTCTGCGCGTCGACACGGAGAGCTCGTCGTTGAGCTGCTTGCTGCAGCTGCAGGGGCGCGGTGACGCCGAGCCCGCCGTCTACCGTGCCACGTGGCCGAAGCCACATCGCCTCGACGAAGGCAATGGCGGCGCATCGAGAACGGAAGTGCGGCTGCTGCTGCAGTGGGACGGCGAGGGAGAGGAGGCACCTCCCGGCGACGGTGCGGAGGGCACGCTCGTGGCGGGTGGCGTCGCAGACCGCTTTGCGCTGCTTGTCCAGGCTTCGGAGCCGCCCTGCCTCTCTCGTCTCGACGCGAGCTCGCGCTTGCTAGACTTTGAGGGCGCCTGTAGCCTGCCAATACAGCCAAAAGGCGAGTGGGGCGTGCGTCCGGGCGACCCAACGGACACGGGCGCCATCGGCCGCTGCCGCTGCTACCGGTTCGTGTTCCATCGCCACCAGATGAGCAGCGCCGACCAGACAGGCGTCGCAGACCTCCTCCGCACGTGCGGCCTCATCGACCGCGCCACTGCTGTCAACGTCTCTGCGCCAGCGGCGTCGCCAGATTGGCGGCTGCTATCCGCGGGCTGGCCCCGCTTGCACCTGATGAGTGCAGCAGATGTCGGCCTGCTGCAGCGGGGGCACGACGGCTGCGAGCTGCCGCGTCGCGTCCGCTACGAGCTGCAGGTCCTCGTGTGCTCGGGCGCGCTGCTCCCCCACCACGCCACCGACGATGAGCTGCTCGTACGGCTGGAAAAGTGCAGCCGCGTGAGCGAGGAGGGCGCGGTGCGCGCGCTCCGCATGATGCGCAGCAGCCAGGCGGCGCTCGATTGCCGCGCGATCGACTCGCCGATCTCCGAATTCGAGCGATGCGCACGACTCGCTGGCTGCGACTTGGATGCTGCACAGTCCGCATCAGCCTCGGAGGTGGTGGCGCCCGATGCGGGCAAGCTGGTGCAGGTACCACGCGTTGCAGTGACGCCATCGCGCGTGGTCGTGCTGCCGGCGGAGTACGAGGCAAGCAATCGCGTTCTGCGGCATGCGGACTTTGGTGGTGCGATGCTGCGCGTGTCGTTCGTAGCAGACGACTTTGGCATGCTGTGGCCACCTCTTGGCGACATGAAAGATCGCATTCGTGAGATCTTCGAGCACGGCCTCGACGTTGTCGGCGAGAAGTACCTCTTCGTGGCGTACGGCCAGACGCAGCTCAAGGAGCGCGCCGCGTGGTTTGTGCGTGCGGAGCTCGGCGCTGGCTCTCGTGGCGCCACAGCAGCGGACCTCGTGCGCGCCGAGTTTGGGTTCGACTTCCCCATCCCGATCTCGCCCACATTCCCAAGCGCGGCCAAGTGCGCCGCGCGCATCGCGCAAGTCTTCTCGACCACTCAGGTGGGCACCTTGGACGAGGAAACGTGGCGCAAGTCCAAGTGGGGGTATGCCGAGGACGAGCCCGACCTGCTGCGCGATCGCGACACTGGCCAGGAGATCCACCGTCCGGCGAGCTGCCCAACTCGTCACGCTGAGTCGTTGGCGAAATTGGCGGAGTGGCAGCTCAGTGTGGCCGACCGGACGCGCAACTTCTCCGACGGCTGCGGGAAGATTTCGAGCTGTGCGATGGCGGAGCTGCGCAAAGCCTCTGACGAACGCGCCTTCCATGACGGGCTGGTCAGCGCGGTGCAGTTCCGCTGGCGCGGCTGCAAGGGCATGCTGAGCGTCGATCCTCGCCTCGTCGCATTGCCGCATCAGACGGGAGTGATCTGGACGCGGCCGTCGCAGAACAAGTTCCATGCCGATGAGACGCGCTTCGAGTTGCACGAGGTTGCATCGTGGAAGCCGGCGCACCTCCACCGGCAGCTCGTGCGCATCCTGTCGGACCGCGGCGTCCCGTACGAGGCCTTCGAGACGCTGCAGTGCAACATGACCGCCACGCTCGACAAGGCGCTCGGCGGCGCTGACGGCTGCGACGACGCGGCGCGGCTGCTGCTGTGGCGGCTCGGCGCGCGCGACGACAACAGCAGCGTGGCGCGCAGCATGCTCGACGTTGCGCTGCACATGCTCGAGCACAGGTGGCGCGTCGAGCACGAGCCGTGGCTGCGTGCGGTGCTGAGCGCCGTGCGAGCCAAGGCGACGCGCGAGCTGCGCGACAAGTGCCGAATCGTCGTGCCACGCGGCGCGCTGCTCAAGGGCGTCATCGACGAGCTGGGCGTCGTGCCGGCGGGGCAGATCTTTGTTCAGATCTCGAGCCGCCGCGCGGTCAAGGCGGGCGGGAGCGACCTCGTATTCGACGAGCACAACAGCGCCGTCGTGGCGGGCACCGTCGCGCTGAGCAAGGCGCCGTGCCACCACCCCGGCGACGTGCTCATCGTCGGCTGCTTCGAGGACACCGAGAGGAAGCTGCGCCACCACCACAACGTCGTCGTCTTCTCGCAGCTTGGCGACGCGCGCACCGGCCACCGCCCTCTGCAGCACCAGACGAGCGGCGGCGACCTCGACGGCGACGAGTTCACAGTGCTGTGGGAGCCGTCGCTCGTGAGGCCGCGTGGCGAGCCGCTCCGGCCGCACCCGCCGATGGAGTACGACGTCCCCCTCGCCAAGCGCGACGCCAGCGCCAAGATCCAGGCGGCGATGCGACGCCTCCGCCGCATCCGGCTGCAGCAGCCCCAACTGCTCCAGCCGCACCGCGGCCGGCCCCGGCCCTCCGCCCCGACGATTTGGCACGCCTTTGGCGACGAGCAGCTTCGGCAGATCGGCATGCCGCCGCGCGACCAGGACCTCAGCAGGACGATCCAGGTCTCCGAGCTGCACGACTTCTTCCTCGAGTACATCCAGAACGACAACCTCGGCCGTATCTCCGCCTCATGGCTGGCCCTCGCTGACTCGACGCGCCACCGACTCGACAGGCGCGGCACCTACGACAGCCGCGGCCGCCCCGACCGGCACGGCATCTACAGCAGCCGCTGCCTCTCGCTCGCGGCGCTCGCCTCGCGCGCAGTCGACTACCAGAAGAACGGCGAGGCCGTCTCCTTCCCCTCCGAGATGCGCCCGCTCGAGTACCCGCACTACATGGGCAAGGAGGCAAGCAAGACGTACCATTCGCGCACCGAGCTCGGCCGGCTCTTCGACCTGGTGGCGAGCGGCGGCGGTAGCGGTGCGCTGGAGGGGGGCGGCGAGGCGGCGCGTTGCGAGTACGACGGGCGGCTCTTCGATCCAAAGTGCGCGGAGCACGTGGGCGAGGCCGTCGAGCAGCTCGGCTGGTATCGCGGCGCTCTCGCCGAGCTGATGGCGCAGTATGGCGTCGCGGACGAGGCCGCGCTGCTCTGCGGGCAGGTGGCCGCCTTCGACCAGCCCCGGCGCGGCTCCACCTTTGACATCCAACAGCGCTGCACGCGCGCCGTCCATCGTTTGCAGCTCGAGCTGCGGCGGCGCTACGCCCGCACCATCGACGCCGCCGGCAGCGGCAGCAGCTGCCCTGTCGCCGCCGCCTGGTACCTCGCGAGCTACGCCCGCCACGTGCACGCTGTTGACGAAGGCGGTCCCGGCGGCGGTGGTGGCAGCAGCAGTACCGCGTCGCTGCCACCAAAGAGCTTTGCGTGGGTGGCGCTGCCGGACCTCATCATGCTCAAGGCACAGAATGCCGATCGGCCGCCCGTGGCCGACTGGCGCCATTCCGAGGCGGCGCTGTGGGTCGCCCTCGAGGACGCGCTCGAAACTTTGAATCTTGCTGAAGAGCCTTTCCACATGCACATGTCGTCGTAAGGTACAGTATTGCATGCGTGAGCTCAGGCCAACCCTATTTGCTAAGACAACTCTTATTGAACAACCGAGCACAGACACGCTCAGAATGGCCTGTTTCCCAGACTTTGTGCGAGGCCCCCGACGGCCGCCGCGAAATCCGCGCGCTTTGGTGTGCCGCACTCGTCTTCCGGGAAGGGCGTCGCAGGCGGCGGGCCTTCCGGCTCCTCGTCCGCTCGAGCGCCGCCGCTCTCGGCCACGGGCGGCGCCGCTGTCCACACGCCGTCGCCGCTGGGTGGGATGGCGGCGGTGCCCGAGCTGGCGGAGCCTTGCCGTCGCACCTCGCCGCCGTCGCTCGAGCCGATCGACGCGAGCGACGCCTGCGAGTGGCGCTGCGATAGCCTCGCCTCGTCGTTGGACTCCGCACGCTGCAGCCGCAGCATGAAGCCGTCATCTCTCGCAGCAGGCGACGAGGCGCGCGGCGGCGCTGCCTCGGGGGCGGCGGCCGCAGGGGCGGCGGCGGGCGGCATGGCCTCGCCTTCGAGCCTCATCAGCCCAACGGGTAGAGCGTCGTACTCCTCGAGGTACGCCGCGCGGCACGCGTGCAACGGATCATCCTTCGCGCCGCCGCCACCCGCCGACAGCGCCGCCGCCGCCGCCGCCGCGGTGGCGTTTGGTGCCGAGGAGGCCACGGCGCCCGTCGCGCCCGTCGAGGCGCCGGTCGCGCTCCTCGATGCGGCGGCGGCGCCGTTGGGCCGCCCCGTGTGCGCGGGCGAGGTGGGCGCCGTCTTGCGGCCGGGCGAGGCCGTCCTCCGCGTCGACGACGGCCGGCCGGGCGAGCTGCACGTGGTGCGCGTCGAGCATTGCCCCGCCCGCGCCGCGCCGCTGCTCCCTGCTGCTGCTCCGCCGCGGGAGGGCGAGCTGCGCGCGCTGCGCGACGACGGGACGGGCGACGGCGGTTTCCGCGACGCGGACGACAGCGGCGAGGCGGCGGTGCCGGGGCTGCGTCGGCCGGCGCTTTTGGGGGACGCGGCGAGAGGCGAGCCTGGCGTGTTGAGGCTGCGACGCACGCTGTCCCACCCCTGCCGGCCCGTGCCACTCGCGCTGCGGGGTCGCTGCGCCTGCTGCTGCTGCTGCGACGACGACTGCGACTGCGACGACTGCTGCGGTGGCGGCTGCTGCATCGGCGCGCGCTGCAGGCGGTGGACGGTGTCTAGCCTCGGCACTGCGGCGGGGCGGGAGCCGACGGGCAGCGTCATCGCGAGAGGCGAGGCGCCCTTTGGCGTCGCCGGCGAGAGCAGATCGCCGCCGCCGCGAAAGTCGGGGCTGCCACCGCAACTTGAGCCGCTGTGCGGCGACGTCGCAACCGGCGGCGGCTTCGGCGGCCGCAGCGGCGGCGAGCGCACGTTGGGCGACGCCATGCCACCGGGGCTGCCGGGGCCGTCGGCGGCGCCGTCGGCCGAGCCCTCGCGTCGCGTGGGTGGGCCCCCTACGGCGCTGCTGCGTCGCACGGGGATCCGACTCGTGCCACTTCCGGTGGCAGCAGCGGGCGCGGCAGCGGCGGGCGCGGCAGCAGCGGGCGCGGCGGCGGCGGGCGCGGCAGCAGCGGGCGCGGCGGCGGCGGGCGCGGCGGCGGCTGGCGCAGCGGCGGCAGCAGCGGGTGCGGCAGCAGCGCCGCTGCGCTTGGCGCGTCGGCGCTCGAGGTGATGCTGCACGTGCAGATGGGCGACGATGTCGGCCATCGAGCCGCGCAGCTCCGGCAAGATCTGGAGGAGGCATGAGATGAGGTGGTGGCACTGCGCAGAGTACTTTGGCGACAGCGGCGAGAAGGTGCCCGCCGTGATCTTCAGGGCCAGCTGGGCGAGGTTTGCCGCGTCAAACGGGAACTTGTTGGTCGCCATGCGGTAGAGGATGACGCCGAGCGACCAGACGTCGCTCTTGTACGAGTACGACGCGCCCTGCACAATCTCTGGCGACAGGTAGCACGGCGAGCCCACCGTCGTGCGCGCCAGCTCGGCGGTGTCCTGCATGATGCGCGAGATCCCAAAGTCGCCGATCTTGGCCTCGCCGTCGGCGCCCATGAAGATGTTCTCGGGCTTGAGGTCGCGATGGAGGACGCGCATCGAGTGCACGTGCGAGAGGCCCTCGGCCAGCTGTACGAACCATTCCATCAGCTCGTCCTCTGGCAGCGTGTTCTGGCCCTCCGCCTCGGCCGCCTGCCACCGTCGCGACAGCACCGTCCCGAGGTCGCCTCCGCTGGCAAACTCCATTAGGATGCAGACCGCCCCCTGCTCGGCAAACGTCGCATGGTACCGAATCACGTTGGGATGCTGCAGCCGTGCGAGCGCCTCCGCCTCGATCTGCACCTTCTTGGAGTCCGGCTGGCCCTTCATGCCAAACCTCGTCCGCTTGAGCGCATAGAGCTCGCCCGTCGTGACGTGCTCGACCGACGAGGCCTCGCCAAACCTGCCGCGGCCGATCTCGCGCAGCACGCGGAAGTCGCGCGCGAACGACTCGGCCGTCAGCTCCATCATCGTGGCACCAGAGACAGGCGGGCTATTCACCAAGGCCTTCTCACACCATCGTTGTTTGGTTTGGCCGTTTTCGTGGGTGGTGTGCACCCCGAAATGTAGCCCCCCTGGGTGGATTGTGAAGGGATACGGCTCCTTACAGACCTTGGTGTTCGGCGTTGCGGTGTGTCCTTGGTTTGATTACATCTGCAATTTGGCGAGTAAAGTGTTGCCTTCTAGAGATATCCGCCTGCATATTTCCTGTTGTTACCGCTGTTTACTTTCAAGAGGCTATTGAGCCTATTAAAACTATTGAGGCGGGTTTAACCCTACTACTTGCATAACAGGCCCTTTACGGAGGCCAAGGGCGGGGCCACGGAAGCCGCCACGAGAGGCGCCCGGCACACTCGCAGCAGCCACTGACCCAGAGAACTCAACCCAAGCCTAACTTTTATGTAGGGAGACGCTCAACACGCACGGCAGTGCCCCCGACATGGCCATTCAGAGGCGTGTAGTGGCGCGGGTCAACGCTACCCCTCGCAGGTTGTCGCGAGGCAAAGGGGGCACCGGCCGAGGCCGCCTCGGCGTCTGCCACCTCAAACGTGGGCTCGCGGTCCTCGGCACGCGAAGCGGCGCGGGCGGGCCGTCGACACTGATCGAGCACCTGCCAAGCCGCGGGAGGGGTCCCCGTCACTGTGAGCCGTCTGAGGTCAAGGTCGACCACGGGGATCGCCCGCGGGGCCGCTTTGGGGGATAAGTTGCGCGCACCTTCGGGGGAGACTCTCCGGTGCTGCGAACGGCTCGTCGTGCAGGTAGGATACACGTCAGCTCGGCGAGAACGAGGACGACCTTGAG
>Ga0209713_10001703_pt1 | contig 13366 bp, 7 predicted proteins | sample ArcOceMetagenome_3_FD_187444 | JGI IMG/M metagenome (GOLD analysis project Ga0209713, IMG submission 187444) | Marine eukaryotic phytoplankton communities from Arctic Ocean - Arctic Ocean- Svalbard ARC20M Metagenome (SPAdes) (version 2) | ecosystem: Environmental > Aquatic > Marine > Oceanic...
GTAGTCAGAGCTCAGGCGTCAGAAGCTAGGCCTTGGCAGGGCGAAGGGGATGTCGAGCATCGCTCTTTCTCCACTATCACGATATTATTGAAAGCTTTCACGTTAGCTCTGAGTGCAGCAGCTTAGATCTTGCATGTGTACCCCTCCTCCTCCTATAAACTTTCCTCCTCCTCCTTCCTCCTCCTCCTCCTCAGACGACGCGTCTAACTCCCAAACATGATCAGGGTTGTCAAGATTCTCCAGTCCAGACATATATCACCTCAATGACGCTTATACTCTAATCGGATTTTGGGCGCGTCCCAGACCGGGCAGTGAGGAAACCGAAGAAGTCTTGTTTTTCAATTTTATTTCAAAGCACACTCTTTATTGCAAACGCTAAAAGGGACAGTCCATGGGAAGTACGAGTCCGAACAACCCAGCTAGTCTGTCTGGGAAGTGGGTAAGGCCGTCGAAGACGAGGTTGCTCCTGTCTTGGTTGCTCCTGTCTTGCTAGTCTTGAGAGTGGGTAAGGCCGTCGAAGACGAGGTTGCTCCTGTCTTGGTTGCTCCTGTCTTGCTAGTCTGGGAAGTGGGTAAGGCCGTCGAAGACAAGGTTGCTCCTGTCTTGCGAAGTGTTTCATCGAAGTTTCCGCGCGCCATTGACAGTCGACGCGAAATCTCGCCGTTCGAAGATCTGGGGGTTGGCTCCTTCAGGTCTGGCATTGGGATTGAAGTTGGATTCGATGGTTCCGCTTGCGACCACATCCTATTCTCAAGTCCCATTCTGGAAGACCAGGAATGCCCATGAGAATTGACACCAGGAATTTCGCCTTGTGTACCGTGGTCAAGAATGTCCTGCTCTTCTGGCAAGAGCTCTGACCTCTCGGCTTGTAAATCGTGCCCGTCCTGGCCATCAATGACTGATGATGGTGCTGATGATGGTGCTGATGATGCTGAAGACCACGACGAAATGACCTCAGCAGGAGAAGGGGCCTCCTGCACTTCCTCTCCCTCCCCTTCAACAAGAATGGCAGCTGAAACCGTTGGGGGCCGAGGACTGTTGATGACCAGGCTATGGAACCTGTTGAATTTCGCCTTTTGTTTCAGGCCGATTTGGGTAGCAAGTGTCCAAGTCTCAAAAGATTTTGTTAGACCAACAAACCTCCACCATGTGAGTGCCTTGTGCGTCCGACTTGATATGCGTCCAGCATAAAACTCTTGTAGGTCAAGGTCAACACCGTCTTCTGAGGTCCTTGACTTATCGTCCCCTCTTTCCTGTTCAGGGCTTGGAAGACCCACAAGTTTTTTCATGTCTGACCAAAAAACACCTTTCACCGGTTTGCCATCTTCCATGTCAATCTCGTTTGCGTCATTGGGGAACAAGTGCTTGTGCACGTAGCGCGTGTATACATGATACTTAATGCCGATTGTCACTAGTATGCCAATAACAATGGCAACAATTACACCCGCCGCAGTTTTCGCGTTCTTTTTGATTTTGACTTTGATGTACGTTGCTGTACTTCTACAGGTGCTGTAACTTTCACAAGCTAGTTCGTCACTTGAGGTAACCTTCGGAGCATCTATCATGGTTGCTGGAGGCAGACCCGCTTCTTCTAGTTGTTTGTTGAGGGCCTCCTCGGATAGCACGCCAACCAAAGATTCTGCTTGATCCTCGCTTTCCGTTTGAATGGCAGTCCTCACCTCAATGCCTGGTGATTGCCGACGACCTGAAATGTCCTTTATCTCCAGAATATAGACCTTGTCCCCGGGTACACCAGCGGCCTGTCCGACAGCCATGCGAAAACGATTCTGGGCACTTTCATCGAAATCTGCTGCACTCATGGGAATCGCAAGAGTCATTTCCACCATGGGGACCTCTTCCTCAATGTCAGCAACAGACACGGGGGGCGATACAGCAGCAACCACTTGGGGTTGTTCCGGTGCAGGCGTTTCCTCTATTCGAATGTCGGGTATTGCTTCCTCGACTGGAAGTTCCACAATCATTTCCTCGACTTCAAAGCCCGTATTTTGAGCGATTGCTGCTCACTCACGGATGGTCAGTTCTCTTAAATGACGTTCTCAGCGCGGCGAATATAGCAATGCTAGAAAGCAAAAAAGACCATGAACAAGCTGAGGGAAGGGGGAGGGAAGGCGATCAAGACGATACCTTCAGTAATGCTCGTGCGTGGGGAACCGCATGGAGTGGTCATCGGAATCTCCGTCGCTACAGGGGCGGGAGTAGGCTGAAGATCGTCGGGAGTGCACGGCACAAGACCCTCCTCTGGTGTTCCCTTGTACATGCTGCAGGGTGGCGGTGGTAAGTCTGCCGTCTCTGAGGCTTCCTCAGAGTATATATCTGTAATCGACAAATCCGCGTTCCCCCCAGACAACTCAGCACCAAGGCCCAGGTTTTCATCTGCAAGTATCATATCTCCATTATATATATCTGACGGCGGCGATGGCGGTGGTTGAGCCTGTTCATCAAGGTCGGACTCACATGGTTCAGGAGCAGATTCATGGGCATCAACTATGATTTGCGCGAGGTCTAAGAGCCCAGCTTCCGCGCTGGGCCTGACAAATGCAGGATCTGACGTTGCTGACATGGTGCTGCATCCCGCTGAAGTGCAGGCAGAAACTCGCGCTGTATATCGTGTATTCACGTCCTGGGGTAGGTCTCTGACATCCATGTCTGTTCTGTCCAGCACCAAGCTTGTGTGTGTAGAAGTGCCGTTGACAGGGTGCGCTGCAGTCCATTCAAACTCGTATCGCAATATCGGAAGACCCCTACTGTCCACCTCTGTCCATGTCCATTCAATAGAATTTGCCGTCCTTTGTCCAACCAGAGGTGCAAAAGGTACTGAAGGCCCAGCAACGCAATCATCTGCCGTGGCTGGGGTCCCGCCATCGCAAAGCCAGCCCAAGGTCACGACAAGACAATCAGCACTGCAACCACCTTCACCTGAGGTGCTACCATCGTCGCATACTTCTCCTTTTTCCCTATAGCCGTTTCCACAGAGCCGACAAAGGCTGAAGCCATCTTCATTCTCCTCACACACAGCACTTGGCTGCATGAGGCAATTGCTTGTGCAACCCTGGTTGTTTCCGTTGCTGTCCCCTGAATCACATTGCTCCGGACCAGCTTTTATGCCATCGCCGCAGACTACGTCACAATCGTCTGTTGCAGCTCCTTGCACGTTTGTCTCACAAGTCCAACCTGGTTCCAATTTGCAGGTAGGACTGCATCCATCCGAGGAATCATAGTTGCCATCATCACATTCTTCTTCTGCTGCTTTGACACCGTCCCCGCACCCGGAGATACACACGTCTTGAGATGTTGGACTGCCTCCTTCACATGAGTAACCTGGCATGATAATACAGATTTCTCTGTCGCACCCGGCATTGGTTGCGTTTCCGATATCACATTCCTCGGATGCATGTCTCTTTCCATCCCCACATATCTGCAGTCATGGATTCACATGCAACCGCAGCAGCCACTGTCAGTCAAGTACACGCGGCAAAGACAGCGATATGCAAGACAGCACCACACAAAAGGACAGTGAGATCTCACCGCCAGAGTCCTGATACCATCTGAAGGGTCACTGAATTCTGACCACCCTTTTTGCGTTCTTGCTCGCACTCGGAACTTGTACATAGCATGGACATCAAGGTCGACAAGAGTGACAGACACGCTCATTTCTTCCTCTAGTTGATCTGAAACGTCAACCCATGCTGTCACTTCTTCACTATTGCTTTGCACTTGAGCCATTTCGACCTCCCATTGCAACACGTCCATCATTTCCTGTGATGGCGAAAACGTAGAAGAATTTGGCCAAATCGGAGCCGTCCATTCAATCGATAAGGATGAACTGGACGATACATCGCTTGACAGCACGGGAGGCGCTGGAGGTGGAGCATCAACATTGTTTATGTGCACTGTGAGACGCGAATCGGATAGCGACGCGTTCTCGGGGTTGAAGAGGCGCACACTGAAGGTTTTGTCCACACTGCTGTAACCTACCTCACGAAGGATTTGGATTTCCACGTCTGCAGAGGCTTGTTCCGGCGCAAAATTGACTATGGAGGTCACTCCACCAAAATTCACACCAGCGACTGCGGTGTTGTACTCCTCGGCAATCGTCTCTAACGTCACCGAGCAGTGCAGCTGCATGTTGACATCCCGAAGCAGCGTCAAAGTCAAAACACCAGCGTCTTCCTCGACCCAAACGGAGTCCGAGGACACCGAAATCTCGGACTCTGGCGTGATTTCCAGATCCACGCTCGTTGCGTCGGAGGACAGCAAGCGTCGATGGCCTCCATTCCGCCGAGTGACAAATCTCTTACCGCGCGTGGCACCGCGTCCACTGCTGCGACGGGCATTGCCTGCCACCACATCAACAATGAAGATCCTGTCGGTAGGAATGCCTAGCACAAACGCTGTGGATTCGATTAAGTTATCTTTCTGTTCGTAAAACTCTTCGAGTCTGCACGAGAGCACGAGGCTCACTTGCACCACCGGCATGATCCGGACCTCAATGAAATCGCGAGCCTGATGCCCTTGTACAAGAATCTCTATCTCGCCGGTGCTTTTTCTGTACGTGTTCGATCCGTGAGTATTCGAGGCTGTCCCTCCATCCGTGCACAAAACAGACGCAGCACAATCATCTTGTCCTTCAAGCTTGCAGGCACACTTTGTTGACAGCTCTTGCTCCGCGTACTGGCCAGGGATACCGATGTTGGACGCCCATTGACCTTGCTTCGTGAGCATGCGCTTGTACTTTCCGTCAAACATATTAATATCTTGAACATACTTCAGGCCCACGAACACCTGCAGTCTGCATGGAGTCGTGTAGTGGACTTTGAGGATGATTCTATCATCTTGGGTGGCATGCGGCAGGGTGAAACGCATGCGCTGAGGCATGGTGCCCGTCGCATGAAACGTGTAGGTCTCTCCCATGGCAACGATACTGGGAAAGCTCATGAGGCATTTCATACACGAATAGCCAAAACACCACCCCGATGGGGGCCCTCCCGACATCATGTCAGTATATCCGGTGGAGGATGACAATGCCACTGGAGAGATCCTCCTGATCGTGCGGTCTCGGTCCATATTTTCTATCGTGAACCTCCGATACAGCGTCTTGGTGTCTGCAGAATCGCATCTATAGGCGCCCCATTCCTGTTTCCACGTACACCCTTTGCGATGGATACCGTAACCGTGCTTGAGGTAGCCCTCATGGAGGTTGACAGGATAACCCTGACGATCGCTGCGCATGATAGTGGGTGCGTTTACGTACCACCAGTCTGGCTGGGGCTCCAGTTTTGCCCCTGTGGCTGGGTCTATGGGGAAATTGATCCCGTCGCGGTAAGGAACGCCCCACGAGCCGTGGAGGTTTTCCGCAGGTGCAAAGGCGACCACCCTCGTTAAGGGTTTCTTGCTGTCAAAAAAAGTTCCGTCTTCGTCATCAAAGAGGATATGGCGATAACCGTCGCAGCTTAAATCCACACATACTTCACCCCCCTCGCTCAGACTCAGCTTGGAAGCCTCGTCCACCCGTACCTTTTCCGAGTCTCTTAATACGAAGGTGGTTGCCGAGGAACTTGGCTGCGGGATGTTCTTAAACACAATATCTCCTCCCTTGTAGTCCACAAAAGTACAGCTTTCTACCTCAGTCAAGCCGTAAATTGTCAGACCACCTCCCGGATCCGTGAACGGTTTGTTGGGGGCTGCGTTGCTACTAGTGGTAAAGGGGGTCAACCAGATCGCGACGTGGCCTCCACTGACGTGGCCACACCATGCACACAGGGGTGCTTTGCAAGTGTGCAAACCTGGATGCCCCTTTCGCAAATTTTGACCATTCAAGGATCTTCCCACGAAAAGGCCTCCCTGAACAAACAGTTTCCTTGGGGTCGGGTGTGCGCCCCTGTTGATAGCTTCTATCGTTGAGGCTTTTTCATTCTGCTGGCTGAATTTCTTATTCTCCTCCCACTCTACAAGTGGATTATCTGAACCACGACTGTACCATCCAATGCCGACTTGGGCGTCTGCAATGCGGGGGTTAATTATCAACACATCTTTCATTCCTCCAACATCACCGAAGATGCCGTAATGATACAGCTTCCAACCTTGAAAGTCATGGATCGCAGCACAGCCAGTAAACCTAAGTCGTCCTACCATCACTCCCCAATAGCCAGCCAGGGCTGAAAAACACTCGTTTCCTACAAATTTGTGTAACTCGTTGCAACGCGTTCCACCAATCGTGAAACCTGAGCGTTCGCTGCCTGACGCAACGTTATACCTCCAAGTGTTATAGCCGCCTGATTCATGAAACATTCCGATCATGGCAGTGAGCATGTCAAATGCCTTACCCCCCACCATAGCGCCGCGATGAGTTTGCCAGAGGATGCCCGTCACGATCAAGTTGCCCTCGATCAGGTTGTTGGATCCATCAATACCGATAGATGGAAGCATCGATCTAAAGATGACGTTGTCCTGCAATTTGACGCCATGGCAACCCGATGCCTCAATGGCAAAATGATAGCCGCGATTCATGGACACATTGCTTATTGCGGTCATGGGCCCAGAGGTGGAGCCCAGAGCCTGGAGCACAATTCCAGCACGCAAGTTGTTCTGGCCGAAATATCGCAGCTCTACGGAATCAATCTCAGTTATTGGCTTGTAACTTGCCTTGGCGCCAGCCTTGCAGTCGTGTTGGGCTGGACTTGATTCTGGAGAACAGTAAATATACTCTTCAAGGTATTCCGTTACAAGGATAGAAGCGCCAAACTCCCAGGCAGGGCCCAAGCAGTCGCCGCACGGCGTGTGCGGGAAGACTGACACCGTAGGCTTCCAGTATGAGTCTCCCGATTTGATAAAATCGTCGTTGCGAAGATCTTTGATGTCAAATACGTCCCACTCTTCTGTGGTAAACTTCACTCCGCAAATTTCTTCACTCCGCAAAACGCACAACATACTTATATTTTGCAAATGGTCAGCCAAGAGAGGGCTATCTAACTCTCGACCCAACATAGGCCTTGCTGCACCAAATTTTTCCCAGTTCAAGCTCTCCCACTTTGAGGCTGGTCCGGGTGAAATTTCACAATGTTCGCACACGCCATTACCGCAGACAGCCTTGCTGCAATTGCCAGGCCTCTGGCTGTTCCACTCAGTGTAGCTGAGCTCCTCCCCTTGTCCAGTGCCACCTTGGATTACAATGTTCCGTGTCAGGAGGCCAACACGAGCCTGCATACGCATTGCTTTAGTGCCATAGTACTGCGTTGTTGCGTCTGCATAGTGCTCATGATCGAGAGGCACGTTCAGGGTGATGCGTGTCTTGATAGGGAACTGCTCGTCACCTTCTTCAAAACTTATGTTTTGAATGCGCCGCACCTCACCTTCGTGCACTTGAAAGCTTGTGCTCGTAATGACAATTTCGGATTCAACGGCCCAGTCTACAGCCCCGTCGACAAGTATGGCAGTGCACCCTGCCGCTGCTGTTTCTGAAAGACCAAGCCAACTGTGAGAAGATTGTCGCCCCTTTGCGATGAATGTGCCTGCATTGAGGAGTGTTGCTGGCCCCATGGTGCGGCCTTCTTTCCCCATGATGATGTCAGGAATCTCGCGCGGGTTATCTCCATGCAAATACGCCAGCTTGTCGTTGTGCCCATGCAAGGTGATCTGGGTCAATCCAAGATACGGTCCTCGAATCTGATCGCCAAACTCATCGACTGTCGCAATGATCAGAGTCCCGCCCTTGATCTCAATGTACACAGCATCTAGATTCACATTTGTCGTTCCATTGATGATGAGCATTCCCTCGATAATTAGACGACCAAGCTTCGGAGTGCTTACGTCCAGCATCACCTTTTTCCAGGGCGGGATCCAGACATTGTCTCCCTCGGACGGAATAGGACCAGGCCATTCTTGCACATTTGCCAGCGTGAAAGTCTCTTCTACCCAGGTTTTCTCGGAGATATCGATGTGGTTCATCGGATTTGCCATGTGATCCGGTGTGCCCTCCCAGGTTGAAGCCTGAGACCAGTATGCCAGGTCTAGTTCCTTAGGCTCTGGCGGGGGCCGAGATGGAACAGGCCAGCAACCTTCGTTCGCGCAGACCTGGACAGCGTACAAACCCCCACCGCCGCTGTTTTGCTTGAACGAAAGGCTCATCACGCCGCCACTGCCATCAGCATCCTGCCGAAAAGCCCAGTGCGCATTTGCATTTGAGTATCGAAACGTGTGTATGTCAGAAATACGTAATGTCTTCCAAGAGTCGTGTGGTGCAGGTCTGGGAATTTCTGATGACGGTACGGGCACGTAGCCAGGGACCCCATTTCCTCTGATGAAAACGGCCTTTGAATCATACGCGCAGCTGCCGGTCTTGATTTCCGTCTCCGTCAGGGACTCAGTGGCCGGCGTAAAGTAGCGGTCTCCCGACTTGATATATTCGCCCTTGTTCACTTTCGGAATGCCGAAATAGTCCCATTCTGTCTGCGTAAACTCAGTCTTGCCGCTCGTCAAGCTCGCTGCCAACTCTGCGTTGTCCAATTCCCAGGCCACAGTATGTGCTGTCGCACCTGCTTCTTGCCATTTCAACCCTGATGGCGCCCCGCATCTGTAATGAGGTCTCTCTTCAACTTGTCCACAACCAACGCGACTGCATTCGTTGATGTCGTAAAAGTAATTTACTGGAATGTTCTCTTTACCCGCAAGGTTATACATTGGACGCTTGTAGGGATCCATAACTTGCCACTGTAGAAACCTGTAATTGTAAATGACTTCCTCACCTTCCTGTACACCAAATACACCACCTCGAAATTTTGCGAAGTCTGCCATCTCGTGCGGCTTGAGGTCCCACTGAAAATTGTACATGAATCGGTAGGGTGGATATATGGTAGCTGCCGACATCCATATGTTGGTGCCCATTCCTGAAGACCATGGGACGCCGTTGCAATCTACACCCCATCCCACACATGTGTTGACATCAAGATCGCCTTGCCAATTGGGCCTCACGATGATACCCTTGCCTTGCCACGGCTGCGGCTTTACTATTCGCATGGAGGTACCTCTCCACAGCAGCCCCTGGCAGAGAGCTGCGCCTATTCCGGAACCTCGCACAAATTCGCCTGGAGCTCCCGGTTCCAAAATCAGATCCCCGCCCATGAACTTTCCGAATTGCTCTGGAGTTAAGCGTGGTGCAGAACTGTCACAGAGCGAGGAAGTCTCGTTCACCATGCAGGGCGGCAACTTGTCGTCGAATGGATCCGGATCAAAACGATGGTTCGTAGTGGGAAACGAGTGTCCAGCATCAATGTTACATCCAAGATACTTTTGCCCAATCGATTGTGTCAAAGTGGGGTACAGTTCCTGGTCCCACCACCCCTCTTTCTCATCGTCACTTGCGCTTGCACACACCTGCTGGCACGTTGCACTGACAAAGCCGTTGCAGAGTGTCCCGCCGCCGCAGGGGTTCCCGCTGCCGCAACATACGCAACGACCACCTCGCCGGTCGGGATCTCCGGTTGTAAAGCATGGGCCCATCGGTGGAAGCAACTTCGAGCGCCCGACCAAAGTAGCCCTGCATGCGTGCACGCACGTCAGAAATGCTCTTGTCGCGACATGCTATGCATGCACGCACGGTAGAAGTGCTCTTGTCGCGACATGATGCAGTACAGGACATGCACAATGCATGTACGCATGTGCGCAGAGACATGCGCAAATCGAGGCATACCCTATTATGCGTCCATCGGCAGGTCTGAAGATTGAATTTCCCCTTGATATAGTGGTACGTTTGAAGATCTTTGATGCCAAAACTATCCCATTCCTCATCCGTAAGAGTAGTCGTGGTAATTAATTTTTCTGCCAGCCCCGAATTCACCAATTCCCGACCAGTGACCCCTGCGTCACCAATTTCCTCCCAGTGCAAACCAGTGGGGCCATAGGTGTAGTCCTCTTTAATTCCTGTGTCCGTGAGAGAACCGTCCAGGTCATAGAACCACGCTTCAAACGGAGTTCTGAACATAACGCGCTGCGACGAGTTGTGGAAGTGCACATCACCAAATCTGGTTTGGGCTCCACAGCAACCTATCGGCGGTGAGCCAGGGCGCCCACAATGTGCGCATCCTCGTATGCATGGGTGAGCATAGTTGACGAATGTACAGCCCTTTACTATCAAGCCGTCTGTAAACGGCAAATGAAGACTGATGAAAGCGGGCGTGCCCAGAACCGCCTGAACATAGAAATTGTCAGTGAGTGGAAGGCCTGTCCAATCAACAAAGAGCCCACCAGAGATGTAGTGGTGGCCCCAGCCCCTGTTCGTCGTCTGACGTGACTCGTAATCATGCACTCCATTTTGAACAGCCACAAAGTCGACAAAACCAACGTCTCCAATGACAGTTGCCGTCCAACCGATTTTCTTGTTGCGCCACACAAACTGGCTTTTCATGACACAAGGGCGAATAGGAGTATAGATGTCAAACATTCTCAGCCCATACTTCCCATTGGAGTGGCATTCGTTACCCTCCCACTCGAGCATGGGGATGTTATTTGGGCTCACGTCCATGGGCGTATTTTCCGATGTCCCAGTTGCGCTCCTCTCCGGCCTAAACCACATACCGTAATTTTTGCTTGCAACGGCATGATTATGCAAGATGCGATTGTTACCCGTCACAATCCTGCACATTTGTTTTTTATCACTCAATCACTCAGTGTTGCAGAACGCCAGCAACCACAAATGTTAAACCCTCCGATCGACAAACACAGGGGAGGTTTCGTCACTCACCAGAAACATGCTGGAGTCTGGTCGGTATTGAGAAGACTGTTGGACGCGATAGTCAAGACACACAAATTTCCCTTGAGTGTATTCTGCTCTTCGACCCCGTCTTCGATAAAAAAAGCGTGACCCATGATACGGAAGATGAAATTGTTTTCCAACGAAAGATAGTGAACACCGTGAATGGCTGTGCCGCGGTTCCAGCTGTGATGCACTGTAACATTGCGTTGAAATGACTTTCTGAGGTTGCCCACCATATGCCTGCGCATTTTAACATCCTGCAAGTAAGAGCGAGCATGTGCCCAAAAACGAAGACAAGACGAGACTGCAAGACAAAGATACGACCGCTTCAGACACAAAGCATCCGCCAGGAAAGACAAGATAGTGAGATTGAAACTATAGCCCGAAGGCGATGAGATGCACCACAGGCAGCACAGGAACACATCGATCCGCATGGGATTCATACCAATGGATTGCATAACGACCCAACCGGAAAGCTTGACCGGCATTGCGAACTTCAACATTTGAGATACGGCCAATCAGAGACTCGTGGCCTGGCGAATGGAAGAAAAACGCTTGAGCACCGAACTGATTGCACGACAGTTTGGTGATCCCTGTGAGAAAGAAAAGTCTGTGTCAGCCCCAATGCTCGACATCGACCTCGGACGCCATCTGTCATGCAGAGTGTTCGAGCAATACATACCATCTTCGGCAACTTTCATCTGCACGCTGTCGCTGGCCTCGTACGAGAAAGGACAGAGCGTCTCGTCGTAATCACCTTCAATCACAATGTTGCGGGTCAGTAATCCGACCTCTGCCCTGAAAGATATAATTTTTCCAGCAAACGTCTTGCTTTCGCCAAGGTGGACAAACGACAGATCGTCCTTATGCGTGCAGTTTGTCGGTAACCCGGAGCTGAAATAGTTGGGGCACACCCGGATGTCATGTATCCCGACAGTCTTGCGGTCCGAGCTCAGCCACTTCACGGTAGCCGTCTCGGAATGAGAGGTTTTGGAGGACTCCATATCTGTGGTTGCCACCAGAATTTTGGCGCCAATGGGCCAGTTTACTGCTTCCATGACCTGGATTTGTGTGTCGCCGGGATAGGCCGTAGCCGACAATTGTGTCCTGCACAGCATACCAAGCTCATCACCCCATTCGTTCACAGGTTGATGCCGTTACGGGCACCCAACGAATACAAACATTTAGCAATCTGACTTCAGCAAAAAGTAAGCTTTTTGTTGAAGAGCTTGCATTCAATCCAAAACGTGCGACAAAAAGCACAAGCACGATCAAGGGCGCACGAAGCTCAGATTACCAGGACACTTGCGGCGTGCCGTGCACGTCGAGTGTGCAGCGGTAGCATGCGATCACCTTGCTCCCAAACGTCGGGAGCTCCACTTGCTTCGGATGCCCATAAAGAACTATTTTCACTTGATGTGTGTGGGGCACCTGCTCGGTTCCAATTTGCAACGTTCCTTTGTGCACCAGAATGTAACTCGCTGATAATTGGAGATCCGTTGCGTCCTCGAAAATCAGGGTTCCATGAATCAATATCAGGTAAAATCTAGGCAGACTTACGTCCAGCAGCACCACTTGGCCCGACGGTATGACTACGCTGTCTCTGCAATCCTTGTCATCGTGCCAGGTACCGCAGCCAGTCGGGGGAGCTCTGCCACCCCAAGTGGTTCGAGCACTCCAAGTGTCAATGTACCAGAAGGTGTTATTTGTCGACGGAAGCGATGATCCATGTCCCTGCACTGTGACCAACACATACTTGTGGCCCCCTTCCGTGACACCACTGGCGCTGCTGATGCATGTGAGCTGCCCTAAGCCACTTTCTGCGTCCAGATTCGAACTGGTGATACGACAGGGAAAATTACCAAAGGTCACATTAATAAGAGCCACGTCAGAAACAAAAAAACGGCCGGTGATCGTGACATCCGACCCTCCAGCAGTAGTGCCACGTGCAGGAACGATGCTCAAGACGTTGGGTGTCTCATCTTTTATCGCTTCAAATATTTGAGGAGATACTGCTGAAGAAAGGGTTGTTGTCTCGCAATCTGACGGTCCATATAGCGTTAGCTCGCGAATTCCATACCGCGTCTTCCCTGGCCCAAACTCGCGCAAAATGATCCGAGCCCATTTCCAAAATTTGAAATTGTCAGGCTTTTGGCCTACCCCGAGAGTATTGGGGTCGCTGTGTAATCCTCCCTCCAGGGTGTGTTCATCCGAATTGCCATCGCCACCAGACACAGTCAGGACTTCTGCGAAGTCGACACCATCCGTTGATAGCTCAAGCGAGTACGCAGCGGCATAGTCCTCTGTCCACTCAACTTTGACATGGCGCACCTGCGGTGTGCCACCAATAATTTCAAATTTTAAAACGGAGGGTGTCAAAGCAGAAGGTGATTGCCAATAGGTGCTTGAGTTGTCAATTGCCATGTATGCGGGGTGTCCCGCATGTCCACAACACGGTGTACCTAGGGTATTGAGGCGATTCCACTTGAAACAGTCAACGCGCATGCATCCTTCGCCCCAATCCACGTGAAGAAGTGACCCCCCCCCATCTCCCATATAATTGTATTTGTGAAGATCAGTCTTCGATTTTACTTTGGA
>Ga0209713_10001704_pt1 | contig 13362 bp, 9 predicted proteins | sample ArcOceMetagenome_3_FD_187444 | JGI IMG/M metagenome (GOLD analysis project Ga0209713, IMG submission 187444) | Marine eukaryotic phytoplankton communities from Arctic Ocean - Arctic Ocean- Svalbard ARC20M Metagenome (SPAdes) (version 2) | ecosystem: Environmental > Aquatic > Marine > Oceanic...
AGAGCGCCACCTGCTTGGTCGGGCACGGCTCGCCGCCGGAGAGCGCGATCGTTGCGATTGTGGGGCTGCTAGACGACGAGCCGCCGGTCGACGAGGGCGGGCGCGCTTGCGGGAGGCCATCGTGGCCGTGTACGCGACGCTGGCGGTCAAGACCACTGCTCCGGCGCTGCGTCGTTATACCCAGCGAGCTGCGACAGACCACCAGAGCGGGCGCGCACCGACTCGGGCATCCCAACGTACACCGAGGGCGGCCGCCTCTTTCTCTCCTTCGTTCGCCGACGCGCGACGCCCGGCTCGAGGCGAGATACCAGGCCTGGTATGGTACAGCCCAGACAGCCGCAACTACCGCAAGAGCCTGCAGTGGCCTGCACATGCGGCTGCTCGTCGCCACCTCCCTCTACTTTCTACTCCCGCCTTCACCGCGTGGGCGCACATCAACTCGCACAGCGTCACCGACTGGCCGCACACCGCACACCCAGTTTACCGTGTACGTGCATGCAAAGAATGCGGCGATCATCGCCGCGACAAAATGCGGATTTGCCTCTTGAGCGTGAGCCGCATCCGCGCCTTCACGCCCTCCCCGCTGCCACGGCTCACGCCACGGTCGTCTACTCCATGTGAGCCGTGGCAGAGGCTTGCGCCTCCGGTCGCTCAGCTGGCGGGCGCCCAGGCGATGCGCGTCACCGTGCCCGAGGGAGTCACGGGCGGGCAGCCGCTGCAAGTGCAGACGCCCGGTGGACTAATGCAGACCGTCGTGCCAGACGGGTTGCAGCCAGGCGATCAGTTCGACATCCTCGTGCCTATGGCGCCGGACGACGACGAAGACGACGACGACGCGGCTGCCGCAGATCCGGAGATGGCCGGTCCTGAGATTCAGGAGGTGTGGCTGAACCGCGCTGCTGCGAGCGAGGCGTCGTGCCACGGCGATTCCATCCGGCTCGGCGACGTGGTGGTCCGCATGCCCGAGGTCGCCAGCGAGGCCGAGCTGCAGGTCCTCTACGAGGCCGGCCTCGCGGCGGTCGCCGCGAGACGAGAGAGCTCCGGCGCACCCAGCACCGGCCGCGACCGCTTCGCCGTCGCCGACCCGACCGCCTTCTCGCCCGAGGTGGTGGCGGCGTGCGAGGAGATCCTGCTGCGCGTGCTCGACCGCGTCGACGACCAGATGCCGACGGTGCACGAGACGCTCTTCCTGCCGGGCGACGGGTGGGCGGCGCGCCAGCCGCTCAACGCGCAGGGCGAGCAGCCGACCGAGCCGCCGCCCGAGTACCTCGAGGACACGTGCACGCGGCTGCGCGACCTGTACGAGGCGGGCGAGCTGGAGTGGTCCGAGGGCGAGCCGGCGATCAACGTCTACACCGCCAACGGCTACTTTGGCGCACACAAGGACCACCTCGCGCTGACGTTCCTGCTGCCGCTCACGTCGCCGACAAAGGACTTCTCCGGCGGCGGCACGGGCTTCTGGATGGGCAACCGCGCGGTGGGCGAGGACCCCGACGGCCCACCGACCAAGGTGCTCCGGCCCGAGCTGGGGACGGCACTCGTCTTCGGTGGCGACGTGACCCACGCCGGCATGCCGGTGGAGGGCGGCACCCGCGCGGTCTTCGTCGCGTCCTTCAGCACGCGCACCGCCGCCTCGGCCGAGGACCGGGTCGGCGGGCTGCGGTGCGCGACGGCCGTGAGCCCAGACTTCAAGGGGAGCGGCGACCTCACCCTGTAGCGAGAGCGGGGCGCGGACTATAGACGAGGGCAGCGCACACGTCGTCAGGGGAGCGCGATGCAACCGGTGGGAGGCAGCAACCATGGCCTAGCGGCACCAGCGGCGGGAGCTGCCAGCCGAAGGGTGGCCGTAGGGTGGCCGTGTTGACCTGGATATAGGTTAGGATAGGTGTCTAGTAGTAAAACGGCGTGAAACCTGAGAAATGACGTATTAAACAAGCGCGAGCACCCGGTCATCTCCTCCGATACGCCTTCGCCTTCCGCACGACGGCGTCGCCCTCGAGCTGCGGCAAGCCACAGAAGCGGTAGACCTCGTTGAGCACGCCGCGCCGATTTCCCGCCGCCGTGCGGTGCGAGATGTTCTCGAGCGTCAGCCAGAGGTGTGGGACCCGCCGCCGCGTTGCAAAGAGAGACCCGAGACCCGACGAGGGCGAGACGCCCAGCGTGCGACGCACGAGCGAGAACCACTCGCGTTGCGCGCGCTCCCGGGTGCGGCGCTGGGACCGCTCGGCAGACGACACCGCGGCCGCACCGATCGGAGCACACGGCGGGTGCCAGCGCGCCCCTCCAGCCACCGCGGCGCCACCAGCGCTGCCGGGAGCCGCCGCGCCGTGCTCGTGCCCGTGCGTGTGCTCGTGGCCCGACCAGTCGTTGGTGGCGAGCGAGTGGGCGAGGCTGCACGCGCGCGCCGTCGCGTTGCGCCGCTCGAGCACGACGACGCACGCGGCGGCCGAGCGGAGGACCTTCGCGAGAGCGGCGCCGTCCAGGTGCCCCGAGAAGAGCTTGAAGACAATCGACGGCTGGGTGACGTTCTCGCGGCGCCGCCGGTCGCGCAGCTCGCCGAGCGGGTCTTTCTTTCGCGGGTGGTCGGCGCCGCCGAAGTTGAACGGCTCGCCGAGGTAGCGCAGCGGTGCGCGCGCGTTCGAGTTGAGCGCGAGGTCGGCGCAGAGCTCCGAAGAGCCCGAGCGCATCATGGAGACGACGGGGATCCATGTGGGGATCATGCGGATGGCGGGGGGCGCGAGGGCGAGGGTAGAGGCGGTCGTCGACGGTGCCAGCGTCATCAGGCAGAGTGTGAGCACCAGCGTAGTTGTAGAAGACGAAAATGATGATGATGATGATGATGATGGTGGCGGCGGCGACGACGAGCACCGCCGCGACGCGCGTCCCTGCTAGCCCGACGGCTCGGCCGGCGCCTCCTCTGCGGCCGGCTCGGCGACCGGCTCCGGCGGCGTGGCCGCGGCGGCCGCGATCTCCGCCTTCTTGGCCTCCACCTCGGCGCGGGCCGCCTTGCCCTTGACGACCGCCTGCACCTTCTGCGTCGCCTCGTACTGCGCATTCCTCGCCCGCTGCTCCTCGAGGAACTCCTCGTGGAGCCGAATCTGGCTCCTCTCGCGTGCCTCGGCGCGCCCCGCCTGGCCGCGCGCGCCTGCCTGAAGGCTCACCGCCGCCTTCGCCTGCGGCGTCTCCGGTCCAAAGAGTAGGTCCATGTGGGCTCCAGGGGGATGGTCGACGGGTCCGCGACCATCCGCGATTAGGGAACCACCGATGTAGGCGGCTTCACCCTTCTGTTGGGAAGCTCCGCAGCCCATGGCGCGCTGCTGAGTTGCGCGCGTCAATCAATTGAAGCGTAACGACAAACGAAACCTTGAACTTCGTAACTCGTTGCCGCCTCCGTGCGGTGGTTCGTCCCACTCAGCAAGTGGCACAGGACAAAGCTTATGCGGCAGGGCAACCCGCGGGGCCGGCTGCGGGCTGGCTGGGGGTCAGTGTACCGTATCCCTGCGTGCAAGGCCCTCCGTGCGCCAGCAGAGTTTAGCTTTAGGCAAAGCAATATGATCTAAAGATCTAAAAAGTATCCAGCCCACCCTCTGCTGAGAACCCATATGTCTCGTCTTCATCGATCGTGCAAACATCAGATCAGCAGCCCTGGGCTCTCAATCCTCTAGCCCCGGGCGGCCCCACGCCGCTACGCGGCTCGGCAGCGGGCGACAGTCGTCCCTCCTCACGCGACGCCGCTCACACGTCACGCCGCTCACGCCGCGGTGAGGTTGAGCGGCGCGCTGCACTTGTGCGGCGGCGGCCCGCCGGAGATCATCTGCTGGAGCGTGACCTCGGTGCCGGCGACGAGGATGAAGAGGCCGACGCCGAGCAGCAGCCCGCCGACGAGGCGGCGGCTCGGGTCGGTGCGCGGCCCGAGCTTGAGCCACATCGCGCCGGGCAGCGTGAAGATGACCGTCGAGCCGCAGATGGCGCCGACGAGCTGGAAGACCTGCGCGAGCGCCGAGCCGACCAGCTCGGCGACGACCAGCACGAGCGCCACCCACGTTACCGCCTCGACGGCGATGAAGGACATCGGCGGCCCCGCGGCCGCCGGCGCGATGACGGCGTGCGGCGGCGGCTGCGTGGGCGGCCGGCAGAGCCGGTAGAAGTTCCACAGCGCGGTGCGCGCGGGGAAGTGCTGCATCGGGAACGAGGCGAGCGCGGCGAAGGCGAGCGTCGTGCGCGACGCGTCGGCGAACTTGTCGCCGACGTCGAAGTTGTTGAGGACGTCGCCCTGCGTCTGCGCGCCGAAGCGCAGGTAGCCGGCGAGGCCGACGGGCAGGTAGAGCGTCACGATGAGCGCGGTCGCGGCGAAGGCGATCGCGCGCGTCGACGCCGCGCCGCGCAGCCGCGCCGGCAGCTCGACGAAGATGGCGGGCGTCTGGATGTGGCACTGCAGCGCGAAGGCGAAGAGCGGCAGCGAGCGGAGCAGGTCGCTCGCGCTCTCGGGCCACTTCGAGACGCCGAGCTCGGCGTTGCAGACGTGCTTGTCGCCCGACGCGACGCTCTGCGCGAGCTGCTGCGGCGTGCACCAGCCGTTGAGGCCGCACTCGTCGGCGCAGTCGCCCTCGCGGCACGGGTGCTCCATCGTCTGCGACACGAGCATGACGGCGAAGAGCGCCGTGCCGATGACGGCGACGACCGCCGAGTACTTTAGCGCCGAGACGGTGCGCATGAGGCAGAGGCAGAGGCAGAGGACGGTGACGCACATCTGCGTCACGCGCCACGTGCTCTCCTCCGGCGCCTTGTGCGCGAGCAGCACGACCGGCGTGAGCAGGTCGCCGAGCAGGATGAGGTCTGCGCGCAAGCAGCCGAGGCGGCGAGAGGTCAGGACTGCGCCAAAGGGGCTAGTGGCGGGGTGGACGGCGAGGGCAGCGGCGCACAGCCAACGCACGCGCCGTAGGCGTACACGACGAGCAGCCCGTCTACGGCGATGCGGTATCTGCGTCCAAAGGCGGCGCCGACGAGGTCGCCGTAGCCGCGGATCGACTCGTCGCTGGCGGTGGCGATGGCCATCAGCTTGAAGATGACGTTGAGGGCCATGAAGCTGAGGCAGCCGATCGTCAGCGCCAATATGGTGCCCACCAGCGTGCCGGACGACATGTAGGCGTACGGATAGGCGAGGATGCCCGCGCCGAGCATCGAGTTCATCAGCGAGAGCGCGGCGGTGTAGAAGCCGGCCTCACACAGCAGGCGCACGGGCTTGTCGCCATAGATGTCGTCGTTGATGAGCGCGGCGGTCAGGCCCGGGAGGTTGGTGCTGTCCATGGCGCGGTCGTCCTGTCGGCTTGGCCCTTGCGCAGCGTGGTCGGCGCGGCCGTGGGCAGCAAACGCGCGGTCCTCTAGCCAAGTTTCGTTGAGCGACGTGTGCTGGTGTGCACCTCCGGTGACGATTGCTGTGCGGCGTACTGGTGCTCCATCTAAAGTATTTATCGACAGGGCGGGCATGCCTACCTCAGCCAACCCATAGGTTTGAGTGCTTCGTTGAGTTTCGAGTCGCGCTCTTCACGACAGCGCGCTGTGAAGCGCCGCGGAGGCTCCCAGCAGAAAGTATTCAGAGCCACAAGCCAGACAGCGAGCCATGGGCCTCTTCGGCAAGAAGAAGGGCCCGTCCGACGACGAGGTCGCGGCGCAGATCATGAAGGAGCGCGCCGAGAAGAAGGCCGCCGATGAGGCCGCCGCCAAGGCCGACGCCGCGGCCAAGGCGGCGGCGCTCAAGTCGCAGTTCCACTCGTCGGGCGCGGCCGCCGTGGCGGAGTCCAAGGTCACCGGGCTGGTGTCGGAGATGGTGGAGTCTCCCACCGAGGAGGCCAAGGGCGCGCAGTACGGCACGCCGGCCGAGCGGCTGGCGCTGATGGCCGACATGTGCAGCAGCCCGAACGCCGCCAAGTGCGCCAAGCGCGCGGTCGAGGTCGACGGGATCAAGGCGTGCATGGCCACGATGGCCGCGCTCGAGTCGCTGGAGGTGCAGCTGGAGGGGTGCCGCGCGCTGAGCGCCATCGTCGTCGCCGACGACGCGGCGAAGGAGGTGGTGGCGACCGCCGGCGGCATCGCGACGCTCGCAAAGGCGATGAAGGCGTACCCGAAGGAGGCGGCGGTGCAGCTGCACGGCTGCCGCGCGCTCGGCACGCTCTGCCTCGACGGCGCGTACAAGAACAAGGCGATGGCGGCGGGCGCGATCGGCGCGATCGTCGTCGCGGTGCGCGAGCACGCGGCGGCCGAGGCGGCGCTGCACGGCTGCAACGCGCTGAGCCGGCTGTGCGGCGACGTGCGCGGCGACGTGAGCGACGAGGAGAGCTTCTCCGAGACGGCGGTCCACTGGAAGGTCATCAACGAGGGCGGCTTCGCCGCCATCGTGGCCGCGCTCAAGGCGCAGCCGGCGACGGCGCTCGTGCAGCAGCACGGCTGCGGCGCGATCAACGGGCTGTGCGTGGGCGAGGGCGCCGACGCCGACGCGCGCGCCGACAAGGCGACAGACGCGGGCGCGCTCGAGGCGGCGCTCGCGACGCTCACGGCGGCCGAGACGGCGGCGAAGCCGGCAGTCGCCGAGTTTGGCTGCCTGGCGCTCGGCACGCTGGTGCGCGGCGAGACGTGCGAGGCGCGAAAGCAGCGCGCCATCGACGCGGGCGCCTTCACCGCGGTGATGGGCGCGATGGCGGCGCACTCGGGCGTCGTCGGCGTGCTCGAGGAGGGTGTCGGCGCGCTCATCAACCTGTGCGACGGCACCGACGACGCGGCGTCGTCGCGGCGCACCCTCGCGTCCGAGGCGGGCGTCAAGGCCGCGCTCGTCGCCGCGATGGGCGCGCAGCCGGGCGGCGACCCGGCGCTGTGGAAGCACGGCAAGGACATGGCCGCGCAGCTCGCGTGATTCGCGGCGCGCTCCTGCCATGGATGTGCCACGGACTATCACGACGCTGCCGTTTGGGCGAAGGCGCACTCCTGTTGATGTTGACGAGATGGTTCACCGTGTGTCTCCGCCCGCTGTTGATGTGAGAGTTCATGCAATACACGCTCTTAGGGTACACACAGACCGACTCTCACCTTGAGAAGAGCTGCGAGACCAGGTGGCCCAAGATGAGAAACGCAAACGAGCCGAGGACGCCAGGCAGGGCGGCGGAGGCGATCGGGCCCAGCTTCCCAGCAGGCTGGAAATCTGGATGCTTGTACGAGGCGTACCTGTGCAGCAGTGGAGGCGATGATGTCGGCGAGAGCGTGATGGCTGCGTTTGAGCATCTAGCGAATGAGTCATGCTGGCGTGCTCGGAATGATGCGTGGGCAGCGCTCACGCAATTCCGCTGAGCGCAATCGCGACCATCACGAGCCCTTGGTTTCGCTGCGCCTTGAGCTTTAATGCCTTCACATCAGGCTCGCTGCTGCTCGTCGGTGTGCTCGTAGGCTTGCTGGTAGCCTTGCTCAGCTTGCTCGTCGGCTTGGCCGGCATCCGGGCTGGTGCCTTCCGCCTTTCGCGTCGCGACGCGCGCGCGGTGTCCGAGCAACACCACCAACACGCTTGTTACCTAAAGCTGCACCCTAGAGGCTGTAGTTTGGGTTTGTTTAGGTCGATAAGCGGTGATGGAGTTCACGCGTCACGTGGCGGCGGCGCCCGGAGCGGTGACGAAACCCTGCGCAAGCGAACGGCCAGCCGCGGCACGTTCTGTAGTTCTGCTCGTGTGCTCGAGGCGCCGCCGGCGTGCGACGAGCTGCTACAGTAAGATGTGTTCACTTTTTGCGCCCCGCAAGCAAGCATGAAGCAAGCCACCTTTGGTCCTAATTTCAAGGTCCTTTACATGTATAATTGACGCGGCGTATTGATCCAACGCTCACTCGCATTGAGGTTCGGCGTGCCGACATGGCCAGCGCGTTGGAAGGCAAGACTAACCACCTCCCGCTCGAGTCGAAGATCCCACGCCCTCGAGTCCTCCCTCGCCTCACGTCGTCTGGCTCGGTGGCGGGCGCGCATCTTCCCAACGTGCGAGTGCCGGGCAGTCCGAGGCCGTCGACGCTCGCCAGGGTCCGCCTCAGCGCACTCACCGCGCTGGACAACACCAACAACAGCGACTCGCCGTCGCGCAGCCTGCGATCGCTCAAGCTCGGCGCGTCGATGCCAAGCTCGCCGCGTGGTGCCAAGCTGAGCGGCTTTGTCAGCTCGCTGCCCGGGTCTCGCGTCGGCTCGCCGCGAGGCATCACTCGCAGCAACCGCGCCGGCGTCGGGCCTCGCACCGGCTCATCCAGCCTGCCCTCGCCCTTCCGCCTCGCCAAGGTTAAGGAGAAGCACCGCGCTCGCGTGACGAGGACGCTCGGTGGCTCCAACCTGAAGAGCCTGACCAACATGGGCGACTCCCTGGACGGCGGTGGCGGTGGCGGTGGTGGCTGGCGGCAGGCGCGGCTCGCCATGGCGGAGGAGGCGATGACGATCGACAGCCCGCTGGCCGACGGCCAGCACCACTACAATCAGCCGCAGCCGTACCCCGGGCAGCTCGTGACGCCTCGCAACGCCTCGCCGCCGCAGCAGCAGCAGCAGCAGCACCGAGGCAGCCTCGTGCCGTCGCCTCCAATGGAAGACGTGGCGATCGCATCGCCGCCGCGCGCGCCGCTGCGCAAGCGACGGCCGGCGCCCGACCCGCCACCCCACCACCCGCAGCAGCTGCCACCGTCGGCGTCGCCATCACAACCGCAGCCTCCGCCGCAGTCGCTGGGCGGCGCGCGGCACGTGGCCAACTCTGACTCGGAGCTGCTGCGACCGCCCGCCCGCCACCCCGAGAAGCGGCGCGCCTCCTCGAACGTGCCCCTCGGAAGGATGCCCCTCGGAAGGATTGCCCCCGCCGACGCCACGGCCGCCGCCCCGGCCGCCGCCTGTAGCACCGCCGCCACCGTCACCGTCGCTGCCACCGCCGCACCGGCTGCGAGCAGCGACCAGGCGCTGGTGGCGTGCGGCCAGAGCGCTCTCGAGCTGCTTCGCATCGACTCGAGCACAGCAGCCACGGCCTCAGCAGGCGCTGCCGCAGCGACGACGGCGACGGCGACGGCGTCGATGGAACCTGTGGGGTGGGTGGATCGGGCCGAGGCGGAGGTGACGTCGGGCCTGGCGCTGCTGAACGAGGTGCGGCGCGTCGCGGAGGGCCTCGGCGTCAACCAGGGCCTCCTCTGGCAGGAGGTGCTGCGCAGCCACGCCGTCGACGGCGCCGCCGACGCCGACGCGGCTTCCGGCGGCGGCAGGGCGCTCATCCAGAACACGCCGGCGAAGCGACGCAACCGCGATCTCGAGGACGAGGCGGCGGCGCACGGGCTGGCGCACGGTCACGGGCACGCGCTGCCGTTTGAGGAGCGGCTCGGGGCCGATCAACGCGCGTCCCTCGGCCGGCGCGCCGCGCGGCTGCGCGCGCTGATGCGGCTGTCGCTGTGCGACGACGCCGATCTGCAGCTGGCGCGGCGTGGGCTTCGCGAGGCGCAGCACTTTTTTGACGGCCTGCGAGCCGCCGCCGCACGTGCAGACACCTCGCCGCAGCGGGCGTGGGAGCGTGCGCTCGCGGCCACCGGCCATGCGTGACCTCCAGGATCGGCCTGGTTGGATGGAGGGTGATTCCCATGCACCATGTGATGCCATGTGACATGACTGAGCGTTGTAAGGGTGAGGCGGCGTGTTGATGGATGGATGGAGCCAGCGTGTTGAAGGGGGAATACTAACAAGCAGCGTCGTCATCGTTTCAAGCGTTTCAAGCTGTTAGCTTCCCTCAACTACACACCTCGGACCCCGTTACCCGCACGGACCCCAACTGCTCATAGCCGGACCCGGTTTGTGGCTCGGGCGCCGCCTCGAAGCCAACAGCTCATTTTTCGCCTACGTACGCCGATGGCGCCGCCGAGTGGTCATCCCGCTACATACCCCAGGGGCGCAGAAACACACCCCTCTACAGTTGTAAATCCCATGCGTGTTGCGCATGCTTTGGTTCGATTGGTACAACTGCTCTCGCGATGGCGCTCCCAGACTGCCCGCTGGAGCAACGGCGCATCGAGCCTGCTTTCTCCATGAGCTGCGCGCCCAATCAGTACGCGCGGGAATGGCGTGGAAACGAGACGCTCGGCACCGAGCGCACGCCGATGGTGCTTGTGATGGGCCTGTTCACCAACGACCGCATCCTCCTGCAGTTCTCCCAGGCATTGGCCAGCTGGGAGCGCTTCCTTCTTACCCCTCAGACCTGGGCTTTATTCCAGACGGACGAGGCGTTGGCAAACTTCACAGCAGCCCAGGCTGCCTCTGCGCTCTCGCTCCACGGGCGCAATTGGTGCGGGCTGCCGCCGCGGCTGGCCGATGCCGGGTACCAGATCTACCTCACGAAGAAACGGCAAAACATCCTTATGCTTGGCCGAAGCATCGCGTCATGGCCGCCATATGGGCGCGAGCCGAGGCACGTGACCAGCGGGGAGCTGATACTGGCGTGGAAATGGGTTGTGCACGCGGTGCATTCGATCGAGGCCCTCGACTTCTTCGACTTCTGGCTGAAGATCGACTCGGACGTGTCCTTCCAGCACCCTGCACCGTTTCTGGAGCAGATGACAACGCGCGGCGCTCGTTTCATGCACACGATGATCCGCAAGGAGAACCCGGGGATGGCGCAGGACCTGCTCAACTGCACGGCCGCCTACATTGCCACCGCCGGCTGCGCTCATCTGCAGCCCGAGGCGATGCCCGACAAGGATACCGTCTTCTACGGCAACGTCATCGGCGGCTGGCTCGGCCTGTGGCAGAGCCCGCAGGCGCTCACCTACAACCTGCACTGGTGGACATGGGCGCAGGGCTGGCTCCTCCCGCCCGGCTCGCATGGATGGGGCGATCAGCAGTTCTGGCCCCACGCCGTGTGGGTGCTGGGTGTGCCCGACGAGCAGGTGCTCGACCTGACGAGCTGGCGCTACGCGAGCGCCGGTCAGCTCGACGGGTATTCCAAGGGGGACGCAAGGAGCGTCTTCCTGCACAAGCCGAACGGCATGGCGGGCGCGCGCGCCGGTGGGCACGGGCCAATGCCTGCCGGCGTCACCCAACTGGGGATCGAGCGGTGCAACATGCGCTCCGCGGCGTGCGCGCTGTTCCGTAGGGCGATGCACCCGAACGGGAGCAGTCGGGCGGGAGTTTAGCGACTTGTATTGGTGCGCGCGGTTTCGCGCATTTTCCCTGAGGGTGAAAACCAGCGGACGCCTGCACGTCGAGCTTCGTCGAAGGGGCTTAGGCGCTCGCCTCAGCGCGCGTGGTGTCAGGCACTTACCCCGGCGATCTCACAAACACACAACAATGCGCGACGTGATCACCAACGTGCCGACGCTGGCCAAGGCCACCGAGGCTGACCTTGCTATCGCCGCCACCAAGGCTGCCGAGATGACCGAGCCCGCCAAGGAGCAGGTGGAGAACACTGCCGAGACGTCCTTCCTCGCTGCCGAGGCCGCCCGGGTCAAGGCCGAGGAGGAGGCGAAGGAGGAGGCGAAGGCCAAGCAGATTGCCTTCAAGGCCGAGAAGGAGCGGATGGCGGCGCTCCTCGCCAAGCCGGCTGTCGAGGTCGCCCCCGAGATTGTGGCTTCCGAGAAGGCGGCGGCCGCCTGGAAGAAGGCGTCGGCGGTCGCCACCGCGCTCTCGGCTGTCAACGAGGGAAAGAAGCTCGTGGAGGCGGGCAAGGCACTCGTGGAGGCTAACAAGGCGGCGCATGCGAAGCGCCTCGCCGAGATGGAGGAGCGCTTTGGGCCGGTGACCACGCAGGAGCAGATGATGGCCAAGGAGAAGTCCGAGGCGGACAAGGCGCGCAAGGCGGAGGAGGCGGCCGCGGCCCAGGCGGCGGCCGACGCCGCCAACGCGGAGTCACATGCGCTCGTCGAGGCCAACCGCGCCGCGCACGCGAAGCGGTTGGCCGAGGCGGAGGCGAGGTTCGCCAACGCCGACGCGCGGGCCACAGAGAAGGCGGAGGCGTCGGCGGCGCCGACTCCGGCGTCGGAGGAGGAGCAGGCGGCGGCGGCGGCGGAGGCCAAGGCCGAGGTGAGCGCGGCGATGGCCGAGGCGGAGCGCCGGCGCGAGGAGGCGGCGCGCAAGCGCGCCGAGGCCGAGGCCAAGTTCTCCGGCTTCACCGGCGATGCCGCCGTCTTCGAGAGCGACGAGGCGGCGGCCGCCGCCAAGGTGGAGGCCAAGGCGCAGCGCGAGGCGGCCGCGGCGGCCAACCGCGAGCGGATGCAGCGCGAGGCGGCCGCGCGTCGCGAGGAGGCGGCGCGGAAGCGCGCCGAGATGGATGCCAAGTTCCAGGGCGCGACTCTCGGGCCAGGCGTCATGGCCGTCGGGGCCTGATCCGAGATCATGCACTGACGAGTTTATGCGCCTGCAGGCCGCTGCAGTGTACCGTTCAGTTGTTGACAAGTAGCACGGTGCATGCCATTCAGAATAAAAGCATGTGATGGTGAAAAAGCGACTCTCAAAAAACAGGTGGCTTCACGCAGAGCGCGCGCTGCGCGACGCAAAGACCCAATCGCGACATCAATTGTACTTACCCATCCTTCGGCGAGTCCTGCCGTTGCCCTTGGTTCTTTGGCCTGTCAATCACGACACGGGGGAGGCAGGGGCTCGTGAGCAAGAGCATCCTGGTGCGCTTTGGCGTGGCACATGGACAGCGGGTGTGAGGCGAGGCAGGCCATCGCAGAGGCTTAGGCCATCGCAGAGGCTTGGGCCACGTCCCGAGGGCGGTCGCGCGCGCGCGCACCTCGCGATGGCAGTCTCCTCGAGTGGCGGTCGCCTCTGTAGCTCCTGATGTCCTTGAGCCGCTGCAGGTTGAGGAGCACCTCCTTTTGCAGGGCGGCGCCCGCGTTCATCCCCGGCTCGGGCGCGTCGTAGGCGATGCACGCGGCGTTGAGCTCGCGCCGGATGTACTCGCGCTGCGACTCACGCATACACGACAGCCGAAAGTGCCCAAAGATGCCCACCTTGGCCGCGAGCAGCTTGCTGCGATTCCGGCCAAACCCGTACACCGACGTGAGTGCAAACTCGGCCGGCTTGTTGAGCGCGACATTGTACGACTGGACGCGGAAGAACTTGTCACGCTCGGTCTTGGAGCTCTGCTCCAGCCGCACAAACTCGGCGCCCAGCCCGACGAGCCCGTCCTTCTGCATGCGCTCCTTGCGATTGGAGAGCGGCGGCAGCTGGTAGAGCACGGGCACGGCGGCGCGAGGCTGAGCGTCGGCGCAGAGGCGGCGCGCCGTCAGGGCAGCGTGCGCCCAGGCGGAGGCGCGCGGCGAAATAGGCGCGGTGGCCGCCGCAGCTCGTAGTCTCAGGGCCGAGAGCATCGATGCGTCGTCGCG
>Ga0209713_10001706_pt1 | contig 13353 bp, 4 predicted proteins | sample ArcOceMetagenome_3_FD_187444 | JGI IMG/M metagenome (GOLD analysis project Ga0209713, IMG submission 187444) | Marine eukaryotic phytoplankton communities from Arctic Ocean - Arctic Ocean- Svalbard ARC20M Metagenome (SPAdes) (version 2) | ecosystem: Environmental > Aquatic > Marine > Oceanic...
GGTGCGACAGGGGTATAACCACTGAAGGCGGCGCCGAAGCTAAGATCTAAAGTATGTGTATTGATCATCAGCACGCAAATCACACGACACATGCTCACCTTAATGCCAACACACACATGCACATGAACATGTGCACCCCCCGGACTTGCCACGGTCGCATTCGCTGACGCATCGCTGACTCTCAGACGAGCTTCTTCCTGGCGCGTTCATCGCGCAGCCGCTCGACGTACTCGCGGTGTGCCTCGCGCTCCATTTTGGCAAGCCCATCCTTCGCTGCATCCTGCAATTGGTACGCCAGCTGCGCCCTTTTGCGCTGGACGTACGCCGGCACCTGCAGAGAGAGCGCAGAGCAGTGCTTCTCCTTAGCGAGGTCTCTTTGGCTGGTGCGCCCCTCCTCCGCCTCCTGCTCGGCCTTCATCGTTCCCTGCCATTCAGGCCAATGCACGTACAGGTAGACGATGAGGTCCCAAACGCGGCCGAAGACGTTGAACGGCGCGGGGAACGGGTAAGTACGTGAGTAGTCGCGGATGATGGTGGGCAGGATGATGGCGGCGGTGCCCTCCCACTTCTCTCGCATTGACTCGTACACGTCGTTGAAGAGCGCGATCAGCAGGTTGAGCATCAGGACGACGGCAAACAGCTCGTACATCACGAGGAAGAAGGCCGGCATGAACACCACCGCGTGCTTCGAGAACGAGATGTTCTCGGGCTCGAAGTAGCCAAAGAGACCCCAGATCGGGATGGCAGCCGGCCCTCCGAAATACGGGCCAGAATCCGACGCGCTCTGCTTCTTCCTCCACCCGTCGAATTCGAAGAAGGAGGTGTACGGCGCGTCTTCATACAGCCGGTAGTTGGGCACGAGGATGACAAATGAGATCATGAAGCCCGTGGTGAGGAGGGCCATCGGCGCAAGGAAGATAAAGAACTCGGTGATCATCTTCCGGATGATCACAATGAGCTTGCCGATGCGAGGGTGGATCGAGAGCACCTCGAGCGGCCGCGCCGACATCATCAGCCAGCAGAAGGCCAGTATCGTGCGCATCCCCTGCTGGCGCGGCTCCTCAAGGCACTCCACCCAGTCGCAGTCGGCGAGACTCAAACGCAGGAAATAGACCGTTGCGAGCATGAGTAGGAGCGCAAGGTCCAGCCGGCCATTGAAGCCCTTTTGAACCCACGCTTCAGACCCGTCCTCATGCATCTCCAGGGCCTCCTGCAAGACGAACGTCACGAGCCATGCAAACCACACGTGATGGGCGGGGTGGAGTGGACCGTAGCCGTCGTCAATGAAGACGGTCACGAAGAGCGTATACACCGTGAAGGCGTTCTGCATATGGAAGTGGACGTAGAACTTGACCGAAGGGATCCAAAGCATGCGCCACCTCGTTGCGAGGCGCCGAACTACGGTTTCGCGGAAGTTGCTGCTCCTTGCCTGCTGTTGTTGGACAAAGGGTCCGTCCACCTTGACTATGTCGAACGGCCACAGCAACGGGCACATCTGCAAAGACAGGAACAGCTCTTCCCACCCTAGAGTGGCGTTGGACGACTTGAGGTACACGCCAGGCCACTCCCCACCCACGTCACACAGATAGCCACGCCAGGTGTCGTCGAGCAGGGTCCGGACCAGCCGATGAGACAGAAACTCCTTGTTTTTGAGTTCAATCGCAAGCGCGATCAGCCCCTGCGCCGCAGCCTGATCGCGCTTGCGATTGACCTCAAAAGCTTGCAGGCAGCGGCTCAGGGGCGCAGGGGTCAGCATGGTGATCCGCTGCTGCAAGCAGTCTGGTACCAGCGTAATTCCATGCGTCATCCGCGCAATCCGGTTGCCGACCGTCTTATTGCCGAGGACAGTTGTTGGGTCGAATTCCATGCCACCTTCGCCGTACAAAAGGAGCAGCAGCTTTCCCTCCAGCTCCTTTTGTGCCATCTGCTTGCTCTGAATCTCGCCTGAGCGAGATGTGGTGTTGGCTGAGGGGAGGCGCTGGGCGGCGTCGGGGGCAAAGGCGCTGCTGCTGCTCCTCGGCTTCCTCGGCTGCGGCGACCCAGGTAGCTGTCGGTCAGCTGCATCGCCACCCTCCTCTTCAGCCGCTGCAACATCCATTCGGAGGCGATCAAGGACCTCAGAGGCAGCCTCCTGGAACCGCTGCCGTGCGTGACGGATCTTATCGACTCGTCCAGCCTGGTCCTCGTCGGCAAATCGCCGCTCCAGCTTATGGCAGACACCCTGAGCGATGAGTGCGGAACGCAGCGGCTGTGCTGTCTGAGACCAGAGCATAAACGCAAGGTCAGGGGCGCCGCACGCGAGCGCCCACAAGATGAAGTACAAATCGTCGCGATCTTTGCGTGGCGGTGGATCGTTGGGACCACGTCCCCCCTTGCTCTGGGTCTCCCGCAGCTGCCTGTAGAGCTTGAACCCGACGACGAGGTAGCTCTCAATGAAGTCGTCGATTGCATTTTCACCGTCATGGACGGAACCCCTCTCAATGTCGTTCTGGGCGTTTCTGTCTTCGACACTGTCGTTTCGATTCCTTGGAGTCCCAAGCGGCATGGAATTTAAATGCTGAAATGATTCTGAAGCTTGATCAAAGAAGCTGCTTCGGTCAAGCCCCTTGCGCATCAGTCCAAGAGTGTCGAATCCCCCGGCGCTCGCTTCGACGAAGAGCTGGAGACGCTTTCTTGGCTCGATGCTTTGGAGGCGAGCGCCGTGTTGCAGCAGCAGCTCAGGCAGCATTGGGCTGATGTCGCCCTTGGCGCAGAGCCGCAGCGATTGCTCAAACGCGTCCTGCACCTGCCGCACGGAGCGCTGCCTGATGTACTTCGCCTCGACTAGCACGGTCTCGAGCAGGTCAAACCGGCCCCACCCGACCACAGTTGTGAGCAGCTGTCGCAGGTTCCGCTTATCCATGCGCCTCTTTACGCGATGCTCCCAATGTTTCTGCGGGTCGTTGCTGCCGACAGACTCGAGGGAGCACCACGTGTATTCAGTCTCTCCCAGCAGAACCGTTGCCTTGTAAAGCTCTCCAAGGTCCGGAATGAAGTTCACGTGCGCAACTGTGGCCTCCAGCCAAAAGTTGTCCGTGTTCGCCTCGTGGTCAAGATAGCCCTGATACACCGTGGAGACCTCTTGCAGCGCATCCTCAAAGAGCTCGGACAGATCGTTGTCTGTCTGTGCCTTCTTCGACCCCTTCTCCTCCTTGGCTGCCTCGGCCACTTTCTTGAGCTGCTTCCAGCTTTTCCACCCTTTAACGTCGTCTCCTTGGAGTCTGCGTTTCAGGTCATCACATGGCAGAGGCTCAACCGGCAACATTCCATTTATGGCCTTGAGGATCTGGTAGGTGGTGGCTTTGTCATCAAACGGCATTTCGTCGGCTGGTTTCTTCCGCGTCACAATGAGGTAAGCCTGGTGTGCCGGCCCGTATTTCTCATCGTGACGCTTCTTGCCAGTGCGACCGCGCGGATTCAGCAGGGTGTGCGCCATTTTGAAGTCGGGAATCTGCGACCTCGGCGTCGTGTCCCCCTTGCTTGAGCCGGCCTTCGATATGCCGGGCTTGGTTGAGCCGGGCTTGGTTGAGCTGTCTCCGCTGCTCCGCTGTGACGTCAGATGCGGCTCAGCTTCCCGCGAATCCATCTCCTCCGCCAGACGCTTATCGACCACAATCTGCTTCCTGAAGAAGGCAAGGTCCTCATAGCTCACCATGGTAGCGTCTGGCACCGCTTCGGTGACAGGCTTCAGAGACTCCTGATACTTCTTGTCTGCCTCCTTCTCTGCCTCCTTTGTGCGCGGAACAAACCACTGCGTCGAGAACTCTTGCTGCATCTGCTGTGAGCTACGTGGATGCGTGTGCAGGTAAACATCACGTGTCAGATCGACGAGGCTCTTGTGCGCTCCAAAGAAATGCACGTACCGGTCGTTATCGTCGTCGATGGGAATCCAAGCGAAGCGCGGAAGACCAGCCGAGGTTTTCTCCTCCTCGACGAGCTTCTCGAAGAGCTGTCGGAGCTCCTTCTGCTCATCCTCGAGGTGACAGTGCCACACCTCCGTCTCGATCCAGGCGTTATCTGTGTTGCGCGGGTCATCGTGGTAGCCGCGGAAGATCGGCCTGCACGTGTCACCAGCTCTCTTCGAAGGGTCGTATCCAAAGAACCTTTTGACAAGCAGCGGGCTGTCGCAGGCTTTCGGGTCGAGCAGTCGCTTGAAGGCGTCGCGCTTGAGGCAGAGGAGCGTGGTGGGCGCGGTGGTGGTGACGGTGACGGCGCGCTTGCCCTCGCTCCCCGAGATCAGAGCGAGCTCGCCGAAGAAGTCGCCCTTTTTGAGGCGGTCCGACACCTCCTCCTTCTGGCTCTCTTTCGTGCACTTGACCGCGCCTTCTCGAATGATGAAGCAGGCATCACCCTTGTCGCCCTCCTTGAGCACGACGTCGCCCAGCTCGAACTTCTCCTCGGTCATCGCGTCAAGCAGGCCTTGCACCTCGCTCTCCTGGAGTGATTTGCGCATCGGCGCCTCAGCGATGAAGCCAGAGTAGTCCTTGAGCTCCTGCCGCTTCATCTCTACTACTGCCTTCAGCGCCGCCTTCAGGTCGTCCTCGGCTGCTGCCCTGTCCTGCCGACTGGCGATCTCAAGAAGAGGCCGAATCACCTTGCAGACCGCCTTGTGACACAGTTCTTTCTGGCGGAGTTCGACATTGCCAGGAATGTCGCGAAACTCACCGGGCAACCCCCATTCCTGCGTTTCCCGACGAATGCACAGCACTTCGAATCGGCGGGGTTCAGAGGGTTCAGGGATGCCGTCCTTACGATGTACCATCATCACTCGAGTGATGATATTGTCGATGGCAATGGATGGACCCCAAAACGGCAGCATGCCGCGGCCACGCAATCCGCACCTGCCGGCGGGGTTCAGAGGGCGCAGCTTGCTGTGCACTTCCATCAACTCATCCATCGCCTGCAGGCGGAGAGCAACATGACCCGTGGCTCCGATCGTCATGGACACATCGACACTGCCCCCGTCGGCAATGTCGGCTTCGGCGATCAACTGATCACGCGACGCGTCCCCCGTGCTGACCTGCATCCGCCCAAGGTTCTCGTACGTTCGGCGATGCGCTAGCCATCGATGAGGCACCTTGCCGGATCCATTTTCACGTTTTGACAGCTTGAGTTTGGGCCTGCTTTCTTTGACATCATCGTGAGGAGCCGACTTGATCCAAAGACGACCATGCGAGTCTATTTCGACGTCTTTCCAACCAATGTAGCTGGCTGCGTCTTCCACGTCTGCGAATCGAGCCTTGATCACGCTGGCCTCATCGGTGAATTCGGGAGCAGTGTAGCCCTCAAACGGAACAGACCATGGCACATTCGTGTCGGGGATATGTGCGCGCACAGGGTACTTGCCCAAGGCATTGTTGCGTGCAATCACGTGAGTGTCGACTCGATGCACAGGCTGGAGCTGCTTCATCCGTTTCGCGTTACTCAGCTCCTCGCCACTGCGGTAGCTCGTGATGATGAGCTCAAGCAGCGCTGAGGCGAAGGATTTGCGCTCCACGCTGCTTCGGCTGAAAACAGAGAGCAGCTCCAAGCGCATGCCAATGTCGACTAGGGTGCTCACATCGACGCTCCTGTACTCGCCTTGACCAAACTTGATGGGCTCCTCCCTGCCCACCGAGAGCAGCGTCTCCCAGTCGTTGCGCTTTACCTCGATCCGCTTGAGCAGCGCCTCCTTCAGCTTCCTCTCAGAGGGAGGCCTGCTGAGCAAGCCCTGGACCAGCTCGGCAAGAACTTGCGCGCAGCCGCCTGCATCCTCGACGAGGAGCACCGGGCAGCGGTTGTCCAGTGAGGCACGAATCTGCTGGAAGCTGCTTGCGCCGCCCTGGATGCAGACGCAAACGGTGTTGATGTTGTGCTGCTGCAGCGTGCTCTCGAGCTGGCTGCGCAACCCGAGCTCGCCGCCAAAATCGTACTCCTCGGGCCCGTATTTGCTCGCGTTCTGCTTGATATCGACCATCAGGAAGTGCGTATGGTTTGGGTCGATTGCGACGCCTCCGCCCGCACGGTTGCGCTTGCGCTTTGTGTAGATCACATTGCTTTGCGTTTCGGTTGCTCCCACGGCAAACTCCTCTCCTTTGATGTACTTCTCGTGCGACTTGTTCCGCGCCTCGTGAAACTTGTCGCGGTGCATCGTCATGCCCCAGCTCACGATCCCAATGCACTGCACATCTTGCTCCTGCGCGACCGCGCTGCCTGTCAACGCCATCACGCCAGTGTCGGTACCCGCCGTGATCATCCACGCCTTGGTGCAGCGAGCCACTTCTGCCAGCCCCTCCTTGATCAGCTCCTCCAGCTGGGGCTCAAGGTCCATGTTCTGTGCAGAGCCAGTGACTGATATCACGGCACTGGGCTTTCTGAGCTCCCAGTCCTCTCTGAGCAGCTTGTACACATCTGCTGGCTTTGTGAGGGCCGAGAAGCACGCATACCTCGCGTCGAACTCTCCAGTGCTGTGACGCTGCGCACGCGGACGGAACGTAATCTTGCCGAAGGTGCCAGGCAGCTCCTCTTCTTTGTTTCTGACCTTCTCCCATTCTATCTCCAGCGCGTTCGGCGCTGCTTTGAGCTTGGGCCCAAGCACCTTGAACATGCAGTTCTTCTCCGGGTCGTCAAAGAAGTAGACGAATGCGCCGTGTGGCCACATCCCGCGCCATTCTTGCGCATCCGGAACGTCGCACGGCGCCAGCCAGCAGAAGGTTTTGACGCCGAGGTCAGTGAGCGCTTGCAAGGTTGGCTTTGCGCCGCTCTTTCGAGCCTCTTTGAACCACTGCTCCAGGGCATCCGTGAGTCGATACGGGCCAGCGAATTCGAGATGATCGGCACCGGGGGCGATTGGACAGAGCTTGCAGGGCTTCCCATCCTTGTCGAAGTACACAAAGCCACCAAACATGGCAAACTGCGCGAAGTCGTTGTCGAGGTGGACTTGGACGTAGTCCTGCAGCCCCTCGGCGTTTTTGGGCTCGCTTGGGTACGCAAAGGCATAGCTGGCTTCGTCGGGAAGCCTCAGACTAGCTTTCAGCGTCTCACCAAGAGTCACACCGCAACGCTTTGACAGCTTCCCTTCGATCTCGATCTTGATCTGCTCATCGTCGGCGCCGCCAAGCTTGAGGTCACACGAGTAGGTCTCAGCTCGCAAGCCTTCGACCAACATCGACCGACCTTCGCGGTCAAGTTGTGTGACCACTTTGAAGTTGATCTCCTTGGCATCGGCATCGAACGAGATCAGGCGAAATGGGCCGAGGCTCGGGATCGGTGGCTGCCTCACCGTGTACTTGGGCGAGGCGTACATCTTCAGGCTCAGCGGTGGCCTTCCACCTTCCGATGTGCTCTCGGCCGCCGACCTCACGCCCTCGATGCTCTCGACGGTCGAGGCCCTGGCTGCTTCGGCCCCGCTGGGCTCGCTGCCGCTCGCAATCGCATCCGCAGTGTCCGACTTCTTTTGCGGTGCGTCTATCGACCTCTTGGCGCCGAGTTCGCCGCCGCTTGAGATCTCCTGGCCCAGCGTCATGCTGCTCGTACGCCGCGGCGACGGCGGAGCATCGGGTAGGGGTTGATTGGCGCCCACACCAGGGAGGATGCCTGGACCCACCAGGGCGCTCATCTCGCTGCGCTTGCGGTCCCCAGAGCGCTGCATGCTCATCGCGGTGCCTCCGTCGCCGCTGTTCGTCTGGCGGCGCGACGTCATGGCGCGCTCGCGCGCGACGCGCGACAGGGACGAGATGGGGATAGTCAGCGCGGTGTGCAGTGGCTGCCCTACCTATGAAGACCGCAACAGAGAGGGGAGAGATAGATAGATAGATAGATAGATAGATAGAAGAGGGGAGAACCACCTCACATAATGTTTGAAGACATCACGCTGCCACACTCGTCCTTCAACACTCACGCGGCCTGCGGCGGCTCGGCGAGCCAGCCGCGCTGCGCGCCGTCCTCGCCCATCTGGCGCGCGAGCAGCGCCCCCTGCTGCGCGCTGATCTCGACGGAGCCGAGCGTGCGCACCGCCTTGAGCATCGAGTTGGAGAGCGGCGCGCGCTGCTGCGACGCGAGCTTGCGCACGCGCGAATTGACGACGATCAGCTTCTCCTTGATCCGCAGCAGCTCCGCCTCCTTTTCGCGCCGGCGCGCCGTCTCGCGCTCGGTCTGCGCGCCAATCTCGGCGAGGCCCGCCGTCGGCGTGAACTGGCGGTACTCGGCCGCCTCGGCCTCGGTCGCGTCGCGCGCCGAGAGCAGCGCGAAGCGGTCGGTCTTCGCCTGCTCGATCGAGGCGCGCAGCTGCTCGGCGACCGAGTCGGCGTGGACCATCGACGCGAAGACCGCCGTCACCGCCGACGGCAGCTGCGGCGGCTCGAGCGGCGGCGCGCGGTCGAAGACGCGCGAGAGCTCATCGGCGTCGAAGGCGAGCGGCAGCAGCGGCGGCAGCGTCTCCGGGTCGGTCTGCTGCAGCGGCGCCGCCGCCGCGACGAGGGCGCCGCCGGCCGCGTCGCCGGCGGGCGCCTGCGCGAGGGACGTTGGGCGTGCCGTGCACTGCGTCGTCGCGTCGAGCTGCGGTGCGCCCTCCCGCGCCAGCACGACTGCCACCGGCGGCGGCGGCACGGCGGCGTCCGCCGACGCGCCGCCGTCGGCAGACGCGTACGGCTGTGCGGATGCGGACCGCAGCGAGGCGGACCGCATGGAGGCGGCGGCGACGGCCGCGGAGACGGCCGCGGCCGCGGCGGCTCCCGTGGGTGCTCCTTTAGGGGCGGCGCCGGGGCCCTGCTGCGAGGCGGAGCGGGAGGCGTAGCCGCTGCCGGTGGGGAGAGGCGCGCCGGAGCGCTGGCTCGAGGCCGTGACCGCCGGCGAGGCGAGCGGCGTCGCCGCGAGCGCCGCCTCCGCCGGCGCGAGCGCCGTCGCTCCCTGCGCTCCCGTCGCGAGCACGGCCGCGCCGGCCGCGGCGTCGTCGACGGCGGGGGCGACGACCTTGCGCTCGAAGGTGAGGAGCACGGGCGACGGCGACGCCTTGAGCTTCTCCATCAGCGTCGCGACGGGCACGTGGCGCGCCGGCTCGCCGTTGAGCTGTGAGAGCACGTCGTGAGCCCGCAACACGGCGGCTGCGTTGCCGCCCTCCTGCAGCTGCACCACGCGGATGCCGCCCTCCTCGGCCGGGTGGATCGCCTCGAAGATGATGCCCATCGGCTTGGTCAGCTTCACCTCGATCGCGACCGTCGCCACCTGCGCCGCGTGGTTGTCGGCGTGCTGCGCGTAGTAGTCCGAGTAGTATTCGTAGTCGGAGTAGTAGTCGCTCGGCTCCGCGGCGACCGCGGCGAGGCCGAGGCCCTGCTGGTCGAGCGGCGCGCCCGCCTTGGCCCGGAGCATCGCCGCGCGGCCGGGCTCGCTCACCGACGGCCCCACCGACGTGGCTCCCTGCGAGCCCTCCTCCGACCTGTCGATCGAGCGCGCGGACGAGCCGCCCGACTTGCCCGACGCCGTGCGCTGCGAGAGAATGCCCGACGACGCCTTTGAGTTGGATCCGGCGGGCCGACCCGCGCTCGGCGGCAGCTCGGCGCCCTCCCCCTCGCCCTCCTCGTCGCCGTACGAGTAGTAGTCGTAGTCGGCCGCCTCGGCCGCCTCGCCCGCGGACGGCTTTGGGGCCGAGCCGCCGGAGCCTCCTGAGCGCTGCGTGCTTTGGGAGCGGTTGCTGCGTGGCTGCTTGCCACCGCCAGAGCTGGGCTTGCTCCCGCCTGAGAACCCGCTCCCTCCCGAGCGCGCGCTCGGCGGCGCCGCCGCCGCGACGCCGCCGGCCACGGCCGCAGCAAAGCCGCCCTCGCCCGATTCCCGCCCGCCGCTGCGCGCCGTGTAGGTGTCCTCCGAGAGCGCGCTGTCGTACGAACCATAGTACTGGTACGAGTAGACGCCGGCGTCGGCCGCGTCCTCCCTCCCGTCCCTGCTCATCGCGGCGCAGCTGCCGGTGACGGATGCCAATAGGCTGCCGATGCGCAGCCAAACTCCTCCCCGCGAACGCGCGCACCCGCGCCGGGAGTCGCCTTCTCACCACCACTGCCGCCCGGTTCGCGATGCCACGACCGCAGCGCGCCTCGGCTGCCGCGGCACAGGAGCGCATCCACAGCCGCGACGAGCCACACTTCGACGGCCAGACGGAGTCGGAGGGTAGCGGCGAGGATGAGGTCACGGAGGAGGAGGCCGGCCCGTCGGAGCCAGCGCCGCTGAGTGAGTACGAGCTGCAGCGGCAGCGCAACATCGAGAACAACAACCAGAAGCTGGAGGCTCTGGGCCTGGCCGACGGTGCAATCGCGGCGAGCGCCGGCGCCACGGCGCGTGCGCCAGCTTCCGCTGCGAGGCCACGGGCGTCGCCCGCCTCCTCGAGCGCCGACTCCAGTGCTGCCACGGCGGTGCAGACGCCTCGGACGCGGAAGCGGGGCCGCGTGAAGGAGGAGGAGGAGGAGGAGGAGGAGCCCAGCTCTCCCGTCCTCCTCAACGACCAGCAACGCCTGGTCGCGGCCGCTCTCTTTCGCGGGCTGCAGGGCAGGGACATGAGCAACGTGGTCGCAGAGCCTGCACTCACCGAGCGCCTCACCGTCGCGGCGTTGTCACGCGTAACCAACGAGCTTGGCCTGGAGAATGCCGACGCGGACATGGTGGGCGACATGATCGCGTTCCACGACACGAGCGGCAACAATTCGCTCAGCTTCGCGGACTTCCTGCGCATCGTGCGCACGGCTGGACTTGGCGTGCTCGACCTCGATGGCGGCGGCAACACTCGTCGCAGATAATGTACTGTGTTGTACGTGTAGACTATGGGCTCTAGAGACACCTATTGGACAAAGAAGTTTCAGGGCGCAATGCACGACGTCGTGCATGCAACTCCGTTGTCTCGGTTCAGGTCTCGGTCATGCCCAAGGCCACGCGCTTGCCTCAATATCGAAGCCGGGTCCGACTATGAAAAACCACAGGGCTCTGTGCTAAGGTTAGGGGTCTGACGTGTTGTAGTAGGTAGAGGGAAGCTAACAGCCTAAATAAACAGCCTAAACAGCCTATTCACGACACCAACTTCCTCGAGCTCAACCTCACCACCGCTACGGAGCGGGCGCCGACTCGCGGACGCCCTAAAGTAACTGGGTGCTGGGGTTTCTACGAGAGTCGGCAAACGCGTCGCCTCAATATAGTAAGTATAGCCTCAATAGCTAAACAGTCGGCCTGGTATTTCCGTGTTCATGCCTATCTTCACCGAGCCGCCTCCGCTCCGCTCCCTTACGCTGCGCATCGTCGCATTCGTCGCGCATCGCCCTAGCCCGGCCATCGCGCAGGCGGTGCGCCAGACGCGGCGAGGGGCGTCCGTGCTTGTGCTCGCTCCACCGAGCGAGCGCGAGCGCGTGCTGGCCATGGGCGCGCAGTGGAGCAACCTGACGGCCGCCAGTGAGGCGACGGGCGACTGGGCGGCTCGTTACCGACATTCATCGGGCAATCCACGCGCCTACGAGCTCTTCTGCCTGCAGCGGTGGTTGATGCTGCTGGAGGCGGTGCGGCCAATGGGCCTGGCAGCAGACGCGGCGCTGGCCGTGCTCGACGACGACATGCTGCTTTACCGCAGCGCTGCAATGTGGCTGCGCGAGCTGGGTGCCACGCCGCCGCACGCCGAGTCGCAGACGGCGGGCGTCATGGGAGTCGCCTTCCAGCTACACTCCATTGGCACCCTGCACCGCTTCTGCTCTTACCTTCGCTGGCTGTACGAGCAGCCCACCTCCAAGCTGGCGCGCGAGATCGTCAACTACGGCGTCGGCCGGCCGCTCGCGTCGCTCAGCGCGCGGCAGCGCCACGCGATGGCGGGCGGTCTCGTGGCGATGGCCAACCGTTCGTGGCCAGGTCAGTACCGGCACTGGAGCGACGTGCAGGCAATGGACGCCTTCTGCCGACGCTCAGCCGAAGGCAAGCTGGCCGCGGGCATAGGTGGAGCGCGGTGCTCGCTGATGGAGCACGAGCGCGTGCGGGTCGCACAGGGCGCCGACCTGCGCCCGTCGTTTGCGGCACAGCCAGCCAACTGCTCGGCATTCTACCTGGCAAACGTAGGGCCTGGGAGCGTGCTCCAGTTCTTTGCAATGGCACGCCCGGCGCCACCGCACGTGGTGGGCGGCGGCTCCGCGTTTGGCGGTGCCAGCTCGATCCCAGCGGCGGCGGCGGCGGCAGCGGCGCGTGCTGGTCTCAACGAGTCGGTTGCATCGCAGTGGGCGGCAGGTCTCCGATGGAAGGCCGGCACGCCGTACGCGCCCGACGCGCACGGTCGGCTGCACAGCCTGTGTCTGGCGCACCTGCAGGGCCCGTGGTCCAAGCAGCTGTTCATGGAGGCGCTGACCGCCCCCGCAGCGCGCCGCGCTCTGCTCGTGCTGCAGGCCCGCAATGGATCAACGACCACCGGCCACGCCTACAGACAGCGTGAGCGTCCTCGGTTGATCAGCAAATCCAGCGACGGCGGTGCGAGTACCTAGCGTTTATACGTCGAATCAATTTGATACCCTACAAAACTCAGAGATCATCAACTCACGGGTAGTAGCAAAAAAAACTGTCTGTAGATCATGTGGGACTACCCATCATGATCTACAGACGAACACGATACACCCTCTATGACCCTACCTAAAGCCATCACCCCCGTCCCCATCATCTCTCGCAAACCCGCCGACTGCGACCGACGCGAGGGCTGGTAGGCGGCGAAAGCCGCCTACCAGTCCTCGCGCCAGCCACAGCCCGGTGGCGGGGCATCGTAGCCGCGCGAGCCGTCGTCGAAGACGCCCATCGCGAGGAGCCGGTTCTTGTCGCGCTCAAACTCGTCGTAGCCCTCGTAGTCGTCGCCGTCGAACTCGAGACTCATCCCGTTGAGAGCCGACTCGCCGTCGTCCGACAGCTCGTCGTCCGTGGTCTTCGGGTAGTACACGTTGATCAGCTCGGGCCCGCCCACGCCGTGCTTGTCGCGCAGAGCGCGGGCGTTGAGCGGGTAGTAGTAGTTCAGGTGGTCCTTGCCGAGCGCCGCCGCCTCCTTGGCCACGGCATACTTGGCCCGCTCCTTGTCGACCGCGCGGCACAGCCGCTCGAGCTCCCACTCGCCCAGCGACTGGAAGTAGCACCGCTGCACCCACGGTGGCACGACGTACTCGCCGTCCACCGAGGAGAGCACCTCGAGCTCGGCGAAAAGCGCCTCCGGGTCCAGGGGGACCTGCGCGCGCAGCTCCGCCGCCGCCACCACGTCGGCAGCCGCCGCCTCCTGCCGCACCACGTGCTTCGAGTGCCGCCGGCTGCCCTCCTGGGGACGGAACCACCGTTGGCCGACCTTGGCGC
>Ga0209713_10001707_pt1 | contig 13347 bp, 10 predicted proteins | sample ArcOceMetagenome_3_FD_187444 | JGI IMG/M metagenome (GOLD analysis project Ga0209713, IMG submission 187444) | Marine eukaryotic phytoplankton communities from Arctic Ocean - Arctic Ocean- Svalbard ARC20M Metagenome (SPAdes) (version 2) | ecosystem: Environmental > Aquatic > Marine > Oceanic...
GGTGCAGCAGCCACCGCAGCCACAGCCGCAGCAGACGCAGGTGGCGGTGCCTCAGCAGCCACAGGTGGCGGTGCCGCCAGCTGCGGTGGCGATGGCCGCGCAGCCGCAGCCGCAGCCCCAGCCGCAGCCCCAGCCGCAGCCCCAGCCGATCATGGTGCAGTTCGATCCGCACGTCACCACGCCGCAGCAGCAGCAGCAGCAGCAGGCGCCCGGAGGGTTGGCGCTGGGCGCGGTGACAGCCGACGACACCATGGCTGCATTCGGGATCGGCCTTCTCGGCCTATTCCTCATCGCTGGCTTCGGAGGCTTCTGCGTCGGCCGCACCCGCACTCGCACTCGCACCCGTGCCGGCGGCGGTGGGCGTGTCGCGCCGCTGCGTACGGGGCCGCCATCGGCGCCGCACGGGCGCCGCGTAGGGCGTGAAGGGGGGCGCCGGCCCACGCCCGGTGGTGCGGTCAGCAAGGGGCGTGGGCCAAAGGCCACAGCGGGCAAGAACAGTCGCAGCCAAGGACGATTCGCCCGGTTGTCGACGAATGACGATGACGATGACGATGACGACGATGACGACGACGACTCGGACGATCAGCCATCGACGCATGGACTGCGAGTCGAAGGGCGGGTCAGCTGCCCGCGCGGCTCACGGTTCGCCGCCGCGCCGCAGATTAGCCAGAGTCGTGTGCAGGCCGTGTGCGTGGATCGTTGATTCTCGTCTTCTCATAAGCATGAAAGTATCTCACTCAGACTCTACATCCCCGTCGTCGGTCCGCAACGGCAGGTCAAGGTCCGACGAGCCAAGCAGCAGCGCCCTCACGCCCGCGAGGTGCGCGATGCCCAGCACGGCGACGACGGTCGCGCCTCTGCCGCTGTTCGAGCCGTCGCTCGACGCCTCCGCCAGGCACGCGCGGCGAATGTTGCTCGCGAGCGCGCGGTCGCGCTCCTCGATCAGGCTGACGAAGGCCGCGCGACCCACGAGCAGCGCCACAAAAGCCGAGATCACGGCGTCCTCGGGCGTGGCCACCGCGCCGGTGGCCTCGTCGACGGCCGCGGCGATGGCGAGCGCCGCGATCGAGATGGCCGCAAACGGCAACGCCGCCGGGCTTTGGTACATGTAGCGCACAATCGCCAGCGGCGCGCCCGCCGTGAGCGGCAAGCTCAGGGCGGCGCGAGCAAACGTGGGCAGCTGGCGCCCGGCGGTCCCCAGGTCGGCGGCGACACGCCGCCAGCCCGCTGGAGAGAGCAGGTCGACAGCCGTGCCCGCCAGCGCAGCGCCCAGCCTCTTCCCGGTCAGCGCGATGGGCTGGTCGGCCAGTACGACATCGTCTAGCCCGCACGAGACCGCGCTCTCCCAGGCGACCTGGAACTCGTCCTCCGAGAGAAGGCGCTCGTGGGCGGGTATCCGCTCGAAGCGCTTGGTCTGCCACCGCGCCGCCGCCGCGCTGTCCCATCGCGATGGGCACAGCTCGATGGCCGTGGCGTGCAGCCCGCGCTGCCGTGAGGTCGCACGCACCATGCGGTCCACGACTTTGACGGAGTAAGGATTGTAGTGCATGGTGCCGACGAGGAGGACCGGCCGCTGAGACGCGGCGTCCGTTAGGCGCACGACACTAGAAGGAGTGGTCAGCCCGGGCATGGCGAGGCTGACGAGCATATGGTGACCTGGCCGCCAGTGACGCGCACCGACTGGATTCCAGACACGATTCGCGCTCTCTTGGCACAGACTTTTAGGCCAGCAGGACGAAAAGCTTCACATGACACACCACCGCACCGCTGAGCAGTCGAGGATCGCTCCAGCTCAAGCCTGCTCGACGACCACGCCGGGCACCCGCGCCTGCGGCGTCGTCCCCTAGGGCCAGACGAGCGCGTTTGCGGGGTGATGGCATTGTGTGCACGCGGGTAAGTTCGGGGAATTGGTGTGGCGTCGAGGCCAGAAACTTCATGTCGCGGGTACTTGATGCGCTTGACTTTGGGAGCACATATGTCCCTGTTTCCGGTCCGGCGGACAGCTTGGAAGGGCGGCCTGTGATAGAGGATCGATTTTGAAACCCATTGAGACTTTGAGAGGTATATATGAACCGGAAAGGAGGAACCAGGTTCGTTGAGTGTGTCATTGAGTGTGCGAGGCGTGATACTGTTGCGAGAACTCGAGGACCTTGTCCTTCTTTTGCTTGACCCACATCAGATTGTTTTTACCCACATCAGGGCGATTGGTACGGGTGGGGGTCATGTCACTTTGAGTCACTCTCGGTGTTGTGTCTGTGGTTTGGGCGTGTGTAGCCATAGGGTTTCCCGTCTTATCTACAGACGGTTACCGTTTTTTTGTCTACAGGCCGTTTCGTGTTCACGACATGGTGGCGGCGAACCTAATTAAGCAAGTATTTTCTGATTGCTCGCATGGAGGAGGAACCTAACAAACCACGCGTCGGCAGCATCTTCGGCTCGCTCGTGCAGCAGCCGCGACCTCCGCCGGAGCTGCCGGACGAGGACGCACCAAACGCGCAGCCAAGGAGGCGCAGGAGCTCCTTTCCGAAGCCAAGAGGCCTCGCTGCACTCGCCGCAGCCGCAGGCGACGCGAGGAATTTCCGCGACGAATACGTGCGCGACCTCGGCAGGCTCGCGTCTCTCCTGGGCAGAGTCGAGCAGCGGAGCGCGGTCAAGATCCAGCACAGCTGGCGCCACCGCTCGGGTGCGCCTCCTGCGTCGGCTGCCACACCGTCGCCGTCGCTTCTGTCACGGCTGACGAGCTCGCTCGCGCCAGCTGCGCTGGCTAGCGACACTAAGCCTTCGATGATGCGTCGGATGCTCGCCACCGAGCGCGCGCACGCCGACTACCGCAAGAAGAAGAGCGGCGCGACCGCCACCGCAGGAGCCTCGTCGGTGGCTGAGGCGGCGGCGCCGACGAAGCCGACGCTCAAGCCGTCGTTCAGCATGAAGGGGACCCGGCTGACGGCTCCCGTCGAGCCGGCCCAGTCGCCCACCGAGCCCAGGCAGGCAGAGCATGAGGCAGAGAAGCCCGACGGGAACGCCGCACCGCAAGCACAACCGCAAGCGCACACCGTGACGCGACTGACGTTTGGCTCGGGCGGCAAGGCCGACGGCGGCGTGGGCAAGGCGGGTCTCGCCACCACCAAGCAGGACCAGGTGCAGCTCAACAGCGGCAGCCGCGTCCGCCTCGAGACGCCCAAGACGCCGCGCTTCGAGTGCAAGATGCCAAACATGAAGATGGCGAGGTCTTGCCCAGGCCTCTTCTTTGGCTCTGGCGCGGATGAGCAGGCGTGAGTTTGAGATGTGAAGCATAATTTAGCTGTTGGTGGGTGCGAGCGCGCATTCTATTGCAGTTAGCGTTCGGTGCGCCTTAACTCAACCTGTTTATGTTTGGATATGCTCTCTCATAACATGTTATACGGTAAAGTACTCTTATCTCAACATGCTTGTTCAACACCGTGTTACATCACTGATCGGATCAAGCATGTGCCTCCGGCTCCGCGGCCGTGGCCGCCGCGTCGTCGCGCGGGGATGGTCCGAGCGGCGGCCTGAGCGGCGGCCCTCCCTCGGGGAGGACGTACCGCAGCACGGGCGCCGGCCCCACCGCGGGGGAGCGGGTGCTCCACCCGAGGCCGTTCTCCATCGTCGGCAGAAAGAGCCAGCCGCGCATCGGCAGCTCGCGCCCCTTGTGCATGTTGGCATAGTAGTACTGCTGCCCCGGCGCGGCGCCCGGCAGCGACTCGTTGCCGACGGTCGCGACGTGTCGGCCCGTGTCGGCGAAGACGGTCGAGGTGATCCACCACCCGTACCGGTCCTGCGGCAGCCGGCTGGGGCGGAGCAGCACGGTGCTGTTGTCGTTCTCGTACGGCGTCGCCGGCAGCCTCCAGTACTCCCCCACACGCGGCTTTGCCTCGAAGACGCGGTGGCGGCAGTGCTGCTGCAGGACGTGGTTGCGCGGCACGCCGCCGCAGCCGCTCAGCTCGACCCTGCTGAAGGCGCAGCCGGTGCCGGAGCAGGTGGTGCAGCCGCTCAGCTGCTGCAACGCGAACAGCTGCCTGCTCAGCACCTGCGCCGCGTCGCCGGAGCACACGTTGCACCGGTTCGACCGCCGCTCGACGTACCAGAGCGCGAAGCGGTACGGCCGGACCGCGGGCCGCAGCCCCGTCCGCGCGAGGCTACGCTTGGCGGCGTCCTCGACGAGCATGCGGAGCGACTTGACGCCCGCGGCGAGGCAGAGCTCGGTCGCGCCTAGGTACGACAGGACGTGCGAGACAATCTCGTCCGGCAGGTCGAGCAGGTTGGTCGGCGCCGCCTCGTCGGCGATCGCGACCCGCACGTCGGTTGGCAAATCGTAGTGGAAGCTGGTGGAGAAGCTGCTCTCCCTCTCTCGGGGCTCCGCCGACGCGGGCTCGTCGGCGGTCGCGGCGACCGGTGTGGGCTCGTCGGCGTCAATGTGACGCTGCACGAGAAGATTGAGGAGCTCGGCGGCTGATCCGGGCTCGTCGGGGAGTTTCACGCGACCGAGGCCGACGGCGATGGCGGCGTTCAGGAGGGGATTGCTCGAGTCGGGGAGATTCACGCGACCGAGGCCGACGGCGGTGGCGGCGGCTGGTGTTGGCTCGTCTGGCGTGAGCGTGGCCGGCGCAGGCTCGTCTGGGGTGGGCATGGCAGGCGCAGACTCGACAGGCGCTGGCTCTTCGGCAGCGCTAGCCGCAGCGACCTGGTTCCCCATAGCGCTCCGACAATTGCGGTCGGTGAGGCCGTGGGGGTGATGTTGGGTGGTGTTCCCGACACGGCGAAGTACTCTCTAGTTGGCCGGAAGATCAGGATGGGTAGTCCCACCTGATCCACAGACTGTTTTTCCGCAGCCAGGCCAAAATCGAGTGTATGGTCTTTGCCTAATTTAGATCGTTGCTTTGCCTAAATATCTCACCTCGGGGCGACCGAGGACATCTTGGTGATGTTCCCCTCCCTGTCGACATCACGAAGACTCGAGCGTGGGAGGCGCGGCTCCCGACGCATTCGGGGTACGGGTAGCGCCTGGAAAAGCTAACCTCCATTGAGAGGCGGCACCATCACAGCAGCATGAGCACGTCCAACTTCCTCCACATCGGAGACCGCATTTCTCTCTACCACGAGCCCACCAACGGCTTCCTCGGCGCCGAGGGCTTCGCAGTCACGCAGGTGGGCATCGACCGAAGCGACGGGTCGATCACCGGCGGCGACAAGACGCGCAGCGAGGTGCGCGACGCGGTCTTCGTGGTGCATCAGATGTCCAACTGCTCCGCCGCCAAGCAGATCAAGACCTACCTCGACCGCAACGGCGTCTCGATGGCCGAGGCGCAGGGCGACGCGCGGTGTCGGCCGCTGCTGGAGGCGCGCGCCAAGGAGGAGAAGATCAACGCGCAGGAGTTCGAGCAGTCCAAGGGGCGCGACGTGCGCTACGGCATGATCGTGCAGCTCCAGCACGACACCTCGCACAAGTGCGTCGCCGTCCTGCGCGAGTCGGCCGAGCTCAACCGCGACGGCCGGCGGGTGGCGCTCGAGAAGGACGCGGGCGAAGGCGCGTGGTTCCGGATCATGCCGCGACTGCGCGTCCACTCCGAGGGCGAGAAGGTGCACGTCGACGACCCCGTCCTCCTCGAGGGCGTCGAGAGCGGCCTCAAGCTCAACGTCGACGCGATCGCCTCGCTCTCCGTGCGCCGCACCAGCCAACCTCGGACCGGCCGGCGCGGTATGTCCATGCGATTTGCACTTCTCACCCGTGCCTGCCCCTGCTGCCACGCCCTTTCGTGTTGCAGGACGGCCGCAAGGAGGTCCACGCCGGTCTCGAGGCGGCAACGTTCAAGCTGGATCTGTACCGGCCGTTTGAGGTGCAGCGCGCGAAGCCGCTGCTGATGGGAGGGCAGCCGGTGCGGCTGCTGCACAAGGAGGCGGACGCGTACATCACGTCGGACCACCGCCGCGCCGAGCTCGGGCTGTCGGTCTACGTGCAGAAGGACGACCCCGCCTCGATCCACGGCTCGTCCAACACGGCGTGGCTCGTCGAGAAGGCCACGCCGCACAAGGCCTTCGACGGCACTGCCTGCACGTGGGAGGGCTACGTGCGCATACGCCACCTCGCGACGGGCAAGCTGCTCGCCGTCGACAACGGCGCGGCGGGCGCGGCGGGAGACCGCTCGAGCGCCGGGGGCGGCAGCGAGGGCGTCGGAGGCGGAGGCGGCAGCGGAGGTGGCGCAGGCGGTGGTGGAGGTGGTGCGCGGGAGAGCGCCGCATCGTCGTCACGGACGTCGGGCGGTCTGCCGTCGCTCGGGATGGTGCCGACACGACAGAGCTCGGGCGGCGGCGCGCCCGGCCGCTCGCCGCGCGTCGCGATGGGGGCCCAGGGGACGCCGCGCGGCATGCCGCCACGCAAGCCGCCGATGGGGTCGATGCGCCAGGCGACGCGCCCCAATCTGCTCTCGCGCGCGTCGGACGGTGCGCTGGGCGGCGCGATGGGCGGGGTGGGAATAGGAGGCACGCCGCGCGGCGGCATGATCTCGCCTCCGCCGCTATCGCTGGAGGAGGAGCAGCCGGAGGTGCGGCGGACGGTGCTGCGGCGCGGCGACGACCACTCTGCGGAGACTCTCTTCCGCCTCGAACCGCAGTACCCGCAGGAGGGCGCCATCGAGATCGACAAGTTCCTGCGCATCAACCACCTCGTCACCGGCATGTGGCTGCACTACGATTCGGCACCGCCGCCCGCGCCGCCGCCACCACCACAGCCGCAGCCGCAGCCGCAGCCTTCGACGGACGCTCCGGAGGGCGCGGCGCCGCCGGGCCTCGCACCGATTGCCTCTGGAGAGCCGTTTCTGCCCGGGCTCGCCGAGACTTTGACGGGCGGCCAGGGCGGCCAGGGCGGAGGCGGAGGAGGCCAGGGCGGCGCAGCAGGCCGGCCACACGCGGGGTCGTCGTCGTCGCCCAGTTCGCTCCAAAAGATCCTCAAGGCGGCAACGGCGGAGGCCAGGGAGGGAGGCAAGATCTCGACGGTGGCAAAGGACAAGGAATCGCTCCAGATGATCCTCGATGACGACCAGGACAAAGGGACGCTCGAGACACTCGGGATGGGTGCGCCGCCTGACCTCCGCACCCCTGCCGTGCCGCGGCTCTCTCCCTCCGTCCTTCGCCTCACGCACCATCTCTCCACGCACACACGCGGCCGCGCTCGCGACCCCTCCTCACCGCAGAGAGTCCGCCGCTCCCCCACACCCACGCTCCCCTCTCCACCTCGCGCCGCGAGACCACAGACTCACCCACTGCACCCACCGCACTCACCGCACCCACCGCCCTCACCTCCTCTGCTCTCACCTCCTCTGCTCTCTGCACCTCTGCCTTGCTATTTGCTCTTTCTGCCATCTGCAGGGGGACGCGCCCTCGTGGCGACGCGCGCGCTGCACGACGAGGACGTCTTCGGTCTGCAGCCGGTCGGCCAGCAGCAGTTCGACGACCTCGTCTACGTCTCGTCGTGCGCCGGCATCTTCCGCGCCTTCCTCGAGCAGTTCGGCAGCGGCGCGCCGGGCGCGGCGGCGCCGCACCGCGCGCAGGTCGACTTGGGCCCGATCTCGCAGGTGCTGGGCGAGATGATCGTCTTCGTGACGATCTCCGACAACCCCAACGTGCACACGCGCGAGGGGCTGCCGCACGCGGCGCGGCAGCTGCTGCTGCGCGAGCAGCAGATCCTCGACCTCGCGATGCGGTGCGTCTCGGCGCCGTTCAAGGCCACGTTCTCCTTCGAGCACGACCTGGCCACGCCCGAGGCGCGGCGCCACCCCGCCAACACGGCGCTGCACTCGATGGCGGTGCTGGCGCAGCGGCTCGCGCGGCACACGCTGCGCGAGTGCGTCCCCAACAAGACGTACGCGATGCGCTTCGTCCACCAGCTGCAGTCGCAGCTCTCGTACGGCATCCTCGCCGCCAACACGCTCACCGAGGTCTTCGCCGACAACGAGGCGCTGCTCGAGACGGTCGACGACGACATCGTGCGCATGTTCGTGCGGCTGCTGCGCACCCAGGCGCGCCTCGCGCGGTTCGTCGACTTCCTGATCGTGCTCTGCCAGTGCAAGGGCAAGGCGGTGCGCACCAACCAGTGGCGCGTCTGCCGCCTCCTCCTCGTCGAGGCACCCGAGCTGCTGCTCAGGCTCTCGCTCAGGCGCACCGCCGCCCCAATCGGCGCCACCGGCGCCACAGCCGGCGCGACTGGCGCCGCCTCACCACCCGGGGGCGGGGCCAAGGGCACGGGCACGCCACCGCCGCAGCAGGTGATCGTGTCGGGCGACGAGCGCTACTTCCCCGCCTTCAAGGGCGAGGCGAGCATGGAGCTCTCGCAGTGGCTCTCGGTCACGACCGCCGAGAACGCCGCCTACTTCGAGCGGACGATGGCGCTGTACGCCGTGCTCGTGCGCGGCCGCAACCTGCGCAACACGCCGGCCGTCTCGCGGCTGCTGCCGTACCCGCTCTGCCTCGCGATCGTCACGTCGCCGCAGCTACACGCGACGCACCTCGAGGTCTCGACGCAGTTCGTCGGCATCGTGCGCGACCTCTACGTCGACAACGAGCCCAACGAGCTGATGACGCGCGTAAAGACGGTCCGTATCTGGGCCAACGTGCAGCCGGCCGCGCGCTCGGGCAAGCTCTCGAGCCGCCTCACGACGGTGCTCGACATCGACTGGAAGCGCTTCGACGGCCTCAAGGTGATTACACCCCCACCCCCCCCCGCCCGTCTCCGCTGCCGCTCTCACGCGCGCACATTCTCCTTGCGAATGGCCCTCTGACCTCTCGCGTGCGCTGCTTTGCGTTGCCCCCCTCAAGGCCTTCGTGCTGTCGTACGTCAGCCGCTTCTTCGACCAGACGGCGACGCGCATCAAGGAGAACGAGATGGTGCTGCAGCAGCTGCAGCTGCTCTTCTACCTCATCCAGGGCGGCTTCTACACGAGCGACCAGGTGCTTCCACCCCGTCTCCCTTTTGGTGCTCATGCCGCTCCCTGAGGTGCTTATGCTCCTCCCTGCGCGACCAGGTCACCGAGATCCGCGCGCCGCTGCTGAGCTTGCTCGACGGCCGCGGCGACCGTGTGGGGCTCGCGCCCAACGAGGCGCCGACGGAGCGCTACAAGCAGTGGAAGACGCTCAAGTGCGACACGGTCGTCATCATGAGCTGCAAGTCGTGGCTGTGCCGCATCCTGCAGCTGCTCTGCACGATGCGCCTCGACATCCGCCTTTCGCAGCTGCTCGCGCGGTATGACGACGAGTGGCAGCAGGGCGTGTGGGACAAGGACGAGCTCGAGAAGGACGGCGACTACGACGACGACGGCGGCGGCCCACTCGCGCGCTTCGGCTCCTTCCGGTCGTCCGATAAGAAGTGCGCACGCGCGTTGGCATAAGACATGACTCCGAGCCGCCACGCTCCGCCACGCAGCGCCACACGCGCAGCACCACGCGCACACGTACAAGCGCCCCCCGGTGCCTGAGGCCCTCTCACGCCGCCGTCTTGATGGCTCGCAGGTCGTCGCTGGCCCCGAGCGTCGGAGGCAGCGCCAAGTCTCTGCTCGGCGGAGGCGGCAGCACCAAATCGCTGCTCAATAAGCGCGACACGCCCAGCGGCTCGCTCAAGGACCTCACGCTCGAGAAGCTCAAGGAGGGCGCCACCGCGGCGGTGGAGCTGGTCGAGCAGACCAAGGAGCGCGTGACGCCCGCGCAGATCAAAGGGCAGATGAGGTCGGATCGCAAGTGCAGACGGCGCCGTCTCCCTCCGTTTGGCAGCGGCGGCATGCGGCAGGCGGCAGCCCTCCCCGAGACATCTGCCTGGGCCTGGGCCAGGGCCATCGCTCTCTCTCTCCCTCTCTCTCCCTCTCTCTCCCTCTCTCTCCCTCTCTCTCCCTCTCTCGATCGCCCCACCGTGTGCCCGGCGTCGTTTCCACCGCACGCAGGTACGAGCAGCTGCAAGACGAGGACACCTCGCGCTTCATCAAAGCATCGGCTGCCGCGCTCGCGGGGCGAGATCGCGCGAGCACCGTGGTCAGCTCTCCGGAGGAGCCCGCCGCTGCCTCGCGCTTCGTCGCAGCGTTGCAGCGCCGCGACAGCAGCCGGCGCACCTCCGTCTTCGACCTCGGCGGGCGAGATCGCGCATCGTCGCAGGCGGCCAAGCACAAGAACGTCGTCAGGGTGCGAAAGGAGCGGAACGACGTCTTCGCGGCGACCTTCCGCATCCTGCAGCTGGAGGGGCCTGGGCTGGGCGACCTGGTGGACGTGCTGATGGACCTCACCTTCTACGAGCATCGCGACCTCGTCTCGCAGGCGTTGGGGCTGCTGGTGCGCCACTTCGAGCAGCGGCGCTCCTCTCCCCCTCACAGTGGTATCCCCCTCCCTCCTCCTCTCCCCCCTCCTCTCCCCCCTCACAGTGGTGTGCCTCCTCCCTGCAGGTGCGCCACTTCGAGCAGCGGCGCGTGCTGTACGAGACGGGGCTGCAGACGCAGCTGCTGGTGAAGCCGTCGATGGTCGCGATGTACCAGACCTTCGACGAGGCGCTGCGCAAGCTCCACAAGCTCGCCGCGAGGCGGCGGCTATTCGAGGACGAGCTCTACCAGGCGGCGCGGCAGATGGGCACGCTGACAATGCACTGCTACGAGGAGGCCGCCGGCTCGTCGGGGCGGTCGGCGGCGTCGGGGCTCACGGGCAAGACGGGCAAGACGCGCGCCGCGTCGACCGACCACACGGCCAACATCTGCCTGATGCTCGTGGGCAAGGCCAAGTGCCGCCTCGGCTCGGCCACGATCGTGCTGGAGAGGGAGGAGGAGCTCAGCCGCAGCGGCAGCAGCGACGACTTCGACGGCGGGCGAGGCGGAGGAGGTGGAGGAGGTGGAGGAGGTGACGCTGCGTTCAGCGCGTCGCCGGTCAAGCCGGGCGAGAAGGTGCAGCTGGCGAACCGGCTCTACGTGGTGCGCGGCGTGGAGCCGGGCGGGCGCAAGGTGACGCTCGACAGGCCGGTCGAGGTGGAGGAGGGCGCGCCGACGCCGCCCGCGCTCGCCGAGGGCGGCAGCGGCGTCGTATGGCTGCTGCTCGAGCGGCGGACGAGCGGCCCCAACCCGGACATGCAGACGCTGCTGATGAACCTCAAGGCGCACCTGCCGGCGCTGCAGCTGCTGCAGCTGCCGTTCGAGATGCGCCACGAGCGGGCCGACGAGCTGCAGCTGCGCGCCGTGCTGCGCGCCGCGTACCGCCTGCTCAAGGCGATGTGCAACAGCTTCCCGCTGATGCAGGCCGTGCTGGTCGACCACATCAGGCTCTTCGTGCGCCACACCGAGGCGGGCCTCGTCTCACACGACATCTCGCCCACCGGCTGCATCAACGCCGTCTATCTGGACAACCGCTCCGTCTGCACGCAGGTCGACGAGGAGACCGTGCGCCAGTTCGTGCGGATGGCCGCGCAGGAGAAGGCGCCGCGCTTCCTGCGCTTTTTACGGATGGTCTGCGTCTCGGGCGGCATGCCGATCCGGCGCAACCAGACGATGGTGATGCAGGCGCTGTCGGAGAAGGAGGCGGCGCTCCTCCTCTTCAAGACGCCAACCCAGCAGGCGGAGCGCGCGCGCCTGATCGCCGCCAACGACCACGTCCACCGGCCGCGCGGCCGCCTCGCCTACCACATCGAGCTGGTGGGGCTGCTCGGCGCGTGCTCGCTCGGCCGGAACGCCGCCGCCGAGATGACGGTGCGCGACATCTCCCCCCTCACAGTGGTATCCCCCTCCCTCCTCCTCTCGCCCCTCACAGTGGTGTGCCTCCTCCCTGCAGGTGCGAGACATCCTTCCGCTCGACAACGTCGTTTCGGCGCTGCTCTCGGCGCAGCTGCCGCGCCCGCTGACGGCGGCCTACCTGCGGCTCCTCGACGAGGCCTACCTCGAGACGGAGCGCGTCAACAAGGAGGTGGCGACGCACGCGCTGCTGCGGCCGCTGCTGACGCTGCTGCGGCGCGAGGTGGAGGCGCTCGTCGAGATCCTCGTCGACCCCGAGTCGAACATCCTCGAGGAGGACGAGCAGCTCGGCGTCGCCGATTTCGTGCTGCACGGCGTCTTCCCTGTGCTGCGCAACTTCTACAAGAAGCATTACGTCGGCGCGAAGGCGCACCACATCGACGGCGCAACGGGCGGCGGCGACGGCGGCGGCGGAGGCGGTATTGGCGGCGGCGGAGGCGGCGGTATCGGTGGCGGCGGCGGCGGCGGCAGCGGCGGTGGCGGTGGCGGCGGCGACGGCGACGGCGGCGGCGACGACGGCGAGGCGCATTGGCTGGTGACGGGAGGGCGCGAGCTCGCGTCGCTTCTGATGCTGATGGGGCGGGAGAGCGTCGGCGTCGAGACGGTTGTGCCGCCCGCTCTGATCGCCGCCGTGCTCGAGCAAATGGCGGCGTGTCAGCTCTGCACGATCTCGCGCCCGAGGGCCAACACCGACGGCCAGCCCGAAGGGACGCTCTCGCTCTCGCTCGCGGCGCTGGGCGGCGGGCTGAGCGGCGGCGACGACGACGAGGCGGCCGCCGAGGTGGCCGCCGCCGCCGCCGGTCGCGGGTCGCCGGCACCTTCGGGCGGCTCGCGCGGTCGCGGCTCGCCAACCACGCTCGCGATGGCGGGGGGCGACTCGCACCCGCAGGAGAGCGTGGTGGACTTCTTCGAGGCGTTCAAGAAGTCGGCGCGCGTCGACGAGGAGTTCCAGGGGCTCATCGCCGTCTTCACCGACGGCATCGACGACAACGCTGCGCAGAGGGCGCGTGGGCTGAAGAGCGGCATGTTGACTCGGCAGAGGGGAGGGGTCGCACCGTTGGCAGCTGAGGGGGTGGGGGAGGCTGCGCTGGGGTGCCGCGGGGCCGAGGCCTTGAGAGAACATGCACACGCTCGTCCCGCTCCCACGCTCGCGCCGCTCCCAGACTCGTTCCTACACTCCTGCCGCTCCTACACTTCTCCCGCTCCTACCCTCCTTCCGATTCGACACACCTCCCACTCCTACACTCCTCCAGCTGCGACACTCGTCCCGCTCCCACACCCGCGCCGCTTCGACACTCGCTCCGCTCCACCCCGCCCATTCGTCTCACCCACGCAGGACTCTGGTCAAGCAGAAGGCCAAGAAGGACGCCGACGACGGCCCCTCGATGGGCGCCAAGTGCACCGAGAACCTCATCGAGCAGCTGCTCGACTCGCGCGCGCGCACGCCGGCCGAGGCCGAGGCGCTCGACCTTTCGCGGACGGTGGCGTCGCTGCGCGTCCTCGTGGCGATCCTCGAGGTCGACGCCGAGGCGGAGCCGCTGAAGCTGGCGCAGCGGCAGAGCATGCTCGACGGGATGGGCGCGTC
>Ga0209713_10001708_pt1 | contig 13346 bp, 6 predicted proteins | sample ArcOceMetagenome_3_FD_187444 | JGI IMG/M metagenome (GOLD analysis project Ga0209713, IMG submission 187444) | Marine eukaryotic phytoplankton communities from Arctic Ocean - Arctic Ocean- Svalbard ARC20M Metagenome (SPAdes) (version 2) | ecosystem: Environmental > Aquatic > Marine > Oceanic...
GGGGACGCGACCCCCCTCGTGCGCACGGTGCGGGATGATATCGCCGCGCTCGCCCAGATGGCCGCGGGGCACGCGAGCAACCTGATGGTCCACAAGACGCGTGCACAAAAGCTCCGGCAGGAGCAAAGAGCGGCCGCCGAGGCGGTTTGCTTCGAGTCGTACGCGGACTCGGTCGCGCGCGTCCTTCCGGAGAAACTGGCCTACCGGCTCAAGTGGATGATGTGGGACGCCGCGTGGCACGCCGCAAACTGGCAAGCTGAGTACCGGGACGAGGCGGCGACGGCCCTCACGTCCTTCAAGAGGCATTCGTACGCGATGAAGAAGCTGCTGCACCACGACGTGGCGGAGAACCTCAAGTGGATGGCCTGGCACGCTGCCTGGTCCGCCGCCTACGCGCGCGCCAACCTCGACGAGGAGGCCGAGGGGCATCAGGAGGATTTTGACCGGCACGCGGCCGCGCTCGCCCCCTGGAGGCTGCGCTCGTGGTGCAAGACGCCGCCGAAGCCGAAGCCGCCCTTCCGGGGCGTCAACCTGGTGCGCACCCCCACCCCCCGCGCGCACCCCCGCGCCCCCTCAGCCCCCCCTCGCGCACCCCCGCGCACCTCCCCCGCGCCCCACTCCACCCCCGCTCTCACCCCGAACGCCCCGTTTCCCCACCCCTTGCGCCCCCCCGCGCCGACCCGCGCCTCCCCCATCGGTTCCGACCACCACCCTCCGCTCCCCCCGACTCACATGTGCACCCTCGACCCTTCGCGCGCGCAGGGGGGGATGCTGCTCTGCGAGCAGTGGATGCAGAAGGACCTCTTCGCGCCCTATGGGCCCAACCCAGAGGGGTCCGGCTCCGGAGCCCTTCAGCCAGCGACGGACGAGTTCCGCCTCGCGCAGCACATGAGCAGCGAGTCGTTCGAGCTGCACCGCGACACGTGGATCACGCGCAGCGAGCTGCAGGAGATGAAGGACATGGGTGTCAACGCCGTGCGACTCCCGTTCGGCTTCTGGGTGCTCGACATGCCCGACCTGCACCGCAAGCCCGCCGGCCCGTACCACGGCGACCGCGCGTGGATCCGCATGGCCGAGTACTACGACGGCCCCGCCGAGCACCACATCAAGCGCGTGCTCGACGACTGCCGCGAGGTGGGCCTCGCGGTCCTGCTCTGCCTGCACGGCGCGCCGGGCGGCCAGTCGGGCCACCACGCGTGCGGCTTCCACGACGACGAGTGGGTGCCGGAGATGTGGGACGTCGACGAGACGCTGCGCTGCATCGAGCACGTCGCCATCGAGTTCGGGCAGCACCCCGCCACGTGGGGCATCACCGTGCTCAACGAGCCGTCGTGCGAGATCCCGATCCGCACGCTCGCCTCGTACTACGTGCAGGCGTACGAGACGGTCCGTAAGCACGCGCCGGGCGCCAACGTCACCTTCCCCATCTACCAGCGCCAGTTCAGCGACTTCCAGAGGGCGAGCTTTCCGCCGGAGCACTTCTCGAACGTCGTCTACGACGTGCACCTCTACCAGTGCTTCGGCGACAACTGGCAGTACAAGACCGACCTCGAGGGCACGCTCGAGTGCGCGCGCACCGGCGACGGCCACTGCCCGTCGCTCGCCGACATCCCGTGGCCGCACAAGAGCTTCGTGAGCGAGTTCTCGTGCAAGCTGCCCAACTGGGACGCGAGCAGCATGAAGATTGCGCGCGAGCTCAAGGGCCTCGACGCCGAGACGCAGTACGACGTCTACCAGCGCTACGGGCACGCGCAGCTGCAGCAGTTCGACGAGGCCGATGGGTGCATCGGCTGGTTCTTCTGGACGTGGAAGGTCAACCCCGACGAGGACGGCGACGACCAGGCCGAGTGGGACTTCCGCGAGTGCGCGCAGCGCGGCTGGATCGACCCGGCCGCCGTCGAGGAGGGCGAGGAGGAGGAGGGCGAGGAGGAGGAGGGCGAGGAGGAGGCGGAGGAGGAAGAGGCGGAGGAGGAGGAGGAGGGCGGAGAGGAGGAGGAGGAGGACTGCGGCGAATGGGACGAAGAGGAGGACGAGGATGCCACCGACGGCACGGTGTCACCTACGTCGCCCTCGCGCTGGATGCGCTCGTCGCGCCCTCCGTCGCGTGCGTCGCGCCCGCCGACGCCGTGCCGCTGGCTGCGGTCTCAGAGCATTCGGGAGGAGAACGAGGAGGAGGGAGAGTGGGGCGACGAGGACGAGGAGGAGGAGGAGGAGGAGGGCGGTGAAGAGGAGGCGGAGTGGTGGGAGGAGGAGGAGGAGGAGGGCGAGGAGCAGGACGCGGTCGCGCTGCGAACGCGCAAGAGATGCCCTCTATCGGAGGCAGACGACGAGGCCGAGGAGTCCGACGATGGTGCGTGGTGGCGGCGCAGCCGCCGTTCACGCGACGACGACGACGAGCCGCCCACTCAGCGCCGCGTGCGGCGCAAGATATCGAGCAGCCGATACTCAAGCAGCGCGGACGACGGCTCGTGGTGGCGGCACGCGCGTCCCAGGGACTGCGAGGTCGGCAGGCTGCGCCGCCGCAGCTGCTCGCGCGCCTCCAACGACGGCGATGCCGAGGAGGAGGATGAGGAGGACAATGGTGAGGACGAGGAGAACGAGGAGAACGAGGAGGAGGAGGAGGAGGAAGAGGAGGAAGAGGAGGAAGAGCTGGACGTGGTCGCCATGCGCACGCGAGGCCGATGCGCTGCCGAGGATGGCTACGGCTGGGAGGAGACCGATGCTCCGGAAACCGAGGATAACTGGTGGAGTTCCTGAGCCACAGCATGCCCGCCTGGCACACGTCTTCTGTGTCCCAACTGCATGTGCGTCGCGATTTTGCGACGCCCGGCCGGATCGGAGGCCCCAGGCCATGACACGGAACAGACAACAACGCTTCACCGATTGCCCGCGCGTCTTTGTCAGACCGTGCGTGTGTCGGTGCAGGTACAGAGAAAGTGAGTGAGAGAAAGTGAAAGACAGAGACAGCAAGAAGGGACATGTCTGCGTCCGTCAGTGGACAGTGCACAGTGGAGTTTGGCCTACAGTATCTCTAACGTTGAGAAAGACCCTTTTGTGGAACGCGAAGAGTCGCACACTCCAACACCATGCATGTTGTCCACGGGTCATTGCGGCTGTGGCGTGAGCGAGAAAGCCCCCCGCGTGCGCATGCCGCCGAGGGCGGCGCGTTCGCTCTTCGGCCGCCGCGGCTCGCTGCGACCGAGCACCTCAGCCAGCAGCTCGTGCGCACTGCTCCGGGCGTCCTCGTCGCACGACCTCACCTCCAGATGCTCGCGCAGGGCCGCTGCCCGACGCAGCACTGAGCCCTCACCGCTCGTGGCGAGCAGCTGAAGCGCGCGGGTGCCCTGCGCCTGCAGCGCCTGCTGCCGCGCCTGAACGCCCTTGAAGTTGCTGAGCGCACGCGCCGCCACAGCGGCGGTGCTCGCTGCAGTGTTTGCAAAGTACTGCTCCTTCTGCGCGACGCGCTCGGCACAGCTGGTCGTCCACCACGTGGTCAGCGTGGACACGTCCTCGGTCGTCACCGAACCGATTATGTAGCCGCTTTCGGGCACATCGGGGCAGAACGGGTACATCGCCTTGACGGGGGAGTCGCTGCAGCATGCCCAGTTGACGGTCGCGAGGCAAGCCTGCAGGCTTGCTGGGGACTCACCGGGGGGCGGCAATGCGCCCTTGCACGCCGAGCAGACGTCGCGTGGGTCGTCGAAGGGCGTCTCTGTCGGGCAAGGCTTCACCGTCTTGCACAGGACTTTCGCCAATCCGCGCAGCTCAACGATCGAGGCTTCGCCCACGCCAAACTGTTCCGGATGGTACTTGAGGAGGTACTCCACCTTCTCGCACAGCTCCTCCGGCACGGGAGGGAGCGAAGGCGGCGGAGATGGAGGCAGCGGGCTGGGCGGCGGCGGCGGCGGTGGCGGCGGCGGCGGCGGCGCGCCAGGCGGCGGCGACGGGAAGGGAGGCGGAGGCGGCGGAGGCGGCGGCGAAGGTGGAATGTGGGGCGGGGCTGGCAATTCGAGGCACGGCTTAATCTCGGGGGTGGGGGTTGGGGTCGAAGTCACATCCGTTGGGGGGGTTACCCCCGGGATCCCAAGTGGGGGGATCCCAAGTGCTGGGGGGGGAGGTGGCGGCGCAAACTCGATCTCCTGGACGCTATTGCCTGGGTTGGCTGGCGGCGCCGGAGGGGTGTAGCACTCAGCGCAGTTGCCGCACTGCACCCAGCCGCACTTGACGTCCCATGACTGGTAGATGCTCACCGAGTCTTGAGTACAGTACTGGACGTCGCAAAAGCTCGGTGGCGGCGACGCCGGCGGCGGGGGCGGGGGCGTCGAGGGCGGGGGGGTCGGGGTCGGCGACGCCGGCGGCGTCGATGGCGGCTTCGACGGCGCCGGTGGAGGCGGCGGCGGCTTCGGGCCTGGGGCCAGCGGCGGCGGAGGCGACTCGGGGTCCGGCGACGGCGGCGGCGGCGCTTCCGGTTCATCCAAGGCCGGGGGCGGAGCGTCCGGACCAGGCGGCGGGGACTTGCAAGTCGGTGGATTGCGCTTCGCGAGATAGAACATGAAGTTGCGGCCACCACCCGCGCAGCACGCCACCTCGAACGTGAGCGAGAACTCGTTCTTATTGGTGTAGTGGATGCCGATCGTGCGATCGAGCTGCAGCGCCGTCAGAGCGAACGGCTCGGACGGGTTGTCGGCCCCGACCCCGGCCATTGATGCACAGAACCGGGTTTCTTCGGTGGCGGTGCCACCGTCGGAGGTGTCACCCACGCCAATCTGGGTCGTTTCCGAGAGGTGGTACTGATCGAACTCGTTCGCGAATGTCACACACTCCCGGCCACTCCCGGGCACTGGCCATTCGCCCATATCGAAGTCGTAGAACATCACGTAGAACTCTTCGAGATCGATGGGAGACCCGGTCTTGTTGTTCAAGAAGGTGAACACGAACTTGGTCGAGGCCCACGTCGGATCGTCAGAGTCCGGCCCATTCTCCGCCTCGCCCGTGAACATGGACATCACGTTGATAGAGCAAATGACCTGATCTGGGTTCCAACTGGCATAGCCGTTGTTCAACACGTTGTTCGCCTCATAATTCTCGTCGGCCACGACATCGATGTCGACCTGCGTGCCATCGGCCTTGGTCGCGATGTTGAAGAGGCGCATCGACTTTGGGGCATCTGTGTCCGGCCCGAGGCCGTTGAGATTGGACCAGCCCTTCGTGTTGTTCTCGAAGTGGATCCGATCGTACGTGACCTCAGACCCCACACACTCAAGGTCCGCTTCGGTCGCGATGTACAGGTTGTTGTTCCGGGCATCGACGTTGATGGCCAGGTCGTTGTTGCCGCTCGCCGGTGTGGAGCCCGCCGCGCCGTCGTTTCCAGGCAGCGGAATGTACTGATACCCCTCTGGGTTGTTCGCATCGCTGGTCCCCGCCTGAGGGCCAGCGGCAGACACCGCAGCCGCGAGGGCGAGGACCGACGCTGGCCGCAAACCCATCGCACGCATGGGGCAGCTGCCAAATTGGGCTGGCGTGGTTTACACGGCGCCTTTGGTGGGTGCTTCCGCACCTGGCGTCAGGCTTCAGCTGTGCTTCAGCGTATCTAAAGTAATCCAGGAGCTTCTATAGATCAAAAACGGGGTTACCATGGTCGCGGACCAAGCGTTCCAGCGGCGGTGGCGACGGTGGCCGGACGGTGGCAGTGCTGGGCTGTCGTGTGCGGGCGCTCCTCTCATCACGCGTGGCCTGCAGTAGCCTCTCCGTCACCGTCCGCGGCGCGCGTGCAGGCCCAGCAGTCGGTCAGAGGATCCTCGTGGGCCGTGCGAGCGCTCACGCCTTGGGCTTGAAGTCGCACGTCGCCGGGAAGGTGCAGCCGGCGCGCTGGATGATCGTGCCCGCGGCGAAGTGGCCCGCCTCGGCGCACTGCGCGTCGGTCTTGCCCTGCGCGAGGCCCGAGAGGAAGCCGCCGACGAAGGCGTCGCCCGCGCCGTTGGTGTCGACCAGGTTCTCCTTGGTCAGCGTCCACGGGTTGCCCTTGACCTCGATGGTCTCGACGCCGCCGCCCGCGGTCGCGATGACGGTCGCGTCGGCGCCCTGCGTCACGACGGCCTTGCGCGTGGCCTGCTTGGGGCCGGGCAGCGCGGCGAGCTTCTTGGCGATCTCGGCGATGTCCTCGGTGCCGAACTCCTCGCCCTTGGCGAAGGCGGCCGCCTCGCTCTCGTTGCAGAAGATGATGTCGCACATCGCGAACATGTCCTTGAGCATCGCGCGCAGCGGCGGGACCTCGGCGAGGAACGGCGCCGAGACGTTCATGCAGACCGTCTTGCCCTCCTTGTTCGCGTGCTCGCAGATCGCCTTGACCGACGCCGCGCCGCCGGCGTGCGTGAGCGGGAAGCCGGCCATGTAGAAGATGCCGGCCGCCTTGACAAACTCCATGCCCGTCGACTCGAAGTGCGCGAAGTCGTACTTCTCGGCGGCGGCGAGGTTGGCGATGAGCGAGCGCTCGTTGTCCTTGACCAGGACCGCGCACGTGCCGGTCGGCTTGTCCTCGACCTCCATGAAGTGCCCCGCGACGCCGTCGGCCTCCAGCTGCGTCTTCATCGTCTCGCCGAACGCGTCCTTGCCGATGCAGCCGATGTAGTGCGAGTTGCCCTTCTTGCCCGCGGCGCCCATCATCCACTGCGCGACGCGGATCGAGTTGAGCGTGGCGCCGCCGGCGATGTAGTCCACCTTGTGCGTCTCCGTCAGCTTCTTGTACAGCGGCTGGTGCTTCTCCTCGGCGAGGATGGCGTTGTTGAGGCTGGCGCCCCACTCGTCGAGCACGGCCTGCTCGACGGTGGCCGAGATGTCGAGCAGCGGGTTGCCGAAGCCGAGAATGGTCTCCTTCACCTCGGACATTTCGAAAGGTAGTGGTTGTGAAGGCCGACGCGATGTGACTGGACAGGAAGGTGCACGGGAGGTGCGGCAGCGGAGGAGCTGAACCACCCAGAAGAAATCTCAACGTTGAAAAGCAATGATCTAAAGTATCTAAACTACGATGATTCCTGGCGGGGTGAAAGATGCGAACAGATGGCTCTCCCTCCGCACCTCGACGAGCGCGCCATCGCACGCGCCTTCGCCGCCGCTGCCGCCGTCTACCGCCGCCGCCGCCGCCGCCCCCGCCGCCGTCAGCGGCGTCGCCGCCGCCGCTGCTGCCCCCGCCGCCGCCCCCGGCGCCGTCGTCGGCGCCGCCGTCGCCGCCTCCTGCCGCGCCAGACCCGCCGCCGTCACCCGGCGCGGCGTCGTCGCCTCCGCCGGCCGCGCCCGTCCCGCCTCCGCGGGCACCCCGCCCCGGTGACGCCCGCCCGCCGTCATCGTCGCCGCCACCGCTGCCGCGCTCGTCGCCGTCGCCGTACCCGTCGCTGTCCTCGTCCCCTTCGCCCGGCCCGTCCATGTCTATCTCGTCTTCGTCGGTGTTGTCAACCTTGCTGACCCCACCGCCGCCGTCGTCGCTGCCGCCACCCCCGTTGGGGTCGCTGTCGTCTCCCGGTCCGTCGCCCGCGCCGTCCACGTCCCCACCGAAACCCGCGTGCGTTTTGTGCCGCGCGCGCGACGCCCGCACCGCCCTCCACACCTCCCAGCACGCATGCGCGACGGCCCTGGCCACCACGCGCGCCGCCACCATGCGGGGGCTCGGCCCCACCGCCTGCCCTCCGCCGTCCGCACCGCCCGCGCCGACGCCGCTGCCACTGCCGCTCTCGTCGTCGCCCTCCGCCCCGTCGCCGCCGTCGTCGCCGCCACCGCCGTCCCCTGAGCTCCCGTCGCGCGCCACACCGTGGCCGCAGCTCCGACGGCTCGGGCACGAGGCCCGAGATCACCCTCCTCGCCTGCTCCCACGTCGCCCGCGCCGCCGGCTTGTCAAAGATCATAAACACCAAACACGCTTGACGCGCAGCGTAAAGTCTGAGACGTTGACAGATGGAACGAGCTGGTCCACCGCCTGCGCCTTTGGCTGCCACTTCCAATGCGCCGAGGAAATCATCCGAACGTGGTATAATGCGTGAGTTGTGCATGTCCTACCTAAACAGTCCTACGGCTGTTTCGTGAGGAACGACCAACACACCCCAAATCAAAAATAACCAAAGATGTCGAATACGACTGTAGAGCACAACATACAATTATCAGATTTCTTTTGAGTACAAGCGCTGCACTTATCAAAGCCACCACATCCCGTCGTGCCTAAAGAAGTCCGCGTGGCTCTCGTGACCCTTGACCCACGGGTGGTACAAGCAAATCGTGTTCGGTGCGGCGTCACTGCTCGGCATGGAAGTCTTCATCGAGCGCGAGGAGGATTGCGGCCAGCTCGCGTACGCTCGGGAGCGGTTGCTGAGCATGCGTGGCCACACCGTGTCACTGAGCAGGCGAATGTTGGTGCGCAACGCGGCGAGCGGAGGGTCGCTGCTTGGAATCGCTGGCAGTGCGACGCTCCATCGCTTCCCGGAGCTCGACATGTTTCCAAACTTGACCATCAGCTCGTTGAACAGCCACTGATCCGCGCAGTAGCGCGGCGTGTCCGACGATTCAAAGTGGTGGATGACGTGGTCCAGCAGAGAGCGCGCCACCTCGGTCTGGCGCACGAGAATCACGCCCGTGTTCATCTTGAGCTGTGGACGCGCCGCGGACAGTTGGACGGTGCGCGGGCACCCCTCAAGGGAAGTCGACACCAGCATGACCTCTGGCATTCCGAGCAGCTTCCCGAGACAGTGCTGTCCTTGCACGAGTGCGTCCGAGTCCAGCCACAGCGCAGCCCGTGGTGCGTTTGGCTGGCCCCTTCCCTCGCGCAGGAAGCGACGCAGCGCGTACCACTTGTACTCGCCGATCGCGCTGCGCCCGGGGTGCTTGTCCATTGGTCCGCTGTATCCCTCCGAGGAGCAACGAGGGCAGTCGGCAAGGATGCAGTGCTCACCCCTCGCCTGGTCGACGAGACGATTGCACAGCGCGAGCGTGGCATTGTCCAGGGCGTGCACCACCGTTGGCAACGCGCACGGCATGTGATGATTGTGCGCAAGCCAGTTCGCCAAGGGTGCGGCGAACCCAAAGTTGGCCATCGTGACCAGCTGCAGATTCGCCAGGCCAGCACATGCGGGCGGGTCGGTTGGGTGACTTGCGTAGCCCAGTGGGAGGGCGGCGGTGGCGTGGGTGACCGTCCCCGTCCGTGGCATGCCTATCACGCGCAATGCAGCAATGATATACAAGTTCGCGAAGAAAATGTTTTTCGGGGGACACTTTTTTCGCGTGGACACGCCTGTTTCGCGGGCGGGGGACACGCCGGACACCGCTGTTTCGCGAAGCGAATTTTTTGGTTCACGGAGACCGAGGACGAGGAGGAGTGGCTCGAGTGGGTCGACTGGGGGAGCACATGGGGGAGGGAGCATCGATCGAGGGCGCCGGCGGCACCGCAGCTCGACGAGCGCCAAAAAAATACAAAATTCGCGTACGTGGTGTTGTGTGTGTGATGGTACATAGATAGACGCGCGCAGCGCGTTAGAATTTTTGGGCGTGGGGACACTCTGGACACGTGTGTTTCGCCAGGTGGGGACACCCCTTCCGCACCTGTGTTTCGCTTGGGGGGACGAAAAATATTTTCTTCGCGAACTTGTAGGTTCAATGCATGACATGCATGCCGTCTGCAGAGTTTTGGTTGCTTGCTTCCTGTCAAAAATGCCAGCGCGTCGTCCGCTTGTCCGGATCGAGCAGGGCCCGAACAACACCCTCAGCCTGGCGGCGGTGCGGTCCGAGCTCACGCGGAAGTCCAAGCCCAAGGATTTCACCGCCTTCTCCTTCAAGTCGTTCGCAACCTCGAGCTTCGAGGAATGCATGGCGGCAGACGGACACGAGCAAGCGGACGCCCCCGACGCGGACGTGATCGACCACGCCGTCAGCCAGATCACGCTGCGTACGACACTCGTGACGCAGATGACGAGCGAGGTGCGCAAGGAGAGTGCCGCAGCGCTGGCAGCTGCGCAGGCCGAGATGGGCGGGACGGGGGTCACTGTGGCGCGCAAGCGGCGCGCGGAGCAGGCGCAGCCCGCGGCGCAAAGCCAGTCGCAGCACGAGGCCGAGCGAGCCGCTGTCGAAGCGCTCGCCAAGACGTGGCGCGCCTCGCTCGAGCGGCTCCAGCGCGTGGTGCAGGGCTCAGAGCAGGGCAAGGTGGCGCTTCAGCTTGAGCGGTTCTGCCGCCCTGTTGGCGCGTCGGAGGCTGGCGGCGCCTCCAAGCGACGCGCGCACGCCGCGACGCGGGTACAGCAGCGCCAGGTGACCGCGGCTGCCCTCTCGACGGACAGCGCAGCGCAGCTGGTTCTGCCGCGCTCGCACGACGGTGACGGGGGTTTTGGTGCGAGTGGCCTGGCTGCGCTCATGCGCTGGGAGTCGGCGTGGGAAGCGGGTCAGGGGGTGGACGGACCAAGCCCTCACGAGGATCGACACGAAGGCGAGGCGGCGATCTGCTGGTCACTTTCCACAGCAGCGATCGCCGACCTGGCTGGCGTGGCTGGCGTGGCTGGCGTGGCTGGCGTGGCTGGCGTGGCTGGCGAAGCGTGTGACACCGGCGCGCACACCGATCCGGAGCTCGCGCGCGAGCTGGCAAGCCTGCCCGCGGATGACGACGAGCAGCATGCCGCCACGCTGCTCCTTGGTCAGCCGAGCGAGGTCTCTTTGCAGCAGCTTCAACTCCCCCCGCCCACTCCCCCCTGCTCCCCGCCGCGGTGGCTGTCGGTGCAGTCTACACCAGCTGCTGCAGGCTCGCCCACCGCTTGTGGGGACGGCGGCGATTCATTGGGCGACTGGGGCGATGGCGGTGCGAGCGATGGTGACGGATCGGGCTGGCCAGTCTCCAACGACGATGTGGTGGCAGTACACGCCGAAGCTCCTCGGCTGCAGACGGAAGAGGGGCTGCAAGGTCCCGAGGACGCAGGAGGCAAGACGGCCGCCGGAGGGGCGACCTGGCCTGCCTGCGACCCGATCTCCGAGGATGAAGACTTCGAGGATCCCCGCGCCGGACAGATTACACGTCGCCGACTGCAGCAGCAGGCCCGGTTGGGGGGTAATGCCTCCCCGCCGCTCGCGGTGGTCGGAGGTGGGTCGGCATGCGCGTCCCAGCAGTCGCAAACGCAGCCGCGCCACGCGCCGGTACGCCGGCGCGTCGTCGAGAGCGAGGATGAGGACGAGGCTGCGGAGGAGGAGCAGGTCGTGCAGCAGCCGCTGCCGCCGCTGCCGCCGCCTCAGCCGCAGCCGCAGCCACCGCCGCCGCCGCGGCTGGAGGAGATGGAGACGGACTGCCGTGGAGTCGACGTGGATCAGCTTGGCGACTACGTGGACGACGACGCGCTGGCGGAGGCGCTTGACCGTGCAGAGGCAGCGCATCGACAGCGTGGCAACATCAGTGCGCGCTCTCCAGAGCGTCCCGCGTCATCACGCATCTCGGATGCGGCGACGACCACGAACGAAGCATACGAACAGTCGGATCCGCCACCCCTGCTGCGAGATGCAACGCCGCGAGGAGCCATCCCAGGCCCGCCCACGAATGCAGCGGTGCTGATCGATCTGCGCGTGCCGCGCCCGACCAATGGCCGCGTGGCAGCGGCGAAACCAACGAGGCCGTTTGCGATGAAGCGGAGCGTGCATGACAATTTGCTGACGCCAGGAGCAGCACCTCCGGGCCGGCAGGGGCGGCGCGTCACGCAACGGCACCACGTGGCACACGGCCTCACGATTGGTGCAAAGGGCGAAGTCAGCTTTGCGCTGCCGGAGGCAGCGGCGACGCTCAAGCAGCGCTCGGCGATGTTCCGGAGCTGGCTGTCGCGCGAGGGCGACGCGCTCGAGTGGCTCGAGCTGCGCCGGACGAAGCGGTGGAATCAGTCAGTGCCCATCGTGCCCGGGGGCGAGGACGAGCAGCACGAGCAGCACGAGCAGCACGAGCAGCACGAGCAGCACGGGCAGCACGGGCAGCACGGGCAGCACGGGCAGCACGGGCAGCACGGGCAGCTGCGACCGGTGGATCCGATGGACGAGATCAGCGAGGTCGGCGCCGCTGGCGGCGCGGCTGCATGCGGCAGCGCGACTGACGCGTGGCGTGGTGCCGGTGGAGGCTGGCGCGATGCGGCGGGGGGAGGCTGGGGTGACCCTGTGGAGGAATGGTCGGCAGGTGGTGGCTGGTCCGACGGGTGCCCGTGGGATGACGTCGACGCGCCAGAGGAGCAGCAAACGGCAGCGACAACGGTAGGTGCGGACGAGGAGGACGGCGCCACGGGAGCTCAAGAGGAGGTCATGGAAGTGCACGAGGCCACGCCGAGCGAGAATGCAGGTCGGGCCTCGACTACAGCACCTGCTGATGCATCCAACGCGCCGCCGACCGCCCCGGGCGATCATATCGTGCCGCCACGTGCGCAGCTCTCGGCCGTGCCGCCGCTGCTTCCGCCCCCATCCCGCCGTGCCGCTCTGCCGCAGCTCGGCCACTTTGTGGCGAGATGCATCTCGGGAGGTGCCAGCACACTGTCCGAAATACTCGAAGCGGCGGGCGCATCGCGACCGGCAGCCACAACGGACGGCTCGGTGAATGCCGGGGCTGAGACCCCGTCAGGGCAGCGCCTCTTCCTAGCGCTGCTGTGGGTGGCATCGCAGCACAACGCGTGGGTTGTGCGCCCGGGTGGGCTGGCCGCCCCTCTGCCGCTGCCGGCGGCCAGGCAGCTAGAGCTGGTGGCTACCGGCCAGGGAGGCGGCTCGCGCGGCGACGTCGAGATTCGGTTCAACCCATACGAGTGACTGAGCGGGCGGGGTGCGACGGACCTGTTCAGCGTCAACGAGCCGTCGTAGGTGAGTGAGGACCCCGCGCTGTTCGTGTTGGCGGAGAGACAGACTACCTGCATGTGCTCGCGTGCATGAAGTATGAGCAAAGTCGATGAGCAGGGTGGGTCGGTTCCTCGCAGCGTTGGGCTGTTGAACTCCCGGTCGGTCGGGTATCCCGGCGCCTGTGTACACCACTGTACTGACTGTTGACTCCATGCAATAGACTACTCTTTTCGATACGAAGATCATTGACGCGGTCGCCCTTGCCGGTTGTAGTTCCCTCCCACTCCGAGCTGCCATCCTGGGCGGGCCTGCCACGCCGAGACCGTGGGGGGGGGCAAAACACCCGAAGACGAAACAACTTCCAAACTACGCTACCCTCGAAACTTTGGCTCACAGGTAGCGCCCTCATCCGAGTGGTCCGCCCCCGGCGTGGCCACCGGATGTTCAGCCAGCGCAAGCAGAAGGCCGCATCTAATTCCAAGCGTCGGAAGGACCTGAACAAGCGGCTGGAAGGTGCGCAGTCCAGGCGCTCG
>Ga0209713_10001709_pt1 | contig 13342 bp, 7 predicted proteins | sample ArcOceMetagenome_3_FD_187444 | JGI IMG/M metagenome (GOLD analysis project Ga0209713, IMG submission 187444) | Marine eukaryotic phytoplankton communities from Arctic Ocean - Arctic Ocean- Svalbard ARC20M Metagenome (SPAdes) (version 2) | ecosystem: Environmental > Aquatic > Marine > Oceanic...
CACCGACTACACCGACCCACGACACTCGACGCTGAGAGCCTCGCTCTCGGCCGCGGTCGCCGAGGGCGCGCGGGCCTTTGACGAGGGCAAGCGGATCGGCGCTTCGCCGTCCAGCGTGAGCGTGTGGTCTAGCCACCACTCGCTGCAGAGCGTGCTGCTCGTGGAGGCCGAGCCGGAGGAGCCGGTCAAGAAACACACGGCCGCAACCGAGGTCGCAGTCACCTTCGGCATGGTCGCCTCCGGCGCGCTCGGCAACTTCTTCGCCAGCATCATGTACCAGTTCTCCACGATGACGTCCGACGACATCCCCTCCGTCGTCACGGACATGTGGCTCACCTTCGTGCTGACACTGGGAGTCTTCGTCTTCTGCAGCCTCGGCGCTGCGCTGTCGCCCGTGAACCGCAGATCGCTCGCCAAGCGAGCCAACCGGCGCTTCATCGGCTTCCTGATGATTCCGTCGCTACTGGACGTCGTGATCACGGGCATGGCGACGTTTGCGCTCGCGCTCACGCAGCCGGCGCTGGTGGGCATCCTCAAGGCGGCCGTGCAGCTGGTCGTCCTCGCCGTCATCTCGCGGATCGCCCTCCGCAAGAAGCAGCGCTGGTCGCAGTGGCTCTGCATGTGGGCCGTGCTCGGCGGCGTCGGCGTGCTCTTCGCCGACGCGCTGCTCTATCCGGACAAGGAGCCGGAGCCGGGGCTCAAGGGGCGCTCCGCGGCCGACCAGCTCGTCGGCATCGGGCTGACGGTGGGCTCGGGCGCCCTCGGCGCCGTGCGCAACCTCGTCGAGGCCGCCATCCTGCAGGAGGACGACTTTGAGCCGGGCGCGCTGCTGCTGGCCGAGTCGGTGCTTTCGGCGGCGCTCGTCCTGCCGGTCGGCCTCCTCCTGTACGGCGTGACCGAGCTCGACGAGCGGCTGGACGCCATCGAGGACTTCAGCCTCGCCAACTTGATGGCCACCTTCCAGCAGCGCGCCGCGTTCGCCGTCTTCCCGTGCTTCCTGCTCGTCTCGTACGGCAAGGACGCCGGCAAGTTCTGGATGATCAAGCACACCTCGGCGCTGCGCCAGAAGGTCCTCGCGCTCCTCTTCCCGTTTGGGACGTGGGCGGTCGGCCTCGCCGTCTTCTACTCGGGCGGGCAGAGCCACCGCCCCGCCATTGGCGCCGGCTGGACGAGCCCGAGCTCCGCGTGGCAGCTCGCGGGCTTCGTCGTCATCCTCCTCGCAAACGTCGTCTTCGTCATGCTCAAGAGCAAGACGTCCCTGCCGGCGCGCCTCTGCGCGAAGATAGACAGCTGCTGCTGCTCCTGACTCGATCTTTCTGAGTATTTTAGATTACTTTTTAGATCTTAGCTTTGCCTAAACTGCTGGCCAGGAGGGCCCAGGAGCGGATATCTATCTATCTATCACGCGCGGATACTTCGGAGTGAAAACAGCCCGAGATATTAGTGCATTCTTCTGAAGTTCTGCATCTTGGCTTGCAATGGTTGTCATGGCCAGCGCTGGCGTCTTCCTGCTTATCATCAGCACGCGCGCCACGGATTACGAGGGCTTGATGCTACCGGCAACGTCTTTTGCAGTGCGCAACGGCGACGTCACGTACCTGCGGACCATTCTGCAGGATGGCATGTCGCCAAACGCGCGGGTCAAATGGTCGTTGTCAAGTGGCGTGCAAGGTCTCACGCTCCTCATGTTAGCATGCAATTTAGCGCAGCTAGACGTCGTGAAGCTACTCCTCGAGCATGGAGCCGATGTGAACTTGAGGGACGAGTTAGGCGCCGACGCACTCTGGTATGCCACCTACAGCGTGGGGCACGACAGGAAAAAGCAAGGCGGCCACGTGATCGCAGCCCTTTTGGAGGCTGGTGCAACTCTTGCCCCCACTGGCACTGCAGAGAAGACCGCAATCGCCCAGCGGATAATCACTGCCGTGAGCACAGGCGCGTCCCTTGACGAATGGCTTGACACCGATAAGCATTATGCTATCAAGCAGCGCCCCTCCACATCTGCTGGCGACGGCTTCTATGACTTAGAGGGCAGCCCTCTCCCCCCCATCGAACAGCTGACCGGCAGCTTTGCTGGACAGCTGATCATTGCTGACGCGCACATGTGGATAAGACCATCACCCACCGCTCGAGGTTCTCTCGAAATCGGGTTCGTGAAGAAGGGCAACCTGCAGCCGGACCAGGTCATGGAGCGGGTGTTCGAGCTTGCCGAGACCCATGGACCGTTCGTGCATGAATTTGCCGGGCTGATCCGTGCAGCCTTGCTGCAAGTGGACGCCGGGGTCCCTCACCCCAACGTCCGCACGAAGGTCGTGGATGGAGAGTACACATGGGACGAGCCTTCCCTGCGAAACGCAACGATTAGCGCGCTGGATCTGGTCTCGGATCTGGTCTCGGTGCTGAGCGGAATAGCAGCAATGGCGGCTGCAGCGGTGCAACTGCTGTGCGCTGGGTGCCTGCTGTTTGCCTTTGCCTTTTTCTTTCCTGCTCCGGGTGCTACACGGTGGCTTGTCATGAGGAGGGTGCGACGTCTGATGAAACGGCGTCCGCGTCTTGTCGCACCCAGCGGTCGCCTGCTTAGCGGGGCCTCTGCCTGTGGCCTGATCCTGCTTGCGGGACATGTGGCTGGCAAACCCGTCGCAAACTGGTTCAACATCCTTGTGACCATGGGCATCGGGTTCGTTTCGATCCTGCGCCTTGACCTTGCTCCATGGGCTGCGAGGCAAAAAGCCGAAGCCGAGCCGCGCCGCAAGTCGCAGAAGGAGCAGCCGGTTCAGCACAGGCGTGCGGATGAGGAGAAGGCGGTGGCGAAGCCGAAGAAAAAGCGGCTGACGGAGCCGGCGGCAAAGGACAAGCGACCGCGAGAGAAGGAGCAGGCGTCAAAGCACAGCCTTCCTACTGGCAAGGAGAAAGCGGTCTCGGAGCAGGCAGCGAAGGAGGAGGAGGCGAGGGTGGCGGCTGAGCGGACGGCACGAGAAGAGGCGGCAAAGGAGGCGGCTGCGTTGAAGAAGGCGCAGGAGCAGACCATCGAAGCAGCGAGGACGAAGGCAGCTGCTGAAAAGGCGGCGGCAGAGAGAGCAGATGCAGCAGCGCAGGAGATTGTGGAAGCAGAAGGACGTGAAGCAGCGGCAGAAGAGCTTGACCATATTTGCGCACGCCTCAGAATGAGCAGGGTGCAAACAGCCGTGGCAGAAGCAGCAACGAGGGCAGCAGCTGCAGAAGCCGTCGCCGCCGCAGATGCAGCAGCGCTAGAAGCGCCCGTTGTCGCATCGAACGCTGCTTCATCGAGCCGAACCGCGGAAGTAGGCCTGACAGTACCAGCAACAAGTGCTGCGGGCGGCCGTGGCGCGGGACGAGGTGGTCGTGGGGCCTCACGTGGCGTGGGGCGCGGCGGCCGTGGCGGTTCCACCGCCGCAGACGGCCCGATCTCGCTGGCAGCCTACACATTGGAGAGCTCTCCACCAGTCGCACCGCCGCCGGAGTCCACCATCGGTGGGCAAACGACGTGCATCGTGTGCTTTGAAGGCGAGAAGACCCACCTGAACGCCGCCTGTGGTCATCAGTGTGTGTGCGAGACGTGTGCGGCAATGATCTCGGAGTGTCCCTGCTGTCGCGTCGCCGTTGACCGCTGGATCCGCGTGCGCGTGATGTGAGTTGTGAGACTCCGCGTGGTATTATTTTATTCGTACGAGATTTTTTCTTTCCGGACACGCGATCAAGGATGCTGGCGCTCGTGCTCGGTGAGACGCTTCAGGAAAGTCTTTGCATCCGGGCAGACCGCCGGCTTTCTCATCCCTCCCGGCGGTATCTTCTGGTTGCACGGCGCTACCTCTTGGTATGCGTCGTACTTTGGCCAGAGGTCCGCCTCGACCGGTGGCGGCCCGCCGCCCGCCGCACCGGCTTGCAGGCGATCCCAGTGCATCCACAGCACGGGCAGGATCGACTTGGTCGCCGAGTTGGCGTGGAGGACGCAGGGGCGCACGCTGCCGAGCGAAGGCAGCATCGTCTCGTTGAGGCGTGGCCGCTGCGGCGCGCGCCACGGCATTATGAGCGCCGGTGTGGACTTGACGAGGTTGAGCACCACCTCGGCGCCGTAGTCGAGCGCCAGCTCGGGGCACTCGGGCGGCAGTAGGCCCAACGACTGCTCGTGCAAGTAGGTGTGGAAGCACGACTGCTCCCAGCCCCAGTGGCCGTGCAGCAGTCCAAAGCGGGTGGCGTGCGGCGCATTCGAGACGAACTGATAGCTGCCGTTTGCGAGACGCTCGTTGGGGCACTGCTGCGGGAAGCCTGGGAAGCGCGCCACCATACACCGCAGCAGCGCGAGCACGCCAGTGGGCCGGCCCGCCATGAGGCCGATGTTGATGTGCCGAAAGGGCGTGCCTGGCAGAGGAGGCCGCGTCGGCGAGAGCAAGCCCGGTCGTACTCCCATCGGCGGCTTTGGGTACTCCACCCTCCGGGAACGCGGCCACCCTTGCGTCTTCACGTGCACGCGGTGGTCTTCTGGCCACAGCTGCACCTCCGCGCCAATCAGGATGCGCTCACGGCCACCACCGCTGCTCCCTGCGATTCGACGCCACTTTCTGAGCAACTCGGCCGTGCGGCAGTAGAGCACGGCGTCGCTCGCGTCGAGCAGCACCACCACTTCCGCCTTCATTGTCGGCAGCGTGCGCAGCAGCCACTCCTCTCGGTCGCCCGACCGCCATGGCCGCTCCGTCGCCGGCACCAGGCTGCCGACGCGATACGGCACGCCCAGCGCAGCCGCGCTTCGGTACAGGAGGTCGGTCGGCTTCGGTGGGCGTCCCTGCTGATGGTGGTTGTCATACAGCAGCAGCTCGAGCGACGGTGCCGCCCCCGTCCGATCATCCAACTGGACCGACGCTTGCCGTCGCTGCTGCTCGTCACGCCCGGCAGGTCGGACACCGCACACACGACCCGGGACGTCGTCGCGCAGCACGTCTGCGCCAATGCGCTGCAGCTCGGCCGCGCTACGGTTGGCCAGCTGGTAATGGAACAGTTGCGGTGGCATTGGTGCATTGCCTACGGTGAAGAGCGCCGCCGCTTGACGCAGCGCGCGCCCATAGTTCAGTGCGCTGCTCCGCGAGAGGTGGTGGCACGAGCCAGTGTGGCAGTCACGGTGTGGGTGCTTGAGATGCTCGACCACCTGCACCTTGTCGATGCATTCGTTGCTGCCGACATCTTGTAGCAGGCTGTGCGGAATCTTCTGGTTGATTTTGCCGATGGCCGGGCAGTGCACGACGCGCAGCGCGCCTGGACGCGTGCCGAGTCCCACTTTACCAAGCAAGTCGCCATAGGACGGGTTGGGGATGCGCAGCCACGCGTCGTCAAAATGCGTCCCGTACTTTCGTGCTACTGCCTCGCGTGCCTCTGCTAGCAAATCGCGAGGTATGACGACCGGAAAGAAGGTCATGAAGTCGCGCCGAGATCGAGCAGTCGCCGGCACAATGGCGTTGACGTGCTCAATCCACCCTGGCGACGACGGCCACTCCCACGTGTGCCAGCGAGGCCGCTCGTCGTCATCGAAGAGGTGATGGCAGCGCAGCGGTACCATGGGCCACGTGTCGGTGTCGAGCACCATGACGTGCGCGGCGGTAGTAAAGTTGTCGGCCCACATGAATGGCCACTGGATCGCATAGTACACGGCGGGCAGGCGGTGGATCAAAGGCTGCCTGCGGCCTGTAGTACCGAGCCCTGCGGCGCGCATCTGCGGTGGGTACTCGAGCGCATGTAGCGTCGAGTTCGGGATGCTGCCGAAGGTTGCATTGATCATTGGCGCATCGTCACCAATGCTGTCGGCAAGCACGTGCAGCCGCGGGAAGCAGCTCGGAAACGCCGCCGTGTACGCCTGCACCCACTCGGTCGCCAGCGGCTAGTCGCGAGGCTCGACCGAGGCTTTGAGGACGACCTCGGTCTGGTCCCAGGCGCAGGGTCGGCTCATGGACGACATGGTCGGTGCACGTCGCTTACTTCCGCACCAGGGTGCATACTTTTCACAACTTGCATGCAAAACGCAAACAGGAAAAAGAAAGGGCCCGCCTAAAAATCTAAATGATAAATAATGAATAAATAAAAGAAAAAAACGTCGCACATTCCGAAAGCATTCCGCAATTACTGTCATCTCCTGGAGCCGTCTCGTGTTCGTCAGCCTGTCGACAAGCATCGACGAGCCTCTGTTCCTTCAACCTCGGTCAAACCATGGTGTTCGGCCTCAACCTCTTCCTGCTGATCATCAGCTGTTTCGAGCTCCTTCTTCTGCAAGTCGGATATGTGCGACAGCCTCGAACTGCCAACCCACCCCGAACGAACGCCGACCGACCCGACATCGTTTGTTGCGCAGATGCGTGGAAAGGTACAGTGGGAAAGCATGTGGGTGATCTTCGTCGAGTGCTTTGCCTACGGTGCTGGACTGGTATGCACACACATCCGACGTCCCAGCCCTTTTCCCAGCCAACCAATCTAATGCATCCCTGCCGCGCCCGCTCACGACAATCACAGGTCTCTCCGGACGCCGAGTTCGTCGAGCTGCACCTCGCGAACGGCCAGTACATCGAGTGGCTGCGCTACCTGGGCTGGATCCTGACCTGCCCGGTGCTTCTGATGACGCTCGTCTCGATGACGACTTCCGACGGCACCAAGCCGCCCACCGTGCGCCTCGTGCCTCTGCTGGTGGCCAACCTCACGATGGTCTGCATGGGCATCACCGCGGCCTCGTGCTCCGAGCCGACCAAGTGGTACATCTTCGCAATCGCGATCTCCTTCGGCGGCTTCGTCTTCTCGTGCGCCATCCAGTGCTTCATCGCGCTCATCTTCGAGGCGCCCGAGTCGAACGTCAAGTGCACGTCGATCATGCTCACGGTCACCTTCCTCGCCGGGTGGGGCTGCTTCCCCGTCGCCTTCGTCACCGGCCACTCGGGCCTCGGCGTCGTCTCGAAGGACGTGCAGTGGGCGCTCTTCGTCATCGGCGACCTGCTCTCGAAGAACGCGTGGGTCGGCTTCGCCGCGCTGCGCAGCCACCAGCTCGACGCCATCGCCGACAGAACCGCGACGGCGGCCTCGGCGGCCGGCCTCGAGGCGGGTGGCAAGGGCGATTCCAAGGCCGGCGGCAAGAAGGAGGGTCCCAGCGAGGAGAGCCGGATCGTGAAGCGTCGCTGCTCCAACTCGAACCTGATCCTCAGCGAGATCAACCACCCGAACGCGCCCACCGCGACCGAGCTCAGCTCGTTCAAGCGCACCGGCGTCGCGCGCACCTCGCCGTACGACGGCGCCTACCCCGTCGGGTACGGGCCCGGAGCGATGGTCCACCCCTCCCAAGTCAACCCGTACCTCTACGGCCACGGCGCGTGCCACCACCCGCACCACCCGCACCACGCGTACGGCGGCGCCTTCCCCGCCGGCCCCGCGATGGCCGCGCAGCTGCCGCCGGCGCAGCCGCAGCCGGCGCCGGCGAAGGCGCCGCTGGCCGAGTCGGCCGACCTCGCGGTGCTCAAGACCGTCCTCGACAAGTTCAACTCGCTGCCCGAGGGCGAGCGGCAGTCGCTCGTGCCCATCTTCGCCGGGCTGCTCCAGTCGCCGCCGCGCGGCAACTCGGGCTCCGGCGCGCCCTCGGAGGGCGGCCGCACCCCCGCGCAGTCGCCGGCGGCGCGGATGCTGCCGTCGAATACTACGCCCCTCGGCTCCGGCGAGTACCCCGCCGCGCAGTCGCTCGGCGAAGGCTCGGCGGCGTCGCTCGGTGCCGGCGCGGTGGTGCGCACGCAGCAGAGCTCGTGGCTCGACCGCGAGATGCATCCCGACCAGCCGTCGCGCTCCGAGTACGCCGGCGTGCACGCCGACACGCCCCTCTGAGCGGCGTGCCCACGAGGCTTGGTTGAGGGCTAGGCAACACGGCGTGGCCTCGGCATAGGCATTCTGGCATGGTCGTCCCATACTCGCACAGGCGAGTGACGACGAGCATCGTACTGGCTCAGATTCGTACTTCGGTAGGATATTTCGGTCCTGTACGTCCAGGAACCATATCGGTGTGCGAGGATTTTTGTGGGTGCGTGTCTGTGTGAGTGTATGTCGCGTGCAGCGGCGTTGGGGAGCGGTTTTGGATTACATGAACTACACGAGAGCTACGACGAGCCGCCAAAGATCGACGGCGGGTCGGGCAGGACCTTGGAGTAGTCGCACGACTTCCCCTTGAGCATCGCGAAGACGTCCTTTGCCGCGGCGGTGACGGAGCCCTCGCCCTCGGGCAGGCTCGCCAGGTCGAAGCTCAGGTTGGCAGCGGCAGGGTCGGTCAGTGCGGCGCAGCAGACGCGCGCCACGTCCGCGCGCGGCACCTGACGGCTCGTGCGCTCCAGCAGCTGGTCGTCCACGTCCACGCTCAGCTCGCGCACGCCGCCGGGCTTGTCGACGAGGCCGCCCGGGTGGACGATCGTGTAGGTGAGGCCCGACTCGATCAGGTAGCGCTCCGCCTTGCGCTTCCAGAGCAGGATGTCGCCGCCGCTGCCGTCGGCCTGCTTGCCAATCGAGTTGAGGAAGTTCTCGGGCTGCGTGCCGCCCATCGACGAGACGAAGACAAACTGCTTGACGCCCGCTTCCTTGGCGGTGTCGATCTGCATCTTGGCGCCCAGCCAATCGACCTCCTCCGGCGTGCCGCCTGCGCCAAACTTGAAGGCCGGACGACCCGGGTCAGCGCGGCGCAGGATGGTCTTCTTGAAGAGCAGCTTGACAATCGAGAAGGGCAGGATCTTTGGCACGGCGGAAGTGCACATGACCACGCTGTCGCAGCCTGACATTGCCTTGGCCAGCTCCTCGCTGTTGGTCGCGTCCGCCTTGATGATCTCGTCGGCCGTCGCACCAGCCTTCTTCAGCGCCTTGAGAGCCTTCTTCGAGCGCACCAGGCCCACGGGCGACAGCGAGGTGTCCTGCTGCAGCTGCTCGAAGACGAGCTTGCCCGTCCGTCCGCCAGCGCCCGTGACGAGCACGCGGAGCGCCGCGGCGGGCAGGAGCGAGGCGGCGATTAGGATCGCGGCGCTCCGCATTTCGGTCACAACGCTTTCGCGCGCGAATCAATGGCGAGAGTTGCGCAGTCGTTGTTCACTTTCGACGCGCCACGCCCGTCGTCGGGGCGTCCGCCGCGTCCACCGCCAGCTGCAGCGCCACCGCCGCCTGCTGACAACCGGCCCATCGTGACGAGGCCGCGCGAGCGGCTGCTGCTCGGCCGGTGGCGGCGACGTGCGCAGCAACGGGTGCTGCAGGCCCGGGCTGGCAGGGTCGGCCGTGCGGTGCGGGTTCGCGAGGCGTGGCAGGCGTGGCGCTCGTGGCGCGCGTGGACGCTCAGCCGCTGGCACAAGCGCGTGAGCGCCGAGCTCCACCGCTGGTCGGCGCTGATGCGGCTGGTGGTGCGGGCGTGGCGTGCGTGGCAGGGCCTTCATCGCGTCGCCGCGCAGCGGAATGCCGCTGTGCTAGTGATGCAGGCCAATAAGATCTGCGAGCGCATCGTGCGTGGCTGGCGCGGCTACGTCGCAAGACGCGCGCTGCACCGCCACGCGCTCGTGCACTTTGCGCTCGCGCTCTCGGGGCGGTGCCTGCTGCACTGGGCGCTGTGGCTGCGCTCGCGGCGGCAGAAGCGGCCACGCAAGCTCGAGCGCAACCGGCAGTGTGCGCTTGTGGCGCTCCGGCGTGCCACGGGCGAGTGGCTCGAGGGCGCCGCCACCTCGCGCTTCGAAGCGCGTCAGCGTTGGTTGGCACTCGACTGCTGGGCGCACCGCTCCAAGGAGGCGGCGCTGGCGTCGTGGCGGCACGCGCGCGGCCAGAGTGCTCGCGCCATCATGCTGAGCCGCCGCGCGTACGTGTTCATGGCTGCCAGCCTGCTCGCGCGCGTCTGCGGTGGCTGGCGCTCGCTGTGCGTCGCACGCGCGGCGACCGACGCGGCGGTGCCACGGGTCGCGGCGAAGCTGACGCAGGTGCGTGAGCGACAGCTGCTTCGCCGCTGGGGCGGCATGGCGGCGGCGGGGCTGGCCGCCGCCGAGCACGCTGCATTCGCACGCTCCGTGGCGGGTCGGCTCGCGGCACGTCGCGCCTTCGGGCGCCTCGCGGGCTTGGGCGCTTTGGCTCGACGGAGAGCACAGCAGGCGGCGACCGCGGCAGCCGCTGGACGGCGGAGTCTGCTCCGCGAGCCGTGGCACGGATGGCGGGGGGCCTTCGCGGCGCGCCGTTGGCAGCGCGAGGTGCGCGTGGGGCTGGCGCGGGCGCTGCGGCGATGGCACGCGTCGGTGCGCGCCACGTCGGCGCACAGGGTCGACGCGCGCGCGGCCTGGTCGCTGTGGCGCGTCGGGCTGAGCGAGCGAGTTCTGCTCGCGTGGCACGCGGCCGCGCGGCGCGAGGCGCTCTGCAGGCGCGTCGTGGCGAGGGTGGCGCTGCGGCTGCGCACACGGCAGCTCACCGCCGCGCTCGACGGCTGGCGCCGCGACACGGCGCGGCGGTGCCGACGAGCGGCAGCGGCGCCCGCGGCGCGGCGACGCGCGCTCGGCGGCGTCGTGCGCTCGTGGCGCGCCGCCGCGGTGGCTGCGGACGCGCGCGAGGTCGCGTGGCGCTCCGCCGTGCGCCACCGCTACCATGCGACGCTGCGCAAGAGCCTCTGTGCCGCATGGCGTGGCGAGTACCTCGTGGCTCGTCGCGCGGCGCGGCGCGCGCTCGACGAGGCGACGGCGCGCAGGCTCGCGGCCACCCGCGACCTGTTCTTCGCGCGCTGGTGGGGCGACACGCGCCTCGCTGCGGAGACGGCGGCGCAGCTTCGGGTCGCGGCCGGGCACGCGGACGCAGCGATGGTGCGACGCGCGCTGCCATGCTGGCGCGAGGCGGCGGCAGCGGCTTGGGAGGCGCGGAAGCAGCTCGGGCGTGCCGAGGGATGCTGGCGGCGACGGCTGTGCGCCAAGGTGGTCGGTGGCTGGCTCGGGTATGCGTGCATGCGCACGGCGCGCCGCGGCCAGAAGCTGCAGCGGCTTCTCGCGTTGCGGCGCACGCTGGCTAGCGCGACGCGCGGCCGCGTCTTCGGCGCGTGGCGCGAGCTGCATCGCGCAAAGGTGGCGCAGCGCGGTCTGTTTGCGTGCCGCGCCGCCGAGCTCCGCGGCCGGCGGCAGCGGCGGACGCTGCAGGCGATGCAGACGCACACGGTGCGGAGGAGGGTGGCGCTGCAGGCGCTTCGCACCGCTGCCGACGCTGCGGCGCGGGCTGCCGCGCGCCGCACGCTGCGGGTGTGGCGGGCGTGCGCCGCGACGTGGCGGCACGACGGCGGCGAGGAGGCGCGCGCACTCGTGCAGTTTGGCGAGGCGCTGCGACGGCGCACGTGGGCGGCGTGGGGGCGCTACCATCTGCGCAAGCAGCACAAGGCCGCGCTTCTCCGCAGGGCCGCCGAGGGCCACCGACTGCGGCTACGCCAGCAGGGCGTGGCGCAGTGGATGCAGGTCGGCATGGCGCGCCACGAGGCCAAGCTCGACGCCGCCGCGGAGCACGCCGCCGCTCGCGCCGCCGCCGCGCTCCGCCGCGTAGAGCGCTTCGCCCGGCACTGGCGCGCCGTCGCCGCGCAGCGCCGCCTCACTCGCGGTGCTGGCGCCAGCCGGGTCGGCCGAGCGGCACCGCCGGTGCCGCAGCACGGCTCTGCCTGGGCGTCTGCCCAGCCAATGCTGTGGCCGGCGCCGCGACGGGTCGACGTGGCCGATGCCGGCCGCAGGTGGGACCCGCTCGCCCGGGCGGCGGCGCACCTGGCCGGCATTGAGCCGACCGCCAGCGAGCCGCCCGCCGGCGGGTCGACCACCAGTGAGGCGACCTGGGAGAGTCTGCTGCCGCCGCCGCGGACCCGCACGGCGCCGCGGCCGCTGCCGACGTGGAGCGCGAGCCCTGCAGGTGCGGGTGGCACCAAGCCGCCAACGGAGGCAGTATCGCCCCCATGGGAGGTGGCCCGGCCGTCGCCACCTCAGCAACAGGCGATGGTGCAGGCTGAAGCGTACTCGGCCGCGCCGCCGCTGTCACTGACGCCTCCGCGGGAAGCGGGGCGTGACGGCGGCACGGCCGAGTACAGCTCGCCAAGCACCGTCCAAGCAGCCCGTCGCGCACCCGTCCGACATGCACATGTTGGTGGCGAGAGGGCGCAGTCTGGCGAGGAGGCGGAGGTGCAGATGATCTCGGAGCAGCTTCACACCTTCGCGAGTCAACGGGAGGCGTGGGGTGCAGAGAAGCAGCTGCTGGAGCGCCTTGTGATGCAGCAGCAGCAGCAACAGCAGCAGCAGCACCTCGTCGGCGGTGCCAAGGCAGAGTGGGCCGCGATGGGCGAGGCAGTGCGCGCCATGCAGGCACGCGTCGAGGGCCACGAGGCAGCCCAGGCAGCGCAGCAGGAGGTGGTGGCGCGGCTGCTGCGACGCATCGGCGAGCTGCGCTCAGCTTAGTTGAGTCAACGTGAGATGAATTCAGACACATGAGAAAGTCCAGTATACACTCAATGCGTGCTGACCGCCCTACGGTATTAGAACTACCGGAGGTCCTTTACGAACACGCCGCCGCGCGCGCGATGTTCCCTTTAGCGGGGTTCCATTTTGGTGAATTCTGTCGACCAAATGGTGAGGGGCGAGCAAAGCCAACGCTGCCACGCCGACGAGCGGGCGGTGGGCAGCTGCTTGCCGGCGGTGTGTCTTCAGGCCCGTCTGGTTTCCTTGTTGACGCCCTTTTGGTGGACAATCGTTTGCGAGTCGTGGATGTCCATGTGGATGTCCTGGCGCAGCGTGGGTGGGGGCAGGAGACCGGATCGTTAGGTCCTTAGATCACCAAGTCCATGCGAGCGGAGGCCACGGCTGATGGGACAGATGTGTGTCCTAGCTTTGCAGGAGCTGGGCGGTGGTGTGTGGTGAGGGGTGGGGAGAGGCATGGCACGTGGCCACGAGCAGCGAGCCGAGCGCCTGGCTGCTGGGGCCGGGGGCTGGGCGACAGGCGCGTCTCCCTGCACACGCGGCGCCGCACCTGGCCGACTCCCTCCTCGAGCCCGTCGTGTTGTGCCGCTTGAGCGTGTTCGACTTCTTGACCATCGACGCGCGCCGCTGCAGCGCCGACGAGAGCAGCGAATCGCGCAGGTCGTCGTCCTCGTCGATCATCGCCTCGACCGTCTCGACGAGGTTGCCAAACAGCTCCACCTCCACCGTCGGCTGCTCGCTCGCCTCCGCGGCAGCAAAGAGCGCCCGAGAGATCCGCGTCGAGGCTGACATCGGCTCGTCCTTCGAGCCGGGCTGCTCCTCTTTGCGCGAAGTGCTCGCCTCCGCGGTGGCCTTCGATTGCGCCAGTCGTTGACTCC
>Ga0209713_10001710_pt1 | contig 13342 bp, 14 predicted proteins | sample ArcOceMetagenome_3_FD_187444 | JGI IMG/M metagenome (GOLD analysis project Ga0209713, IMG submission 187444) | Marine eukaryotic phytoplankton communities from Arctic Ocean - Arctic Ocean- Svalbard ARC20M Metagenome (SPAdes) (version 2) | ecosystem: Environmental > Aquatic > Marine > Oceanic...
AAAGGTTAACTTAAGGTTACTCCTTTTTTTGATTACAATGGGATTGGCCCTTCTGAGTTGTGGAACTGAAGCTAATTACCCCAAAGTCCCTATCTACGAAGAAGAAGAAGAAGAAGAAGAAGAAGAGCTCAGAAGCTTCAAATTAATTGCTTTAGGCGACAGCTATACTATTGGACAGAATGTTTGTGAAGACTGTCGTTTTCCAGCGCAATTAAAAGACAGCTTACAGACTTATTTCTCCACTAATGATTCGTTTAGTTTAGAAATTATTGCCCAAACGGGATGGACAACCACCAACTTAAAAAATGCAATTGCAACAGCGGAACCAGCACTTAATTTTGATTTAGCAACCCTTTTAATTGGCGTCAATAATCAATACCAAAGTAAACCATTTAATATCTATGAAACTGAATTTGTAGAGCTGGTAAATACCGCTATTTCCTTAGTAGATGGAGAGGCCTCAAAATTGATTGTAGTTTCTATTCCTGATTATGCCTACACTTCATTTGGCCAAAGCCAGAATCCAACCAATATTAGTTCTCAGCTCGAGTTGTACAACTCATTTGTACAATCGTATTGTGAAGACAACAACTTAAACTACGTATACATTACCGATATTACCCAACAAGGCCTTGAAAACCCAGAGCTGGTGGCTTCTGATAACCTACATCCCTCCACACTCGCTTATACTAAATTTGTAGAACGTATACTCCCAATCGCCTTAGAGATTTTAGAATAGTAAAATTATTAGTTTTTGAATCGACTAATCTTCTGGAGCTAGTTCGATTTGAAGTCCCTCAAGTTCTGGACTTATTTGAATTTGGCACCCCAATCGGCTTGTGGACTTGACATTAAAAGCTTCACTAAGCATGGCGTCTTCATCATCTAACTTTTCGGTAAGTTCATGACTCGACTGAATATAACACTGACAAGACGCACACATCGCCATTCCTCCGCAAACCCCTATCGTTCCCTCAGGCACTAATTCAAAAAGGCGCACCACTTCCATTAGGTTCAAAGCCATATCTGCAGGCGCTTGAACATCATGTAGGATACCGTCACGGTCTGTAATTTGTATGTGTACGTCTAGAGCCATTAATCTATAGATTTCACAACAGCTTTAGGAGCTTCTTTTCGACTCCCATCAAAGCCGTCAATTCCACTAACTGTTGTGTATTTTAATACGTATCGCTTCCCTGGATTTATGATTTTATAAGCCGCTTGGCACATAAGAGTCGCTTCATGAAACCCACAAAGTATAAGTTTTAATTTCCCAGGGTAAGTATTAATATCCCCAATGGCAAAAACTCCAGGTATATTAGTTTGATAATCTAGGGCGTTGTTTACCTTGATGGCATTTTTTTCAATTTCAAGACCCCAATCGGAAATTGGACCTAATTTTGGAGACAATCCAAACAGTGGAATAAATGCATCCGTTTGGATTCTTACAGGCGACTCACCTAACTTTACAACTTCAATAGATTCTAACTTACTATCTCCAAACACAGCGGTTACTTCAGCAGGGGTAATGAGTTTAATTAGCCCTTTGTCTTTTAATTCTTGAACTTTATCTACAGAGTCTAAGGCTCCCCTAAATTCATTACGGCGGTGAATAAGAGTGACCTCACTCGCCACATCGCTTAAAAATATAGCCCAATCTAGTGCAGAATCTCCACCCCCAGCAATGACTACTTTTTTGTTTCTATAAACCTCAGGGTCTTTGATAATATAGGCCACTCCCTTGTCTTCAAAAGACTGTAAGTTCTCGATAGCGGGTTTTCTTGGCTCAAAACTTCCAAGTCCCCCAGCAATTGCAACAACAGATGCTTTATGTTGTGTGCCTTTATTTGTGGTTACTACAAAAGAGCCATCTGCCTGTTTTTCGATAGTTTGAGCACGTTCTCCCAAAGTAAATCCTGGCTTAAATTGCTTGGACTGCTCCAACAGTTTATCTGTAAGCTCGCCGGCCAATATTTCTGGATAAGCAGGAATATCATAAATGGGTTTTTTGGGATATATCTCTGAGCATTGCCCACCTGGTTGTGGCAAGGCATCTATGAGATGGCACTTAAGTTTTAGAAGTCCCGCTTCAAAAACTGTAAATAACCCTGTTGGCCCAGCCCCAATAATTAAAATATCAGTCGTAATCATTTTATAATTCAATATTCATTACTGACTCAATTTGAGGTGCGTATTTTTTAATAGTTAATTCAACTCCCGACTTTAATGTCATTTGATTGACAGTACAAGACGAGCAGGCACCAATAAGCTGCACTGTAACTAAACGATCATCCTCAATAGAAATAAGGTTGATATTTCCACCATCATTTTCTAAAAATGGTCGGATTTCATCTAAAGCTTTCTCGACGTTTAGTCTAATTTCTTCTGAACTCATAGTTGTTATTTTTTAACTGCGGCACAGCCTGCCATTGTTGTTATTTTTATTGCATCTGTAGGGGGCAATGCTGTATTCCTACGAACGACCTCTTGCGCAACATTTTGAGTGATTTTATTAAAAGCTTCTTGGATAGGAGTGGCTGTTTGCATTGCTGCAGGGCGGCCAAAATCAGCTGCTTCTCTCACACTTTGAACCAGTGGAATTTCGCCTAGAAAAGGAACTTGTAAATCCTCTGCTAAATGCATAGCTCCTTCCTTACCAAAAATAAAATATTTGTGTTCTGGTAATTCTTCTGGGGTAAAATAAGCCATGTTTTCAATAATACCTAAAACTGGCACATTAATACTTTCTTGCTGAAACATTGCAACCCCTTTCTTAGCGTCTGCAAGTGCTACGTTTTGAGGCGTACTCACCACAACAGCCCCTGTGATTGGCAAAGCCTGCATGATACTCAAATGAATATCTCCTGTGCCGGGTGGTAAATCAATTAAAAGAAAGTCAAGTTCTCCCCATGAAGCATCAAAAATCATTTGATTGAGTGCTTTGGCTGCCATAGGACCTCTCCAAACGACCGCTTGATCTGGCTTGGTAAAAAATCCTATAGATAATATTTTAACACCATAGTTTTCTACAGGCTTCATTTTGGATTTTCCATCCACTGTGACTGCTAGGGGTTTTTCGTTCTGAACATCAAACATGATGGGAATAGAAGGCCCATATATATCCGCATCAAGAATACCCACTTTAAAACCCATCTTAGAAAGGGTTACAGCAAGGTTTGAAGTGACTGTTGATTTACCAACACCCCCCTTACCTGATGCCACGGCTACTATGTTTTGAATTCCAGGGATTGTCTTCCCTTTGATTTCATTTTTGGGCTTTACGATAGCCTCAACTTTAATATTAATCGTAATTTTTGCTTTGGCATAGACCAACTCATGAATTGTTTTTAGGATGTCAACTTCGGTTCGTTTTTTAGCCTGTAAGCTTGGGTTAGAAATAGTAATATCTACAATAACCTCATCGCCAAAAACGATTATATTTTTAACCGCCTGGCTGTCGATCATGTTTTGACCTTCTCCAGGAACTGTAATTGTTTTGAGCGCTTGCTCAATGTCTTTTTTATTAAATTTCAAATTTTCTAATTTAGATGGATTCTAAAGTACAAATATACAGTGAAATGTTTAAAAATAGAAGTGGAATACGGTAAATGATGAAGTTGAAGACTAGAGCGCTTTTGCGGGATCCCAAAACACAGACTCAAAATCTATAATTTGACTCTCTTTAACCTGTATACCTTCACTTTCCAGAAGCTGTTGCATTAAATTAGTGCCTTCAAAATGATGCTTACCTGTAAGCAGGCCCTTGCGATTAACAACTCGATGGGCAGGGACGTCTTTGTTATGTGAGGCTGTCATGGCATAGCCCACCATTCGCGCGCTTTTGGCCGCACCAAGATAACGAGCTATAGCTCCATAACTAGTGACTCTTCCAAATGGTATCTGTCGTGCCACTTCATAACATTTATCAAAAAAAGGAGATGAGTCAGACATAAAGGCTATGAAATTAATAGAACATCCACTAAAGTAATGATCGCTACCAAAGCCGTGATGCTAGCAATTGTTAGGCTCATATGTTTTTGAGAGGATATTTTAGAGTTTTTAATTTTATCAAAAAAGAGAATGTAAATATAAAACCCTACAAAAGTTCCAGACACAGCCCCAGCTACATAGGCTCCTATAGATAAATTATCCAAAAACATCCACTTAAAGGTCACCAATGTGGTCACTACATAGGCTTGGTAAGGAATCGGAAACATATTTAGGGCAGACATAAAAATACCTTGAAAAAAGCGACTTTTTTTGCTTTTTGAGGCATCTACTTCCTTGACAGGAACTTCTCTTTTAGCAAGTAAGAAGAAATAAATAGACATTAGGATAAAAATAATCAAAGCCACTCGCTTAAGAATTTCAATAACATCTAGATGTTGACTGAGATATTTAGCGAAAACTGCGGCTAAGTACGTTTGTAATCCGACAATCACACAAGCGCCTAATGAAAACATAAATCCACGGGTATAGCCTTCTTTTAGGCTGATCTTCGCGGCGGTCATATTGAGTAATCCTGGAGGGATCACGCCAACAAACGCAACCAATAACCCAAGTAAAAACACAAATGAAACGTTCAAAATTTAGTTTATTTTAAATCTAATATACGTAATTGCTTTTTGAGTTGCTAGGTATTGATTCTCATAAAATGTTTGAATTGCTGTCACCTCTTCTGGACTTCCTTCCTGTTTGTATACATCGTGATTCGCATATTGAACTTCATGCCCTTGTCCATGTAAAAGACCTAGGGTATATCCATGCATAAATTCGCTGTCTGTCTTTAAGTGCATGATCCCTGTATCGTTTAAAATGTTTTTATAGCGTTTCAAAAACGCCTCATTCGTCATCCGATGTTTGGTTCGCTTGTATTTAATTTGAGGATCTGGAAATGTAATCCATATTTCATCTACTTCATTGGCCGCAAATAAAGATTCTACAAGTTCAATTTGAGCCCTAATAAACGCAACATTGGGAAGTTTGTTTTCAATGGCTGTTTTGGCCCCTCTCCAAAATCGAGCCCCTTTGATGTCTATTCCAATAAAGTTTTTTTCAGGATATCGCTCGGCTAGACCAACAGTGTACTCGCCTTTGCCACAGCCTAACTCCAAGACTAAGGGGTTTTTATTTTTGAAAAACTGTTGATTCCATTGTCCTTTTAATGGATATACAGCATCAACTAGCTCTTCACGCTTAGGCTGAAACACATTGTAAAATGTGTCATTTTCATTGAATCGTTTAAGTTTGTTTTTACTTCCCACTTTAATTAATTTTTGTCAAAAATACGGAAAGATATCTGGATTCTAGTTTTGTTTTTGAAGCGTAAATGAGAATTCACTTCCCACAGCAAATTTACTTTCTACATAAATTTTTTCTTCATGGGCTTCAATAATGTGTTTGACAATAGACAAACCAAGTCCGGAGCCCCCTTCTTCTCTAGAACCACTTTTATCCACCCGATAAAACCGCTCAAACAAACGCGTTAGGTGGGCATTTTCAATTCCTTCTCCGTTGTCGGTCACTCTAACAATTAGCTTGCTGGAATTTAGATTTTCTACACTAATTTCAGTCGTTCCATTTTTGTGGCCGTATTTAATAGAATTGACGACCAGATTTGTAAGAACCTGCTGAATTCTTTCTTGATCTGCAACAACCATAATTGGGGTCGAATAATCTTTATCTAAAAGCAAAGAGATGTTTTTATGCTTTGCTTTAATCTCTAGCAATTCAAACACATTTGTAATGAGTTCGATGACATCAAAAGTTTCAAGAGTTAAATTTGCATCTCCTATTTCTAGCTTTGTAATCATGTCTAAATCTTTGACGATGTAAATTAATCGGTCCACGCCTTTATCTGCTCGTTTTAGATATTTATCTCTAATTTCAGGATCCTCTGCAGCTCCCTCAATAAGGGTAGAAATATAACCCTGGACTGTGAAAAGAGGGGTTTTGAGTTCATGAGAGACGTTGCCAATAAATTCTTTTCGGTATTCTTCTCTGCCTTTTAGCGCTTCGAGTTCAAGTTTTTTGTTTTTAGCGTAGGTATCGATTTCTTTTTTTAAGGTAGCCATGTCGGTATTGATAGGGCTGTTATTGAACGTGGTTGACTCTAAAAGTGTAAGGTCTTTATAAATCTTTTTGATGCTATTAAAAACATACTTCTCAAGACGCAAGTGAATTAAAACGGATGTAAAAACGAAAGAAAACAAGGCCCAATAATATAAAAAATAAAGGTCGACATCTGTAAACAGGTACAAAAAAACACTCAATAGGAGTGTTTGTAAAAGCGTTATATAAAACGCTGTAAGAAGAGAAAATATATGGGATTTTTTAATTTTATTTTTCATTAAGTTGTAAACTTATACCCGACGCCTTTAATTGTTTTGAACGAGTCATCCCCGATTTTTTCACGAAGTTTTCGAATATGAACATCAATCGTTCGACCCCCAACAACCACTTCATTACCCCAGACTTTGTCTAGGATTTCATCTCTTTTAAAAACTTTACCTGGCTTTGAGGCTAACAAAGATAATAATTCAAATTCTTTTCGAGGTAAAACAAGCTCGTTTCCTTTGTGTATAATCTTATAGGCCTCTCTATCAATTGTTAAATCACCTACTGTAATAAGCTCTGAATTTTCTTTGGGAGTCGCCTCATTAAGACGTCTTAGTAATGCTTTTATTTTACTAACCAATACTTTGGGCTTGATTGGTTTTGTGATGTAGTCATCCGCACCGGCCTCAAATCCAGCAACCTGTGAGTAGTCTTCACCACGAGCTGTTAAAAAGGTAATAATCGTGTCTTTTAGTTCCGGAAACGCACGGATTTGCTCACAGGCTTCAATGCCATCCATTTCTGGCATCATCACGTCCATAAGAATCAAATGAGGTTGGTTTTTTTTGGCTTGTTTCACGGCTTCTAAACCATTTGCAGCGGTTAAAACAGTGTAGCCTTCTGCAATCAAGTTGTAGCTTAAAATTTCTAAGATATCTGGCTCGTCATCTACTAGAAGTATTTTAATGGAATTGTTACTCATTTTTGTTGTTTGTAATATTTTATAAAGATAGAAAAATTAAATTCTGTAGTGAAAAATATAAATTTAATAACATTAAATTAAAGCCCTCATAACATTAGAGCTTCAGCATTCGTAAAATCATAAACTAATTAACAACATAGTGTTAACTATTAACAATCTTATTAAAACCTAATTTAATTTTCTTAAATTTGGTTGAATCTAAAAAAAAAAACCATGAAAAAAATTTACTTTTTACTTTTAACACTATCTATAACGAGCCTGTCTTTTGGACAAGTCATTAACGAGGTGGATGCAGATACGCCCGGAACTGATGTTGCAGAATTCATTGAAATCAAACATACTCCTAACACATCACTTGACGGACATGTGGTGGTTTTATTCAACGGAAATGGAGACGCAAGTTACGCTGCATTTGATTTAACTGGAAAAACTACGGATGCCAACGGCTTATTTATCATAACAAACACTGCTCTTGTTACAGGTACAGATATTGATATGGGGACTTCAAACATTCTTCAAAACGGAGCCGATGCTGTCGCGATATTTACTGGATCTGAGACTGATTTTCCAAATGGAACACCTGTTACAAGCACAAACTTGTTGAGTGGAGTTGTTTATGACACAGGAGACGGGGATGACGCAGTATTATTGGCTTCTATTGGAGGTGTTCAATATGACGAAAGAGAAAACTCTTTAAGCGACACCCAATCAATTCAAAGAAAAGCAGATGGCACCTATGAGGTTAAGAACATTACATTTAGAGAATTAAATGACACCGCTACCTGCGAGCTTTCCATGTCATCTCCATCTGCAGTCTGTGACGCAATAACCGCAAGTGTAGACACTTACACGGCTACCGTAAGTTTCTCTGGAGGTGGAGATGGAACTTTTGTAGTAACAGCGGACTCTGGAACCGTTGACTTAACAGCTGGTAATCCAACAACAGATGCTACTGGTACAATAACAGTCACAGGAATTATAGAAGGAACAGATGTTATTGTAAACGTTGCTGATGGAGGTCTCTGTGATGTAGATTACACCATATTCTCTGCAGACTGTGAGCCTGCACTTGCATTACCTTTATATGAGGGGTTTGACTATACTGCTGGGGATTTCCTTGAAGATCAAACAAATTGGACTGGATTTTATTCTGGTGACAATATTTTGGTTGGTGGGCCAGGTGGACTGACATACACAGGACTTGCTGCTCAAACAGGAAATCATGTTAGTTTTGAAGGTAGTGGTATTGATAATAAAATAGAATTTACAGGAGTTAGTTCTGGAGAAGTATTCGCTTCATTCATTTTTAACATAACTGATCAATCAAGTATTACAGATTTAAATGACGGAGGTTATTTTGCTGCCCTAGCTGCAGGTGACTCTAGTTTTGATACAAGAGTTTGGGTACACCCAACTACGGACCCCGTGGGCACAACTTACGAAATATCAATTACCAATGCTTCTTCCGGTGCAGTTTTTGCTGGAACTTATAATGTTGGAGACAATGTATTAATTGTATTAAGTTATGCACCAGGTGTAGGAACTGTAAAAGGATGGGTAAACCCAACTTCACTGGGGGGGGCTGAACCATCTCCAGACTTCTCAGAAACTGATGCCTCTGCAGCTGCTACTATCGATCGTTTTATCATAAGACAAGATAGTGCTGGTGAAACTCCATCTATTTTGTTTGATGAATTACGTATTGGAACTTCTTTTGCAGATGTAACTCCAACTACATTATCTAACGAAGATTATATTTCGGATGTGTTTAAATTATATCCTAACCCAGCCAAGAGTGGTCTTGTAAACATCACTTCAACTGGATCTGAAACGATACAAGCTAACGTATATGACATACTTGGAAAGCAAGTGATCAATGCAGCTGTTGCAAGTGGTCGTTTAGATGTATCAACCCTTAACACAGGGGTTTATATTGTAAAGCTGACACAAGGAACGGCTACAACTACAAAAAAATTGATTATTCAGTAATCCATTTTTAAAATACTTAAAAAGAGCGTTGCCACATGGCAACGCTCTTTTTATTTTTAGCTACTTTTGTAGTGGAATTTAAGGTCTATGATTAGCAAAGATTTAATTTTTAACATCACATCCGAAGCCAGTTTTAATGCGGCGGCTTTAGCCGTTTTTAAGCATCAATTTGAGCATAACTCTGTGTATCGTTCGTTTTGCGACTTACTGTACAAACACCCTAGTGAGGTAAAAACAGTGCAACAAATTCCTTTTTTACCGATTCAATTTTTTAAGAGTCACACAATCGTGTCCAATAGTAAATCTGCAGAAGCTACCTTTACAAGCAGTGGAACCACTGGCAGCATTGTTAGCAAGCATTTTGTGAGTGACTTAGAAATCTATAAACAAAGCTTTAGACGCGGATTTAAATCGTTTTATGGAGCGATTGAAGAGTATACAGTCTTGGCGCTATTGCCCTCTTATTTAGAGCGTGAGGGCTCATCATTAGTCTACATGGCAAATGATATGATTGCACAATCTAAACAGCCCCAAAGCGGCTTTTACCTTCACGACTTAGAAGCCTTAAAAGACACCTTACTAAAACTAGAGGCTAAAGGGCAAAAAACCTTGCTTATAGGGGTGTCTTATGCCTTATTAGATTTGATTGAAGCGCATTCATTTAAGCTAAAACATACCACTGTTATGGAAACGGGCGGCATGAAAGGCCAGCGTAAAGAGCTCGTGAAATCAGAACTACATACTATTTTAAAAGAGGGTTTTGGAGTTGATAAAATTCATAGCGAATACGGCATGACGGAGTTATTATCTCAAGCCTATTCCTACGGGAATGGGGTATTTAGTACGCCAACTTGGATGAAAATTTTGACAAGAGATCCGGAAGATGCTTTGAGCATTCAGCCCATTGGAAAATCGGGTGGTGTTAATATAATTGACTTGGCAAACATAAATTCATGCGCTTTCATTGCGACTCAAGATTTAGGTAAAATTCACAGCAATGGCACGTTTGAAATCTTAGGGAGATTCGATGAATCGGATATCAGAGGCTGTAACCTAATGGTGCTTTAAACCACTCGTATTATAAACGTACTGCGTTTGCCACGATTGATAATCACATAGGTATTGTTAATCAAATCGGTCGTTGAGATTTTATAGTCCTCCCCTACTTTTTCTTTATTAACCGAAATTGAATTCTCTTTTAACGCGCGTCGTGCTTCTCCATTAGATCCCAAGAATTTTGTTTCCGCAGAAAGTGCCGCAATCATATCTAGCCCAGCATCTAATAACTCTTTGGACACCTCAGCAGTAGGCACTCCTTCAAAAACATCTAAAAAAGTGGCTTCGTCTAAGGTTTGAATGTCGACTTTAAAGGATTTACTATATAATATGGTAGAAGCTTTTTCGGCATTTTCAAAATCAGCTTGACTGTGAACCATCGTAGTGATTTCTTGAGCTAAACGCTTTTGAAGTAAGCGTAAGTGTGGTTGTTCTTTATGCGCTTCTATAAGGGCCTCTATCTCTTGTGCCTCTAAAAACGTAAATATTTTAATGTATTTATCTGCATCATCATCACTGGAATTTAACCAATATTGATAAAACTTATAAGGGGAGGTTCGTTTGGCATCTAGCCACACATTACCGCCTTCACTTTTTCCAAATTTAGACCCGTCTGATTTAGTGATTAATGGACAGGTAATAGCAAATCCTTTTCCATTGCCTACACGCCTGATAAGTTCAGTCCCCGTAGTAATATTTCCCCATTGATCACTCCCACCCATTTGAATGGTACAGTCATGCGCTTTAAATAAATGAAGGAAATCATAGCCTTGAACGAGCTGATAGGTGAATTCTGTAAAACTCATGCCGTCAGAGCTTTCTGCTGAAATCCTGTTTTTAACAGAGTCTTTAGCCATCATATAATTAACGGTAATATGCTTACCAACATCTCTAATAAAGTCTAGAAAAGAAAAATCTTTCATCCAGTCATAATTATTTACTAGGACTGCAGCATTCGTTTCTCCGTTATCAAAATCCAAAAAATGTGCTAATTGATTTTTAATCGCCTCTTGGTTGTGACGCAATGTTTTCTCATCTAAAAAATTACGTTCGGCAGATTTTCCTGAAGGATCTCCAATCATTCCTGTAGCACCCCCAACCAAAGCAAAGGGCTTATGTCCACATTTTTGATAATGAGCCAACAACATAATAGGCACCAAATTTCCAATATGCAAAGAGTCGGCTGTGGGGTCAAAACCTACATAAGCGCTTCTCATTTGTTCTAACAAATGTGTTTCTGCGCCTGGCATCACATCATGAATCATTCCTCTCCAACGCAAGACTTCTATAAAATTACTGGCCATTTTAGTGTTTTTAATTAAGACAAAGATAACAGATTCATAAGTGATGAGAAAAGAAAAAATAGTAATTTAGTGCTATGATATTAGTCACTGGAGGTACTGGGTTAGTAGGGAGCCACTTATTGTTTGAACTCACCAAAGCAGATCAAAACATTCGGGCCTTATACCGACGCACTGAAACTATTGAAAAGGTTAAGACTATTTTCTCTTATTACTCAAACAATATCGACACTCAATTTAAAAAAATTGAATGGGTTCAAGCAGATTTAAATGACGTACCAAAACTAAATGCAGCTTTTGAGGGTATTAGCCACGTGTACCATTGTGCCGCTTTAATTTCTTTTGCCCCTAACGATTATGCGCAATTAAATAAAACAAATACCGAAGGAACAGCCAATATTGTAAACCTGTGTATTAGCCATTCAATACAAAAACTGTGCTACGTTAGTTCCGTGGCGACTATGGGAGTTGACCCCCATAAAATAACCGAAGAGACCAGTTGGAAATCTGAGTACGTGAAAAATGTTTATGCCATTACAAAACACAATGCTGAAATGGAAGTTTGGCGTGGAATACAAGAAGGAGTCTCTAGTGTTATTGTAAATCCTGGGGTGATTTTAGGAGCTGGATTTTTTAATTCAGGGAGCGGACTTCTATTTAAAATTGTTCATAAAGGATTGAGATATAAGACTGAGGGTATTACAGGATATATAGGAGTAAATGATGTGGTTAAAAGTATGGTTTTGCTAATGAATAGCGATCACACAAATGAACGGTATATTCTTGTTAGCGATACGCTTACGTTTGGAGATTTCACCAAACTTTTATCAAATGAGCTAGGAGTGAAACCTCCACAAAAGACAGCTAAAAACTGGATGCTTTCCTTTGCATGGCGCCTAGATTGGCTAGCCAGTATTGTTACAGGTAAGAGAAGACAATTAACTAAAAACATGTGTCGGACTCTAAATAATAAAAACCATTATAGTTCTGAGAAATTTTTGAACGCAGAAAAACAATTCAAATTCACACCTATTTCAAAAACTATTTCCGAAGTGAGTCATATTTACTTAAAGGACGTAGAGACTTTTTGATAGATTTTATTTTTTCACGAGCTATTTTAGTGGTGTCGATTTGATTTTGTCGAGCCTTTTTTATAGAATCTTTGATTCGTGTTTGCTCAACAATGATAGCTTCGTATGTAGCTTTTTCTGCAGCTAACTTAGAGCCTACTTTTTCGTAAATTGCATTATATTGGTCGGGATGATATGTGTAATAAGTATTACTTTCGACAAACTGAAGACTATCTATTTCATAAGTTCTATAAATGTAGTTTAACGGGTTTTCAATTTTGCTTTGTAGCAGTTGTTTATTTACTCCCTTTGCGGAATTAATTAAGATCACATCAAAAAGTATCTCTACCATTTGATCTTCTGGAATTAAATTAGCTGGTTTTTTTTCAGTGGACTTTCCACAGGACATAAAAACTAAGACACTAATTAATACTGCTATTTTTCTCATCTGTTAAATGTTAGTCGCATCGCTGCGTTTACATTAGTAAAGTTAGCATTTTCATAGACTATTGCTCCGTTTAAGATGGTGTGGGTTACTCGGGACTTAAAAGTAGAGCCTTCAAAAGGAGACCATCCACACTTATACAAAATATTATCTTTGTTAACGGTCCATGGATTATTTGGGTTAACCAACACTAAATCCGCAAAGTATCCTTCTTTAATGTAACCTCTTTTTTCAATTTGAAACAAGATAGCTGGATTATGACACATTTTCTCCACCATTTTTTCAACAGATATTTTGCCTTTATGATAGGCTTCCATCATTGCAACCAATGCATGTTGAACCAAGGGACCTCCAGAGGGTGCATTCATATAGTTTTTTGACTTCTCTTCAAGTGTATGAGGTGCGTGGTCGGTGGCAATAACATCAATTTTATCATTTAAAA
>Ga0209713_10001712_pt1 | contig 13331 bp, 4 predicted proteins | sample ArcOceMetagenome_3_FD_187444 | JGI IMG/M metagenome (GOLD analysis project Ga0209713, IMG submission 187444) | Marine eukaryotic phytoplankton communities from Arctic Ocean - Arctic Ocean- Svalbard ARC20M Metagenome (SPAdes) (version 2) | ecosystem: Environmental > Aquatic > Marine > Oceanic...
GTAAGACGCAGGCGCCGCCGACGACGGCCGAGCCAGCGGGCGGCGGCATGTTTGGATGGGCGTCGAATCTGGTGAAGAGCGTCGAGAAGACCTTTGACTCGAAGCAGCAGCAAGGCCAGCAGCAGCAGCAGCAGCAGCAGCAGCAGCAGCAGCAGAAGGCACCGCCGCCTCCACCGCCGCCGCCGTCCCACGAACCCCCCAGGCCCTCGGCCGGCCACGAGACGTTCGAGGGCGCGGGGAAGAAGCGCGATCGACCCTCGATCTCGTCGCGCCGCGCACCTCCCGCCGACGCCACCTTGCCGCCCGCCGCCGGCACCAGCACGCCGGGGCCGCGCCGAGGCTCAAAGGCGCCGCTGCCCACCGCGATGCCGCCTGGCGGGCCCGCGCGGTCGCCACCGGCCTCCGCGTCGCCAATGGATGCGACGCCCACGACTTCAGCGGTGCCGCCGCCTCCGCTGCCGCCACCGCTTGTGCCGCCCGCAGCGGGCGGCAGCGGCGCGCCGCCTCCGCCGCCTCCTCCCGCGCCTCCGATGCCGCCGCCACCTCCGCCGCCGCCGATGATGGGGGGCTCGGCGGGCGGCGCGGGCGCCGGTGCGAACGTGCGCAAGCTGCACCTCGGTCAGGACAAGCTGACGGTGCACCTGATCTCACGCACGGTGTGGGAGCACCTCGAGCCGGACGACGCGTCGCGCGACAGAGACGAGCTGCTCAAGGTCTTCGACGTCGCCGCCGCCGCCGCCGCCGCCGCCGCCTCGGCGCGCCGCCGCGCCTCGTCCGTCTCCCTCGGCACCGCAAAGGTGACGCTGCTCGACCCGAAGGCCTCGCACCTCAAGGCCATCTCGATCCGCGCCCTCGCCGCCTCGATGCCCGCCGCCGCCGCGCCCGCTGCTGCCGACGCCGCCGCCGCCGCTCCCGCCGCCGCTCCCGCCCCCGCCCCCGCCGCGGCCGCCGAGCGTGCCGATGCCGAGGTGTCGCTGGCGCTGCGCGTGGTGGAGGCGCTGCGGTGCGGCGAGGCCGGCTCGTTTGCGCACGACGCGCTGCTGCAGCTGCTCGAGGCGCTGCCGACCGACGAGGAGGTGGCGACGGTCCGCGCGCACGCCGGCCCCGCCGACGCGCTCGGGATGGTCGAGCGCTTCACGCTCGCCGCCGCCGACGTGCCGTTTGCGCGCGAGCGCGTGCGCGCGATGCTGACGCGCGGCGCGTTTGCCGAGCGGTGCGACGGCGTGCGCGAGGCGCTGCGCGGCGCGCGCGGCGCGATGGGCGCCGCGCGCGCGTCGGCGGCGCGCGGCGTGCTGGCGAGCCTGCTCGCGCGCGTCCTCGGCATCCTGCGCTTCCTCAACGGCGACGACGCGGCGCGCGGCTTCCGCCCCGCCGTGCTCGCCAAGCTCGAGGACTACGCGTCGGCCGACCGCAGCTCCAACCTGCTCCAGTACGTCGGCTCGCGCCTCGACGAGCCGCAGCTCGCCGAGCTGGCGGAGCTCGAGCCGCACCTCGCCAACATGGCGCGCCTCGCGTGGGCCGAGCTCGCCGAGGACGTCACCGCGGCGCGCGACGCCCTCGCCGAGCTGCGCGCGCTCCTCGAGAGCATCGACGCCGCCGTAAGGAAGACCGCCGGCGGCAGCGGCGGCAGCGGCGACCACCGGGCGGCCGACGAGCTGGCGTCGTTTGCCGACGGGATGCGGAGCTGGTGCGAGGAGGCGGCGACGGCGGCCGTCGATGAGCTGAGCGAGCACCACGCGGCCGTCGACGCCGAGTGCGTCGCGCTGCTGCGGTGGCTCGGCGCCGACATGAGGGTGGGCGGCGAGAAGCTGGGCGGCGACGGCTCGACGCGCGAGCAGACCTTCCGCGTGCTGCACGAGTTTGCGCTCGCGGCGCACCACGCCGGCCGCGAGTCGAGCAGCCGCGCCGCGAGGCTGCGCGGGCGCGAGAACGCCGCGGCGGGCGGCGGTGGCGGCGGCGGCGGCGGGCTCGTCGACAGCGTCGAGGGCCGCTTCGGCGTGATGGCGCGGAGCGAGCCGTCGGACGCCGATGGGTCTGACCGCTCGGCGGCGCTGCTGCACATGCTGCTCAGGCGCGCATCGATCAGTGGCAAGCTGCCCGAGGGCGCCGATGGCAGCGACAGCGATGACTCGATCGGCAGTAGGCCGGGGGAGTGGTCGCTGGACACGTGAACAGGTTTCCTGCTATATATTATAAGATTATGCCTTCGACTGTCCGCTCCCACTCCACGCATGCTCATATCGGTGGCCAGTGTCTGGCGTTAGCCTGGCGTTCACGCCTTGGGCATCCGGAACTGGCGAATGCCGCCCCAGCGCTCGACGCGATCGAAGCCGATGGCGCGCACCTTGAGCGCCATCGAGATGTCGTCGCTGGGCACCGCCTGGCGCCGCTCGACGACCTCGACCGGCCACCATCCGCCCTCGTGCAGCATGTCGAGCTTCGTGCCGATCGGCGCCGCGCACAGAAAGTTGGGGCTGCTCTTGGGCGGCGGGGCCGCCAGCTGCCTGACGCCGATCCACTCGTGGAGCAGCGGCTGCTCCGCCGCGTCCTCGAACATGTCGGCGCCCTCGGCGCCCTCGGCGTAGAGGCCCTCGTACTCGACCTCGACGCGCGCGCCCTGCAGCTTCAGCACGCGCGCCGGGTACCGACTGCCCTGGAAGCCCTCGTCGGTCATCAGCACCTCGACGTCGCAACCCACCGTCGGCCAGGGCTGCTCGTGCTTGGCCCGCTTCGCGCCCTTGGCCGGCATCATGCCGGCCAGGATCTCTGCTGCCGCTTCGCCAGCGGCCGCGTTGGGCGGCGGCGTGGCGCGTCGCCAGTCGGTGCCCTCCTCGCGCCACGTGAACCAGTCGTCCCAGCCGACGGCGTCCTGCGGCGTCGTGATGTGCGCCTGCAGCCAGCCGTCGATCAGCACGACGCTCACGTGCGCCGGCTGCCACACCGCCGCGCCAGAGCCGTCTTCGTCCGCCACCTCCACCTCGATGTCGTCGCCCTCGCGAGGCCACACCCACCCCGCGGGCGGCGGCGGCGGCGAGTTCCACGACGTGCTCGAGGTCGGCTGCGCGTCGCCCTTGGCGCGCTTGGCCTTCGCCGACGGGGCCGCCTCCGCCTTGCGCTTCGTCCCACCCGCCGGCATGGCGGCACCCGCCTCCTCTGCCGCCTTCTTGCTGGTGAAGCGCCGTCCATCCGGCGCGAAGTACTTGTAGTGACCCTGTTGGAGCGCCTTGAGGGTCCATCCCGCCGCGGCCGCGCCCGGCCACAGCTTCGAGTCGACCTCGAGCTCCTCGTCGGTGCTCATGCCCTCTCGCATCGCCTCGCCCTCCCCCGTGAGGGTGTAAATGGCGCCGTCCTGCGTCCACAGCTGCGCGCTTCCGCGCGTCGCCTCCTTGCGCAGGTTTGCCACGATCGCGCCGCGTGGGCCCGTCCCAGTGCCGAGGCCGGTGTCGCAATTCTGCATCACCGCGTCGACGATGTCCTCGCGGCTCGCCATGCCGGCCAGCAGCGCGCGCAGGATGTGCCACCGCAGCGAGCCCTCCTTGAGCTCGCGATTCTGCGGCTCCTTCTCCTCTGCCTCCTCGTCCTGCTCCTCATCTTGCTCCTCCTCTTGCTCCTCCTCTTGCTCCTCCTCCTCCTCGCCGCCGTCCTCTTCGCCCTTTGCGTTGGTGAACTCCTTCCACTCGGCGTACCGCTCCGCGTACCGCTCCTTGTCGGCCGCCGCCATCTCGTCAAACGGCGCCTTTTCGTCTGCGCTCATCTCCTTCCACTCGGCGCCCGCGAGCTTGGCGCACTCCGTCAGCACGAGATCCGGGTTCTCCGCCTTGATCCGCTCGCGGTTGACGCTCATGAAGTAGAAGAACGACGAGATCGGCTTCTTGGGCCCCTTGTCCTTCTCGAGCGCCGCCTTCGACTCCGCCGCCTGCGCGGTGAACGCGGCGCGCTCGTCGTCGGCCAGCCCGCGCCACGCCGCTCCGAGCAGCGTGTTGAGCTCGCCGAAGGTCGCCTCCGGGTTGGCCTCACGCACCGCCGCGCGCTGCGCGTCGCAGAAGAACTGGTAGGCCGAGGTCGCGCGCTTCTTCTTCTTGGACTGTTGCTGCTCGTCGCCCTCGCCGCCCTCCTCGCCCTCGCCCTCGCCCTCCTCGCCCTCCTCGTGCCGCCCCGCCGCCTCCTCCGCCGCACGCTTGCTCGTGAAGCGCTCGCCCTCCGGCGAGAAGTAGTGGTAGTGCGTGCCTTGCTTCGACAGGCTCCACCCTTCTGCGCACGCGCCCTCCCACAGCTTCTCGTCCACCAGCGCCTCCGCCTCGGCACCGCCCTCGGCGAGCAGCGCCCGCGCACGCTCCGCGGCCGCCGATGTCTTCGACAGCTCCGCCGCCCTCAGCTCGGCCACCATCTTCTCGGCCGCCTCGACTGCCTTGCCCTTGTTGGTGTAGCGGCGGCCATCCGGCGCAAAGTAGACGTAGTGCGAGTTGGCGCCCACCTTGAGCGTCCACCCCTCGGACGCCGCGCCAAACCACAGCTTCGAGTCGATGAGCTCGGTGTCCGAGTTGAACGCGACCAGCCCCTCCCACGCGTGCGCCTGGCCCGGCTCGTCCTCCATCTCCTCCTCCTCGTCGCCCTCGTCGCCCTTGAGCCACCGGTGCTCCCAGATGCCGAGGTGGTGCGCTTGCTCCTCGTCGTCGTCGTACCGCACCGTGGCGATCGACACGCCGCCCACGACCATCACCTTGTTGACGGTGCCGACGAACCAGTCGCCCTCCGCGGGCCAGAAGACCTTGAGCCGCCGCCCGACACGCGCCTCGGCGGCCTGCGTCTCCTGCCGCTGCTGCTGCTGCTCGAGCGTCTTTGCCGCGGAGCTGCGCTTCGGCTCGAGCTTGCCCTTGAACTTGAGCACGACGTGCGGGTAGCGCACCTCGCCGTTCTCGATCACCACGCGAGCACCCGTCCACTCGACCTCCTCGGCCTCCTCCTCCTCCTCGCCCTCCTCCTCCTCCTCCTCCTCCTCGCCGTCTTCATCTTCCTCGCCCCCCTCGCCCCGCTGCGCCTTGCGAGCCGCCAAGCGCCTCTGAGCCAGCACCTTCGGATCCACAAACCCCTCGCAGATGTGGCCCTTCCTCGGCAGCCCGCATTTGGTGCACAATTGGAACGCCCGGGAACCCCCCTCTGCGTACCTGCCGCTGGTGGACGAGTTCATCGCCTGGCGCACGAGGGTCTTCAGGTCGACCTCCTTGAGCCGCCACGACGCGCCCGTCAGCGTCAGTCCCGGCAGCTCCACCTCGGGCAGCTCCTGAAGCCCCTGATCGGCAAGGGCCACACTCATCGCCGCGCGCGCCGCACGCGCCGCCGCCTCCGCCGCTGTGCGTGCCGCCTCCTTGTTGACGTCGACCGGCCCAGCGCTCGTCATCCGGAGGACGAACTGCACTTTGCTGCCGGGAAGCATTCCCTCAGGGACGACGGCCGTGTGCATCATGCCGTTGGGGAGGCGGCAGCCGATTGGGTGGCCAGGCCGGACGTTGGCAGGCACCACGATCTCAATCGTGACCGTCCCAAAGTCTTGAGCGGCTGGCGGCGGCACGGGCGCGGCTGGTTGCGTCGCCGGGGATGGCTGTGCGGCAGGAGAGATGGCGTCATCCGCCTCCTCCGTTGCTTCCGTCGCTGCTGCCTCGTCCGATGTGTCCACCGGTTCGTCCCCTGTCGTCTCCGCCTGTTGCTCCTCTCCACCGGCCGCAGCCGCCTCCTCCTTCTGCGCGTCGCCTTTTGCCTCCTCTTCGCCCGCCTCCTGCTTTGCCTTCTTCTCCTTCTCCGCCTCCACCTCGGCCGCCCTCCGCTCGGCCAGCTTCGTTTGCATCGACGCCACGCGCTCCGCCGCCGCCTTTGAAGCCGCCGCCTGCAACTCACCATCGTCGTAGTTGCCCGATCGTGTAGCTCGGAGCTGCTGGCGGGCGGAGTGGCCCATCTTCTGCTGCTCAGCCGACGCCGCCTGCTCGTACGCCTCGACCAGGTTCTGGTCGATGATGTTCTGCTCGGGCTCCCACGAGTTGTGGTCCTCGTCCCAGTTCCGCCACTTGACGAGGTACTCCTTGCCCGCGTCGCCTGCGTCGCCTGCGACGCGCGAGTCGAGGATCTTCTCCACCTCGTGCACGCCCTCCTCGTGGCCCGCCTCGCCCTCCTCGGGCGGCGGCTGCGCCTGGAAGGGCACGCCAAGGTACTTTGCGCGGCCGACCGCGGCCTCGACGGGCGTGTCGAAGTGGCCAATGTACGTATTGTCGGTGTCGTACGAATTCCACCGCCTCCCGTTGGCACGCACGCCCTTGTAGCCCGAGAGGCACTGCGTTGTGCTCAGCTCGAGCTGGTAGCCATTGGCAAACGTCCGCACCTTGCCGCCAAAGAAGGGCACCTTGGCGGGTGGGCAGAAGGGCTGCTGCTGCTCGACGCCGTTGGGATCAATGGCAGCAGTGCGCTCCAGCGCGGTCTTCGGAAGCCGCTGCTTGGCGTGGCCGCAGAAGGTGCCGTAGGCGTCGAAGATCGCCGACGCCCACTCGAACGGCAGCGCCTCGCGCACCTCCGACGGCTGGCCCGTGACCTGGATGGTGCACGTGCCGTCGTCGCCGAGCGTCGAGATCGCCTCGACGCCGTCGGGCGTGTGCAGCTGGCTGATCCGCTCGGCGAGAGACGTGAGCGACGCGACGCCATCGGCGCTCGCCAGCGTGAGCACGCAGTCCCGCTCGAGCTTCCGACGCAAGGTTGGCATCGGCTTGTCCTCCTCGAGCCGTGGCCGCGCCGCGGCCCGCCGCTCGGCGAGGACGTCGGGTGGGACGGGCCCTTGGCAGACGTGCCCCGCCTTCGGCAGGCCGCAGACGGTGCAGAGGTAGATCCTCGCCGTGGCGTTGCTGAGCCCAGGCAGCAGCTTCGGCTGCCTCGGCACGTCGTACAGGCCCGAGCTGCCCGGCCTGACGCGGTTGCGGTAGAACCTGTCTCCGTGCTTGCAGACGGAGTTGCAGCCGAACCGGTCGGTGGTGCCGCCCTCGATTGCCACGAGGATCTGGTCGCTGTCGCCGCTCGTCGTAGCCGCGGCGCTCACCTCCTCCTCCGCCGCCCGCAGACGCGTCTCCGCCTCGCTCAGTGCCTTCTCGGCTTGCGCCCTGCTGCTGACGGCATCTGCCTTGGGCTCCTCCGTTGCCGTGGGCTCCTCCGTTGCCGTGGGCTCCTCAGGCTGCTCTGCCGCCTCTGCCGCCTCCGCCACCTCTGGCGACTCGTTTGCCTCCGGCGCGGCTACGGCGTCCTCCATCGGTGCGTCCTCCACTTGGTTGGCCACCTCCTCGCTGGCCTCCTCCTCCTCCTCGCCGACCACCATCGGCTCCGCCTCCTCCTCCTTGTCGCCCTCCGCGGCCTCGCGGCTCGTCGCGCCGATGGTGCCGTCGGCCTGGGCCTCCTCGCTCTGCGCCTCGCCCTGCGCCTCGGCCTCCTTGCCCTGGGTCTCCTCGCCGTCCTCGCCCGCCGCATCGAGCCGCGCACGCGCCGCCTCGACGGCCGCGCGCGCCCCCGCCAGCCTCTCGGCCGCCTCGACCTCGCGCTGCGGCTGCAGCAGCAGGTACAGCCCGTCGTCCGGCTCGAGCGTCGCCACGAGCGAGTCGGCGCGGCACGTGTCGCCGAGCTGCGTGAAGGCGGGCGGGCGCGCCACCGCGCGCGGCGCCTGGCTCGCCTCGACGAGGCTCTGCCGCTTGACGCGCGGCACGTAGACGGGGTCGTCGCTCGTGAAGATCTCGGGCGCGACGATGGCGTCGCGCTCGCGCAGCACGCGGTCGGGCCGCTCGTCCTTGACGAGGCACACGTGCCCCTTCTTGAGCGCGCCGCACTTGCGGCAGTGCTGCGGGCCCTTGTCCTTCTTCTTGGTCAGGTTGACGTCGAGCAGCCCGAGCGCCGCGAGCAGCTGCTGGTTGCGCTCGACGTTGCGAAGCCGCTCGAGCTCGTACTCACTCAGCCCCTCGGCGTTGCGCAGTGGCGCGCGCGCGGCGTGCGTCGCCGACGAGCCTGCCGGCTGCCTCGACTGGCGTCGCCAGTCGGTGCCCTCCTCGCTCCAGGTGAACCAGTCGTCCCACTCGTCGTTGTGCGTGATGATCTTGGCGCTGAAGGAGCCGTCGGCCTTCACGGCGGTCACCTTGGCCTCGATCCATGAGGTGGCACCGGCGTCGTCGGCGATCTCCGCCTCAATGGTGTCGCCCTCGCTCGGCGGCTCCCAGTCGGCCGGCGGCTCCTTGGCGCCAGCCGCGGCGGCATCGCTGCGCGCGGAGGGGCGGAGCGGTGTCTCAGGGCGTGGTGTGTGTGTGGCGGCTCGTGAGTGTGTGGGCGAGGGGTGAGGGGGGGCAGGGTGAGGGAGTCCGAGCGTGGGTTGGGTTGGGGGGGAGGGGGGGTGCGGAGAGCATGCTGCTGCTCGGCTAATGCTCCGCGTCGGGGTGCGGGCCGAGGCCGGGGCGCAGCACAAGGTCGAGGACGGCAAAAGCAAAAGGGGGAAATGTTCTGGTTGGCCCGCAGCATTTTGTTGCGCGCCATTCGAGCGTGAGGCGCACCTTGAGGCGCCGACGGGCAGTTGCGTGCTCGTCGCATCGTCGAGGACCTCGGCGCCGGCCTCCCGCATGGCCTGGGCAGCAGCTGCAGCTGCTGGCCCAAGAACAGCACGGGGAGTCTCTGCCTCATCGGAGGGCACAGCGTCAGCGGGCGCCACGTCGTCGGGCGCGGCGTGCGTCTCCTCGGTGCTCGCGAGCGTCACGTCCATGGGCGTGGCGTCCTCCTCCGGCGCGGACATGGGTTCGCGTCGCGAAGAACGCGGCCGCAGTCAGCAGGCGTCACCCGTCAGCGATCAAGTCTGAAGTCTCGCGTCTTGCGCGACTTTGATGGCGTCGGTGATTTAGTAGGGGCGGCTCCGGGGCTCTGCCGCTACCAGAGGCTAGCCGCTACCAGAGGCTGATGAGCACCACACACGCCCAACCCAGCAACATGGAGGCTAATATGCCTCGAGATGGTGCCTCGAGTCGCTTCTCATCACGCACACGTCGTGCCGGAGCAGCGCTGGGGGCGTTGCTCTACCTTCACAACGTTCTCTACAGCGGCGCACAACGACAGCTCCGAAGGGTTGGCCCGAGCTGGCTGATTCAGGCCATCGCCGCGCCACTGCCTCTGATGATGCGGCTGCTTGGCGTACAGAGCCAGACCATGCTGGACGGCGTCACCGCCTCTGAGCTGGCCACCGGCGGCCCGTTTGTCGTGACGATCGCGCCTCACGGCACGGGCGTCGGTCACCTCTTGCTGACCGGCCCCGCACTCGTGACGCCGCCGCTCGATGCGACGGTGCCGATGGGCCTGGCGGCGTCGGTCGTCTTCAAAATTCCGCTGTGGCGTGAGCTGATGCTGCTGCTCGGCTGGCGCGAGGCCTCTTCCACGATGGCCGGCGAGATGCTCAACGGCGGTGCTTCAGTCATCGTGTTGCCAGGTGGCGTGTGGGAGATGGTCGAGACCGACCACACGGAGGAGGTGATCAGGGTGCAGCATAATCTCGGTTTTGTTCGGCTGGCGATGGCGCACGGTCGGCCTCTGCTGCCCGTCTATTGCTGCGGCGAGACGCAGCTGTATCACCACCACGCCGCGCTCACGCCGTGCCGCCGGCAGGTCGCGCGCAAGTACGGATTTGGTGGGCCCTACCTCTTCCCTCCATTTGCTAGCGGGCGGTGGGGCTCGCCGCTGCCGCGGCCGACTGCGCACCGCATCGTCGTGGGCTCTCCCGTGCCGACCGGGCCGCCCAACAAACGGCCCACAGATGCCGAGGTGCTCGAGGTGGCACGGCGGTGGTGCGTGGCGATGCGCACGCTGTTTGCGAGGCATGGCCCCGAGGTGCTACCGCCACAGGTGGTGGAAAAGGGGATGTCCGTCGTGAGAGGCGGGCTGGGGCGGGCGCACGCCGCGCGGAGCAGACTTTGAGGAGGGTCTCGTGCGTCAAGTCTGTCCAGGTGTGTGTTTTGGATGCTGTGAGCTCTTATTTGCGGAATTTTAGGACTCTCACGGCCACAAACACACACCGCCTCTTCACAGACATTGAGTGCATATGCCACATCGACATCTAAAGTATCACGAAAAATGCAACCGCCCGAAACGATCCATGGATCCATCGAACGGCGGCGAGATACTGTATCAAAACTAAGGTCGGCGAGCAGCAAGGCGCAAGGGCTCGCCCTGTGTCAGCATACTAGCTGGGTGGATCCGTCGGACGGTCCCTCGAGCGTGCTGTCGAGCGACGCCGTGGTCCGCGACGCCGTGTTCCTGGGGGTGTGCCTCGGACTGCCGACGACCGTGCCGCCGACGCCCGCGCCGCTCTGCGCGGCGATGACCGCGCCGGGCGCCGGCTTGCGCGACGGCTCGGGGATCGGGGATCGGTCCCTCCCGCTGCCCTCGCCCTTTGCGCCGGAGCTGCCGCCGCCGTTGCTCTCGGGCGGCGCGGACGGCTCGTCGGCAAGTGCGGCCAGGCTCGTCAGCCTTGGGTCGGGCACCTCGGCGATCGCCTTCTTCGCCACGTCGAGCTTCTCCCTCAGCTGCTGCCCCTCGATGTCGGAGCGCGCGACGCCGAAGTGGTACGAGTGGCGCAGCGTGCGCAGCGCGTGCGGCATCGTCGCCATCGGGTGCCTGTGCTTGGAGGTGATCTTGCACGAGTGCTCCTGCACGTGCAGCAGCACGCACTGCACGATGGCGAGGCACGCCTGGATCGTCACGAAGATCCACGGCTCGACGGCGACGCGCGCGACGCCGAGTACGTTGCCGACGAGCAGCCCGAGCCGCGCCAGCACGACGGCGCAGTGCGCCGGGTGCGCGCCCAGCGCCGCGCACGAGTAGTGGTGGCGCGTCTTGACGAAGACGGTGTGGAAGAGCTGCACGGAGAAGCAGAGCGACGCGGCGATCGCGATCTCGAGCCGCTGCGCCGCGGCGTTGTAGTGGCGCGGGTCCTGCGTCGGGTTGTAGATGGCGAGCTTGACGCCGACGCCCACCAGCATGACGCCGCACGCCTTGGTCTGCCACAAGAAGGTGCCGAGCGAGTTGTACATGCGCCCCGTCAGCATCATCCGCTCGGCGGCGAGCAGCTCGGTCGGCCCGACGACGTCGCCGAGCCGCAGCGCCTCGTCGTGCTGCGCGAGCGCCGCGTACGCACCGACGTCGAGGCCGAGCTGCGCGAGCTCCGCCGAGTGCTTGCGCTTGGCGTCGCGCCCCTGCGCGGACGTCTGCTCCTCGTTGATCTCGTCGAGCACGTCCTCGTTGGTCTGCTCGTAGCTCGTCAGCTGGCCGAGCGACATGTGCATGAACGAGTACATCATCGCGACGGCGAGCGCGAAGCCCATCACCGTCGTCACCGTCACCTCGTTGGCCATCGTGTCGCCCGTCATGCTGCGGTCCGTCGTCGCCACCACCAGCTGCAGCAGCGTCTCGCCGAGCATCAGGAACATGAACTCGTTGTTGCGGTGGTGGACGAAGCCCGTGTTGGTCGGCACCATCGAGCGGCGGATCGGCAAGTGCGGCCCGCGCAGCGCGAGCTCGCAGCACGGCCGCTGGAAGTCGCGCCACTGCTTCCACAGGTTGCCCGCCCACATCAACCCCGCCGCGACGTCGGCCGCGGCCGCGTTGTCGTCGGGGTCGTCCCAGCGCGCCACGACGAGCCCCAGCGCGGCGCCCCACAGCGAGAGCACGCCGAGCCCCGAGACGAGGTCGGACGACGACTGGCGGCGCGCGCACTCGCTCGCCGAGGAGAGCGCGAGCTCGAGCGCGCGCAGCTGCCAGATGGCGGCGCCGATGAGCAGCGGGCCGAGGATGCGCGCCATCTGGAAGTTGTCCGTCTCGGCGTCGCCGGTGCGCAGCTCGGTGCGGTACGCGGCGCACGGCAGCATCTGCTGCGCCGTCACGATGAGCAGCAGGTAGCCCACCAGGTCGAGCAGCGCGTGCACCTTCGAGCGCACCATGAAGCGCGACTTGTGCAGCGTCTCGACGCACCACAGCGTGTACATGCACAGGAACGGCGCCAGCGCGTGCAGCACGCCGAGCCCCAGCCCGATGCACGGGTCGTACGCCGCCGCCGCGCCGAGCCGCCGCCCGCTGCTGCCGCTGCTGCTGCCGCTGCTGCCGCTGCTGCTGCTGTTGCTGCTGCTGCCCGAGTAGCTCGAGCTGCCGCTCGCGTCGCCGCTGCTGCCGCTGCCCATGCTGCCGCTGCCACTACCGCTACCGCTACCGCTACCGCTACCGCTACCGCTGCTGGCACCGTCGGGGGTGCACGAATAGAAGGCCGCCATGAGCACCACTCCCACGTGGTAGGCGGCGCCGACGAAGATGAGGTCGAGGAAGAGCTCGGCCCACCCCGGGTGCAGCTCGTGCTGCGCGTTGCCCCAGTCGTGCCGCACCGCCGGCAGCGTGTGCGACGGCATGCTCGCCCACGCCACCATCGAGTGGTGCACGTTCTGCATGGCCTTGCTGACCTTGTACATATCATGCATGGTCTTCGGCTTCACCACCTGTCCCGCCGCGTCCTTCTTCTGACCCAGCATAAAAGGGTGCAGGAACGCCGTCTGTTTGTGGTCTGCGTCGCGAGAGAGGGCAGCGGACGACTGAGCGGATGGCGGAGGTTGCCATGCTTGCGTCGCGAGAGATGGGGCGGCCGGTGGCTGACGCACGGAGGAATCTTTTGAAGTACTCTATGGAGCTGTGTGGCTCTCCTGTGGTGATGTGACGGGTGTGCGCTGCGTGGGGTCTGGCAAGGCTGTGCGCGATGACTCGGCACAGAGGTGCCCGCGGCCGTCACGCCTTTTGACAAGTGGGCGTGCCAAATTTTGGGAGATGATGATCCGCCTCCTCTATGAAGGCCTCTTTAGCTGCTCTTAAGTCCGCCTGTGCATTCGGAAGGATCGAGCTCAGCCGCTGCGGCAGGACCTTTGAGCTGCTAATGTTTGCGGCCGCGTTGTGCGCACCGGCCGCAGACCCCAGCATGATCGAGTAGGTCGCAGCCCTAGGATCCAACCTAGTACTCCGAAATCCGTCCTGCGCACGAGTAAATGGCCAGCTGAAGACGCATGGCTCAAGGGGTGCGGCTCTCCGACAGGCATCAACTTTGGCCGGCTTCCCGCAGGCCGCCTGCCGTCGATGGGCCACTCATACGCGGCTCGGCACCCGTACTGCTGATACACCGACGGGTCCCGGTCGGAGGACCGGTCGATACGGGGGATGGAGCCGGAAGAAGACGACGCCATCAGCGCGGACGCGTGGCCGATGCGTGGGATTGAGTGTTTAGCGTTTTGGAGAAGCCCACGGCAGTG
>Ga0209713_10001713_pt1 | contig 13319 bp, 2 predicted proteins | sample ArcOceMetagenome_3_FD_187444 | JGI IMG/M metagenome (GOLD analysis project Ga0209713, IMG submission 187444) | Marine eukaryotic phytoplankton communities from Arctic Ocean - Arctic Ocean- Svalbard ARC20M Metagenome (SPAdes) (version 2) | ecosystem: Environmental > Aquatic > Marine > Oceanic...
CGCCACGTGGTGATACCCCTCGAGCAAGAGCAACCTCAGCCAGCGGCGCTGTGATCCTCACAGCACGAGCGCCGTCGGCATGATCGCTCCCTCAGCACCGCAAACCCACGTACCGAAACACGAAAACTACAACGACTACTATGTCTATGCTCATGATCGACAGCTACGCCGACGTCGCCACGAAGGCCTACACCAAGCACCAGGGTCTCTACATGGGCCTCGCCAACAAGGAAATCGCACGCCAGCTGAAGGTGTGCACCTCAGCCTGGATGGAGTGGCTCGGCGGCACGGACAAGCCGGCCATGTTCTACGCCGACTTCTCGGAGATAGCGTGGCACGCCTGCGTCATGGACAAGGACATGGACGACCTCGTGTGGGCGGAGTGCTTCTCGCAGCCCAAGGGGCTGGAGCGCATCTTCCAGCCGACGTTCGCCAAGCTGGAGGTCCGCCGGTACGACACCAAGGAGGAGTTCCTCCACGCGGTCCGCGAGGGCTTCAAGGCGCTGACGGACGACGAGCGCAAGACGGCGACGCTGCGCTCCACCGATTTGCTGCTCAGGGCAGAACCCGCACCCGCACAGAATGGGGTGGGGCCGGAGGCGGCGGGGCCGGAGGCGTGGACGCTGCTGACGTTCGGCGAGTTGCGCCGTTCGCCCACGGCCAACCTGACCGTCGCCTTCCTCGAGGGGCACCAGGTGGGCCAGGCGCGCGTCATGCACTACCACGACTCGAAGCTGTTCGACTCCCTCAAGGTGGCGTGCAAGACCAACGGGTACGCAATCGGCGACGAGAGCGACGAGGCGCGGCGCATGGGCCTGCTGAAGTGCCTCTCCGAGGTCCTCGTGCTCGGCCCAGCTTACAACGCGTACTCGCCGCCCAACCAACGGTACGCGGCGCTCGAGGTGTACGTCAACACGTGCACAAAGGACGCGCCGGGCGACGGCAAGTCGGCGCTCGCTCAGCGGAGCACCAAGGCGCTGGTGGCCATCTTCGCGCCCACCGTGCACCACATTGTGCGCGGCATCCGGATGCAGAAGGAGTTCAACGATGCGCTCGTCGACATCGCCTTCCCGCTGATGGGCGAGTCGATGTGCGCCGAGGAGCGCCTGTTCACGCCGTTTGGGGTGCGCGCGCTGCAGCGCGCCTCCTCCAACTTCAAGGAGTGGGCCAGGTCGCCCGAGGTGACGGACCTGCTGCCGGCCGACCGGCTCGAGCAGTTCCTCCTCAAGCTTCAGGCGGCCAAGTCGCCGCTCGGCGGCCTCGGCACGAACGTGTCGGCGCTCGGCGGCTCGGGCGGCGGCGGCGGCGGCGGCCTCCTCGGCGGCGGCGGCGGCGGCGGCGGCCGCTACGGCGGCGAGGGCCTGCGCATCGCCATCATGCGCGCGCGGGAGCTGGGCGACACGCCCCACATCATCGAGGACGTCATCGACCTCATCTCCGTCGACGGCCACGACCCGCTCGACGTCCTCCAGCTCCTCTTCACGGGCGAGGTGATGAAGGAGGGCAAGAAGATCACGCGCAAGCCGACGGCGCTCACGCTGCTGCTGGCGTGGGACCGGCTGCACGCGCCGATGCTCGACTCGCGCCTGGCGCCGGTTCGCATGTACAGTCGCCATAATGGCGGCCGCTACCTCGGCCGCGCGATCGGCCGCCGGCTCGCCAAGGCGGGCTACTGCCTCGAGGCGGACGTCAAGACGCTGTCCTTCCCCGAGCTGTTCGACGTCCTGCGCGGCCCGGACAAGGACTGGAAGGCCCACCTCGACCTGTACAACCTGCTGCTCGTCCCCCTCGTGCGCCAGGTGCAGTGCGCGGGCGCGCTCAACGACACGGAGGTCTCGGCGGTGCCGAAGGCGCATGTCTATCTCGACATGCTGCTCAACCTGCGGCTGCCGCGCCTCGCGTCCTGGATGTTTCAGGCCGTCGGCGTGCCCGCCGATGGGCCCGACTCGTTCCGCGAGGTGCTCGACGGCGCCAACGGCTTCGCGCTGTTCAACTGCGGCGTGACCGCGACGTCGACGAGGCTCATCATGTCCAAGGTCGGCAAGCTCTGCGCCGACTACCTCGGCGAGGCCTTCCAGTTCCACGAGCCGCACAGGGACGTCGCCAACCTCGACGCGCCGGTCAACTCGACGTTCGTGCGCTGCTCGTCCGACGAGGGCGCGCGCGGCGAGTTCAAGGTCTTCAAGGCCTCCTTCCTCAAGAAGGTGGGCGAGCGCCGCGACGCGGCGTACACCGAGGAGCTGCCGCCGCAGGTCGACATGCCCGGCCTCGCCTCCTTCGCCACGGCGCTCAAGCGCGATAGCGACGTCGTCGCCGTCGCCGCCAACAAGAAGGGCAGGCGCGGCGACGACGCCGCCGCCACCGCGGCCAAGCCCGACGACGAGGCCGCGACCAAGGCCAAGGGCGACGCCGAGGCGGCGCGGCTCGAGCGCGAGCGCGCGGCCAACCAGAGCCGCGACTACTCCAACGCCGACAGCGGCTTCCGCGCCGGCGGCAGCGAGTGGTTCATCAAGACCAGCGACGGCAAGCACGAGACCGTGTACGACGCCAAGGCGGCCAAGGCGGAGTGGGGCGACGACGTCTGCCTGCCTTACGTTTTCTCGGTCGGCCTGCCCGGCGCCCCCAATTGCTGCCCCAAGCCCGGCAGCCCCGACCACTCCGCCGACGGCAAGTGCCACGTCATCCCCACGGGGAAGCGCGGCCGCGCCGCCTTCAACCTCAAGGCGGCCGGCGGCCGCGGCGGCGGCAAGGGCGCGGGCGGCAAGGCCGGGCGGGCCGGCAAGGGCAAGGGCAAGGGCAAGCCGAAGAAGTAGGCTGTCCGTTTCTCGGCGGCGGCGCCGCTGCCGCCGCTGCCGGCGCCGCTTCGGGCGCTGCTGCTCCTGTGGCGGCAGGCGGCGCCGCGCTGGCGGGCGCCGCCGCGCGCGCCGCCGCTCCCGCCGAGCCAGCAGATCCTGTCGCTCCCGACGCCGCCCGCGCCGCTCGCCACCCTCGCGCACCTCGTGGTCATCGCGCACGCGCTGCTGTGCTTTGGCGTCGGCGCGTGCGTTGTGGCGCGCCGCCACGCGATGCGGCAGATGTGCGTCCTCGAGTGCTACGCGCTGCCGCGCATCCTCCGCCTCGCCTCGCCCGAGCGCGTCGTGCGCTACGCGGACGACGTCGTGCGCTACGGCGACGACGGCGGCGTGACGGTGGCGCGAGTGCCGATGCCGGCGACGCGACGCGCGGCACTGGCGGCATGGGCGGCGGCGGCGCGCGGCCAGGCCGAGACGCTCCTCGACCAGATGTGCCTCCACCGCAGGCGCGCCGCCGCGCACCTGCGGCGCTTCCCCCTGCGCCTCTGGCACCGAGCAGGCGAGGGCTTCGAAAGCCTCGTCGGCGCGCTGGGGCTCAGGGCGTCGGCCGCCGCCGTCGTCTGGGCGCTCGACACGGTGCTCGAGCATGCCGCGTTCGCCTCGGGTCGCCTCAGGTCGGCGACCGACCTCGTGCTCACGGCGACCGAGCTCGAGGCGTTTCTTATGGCGCGCCTCGAGCGCCTGCGCACCGAGCGGACGGCGGCGCAGACGGCCGCGCAGCAGGAGCGGCACCGACAGCGGCAGCAGCGCCGGCAGCAGCGCCGGCAGCAGCAGCAGCCGCCTCAGCACGACGCGACGCCGGCGGCCGACGTTGGTCGGCCGCCGCCGCGGCCGTCACCTTCGGGCCTGCAGCCGCTGCTGCCACCCGAGGCGCGCGGGCTCGGGCGGAGCCCGGCGTGCAACGCTTACGACGGCCCGCCGCACGCGGCGACGCCCGCGCCGCCGCCCGACGCGCCCTCCATCGCGCAGCAGATCGACGCGCTCGTCGCAGCCGTCGCCAACGACGCGGTGCCCGCCCACCGCCTCGTCGAGGGCGCGGCGTATTTGGGCACGATCCGCCCAGGCATCGTGCGCCTTGCGGCGGCGCTCGGCGCGGGCACAAACGCGCACCGTTTCGAGACGATCTGCGCGGTGCGCGCCGTGCTGCTGCGCCTCGCGCACAGCGCCGCGCTGCCCACCGATCGCGCGGCGTACGAGCTGATGGACGTGGGCGAGTACGTCTTCGCGCGATGGATCGGCCGCATCGTCGGCACGCTGCCCGACGGCGCGCTCGCCAACGTCACGAGCGCGCCAAAGTCGCGCAGCCGTGCCGCCAAGCGAGGCGCCGCCGCAGCCGTCGCCCCCGCGCCGCGGCGCGCTCGCTGCCGCGGCGACGGCGCCGCCTCGTCCTCCGGCACACCGGCGGCGGCACCCGCGGCCGGCGAGATGGGCGCCCAGCAGGCGCAGCTCGTCGCGCACGGCGACGCGGAGACGGCGGCGGCGGCGGCGTGCCTGCAGCTGGCCGGCGCGGTCGCAGGCCCGAGCCAGCCACCTGCCGGCTCGCCTCCGCTGTCGATGCCGCCGTCGCCGCCCGCGAGCTCGGGCGCGCGCAGCTGCGGCTCGAGCGAGCGCGGCGGCGACAAGGTGGCGACGATGGGCTGGAGCCTCAACCAGCTCCTGGGCGCCGCGTGGGGCGGCGTGCCCGAGCGTTGCGGCGCCGCAGCGGCCGACGAGTCGCTCATGCTGCCGCTGATCGACGTGGCTTACCCGCCCGTCGGCGAGGGCGGCGACGTGGGCGACGCGCACGTGCTGTCGCTCGACGACCTCGCTGCGCTCACGGCCGACGACGGCGCCGCCGCTCCGAGCGACGACACTGACGCGCTCCACGTCACCGCGACGTTCGTCGGCCCGCCCGCCGAGCCGACGCACCAGCAGCAGCAGCAGCAGCAGCAGCAGCAGCAGCAGCAGCAGCAGCAGCAGCAGCTCGGTCCTTACTACGAGTATGGGCTGCTGCCGCACGCGGCGGCGGCGGTGCAGGCGCCGTCGGGCAGCCTGGGCAGGACGACGATGGGCATGCACAACCCTTGCATGGCCCCCTCTCCCTTCGCCCACTCGAACGGCGGCTCCGACGGCTCCGGCGGCGCGACCTGCGACCGCACCGACGAGATGCTGACCGACTTCCATTCGCTGCCCGAGAAGGCCCAGTACGCCTACCTCGAGCAGCTGGTCGTCGACTCCGCCAGCATCGAGCAGCTCCGCTTCGTCCGCGACGCCATCGACCGCGAGCACGGCGTCGACGTGCCCGCTGGCGACGCAGGCGGCGCCGTCGAGCCAGCGGCTCCGCTCGCCGCCGCCGCTGCTCAGGACGACGGGCGCGCCGGCGACGACGCCGCGCGACGTCTGCAGCGGCACCAGCACGAGCTGGACGAGCTCGCACGACAGCGGCAGGAGGAGGTGCGGCAGCGGCGCCTCGGTGTCTACTCGAGCAGCCGTCGCGCAGCCGACCACGCGTGCCGCGGCTGCGGCGCCGCGCGCACCGCCCTGCTCGCCTGCAGCTGCGGCGGCGGGTGGTGCGGCGCGTGCCTCGTCGACGACTGCGCGTGCCCTTGGGGCTCCGACGGCCCGGCGCCGCCGGCGGCGACGCGCGCCGAGGCACCCGAGAACGCGCGCGCGTACGGGTACATCGCGCTCGCCCTGAGCGACCCGTACGCGCCCTCGATCCTGATCGTGGGCGAGTACTCGATGGCCTTCGCGCGCGAGTGCCGCCGGCGGTGGCCCGACCTGATCGCCGTCACGTGCGACCACCGGCGAGCCGAGCCGCCTGCCGGCGGTCTGCACTACTGCGGCGACGCGCGCGAGCTGCTGTGGCGGCGGCGCTGGCGGCTCGTCATCGGCCATCCGCCTTGCGCGAGCGCGTCACGCAGCAACACCCGTGGCCTCGAGGGGCGCCTGCAGCGCGGCGACACGTGGCGCGGCATGAGCTTTGCGCTGCTCGTGTACTGCGCGCCGGCCGACGTCGTCATCATCGAGCAGCCGCCCACGCACCTGGCCAAGGCGTACAGGCCGCCGAACCAGAAGCTGCAGTTCGAGGACTTCCAGGTCGGCTACTCGAAGGAATGGTGGCTCTGGACGCGCGGCAACGTCGCCGCTGTCGTCCCGACCGGCCGCGCCGACGCCCGCGTCGCGTCGGCGCACCGCCAGCCGCACCTCGACGCGGACGAGCGGGAGCGGCTGCGCAGCCCGACGCCGCCGCAGATGGCGGCCGCCGTCGCCGACGCCGTCGACCTCGACAGCGCGCCTCCCGCCGACGCGCAGCCCATCTTTGGGGTCGAGGTCGAGAGGCTCGCGCGCGGCTACCAGCGCGTCTTCCGCGGCGCGTTTCTGCCCGCCGACTACGGCGACGCGCTCGCGCAGTCCAGGCTGCCGCCCACGCTCACGCTGCAGCCGCCAGCGCCGGACGCCGCGCCTCACGACGAGGCCGAGCTCGACGCGGCCGCGCCTGCGGTCGACGACGCCACCGCGGCGCTGCGGCCGCACGAGCCCGACGCCGACCACGAGGCGCCGCACGCGGTGGCGGCGGCACCGTCGCCATCACCGGCACCATCACCGTCGCCATCGCCGTCACCGTCACCGTCGCCATCGCCGTCGCCGTCACCGTCGCCGTCGCCGTCACCGTCACCGTCGCCGGCCGCCCCGTCTGGCAGCGTCAGCGTCGCCAACCTCGGCGCGCCGCTGCTCCGCGGGCGCGACGGCGGCGAGGCGCACGGCGGCACGATGGTCAACATCCAGCGCGGCACGCCGCTCGGGAACCCGTTCCCAATGCGGCGCGGCGACACGCGCGCCGACGTCCTGCGCGCCTTCCGCGCGTACCTACGCGGCGGCGCGGCAGTGGGCGTCGCCGAACTCGCGCGGCGACAGGGGCTCAGCTGCAAACCGCAGCCGCAGCCAGGCGGCCACGCCGCACTCGTCGCCGAGGTCACGCGGCTCGCCGAGCTGGTGCGCGATGGCACCGACCTGACGCTGCTCTGCGGCTGCGCGCCGCGCGCGTGCCACGGCGACGCACTCGCCGACGCCATCACAAGGCAGGCCGCCAAGCTGCGCGAGGAGGCGGCGCCGGCGCGGCTGCAGCGGAAGCGCGTGCGCTTCGGCGACGGCGACACCGGCGCCGACAGCTGCTGCCGCGGCGCCGCCCACGACGACGGCGCCGGCGGCGCCGACGACGGCGCTTCTGCCGGTGGCGGAGGCGCCGCCCGCCGAGGCCGGCGCAAGCGAGGCCGCGGCGACGGCGACGTCGGCGACGGCGTCGGCGGCGACCGGCGCGACGCCGCTGCGAGCGGCGGCGAGGGCGTCGGCGGCCACGGCAGTGACGCCGCCGCCGACGGCGACTGGGGCAAGCTGCCGCCCACGCCGCGGCTCGACCTGTCCGCGCCGCCGCCAGACGGCACCACCGCCGTCGCCATCGTCCCCGTGCATGTGCAGACGCAGCGGCAGGCCGACGGGTCGCACGCCACGCGCCTGCTGGCCCTCGTCCCGCTCGCGCGGCCCAGCGCGCGGAAGCGCGCCCACGTGTTTGGCATGCGGCTCGACAGCGCCGCGCGGCGCGGCCGGCGCGAGAGCATGGTCGAGGGCGCCGCCGCCGCCACGCCACGGCTCGGCATCGAGCCCGAGGCGTACTTTCTCGCGGGCGAGGTGCGCACGCACGACGGCGGCGAAGCGTACGGCGCCGCCGCGGGCAGCGACACCGTCGTCGTGACCGCGCCGACGCGCCGGCCGATCAGGACGCGCGACGTCGCCGAGGACGCCGACGCGCTGCGTGCCGCTGCCGAGGCCGGCCGCGCCAGCGTTTGGGCCACCGTCGACGCGGTGGCGGTGGCCGCCGGCACGGCCGACACCGAGGAGTGCGCCGGCGCCATCGCCGCCTACCGCGTCATCGCCGCGGCCGTCGCGCGCATCGACTCGTACCTGCGGCCGACGCCGGACGGACCCGAGTTCATGCGGATCGGCGTGCTCGACGAGCGCACGGCCAACCGCACGACGATCGAGCACGACGCCGCCGACGTCACGCTGCGGCAGCGCGTCGAACGCGCGGCCGCCGCGTCGCGCGAGCTCCAGCGGCTGCTTCTGGCGGAGCCGCACGACGAGAGCGACCCCGCCTTCGACGCCTGGTGCCGCGAGCTGGCGCCGAGCGTCGCCGTCGAGCCGATGGCGCACATGCCGCCCGAGCTGGCTGGCTACGTGCTGCCTGCGGCGCCGGAGGACCTGCTCACACGCCCCTTCAGGCACGTGGCGGTCGTGGTCAAGACCGACCCGCTGCCCTCGCCCAAGCCCCAGACGCCGCCCGACGACGGCTGGTGGCCGCACGACGTCAACGACATCCTCGAGCCTGACGCGCTCGCGGCCATCGAGCGGTGGCTGAGCGACTGCCTTCGCTGGCACAAGGCCGGCGGCCCCTCCGGCAGCAGGCCGGCGCAGCTGGCCTTCGGCGAGGCCTCGATCAAGCCGCGCGCGCGGGGCAGGATCTGGGACCTGCGCGACGGCCCCGGCAAGGTGCGGCTCTTCGACCCCACCACGGAGCCCAAGCGCACGTGCCTCGATCTGGGCTTCGCCGAGCAGCTCTTCGCCGAGTGCGACGACAAGGAGCTCATCTCGATGATCCTCCACGGCGTCCAGATGAAGACGGAGGGCCTCAAGCACCAGATCGTGCTGATGCCCAACCTGCTGAGCCTGTACGCAGCCAACGGCGGCGTCGGCGCCGCCGCGGAGCAAATGGGCGACATGGTCGACGAGGGCTTCCTCGGCGTGTTCTCCTCGCTGCCGTGCGTGCCCTTCCGATGCGTACCCCGCGGAGAGGTGCCGAAGAAGGGCACCACGGAGCTGCGAGGCGTCGTCGACCAGGGCCAGCCGCGCAAGCGGCTACGGACGAGCGACGCGAGCGACGAGCCCGTCGAGGCGCTGAACGACGTCTCGCGGAGCGCCGACTGGCCGGCGCAGGGCATGGATTCGCTGGAGGGCGCCGCGCTCAACGGCGCCATCCTGCAGGAGCTGGGCGACCTCAACGACGAGACGTGCATCGAGATCGCGCTCGACTACTCCAAATTCTTCTGGAGGTTCTTTATGGACGCGCTCTCGCTCTGGCAGCTCGGCTGTCTCGTGCCCTCCAAGGACCACTCCCCGGCACTGCAGCTCGCGCTCGAGTACGTCATGACAATGGGCGCCTTCCCATCCTCGGCGGTCGCCCAGCGCTTCAGTAATGCCTTGCTCGCCAAGATCTACGAGGTGATGCACGCCGAGGAGGCGGCACGCTGGGCGGACCCCGACCTGCCCGACGAGCTCACGCCGGCGTGCCGCGCGGCGCTCGAGGCGCGCCGCGCGATGCCGAACACCTGCTACGGCACGCAGGCGGCGCTTTTCAACTGCCTGCAGTATTGCGACGACGCGCGCTTGTGCGTCGCGTCCCCGGCGCGCGCGATGCGCCTGCTGCGCATTTTCCACCGCCTGACGGGGCCGGCGGGGCTGCGGCTGCCGCTGTCGCGCGCGCAGAAGCAGCAGACTGGCTGCTGCGTCGTCTGGCTCGGCGGCGTGCTCGCCGCCGGCCTCGGCCTCGTATGGCTGCCGCAGGACAAGTGCATGCGCGCGGCCCACGCCGTCGCCACCGCGCTGCGCGGCGAGCTCGAGGTCGGCACGTACCGCAGCGTGCTCGGCTTCTTGGCGTCGCTCGTCTTCATGGTGGGCGGCGACAAACGCCTCCTGCACCACATCTTCCGGCCCGTCAAGGACGGCGAGGAGATCGACGGCGGCCCTGCCACGCCGGTGTACGTCGACCAGTACATGGAGCCGGTGCTCGAGCGGTGGCTCGACCTGCTGCTCAACACGCCGGGCGCGGCGATGGTCGCGGCGGCGCGACCGTCGCCGCCGGCGACGGTGGCGCCGCGGCACCGCATCCGCACCGACGCGGCGCTGCAGGGCTGCGAGTCGCCCGGCATCGGCGGCTGGCTGTACGGCCTGTGGTTCGCCGTGCCGATCGCCGAGGTGCCCGGCATGGAGCTGCTGCAGATCCCGCACCTCGAGCTCCTCGCCGCCGGCGTCGGCGCGCTGGTCTTCGGGCCGACGCTCGCCGGCGCGCGGCACGTCTGCCTCGAGACCGACGCGCTCGCGACGGCGACGACGCTCACCGAGCGGTCGCGCAGCGCGCCGATGCGCGCGATCCTCGACACGCTGCTCGAGTACGAGGCGTACCAGGCGCTCGCGCCGCGGCTGACGGTGAGCCTCTGCTGGGGCGCCGGCAACCCGCTCGCCGACGCCGCCAGCCGCTCGTACGCCACCACGATGAGCGTGCTGAGCGAGGCGCTCGGCATGCCGGCGCAGCGGCTGTCGCTCGGCGCGGAGGCCGAGTCCTTCCTGCGCACGGCGATCCAGCGCGCCGTCCCGCTCGTGCTGGCGGCGCAGCAGCCGCGCCGCGGCGCCACCGAGCTCGGCGCGCAGAACCCGAGCATGGACGGCAGCCCACGCGCGCACGGCGGCGGCGGGTCGGGCGACGAGTCTGACTCGCCGCCGCCGCCGCCGCCGCCGCCGCCGCTGCCGCCGCCGCCGCCGCCGCCGTTGCCGCCGCCGCCGCCGCTGCTACCGGCCGCGATGGACGGCTACGACAGCGCGGACAGCGGCGACAGCGGCGTCGACGTCGTCCGCGGCGGCGGCGGCGCGAGCGCCGACGGCGGCCTGCGCCGCAGCCACAGCTGGTCGCCCGGCGACGGCGACGACGATCGCAGCGGCGACCAGGGCGGCGGCGGCTGCGGCAGCACGCCGCGCCGGCGCGACGCCAGCGACGCTAGCTGCAGCGGCTCCGACGGCGGCGGCGGCAGCAGCAGCACGCCGCGCCGGCGGCGCACGCGCTACGCCGACCACTCGTCGGTGCGCGACGGCGGGCGCCTCGCGCTCGCGCGCGCCGCGCTCGCGCGCTCCTGCGCGTCTGGCAGCTGCGCCGGCTCGCCCATGTCGGTGGCCAGCCCGCCACCGGGCGCCGCGGAGGCCGCGGCGCAGCAGAAGCGACGGCGTGACTCGCCCGGCACGCCCGCCGCGGCCGTCACGCCGTACACGCCCGACTCGGCGCAGACGCCGCGTCGAGGCGCGCCGCGCGCCGCCGGCTCCTCCAAGCCGCAGCCCAAGGCGCGCCGCGGCGAGAGCGCCTTCCGCGGACAGCTCGACGCGGCCGAGCACGCCGCCTCGCCCCTCGCCAGCGGCGGCCGCGTCACCTCCGGCCGGCGCGCCGCCGTCGGCCGCGACAGCGACGACGAGTCGGTCGCGGCTCCGTCGCCGACCTCGATGGCACCGCCGCAGATGCCGGCGCGACCCGCTGCCAAGCCGCCGGAGCCCGACGCGCCGGCGCGGCTGCGCGGCGGACGGAGCCGCGGCGCGCAGTCGCTGCACGCGGCGCGCCAGCAGCGCGTGCAGGAGCTCTTCGAGGTGCTGCGCAGCGACGTGTCGGCGCACGCCATCCGCGCCGACGACGAGACCGTGCAGTGGCTCGCCGAGGCGACGGTGATGGGCAACTCCGAGGAGCTGCCCCTCAACACCCAGGGCCAGCGCGCCAGCAACTGGAAGCACTGGAAGGCGTACTGCGCGCACATCGGCCTCGACTCCACGTGGCGGCCCGACGTGGCGGGCCTCGACGCGGCGGGCCTCGCGCGCGAGAACGCCATCTGGGCGGGCGCGCTGCCGTGGATCCTCAAGCGGATGCGGCCGCGGCCGGGCTTCTTCCTGCCGGCCGGCCCGCCGCACTACGGCCGCCCCAGGCCGCCGCAGCCGCAGAGCGCGCTGAACGTCCTCCGCGGCGTCCGCGCCGAGCACATGGCGTGCGGCAAGACGCCGCCGCCGCTGCAGCTGGCCGCGCGGCGCTGCCACGAGCTGATGCTCAAGTACATGCGCGAGTTCGGCCAGAAGAACCTGGTGGAGCAGCGGAAGGCGCCGCTCACCCACGCCCTCATCACGGCGATGCTGGCCATTCCCAACGAGGCGCCCGTGCTCAAGAAGGGCGCCGAGTGGCGTTGGGACACGATGTACGGCCGCAGCACGCGCACGCTCTTCCACGTCCTCGCGCAGACGGGCTTCCGGAAGGCCGAGATCGCCGTCGGCAAGGGCGACTGGGACGAGTCGAGGCTGTCCTTCGACAACCTCAAATGGAAGATCAAGAACAAGACGGTCCTCAGCCCGACGGTGGCGCAGCTTCGGACGCTCACCGACGACGACTTCGCCATCCTGATGCCCCCGCCGTCCAAGTGCGACCAGTACGGCAGGAAGTGGGGCAACAACCCCATCTGGCTGCCGGTCGACCACGGCGCGGCGATCAACGCGGCGCTCGCGCTCGCCGAGTGGGAGATATGCGCGAGCGTCCCTGCTGGCAAGCGCGCCTCCACGCCGCTCTTCTGCGGGCCAGACGGCATCGGCTCGCCGCTGCGCGCCTCGCAGATCGACGGCGTCTTCCACCGGCTGCTCAAGGCGGTGGTCGGCCCCGACGACGACGCCACGAACTACTCCATGCACTCGTGGCGCTCGTACCTCGCGTCGTCCATGCTAGCGGCCGGCGCGAGCGACCCGCAGATCCAGGCGGCGCTGCGCTGGGCGTCCGAGGACGCCCTCAAGATCTACAAGGTGCCCAACCGCGACGTGTACGGCGGCTGGCTGCGCGCGGCCGAGCGCACGAAGCTCAACGGCGAGCGCGCCCGGACGCTTCAGCAGGACGTGCGCGCCATGCCCGTGTACGAGCAGGAGCAGGAGCTCGAGCTCGACATGGCGCACGCCGGCCTGCTCGACCGCAATGCGGCGCACGCCGACGCCAGCGACATGGCCGTCGTCTCCGAGGGGGGCGTCGACGCGCTCCTCGAGCGCATGTACATCGACGAACAGCCGCTCACGTGAGCACGCTGCGCGCGATGCGAGGGGGCGCCACGCCGCACGCCGCCGCCGCACGGCGGGCGGCGGCGCGGGCGAGGCGCCGCCTGTCGAGAGCCGAGGCGCGCCGCCCACGCGGGCAGCCGACCTCGGCGCCACCTCGACAGCGGGGCACATGCCCCGCGGGCGCAGCACACGCTGCGCAGGACGCCGCGGCGCACGCGCCGCGCACAGCTGGCTCGCGCCAGCGCAGCGACGGACGCGGCAGCCGCAGCGCCGAAAACCCCGGGCCACCGGCCACACGCATCTGCAGACCACGCAGCACAGCTGCTACCTGGCCGCGGGCGACGCGCCATGCGAGCCGCACTTGCGTGTAACGGCCGGTGTCAGGGGGTGGGTCGTTCTTCTAACAAGAGAACGTGCACGGCACGACGTGACGTGCAGATGGCGGTAGGGATTTGCCGGATACGGGTAGGGACTGGACCGCCAATTTCGATTGGCGTTTGGGGATTCTCGCAATCCTCGGGTCCGGGACCTCTCGCATTCGAAACACAAAATCCCTACCGCTTGGGTGTGAGAGGTGCTCCAACCGTGGAGCACCCC
>Ga0209713_10001715_pt1 | contig 13308 bp, 14 predicted proteins | sample ArcOceMetagenome_3_FD_187444 | JGI IMG/M metagenome (GOLD analysis project Ga0209713, IMG submission 187444) | Marine eukaryotic phytoplankton communities from Arctic Ocean - Arctic Ocean- Svalbard ARC20M Metagenome (SPAdes) (version 2) | ecosystem: Environmental > Aquatic > Marine > Oceanic...
ACCCGACCGGCAAAAACGCCAACAACATGAATAATAACAACAACTGGAACCTCCCGAACCCGACCGGCAAAAACGCCAACAACATGAATAATACCAACAACTGGAACCTTCCGAACCCGACCGGTAACAACGCCAATAACAACAACCTTTCAATTGGACGACGGCCACGGGTAAACGCACCAGCGAGCAATCCTACCATGGTGAGTGCGTCCATCGGCACGAGTACCAATAACATCTCGAACAACCCCAACCCGAGGCCACGGGTAAACGCACCGGCGAGCAATCCTACCATGGTGAATGCGTCCATCGGCACGAGTACCAATAACATCTCGAACAACCCCAACCCGAGGCCACGGGTAAACGCACCGGCGAGCAATCCTACCATGGTGAATGCGTCCATCGGCACGAGTACCAATAACATCTCGAACAACAATAACACGAGTAACAATAACAACAACCTTTCAATTGGACGACGGCCAGGCGGGTTGATACCAACCGATGGTGGTCGCAACACACTTCCACGAAATAAGAACAACAACAACAACAACTCGAACAACAACAACAACAACTCGAACAACAACAACAACAACTCGAACAACAACAACAACAACTCGAACAACAACAACGCCGATATTGTCACTTCAAAGCTGACACGACAAGGCCGAATAAAAAACTATGACATCAAATATCCAATAGGTGGAAAAACAAACATCAAGAAGAGCAAAAAGCTGACACGACGAGGCCGAATAGAAAATTATGACATCAAATATCCAATGGTTGGAAAAATAAACATCAAGAAGAGCAAAAAGCCCATTCCAGCGCGTCGAATGAAATCATCTAACATCGGCTTCAATCTGCTCGACGCGGAGGCTCAACTAGATATTCTGAGGCGCGAGGCGGGTGGTGCGACTCGTAGCATTGCTAAAGGAAAACTACAAAAGTATGCGCAGGCGCTTTCTCAAACTCCAACAAAATGGAAAACGAAAAATTTCGAGACGGTGGTTAGATTGAAGAGGTTCCGTTCGATGATTGACCAACTGAAATGACGTGGCTTAAAAAATATGCATGCGTATGATAGCATACGATGGAGGACATCGATAAACTCATTTCCGAAAGTCAGACCCAAGACACACTCATGTTCATTGACTCCAAACTACGTGATCGTATGACATACTCGAATCCTCAGGAATATTGCATTCGATTTTCGAAGCCGTTGCGCAACGTATTCTCGATCAAAGTTATCGACTCCTCCATCCCGAGAACCCATTACACGGTATCCTCCGTGAGTAATTCATTCGTCTATCGCATCGGTAGCGAAGGACCGTGGACGACGCTCCATGTTCCGGTGGGAAACTACACGATCGACGAGCTCATCGTTGTAATGAACTCGATGCTGACAAATTTGACGGTTTCCCATTTGTCGTATCCAAGCGACTTGCGAAAACAGTTGTTGTTCAAAAGCGCGTATCAGTTTGAGATCGACACGAAGTTGTCGTCGATGAAATATATTCTTGGCTTGGATTGCAGTGCCAGTGTCGAACGTCGTGACACCCCCGAAGCGTTTATCCTCGAATCGAAGGATGAACAATCGCTCTATGACTATGCGACGACGACCGACCGGTTGGACTTTGATTCCACTGCGTATATCGCGGTGACAAGCGACACGGTGGTGTATTTCCCCCTACATAAGGATTTTCAATCGTACTTACACGCAATTCGATTGAACATTAGCGCAGTTTCGGAGCGGTGCGATTGTGTTGTCGCCGTCGTGCAGCTGACAGGTGTGGGTAAAAACGTGCTCACGCAAACAAAACAGTCGATCGATCCGTCGACTTCCACCATTGAAGTCGTATTCAACGATACTGCGAACTCGCTTCAGTTGGATGATATGTTTGTGGGGGTGTCGTTTTCCAACTTTGAGGTTGCTTCAGCTAACTTCAACGCGCAGCTCCCTACGACGTGGGCTGTTACAGACGACCACGTTTATACAGTGGATCTACAAATGAATGTGATGTTGAATCTAAACAACATTCAATCCCAATCGCTGTCTTCCGCTCTGAACATCCAAGAAATCCGTGCGTTCAAAAAGCATTCTATGGTTGCACCGGGTATGTACAACCTCGTCGGTGACACATACGTGAGCCTTCGCTGCAAAGAGGTTGATCAACACGTTGGAGCGTTACAGACGGCCAATTTTACGGACGGAACTGGTGAGGTTATAAGCAAAGATTTCGATTACGGACTTGCCGTGTTCAAGTTGGGGATCGTCGGGTATCAAGACGAGCGATTCGATTACAATACGAGCATCGAACGTAACTTTTTCCCGATTGGCAAACTAAGCCAGTTGACGTTTAGGTTCGAAAGATGGGATGGTAGCCTGTACGATTTCAAAGGGGTGAATCATACGTTCACACTGCAAATCAAGTTTTACGCACCAAAGCCGAATCACACCGAGCGGGCGGCGATGTCGAGTTCTTTGAATCCATCATATAACCCAGAATTCATCGATTATTAAAATCTTTGTATATATTAACAAATGGTTCGCTTGATTCCGTCGAACGCGAATTGTAAAGCTCGTATTCAAGCCGCCCGAAACGCAGCTGCCGCTAAACCACAGTCGCCTAAGAAAAAGGCCGCGATGGGTTCCGCGGTTTACTTGGTGTTCAAGCCAAAAGCTGCATCCTCCTCATCATGCGGTTGCTCGAATAAAGTAAACTTCAATAAGTATGCGAATAAAATGATCGCGAACCCACCCAGGTCGTTGCCCAAGCCGTCCTCTCCGCGTTTTGCGAACAAGGTCAAGACGACGGTCAAACAAATGTATCGCACGAACCACCCGAATCTACCCAACCTGAACAACAACTCGTCGTACATTCAGATGGCTGTCAAAAAGTTGCGTGCGCAATTAAACCGGATTCGAAGCGCAAACTCAAACGCCAATACTCCTGTGCGGAGACGTTCGCCTCCTAAACCGCCTGTGGCTATTAAAGCAACGTACCAAAAGCCAACGGGTAAAACGGGTAAAACGCAAGCGTTGTTCAAAGACAGAAAGAAGAAGGCAACGGACGCTGCGAAATTAAAGAAGAAACAGGCTAAAGCTTAAAACTGATATCTTTGATGGATATGGATACTCTCGTTATGGTCGCGAATCAAGAAATGAACCGCAAACACCCAACGATGATACAAAGATGTTTTAAAATACGCGTGATCCGACAAATTAAAACCATTGTCTCGAAAGACGACATCTCGCTTATGCATGCCGCAGCAACACTAAGCACTTCGGATCAACAATTGACGGAATATATACGACGTCAATTGTTCATGCGAATTATGAAATTTTAATTTTTTTGTTGTCGTTTTTTTCGCTTGCGTCGTGTATACACACTATGGGACGCGAGTGCGACCTCATCACGTCCAATATTGAAGTGAAGAGCCGGTCCGAGGTTACGCCTCAGATGGAGTCTCTTTTGAAATACCACTTCGAAAGTCATTGCAAAGGTAAGTTCGATCCGGCTGAAGGGGTTGCTCCCGCGTACGTAAAAGAAATGCTTACGCAGTACCAGTATATCGTGATCATCACGTCAAAGAACCACATGGGGACGAGAAGCAAGGCGGTGGAAAAGTTATGTGGGTTTTTGTTTCTCAAGAAGAAGGGAAAGCATGCCTACATCGACATCGTTTGTTCATCCGACAAAACTGGATGGAGGTTGCTCGATTTCACCGAAAATTGGGTTCGTGAGAATTGGAAGACCGACGTGGTCTACCTGAACGCCCTGGGGGCTGTCAAATGTATGTACGCGTTCCGCGGATATCGCGAAGTGTCGCCTTCCCAGGGCTGCAAAATGACCGCCACTAGTCAGCCAGCCGGTAGCGAGTCCAAAGGGTTTCGGATGTCGAAATGTGTAAAAAACGGAAAAAATATGTCGACGAAAAAGCTGCTCCCCCGCGGATGTGACGCAAAGCAGAACCGCCAGTTGTACAAGGAGTACATGTAAAATGAAGGCTCTATTTTGAGCGCACGTTCACCCAAAATTTGTGCGCGATCCCCTTCCATTGTGCCGGATAGAACATAATTCGACTTTCCACCTTGGGTATGACTTGACCAATTTGGTCACTGACGAAAAATGCACAATTATCGTCCAGACACGCCCATAACATATAACAAGGTAGAATCGCACAAAGAGCCTTTAATGAGCTTTGTGCGTACGCGTCATGTTGGTCACGGGATTGCTGATACGGCGCGGTGACTGATTTCTCAAACGGTATGTAAGGGTTGTACGAAACGCAAATAATCGAGGGTTGGTGATATTCCAGAACCATTTTGAGGTACCAAAAATCGTTGATCCCATGATCGATGTACAATAAATCTATTTTCCCACTGGGGATTGACTTTATGACATCTCCGATCGTGTTTCGATCGTTCGTATTCAATTTATGTGCGCATGCGGACGGCACGCACGATTTCATCGTGTACCCAGTTAAACAGAGTCGGACAAGCGGATTCGTACGTTGGTCCTTTTTAAAATCAACCAGATTCAAATATCGAATTTCAGTAGGATGTGGAAGGAAACGCAAAACGTATTCCAAAAGTTCACCAATATTGTAATTCGATAGAGGACTCACGTTGCTCGCAATGGTTATCGTTATCGTGTGTAAACAAAAGTGTAAGCTTTAATATATACGATGCGAGTTGAAGACTTGTTACAAAGGATGTTTTCACTTTTGCTGATATACGAAGTTTATATGTATTCGACCACCCAGTCTTGGAAGAAAGGGGTCGTCCACCAAGTGTTAGAACATCCGGATGTGAAACAATTCATGTCAAGAATCAAGGGCTGACCGTTATCGCCGTGATCCTTTTTTGATCGATTCAAAGTGTGCTCGCAATGTGCTCCCGTTGGCACAAGACAGGTACTTTGAATATGGTTTGGTTAGTAGTTTATGTTTTTCCAACAAACGCACGAAATTGGCCTTCGCTGACACACGGGCGTCTTTATTTGCGAGCGTTTTCAACAATTCTTTCACAGTTTGGGAACTTTTGTTCATCGGATTTTTTAATTCGTTACGAACGATCTTCTTCAAAAGCCGATTCGCAAACACAATGTGCTTTGGTTGTTTGTCATTAGGAAACCCACCGGGTCTGAATGTGGAAACGCCAATGTGCATAATTTACATGCATATTTTATATCCAAACAAAATATTAAGAAAATAATCGCTTTCAGGATGTATGTCTCACCACGACGAGTGCATGGCTGAATTGACTTTGGACGTTCGACCAGGTGACATCGTATTGTACGTGATCGAGAGCCCAACGGGAGACGGTATGTTTAACGCTTTGCTTAACCAACCAGATAAAATATACGCCGTGGCGACCACACGAGATCAATTGTCTGCCTTCACAAACCTGGTGACCATGGTCGCCGAGGATACCTTCATTCATCTTTGGAACAAATACTCCGTCCGTCCCGGTCGAACCAAGTCGTTCTTGCGTTTCATGTATGTCAAACCTACAATGACGCTCCAGAAACACGCTTGGTACAGGTACGAATACATTACAAAAATGTTGATATGGTGCGCAACTCTACCTTGGTTCGCAAAGCGTTTGTTTCAGGTATGTGATCGACAGTTGGGTTTGATCGCCGCCGATGGGCGCACACTGTATGAATATGTCTGGACTGTGTTAAACGGAGTGGTACAACACACCAACCTGAACGAAAATGTATATTATTCATTCATTCTAAACGGTGCGCACTCTAAATTGGTTTGTCCTGTAGTGCTGAAAGAGGCTTACTTTGAAGTCTTCAAATCGCGAGTGAAAACGATACATCCACGCCAAGACTTACTCGACACCTTGAAGACCCTCTGTGAGGATATAAACCGCGTCATGCTCCTTGATCATCTTGACACGTTGAGTGAATCGGAGGTTATAGAGGTGGTACATTGGTTACGTCGAAAAATGACACCGGACGGTATTGGTTTGTTACGGAGCGTTTCGTCGCGACCATGGTACATCGATGTGTTCACGAGAACAGGATTCGTCGCGACTATGAACGCCAGTCATCAAACTGATACGATCGTTGATTTCACGAATGTATACGGGAGCTTCTGGACGTTCAAGCCAATTAAAGGTTCTAAACTTGAATAAGAACACGATGGATACCAGTGCTGTGAAAACGGATCATTTGGACGAAGACTTTATTAAACTCTCTGGACAAAACTACGCTCTTATCTCGGTCGTTTCACCCGCCTCCAACCAGAAGCATGATGTTTGTGCGATGAAAATTCGGGGTGTGTTCGACACGAAGGAGGACGCGCAACATCACGTCAAGCGGCTTATGCAGTCTGACAGTACGTTTGACGTGTTTCTCGTCGACTTGTACAAATGGCTTCCGATTCCTCCAGATAACACGAAAATCGACAATCATGTTTATCAAGAAGACGCGCTAAATGAAATCATCCGAGGGCATCACGACGAGCAACAGAGAGTCAAGGAACACTTCGAAGAGCGAAAAAAAGAGTCGCTCCTACCACCATCCGGCTCGGGACTGCCATCCGTACCCGAACCAACGGACGAGGAAGTCAATTAAGCAGGATTGAATTTGAAAGGTTTATACAATGGTGGCCATTGGGATCGATCTTGGAACCACATACTCAGCGGTCGGCGTGTGGCAGAACGATCGTGTTGAAATCATCGCAAACTCACAGGGAAACCGCACCACTCCGTCGTTCGTGTCATTCACTGACACCGAGCGGATGATTGGAGACGGAGCAAAAAATCAGGTCTCAATGAATCCAACAAACACCGTATTCGACGCCAAACGGCTCATTGGACGAAAGTTTGACGAAAAGTCCGTCCAAGACGACATGAAACACTTCACCTTCGAGGTGAAAGCCGACCCAACCAACAAACCGAAGATCCACGTGTCGCATCTTCGCGAAGACAAGTCGTTCAATCCTGAGGAAATTTCTGCCATGATTCTCCAATATCTGAAAGACACTGCGGAGTCTTACCTTGGTAAGACGGTGGATTCGGCGGTCATTACCGTACCGGCGTACTTCAACGACAGTCAGCGTCAGGCGACCAAGGACGCAGGAACCATCGCTGGATTGAACGTACTGCGAATCATCAACGAACCCACCGCCGCCGCGTTGGCGTACGGGCTCGACAAAAAGACGTCCACAGAACAAAACGTACTCATTTTCGACTGCGGAGGAGGTACACATGACGTGTCCATCGTGTCCATTGACGACGGTGTGTTTGAGGTGAAAGCAACCGCAGGCGACACGCATCTAGGTGGCGAAGATTTTGACTCGTTAATGGTCGACTTTTGTGTCAAGGAGTTTAACCGAAAGCACAAAGATGCATCCGGTCTGTCGTCCAATAAACGCGCCCTTCGTCGTCTTCGAACCGCCTGTGAGCGGGCCAAGCGGACACTGTCGTCAGCGGCGGTGGCGCCTATTGAAGTTGAGTCGATTCACAACGGAATCGATTTCATGTTTTCCTTGTCCCGCGCAAGGTTTGAGGAGATTACCAGTGCGCTGATCCAACGGTGTTTGACTCCCGTGAGCAAGGTGTTGAGCGATGCCAAGCTGGACAAGGACAGTATCCACGAGATTGTATTGGTCGGCGGAAGCACCCGTATCCCAAAGATTCAAAAACTGTTGAGCGATTTTTTCAACGGCAAAGAACTATGCAAATCCATCAATCCCGACGAATGTGTCGCTTATGGAGCGGCGGTTCAGGCTGCCGTGCTCACTGGTGCGTCTGAGTCGGACAAGTTGAGTTCGCTGCTTTTGTTGGACGTTATTCCACTGAGCTTGGGCCTTGAGACTGCGGGGGGTGTAATGACCAAACTGGTTACGCGAAACACCACAGTTCCGGTGAAAAAAACACAAACGTTTAGCACATATGCGGACAACCAGTCTGCGGTGACCATCCAAGTGTTTGAAGGCGAAAGGGAGTTTACAAAAAACAACAACAAGCTCGGTGAGTTCGAGTTGAACGGGATTCCACCGGCACCGCGTGGCGTACCTCAGATTGAAGTCACGTTTGACTTGGACGCCAATGGGATCTTGTCTGTGAATGCGATCGAAAAAGGTACGGGTAAGGCGCAAAAAATCACCATCAAAAATGATAAGGGTCGGTTGACCAAGGACGAAATTGACCGAATGGTCGACGAGGCCGAAACGTTCAAAGAGCAGGATCAGCAACAAAAGGAGTTGGTGGAATCCAAAAATAATTTTGAAGGTGCCCTGTTCGCCTACAAGTCGCAGTTTGAAGCGATTGATGAGGCACGGAAGGAGCAAGCGAGCGCTATCATCGATCGCTTCACAGATTGGTTTGAGGCGCAGACGTATACGAAGGACGAGTATGACGGTAAGATTGCCGAGCTGCACACCGCGGCGCTCGAAGTTCAGCAAAGTCAATCAAACGATGGCGACGAACCGCAACCTTCGGATCAGACCGGTCCTCACATCGAAGAGGTGGATTGAGTGTGATCTGGTTGAATTCGCTATATGTATATACTGGCCACGATACACGACCGAAAACGTTGGCTGCTCGCGTGTCGAGGTCATGGATACAGATAAGACGAAATCGTAAGATAGTGGGTGTTCGACTTAAAGGGCACATTCGTATTCATATCATCAATGGCCTTGACATTTCAAACAATTCGCTTTCAAATGACACCCACTTGTGTTTGCGATGGTTCGAAAATGAAAAAAAGGTTGAAACAAATGCGGCGTATCCATAACAAGCAGCTGCATGCGCTTCGATCGAAATGCGGGCGGCAGTCTACGACCTTCAATGTCATCTCCACGAAAGAATGTGACGTGATGTGGAGTGAGTTTGATAAAACACTCGCGATGATTGAGAAACTTCAGGAAGCGGAGAAGATGAACGAAGAGGTCGACGCTGACGCGAAGCTGTTTTGGTTTGAGGAAGAAGAGCGAATGTACGACATTTGACACTTCAACCCCTGATTTTCCGATACCAAGTACAAATTTCGAAAAAGAATAAGTCGTCTTCCATTTCGGTCAGCACTTCGTACAAAATTCCCTCGTCCTTGAAATACTGCGTCATATCAATCAGATCTTGCGTAACATTTAACACGAGCTCTTTATCTTGATTAGCAAATAGTGCAGTCTGGATTTTTTTTCGGTACACTTTTTTGTCAAGTTTGTATTTTGAAGTCGTGTGTTTCGTTTCGGCTCGATATCGCCTCCCGAATGAAACCGGTTTGTTCGTCTTGGACGAGCATCGAATGAAACATGCCATGTACTGTCAACATAAGCCACAATCTTTAATTATGGATGAAATTGTACATGGTATTGTTGTACCGATCACTTAAAGCTGCATATGTAACATGGTATCATGGCGGAGTCTTGTGGATACACTCGGTATGCAGCAAAGGACCCGTTCCGCAAGACGAACGCTCCCACATCGTGTGGTCAGGCGGTGGGAAAGACCGGTCGAATGTGTCAGGCAAACCCCGCCATCCACATCCACGAGTGCGACGCGTGGGTATGTGGGCGTCATTTGAAACGAGCGATGCAACCTGAATGCTCGGTGTGCTTATCTCAGATGGTCAACAAAGACCAACAAAAACTTCCATGTGGACATACGTTCCACCGTAAATGCATGTCCACATGGGAGAAATCAAAGGGGCGTTTGACTTGTCCATTGTGTCGAGCGCCCGCATATCGCCCGATGGCTCTTCCCATTGGGACGATTGTCACGTACCACCACGCGGCGGAGGACGATATTCCAGAGTTCGCGCGTCGAATGACCGAGGGGATGTTGATGGAGCTGTCCACATACGGGTACATTACAGCATCAACTGTTCGTGAGATGGTGCATGAGATCGGCCCCGAGTGGTGGGTCGCGCTCCGCGACGCCTTTTGCGCGCCGGTCAACCGCGACGGAACGGTACAATGGAATATGTTGAACCAAGAACATAACACCATCAACCTGTTGTACCTTTTGAACGGAAGATTCGCGCGTACTCAGCTTTTTCGTGGTTGATCGAGTTGTGTTTTCATCATTTTTTCCTCATTTCTCACTTCAACGACACACACATCCCCCCTCTCTGGAAAAGATGGGTGGCGACATCGGGACGTCAAGCGCTCGTGATCACAAGCGCCGTCGTGATGAGTCGGTGACACACGTGGACGACCGTGTGGTGGAGCAGCTGGAGCGCAAGCGTAAACATACACTTCGCGCCTACTTCAAAACACTTCACGAAATGCGACACGAGGTTCAAAGCTTCCAGCAGTTCGCGAACGACGTCGAGATGGAGCTTCGGTCCGAGTTCAACGACATCACACCGACTTTCATAATGGACAAGGTGACGCTGTTTCTGAAACGGCTGCGACACTTTGGACATTGCCCGTTGAGCGGCGACGCAATTCACGAGCTCACCTACATCAACCATTGTGGGCACGTGTTCAACAAGATTTCACTCGAGGAGATGTCCAACGTGACACATTGTCCATTGTGCAAGCAGCCTTTGGGCTACCCATATTCATCGAAACAATGATCCGAATCTATAGGTTGTCTGTAGCGCGAGAAGAGCAGCTTTTAATCGATTATAATTTACGTGTGCACTTCGAAATCGCGTCTTTACCCGTGAAGGTTTGAAGAAAAAGGTACGAGACGATTCTAATTAATATAATAATAATAATAGTAATGGCTACGCGGAGTACGCGGAGTACGACACGAAACCCAGGACCGACTCAACCCACATCTACGCGGAGTACGACACGAAACCCAAGACCGACACAACCCACATCTACGCGGAGTACGCGGAGTACGACACGAAACCCAAGACCGACTCAACCCACGAGTCAAAGAACGTCGCCTGTCGTAATTGGAAGACAACGTGTTGTCGGCAACACAAGCGCTTTGAACGATTTCAATGAGCAAATAGGTCCCGATGCGGACGCGTTTATGTTTAACGTGTTGGATACGATTCACGACATCTTCGATCGCGAAAGTAAATTGACATCAGTAGCGACAAAGAAACTGATCGATTCTGGTATTCTTTCAAAAGAACCGGTCAGGAATATATGGGGGAAAATCGACTACATGCTTAATAGTGTATACGGGTTGTCGGAATACACACTTCTCTGGAAAAGCACGAATGTTAAACGCACATTTGTTTCACTAAGACCAATGTACAGCATGCGCAACGGACGAATCGAACTTATCAACAACTTTTCGGCGAGATCGTTCCTCGAATATTGGTCCAACAAAACGCGCGGTTACTACTACACAGACGACAGTGCGGAAGAGGTGTTAACCATCCACATCGAGAAAATGGGAATGCAGGAAACAATCAGGCGATTAGATATTGTTGGGTTGGATCCAGAGTTGAACAACGAACCAACAATACGAAGGGCCGTGAATGCGAACGCCTTGAATGTCCTCGACACTCGTATATTCGGGGCAAATAGATCAGCAAATAGTTCGCAAGATGTGAAGCAGATTCGATCTGCCCTGAAAACCGTTTTTGAAATCGTTGAATTCAAAAGTCTAGATCAAATCAAGCACGCTCTCATGATGGCCGTTTTCGATGTGGCTCTGCAAAGACGCTTTACATTTCATACGGAGATCGGACAGCAGGATAAGTTGATTGATCTCAACGACAAGGTGGACACCAAGACCACAAAGGTCGTCGACACCATTTTTCGCCAATACGATCGACTGGTGTGTGCAGTGGATGCGACCAAGGGTTCGTTGAAAGGCACTCGGTTACTTTTGACACCGGCGCAACTTCTTGATCCTTCTACAACTCCCGTTAGCATGAAGGTTAATTTGTGTTTACCTTTTTGTACATTGACAAAGTCGGGTTCGGCAAGTTCTAAGAACGAAATACTCGAGATAACATTTGATCCCGGTCAAGTGTTCAACAAACAAGTCACGTGTGTATTTTATCTGAAAATGTTCGTGAGTAAATCGTATAAGAAGTCAACTGCAAGGACGGACTATGCGACAGAAGTCAATGACCAACTGTACAACAAGCTAGAGATTCACGCGGGACAAGGCAGAAAAAACGTGTTGATGGTGCAGAACGTAGACATGAAGTTCATTCAGACCGCCGTGTCGGTGGTTGCGTTTACCGAGACTAAACCGAAATTTAGATCAGTCCCTAAAACCGCGTTAATGTTATCGGCTCCTCCGCATAGTGTTTCCATCGTTCGCGCGACACCAAGGCCCGTTTTAGAAAACCAGACTGCGTTGATTTCGAAACAAACGTTTAGTGGGATGAGTGTCAATGAGTGTATCGACCATGTTGACCAAGCGTCTCGAGGAGTTACCGGTGTTTTAAAACGATACATTACGCAATATTATTGGGACTGGAAACGAATGGGTGACTCGTTTCAGATATCGTACCTGGAAGCGTTGAACAGAGCATTTCGTGCTGCAGGGAACGAGGCGAGTGTATCGAGGTCGACGTTTCCGTTCGTGTACTTTGCGTCTCAAGACATTCTCGCAATTTGTCAAGCAATCGGAATCAAGGAGAGTAAACGACCATACGACAATTTGTCATTCATATTCAACACTGGCGGATCGAACAATTGGATGATCGCCACCAATATTAATCACAAAGCGCATCAAACGTACATGAACACGCGAGCGGGTGAAATCCAAGCTTCTATTAGGAATCGCAACCGGGAAGGTCTTCGGACAAACGCGAGACGAATTCTTGCGAATCTTCCTCCGAATACCAATCGAGTATCTGCAATTTACGGTAACCTTGACGCGACTTTCAACCTGAGTCAAAATGAGAAAAATCGCTTGGCTAGCTTTTTGACACATTGTAACGCATATGAAGATTGTAGGGCGATATCAAACAGTAACTCTAATACCAACGGCACCCAACCATCCAATAACAACAGCACCCAACCATCCAATACCAACGGCACCCAACCATCCAATAACAACAGCACCCAACCATCCAATAACAACAGCATGGAATCGAATTCGAATAATCGTTCAAACGAAATACGGCGAAAATGGAAAAAAAGGAAACGAAACAATAATATCGACAGGCCCGTGAAGGTATTCCGAAGAAAAACAAAGCATTCACGTTAAGAGCGAAAATCCCTTAGTTGAGAAATCATTTGTCTTCCCACATCATTCGACAGGTCCGTAATTGACAAATGTAGGTCGAAATACAATCATGGTCGGTTGTACAATCGCCCCCAGGTGCCCCAAAGGGTGGGGGTGAAGGCTCCAATGGGGGCGATGGCAGTGGGGGTAAAGGCTCCGAGGGGGGCGACGGCAGTGGGGGTGAAGGCAGTGGG
>Ga0209713_10001716_pt1 | contig 13308 bp, 10 predicted proteins | sample ArcOceMetagenome_3_FD_187444 | JGI IMG/M metagenome (GOLD analysis project Ga0209713, IMG submission 187444) | Marine eukaryotic phytoplankton communities from Arctic Ocean - Arctic Ocean- Svalbard ARC20M Metagenome (SPAdes) (version 2) | ecosystem: Environmental > Aquatic > Marine > Oceanic...
AACATTAAAAATTCCTGTAAGAATTACTAATGCCGACCATAAACCTGCCCCACTCCAAACGATACTTTGAGATTTTTCCCACTCACCTGGAGTTGCTAAAATAACAGGTACAGCAACCACTAGCGCAAATGATACAAGTACTAATAGGCTAACAAAGATTTGGAGAATTCCGATCATGAGAATTGTTTACTCTAAATTAAATAATTTAAACTTTAACAATAGTTTATAACATTTTTTTATTAATCGCAGCTAATACAAATAGAAATTTTTAGAAAAAGTTCAAGTAATTATCTTATCACCTAATGTATAATCTACGTAAGTATTTTATTTTTTGTAATATTATATACAGGGGTAATAATAAAATGAATGTAAACTTTTTAATATCATATCTACCCGAGGCATACGCAGCATTTCGTCCAATTGTTGACATAATGCCAGCAATCCCGGTACTTTTTCTTTTATTGGCATTCGTATGGCAAGCAGCTGTAGGATTTAGATAAACGAAACTACAAACTACTTTTTTTTATTTTTTTCCAAAAATTTATTAAATTGTAGTTTTGTTAATTCAAGTTAATAAAAACATTCATCCACAAATTTTTGAAACATTGTCTATTAACTGAAATCAATTACTATAAAAAAAACCTTCAATATGGTTGATACTGCTTCAAAAACGGGATTTATTTCACAGATCATTGGACCTGTAGTAGATGTAGAATTTCCAAACGGTGAGTTACCAAAGATCTATAATGCATTAATCATTGGAGCGGATGGTGATTCAGCTATTGTATGTGAAGTTCAACAGCTTCTTGGTAACAATAAAGTTAGAGCTGTTTCAATGACATCTACAGATGGATTAAAACGTGGAGCTAGTGTAACAGATACTGGTGCGCCAATCTCTGTACCAGTAGGAACAGGAACTTTAGGCCGTATCTTCAACGTTTTAGGTGAACCTGTTGATGAGCTAGGACCATGTACATCAGATTCTACGTTACCGATTCACCGTCAGGCTCCTGCATTTGCTGATTTAGATACTGCGCCATCAGTTTTTGAAACTGGTATTAAAGTAGTAGATCTACTAGCTCCTTACCGTCGTGGTGGAAAAATTGGTTTATTTGGTGGTGCTGGAGTAGGTAAAACAGTACTTATCATGGAACTAATTAATAACATTGCGCGAGCACATGGTGGTGTTTCAGTTTTTGGTGGTGTTGGTGAACGTACACGTGAAGGTAACGACCTTTACTGCGAAATGAAGGAATCTAAGGTAATCAACGAAGATAAGCTAACAGAATCTAAAGTTGCGCTAGTGTACGGACAAATGAACGAACCACCGGGTGCACGTATGCGTGTTGGTTTAACTGCACTAACAATGGCAGAATATTTCCGTGATGTAAACAAGCAAGACGTTCTACTGTTTATTGATAATATTTTCCGTTTTGTACAAGCGGGTGCAGAAGTATCAGCATTACTTGGACGTATGCCATCTGCCGTTGGTTACCAACCGACGCTAGCTACTGAAATGGGTGGTTTACAAGAACGAATCACATCAACAACAGAAGGTTCAATTACATCAATTCAGGCAGTTTATGTACCTGCTGATGATTTAACAGACCCAGCCCCAGCTACAACTTTTGCACACTTAGATGCAACTACAGTATTATCTCGAGGATTAGCGTCTAAAGGAATTTACCCTGCGGTAGATCCACTGGATTCTACATCAACGATGCTTCAACCAGCAATTGTAGGTGAAGTGCACTATGAAATTGCACAAAGAATCAAATCAACACTTCAGCGTTACAAGGAACTTCAAGATATTATTGCAATTCTAGGTCTTGATGAACTTTCAGAAGAAGATCGTCAAACAGTGGCTCGAGCGCGTAAAGTTGAGCGTTTCCTATCACAACCATTCTTTGTTGCAGAAATATTTACAGGTTCACCTGGTAAATACGTATCATTAGCTGATGCAATCGACGGATTCACTCAGTTATTAGAGGGTAAGTTAGATGATATCCCAGAGCAGTCATTCTACCTAGTAGGAAACCTTGCTGAAGTTATTGAAAAAGCTGAAAAGTTAAAATAAAAAAGAATTATGAGTTTAAACGTTCGTGTAATCACACCTGATAAAGTTGTCTGGGATGCAGATACGGAAGAGATAATACTTCCTAGTAGTACAGGGCAACTTGGTATTTTAACAGGTCACGCACCTTTACTTACCGCCTTAGATATCGGTGTTATGAGACTAAAAACTGGATCAAAATGGACATCTATTGTTCTAATGGAAGGTTTTGCAGAAGTCGAAAAGGATACAGTTACAGTACTTTGTAATGGAGCTGAAGAAGCAGATTCTATTGATGCAACTACAGCGCAAGCTGATCTTGAAAAAACGATTTTATTAGTTGAGGAAGCAGCAACTAAAAAAGAAAAAATCGAAGCTACAATCGAATTACGTAAATGCAAAGCTCGAATTCAAGCTTTAGCGAAATCGTAAAAGATTAAAAAATTTCTGAATCAATTAATTTGATTCAGAAATTTTTTAATAAAGATTATATTACCGTTATTTTAAATCAAATCCGTACTACTTTAAAGCTAGGTCGTGAAATACAACAAATCTTTAGAACTGTATACTGTGTTATTTCGTAAGAACCTCTGATGCTAACTCAGCATCGGTATCAGCACTAACAAAAATTTTAACTTTATTGTCTGTATCAATATCTACAACAGCAATATCACCAGTTTTAATTTTTTCAGAAAGTACTTCTTCAGCTAAATTATCTTCTAATAAACGCATAATTGCTCGACGTAAAGGACGAGCACCATAAGTTGGGTTATAGCCTTCATCAACTAAATGTACTCTAAATCGTTCGGTAACTTCTAACTGAATACCTTTTGCTGCAATACGACTGAAAACTTCTTTCAACATCAGCTCAGAAATTTGACCAACTTCGTTTTTTGTTAATTGACGGAATACAATAATTTCGTCTAAACGGTTTAAAAATTCTGGTCTGAAATATTGCTTTAACTCCTCATTAACAAGTGCCTGAATCCGATTATACTGGAACTCTGTTTCATCTTCAGATAATTCAAAACCTAGGCCGCCACCACCTTTTTCGATAACCTTTGAACCAATATTTGAAGTTAGAATAAGAAGTGTACTCTTAAAATCAATTGTACGACCTCGTGAATCGGTTAAACGACCATCTTCAAAGATTTGAAGTAATAAGTTAAAAACATCTTGATGAGCTTTTTCAACTTCATCAAAAAGCACCACTGTATAAGGGCGTCTTCTTACAGCTTCTGTTAATTGACCGCCTTGATCGTACCCAACATAACCAGGTGGTGAACCAATTAATTTTGAAACTGTATGACGTTCCATGTACTCAGACATATCTAATCTTACCATCGCATCTTCTGAACCAAAGAAATAAGAAGCTAGAGCTTTTGTTAGTTCAGTTTTACCTACACCTGTTGGTCCGGCAAAAATGAAACTTGCGATTGGTCGATTTGGATTTTTTAAACCAACTCGAGCTCGTCTTATTGCTTTTGAAACTGCCGCAACTGCTTCATCTTGACCAATAATACGGCTATGTAAAGTTTCTTCCATGTTCAATAACTTATCTGATTCACTACGAGTTAATTTATTGACAGGAACACCAGTCCACGAAGATACAATTTGTGCAATGTCTTCTTCAGTTACAATTGGAGCTTCCACTTTTTGATCTTGATCTGCTGGTGTATCTCCCCCTTTAGCACTCCAGATAACAGCCTGAATTTGTGCATTAATCTCTAATTCACGTAAACGTAATTTACCAGCTAACTCAAAATCTTGACTTCGGATAGCTGCATCTTTTGATTTTAATAATTCACGCTTTTCATCCTCTAATTGCTTAGCGACAGCAGGTAATCTAAAACTCATTAATCGAACCCGAGATCCTGCTTCATCAATTAAATCAATTGCTTTATCAGGGAGGAATCGGTCGGCAATATACTGATCAGCAAATTTTGCTGCTGCAGTTAATGCCTCATCCGATATCGTCAATTTATGGTGTCGTTCATAACGATCACGTAAGCCAAATAAAATTTCAATTGTTTCGTCAACAGATGGCTCATTTACCATTACTGGCTGAAAACGACGCTCTAAAGCCGCATCTTTTTCAATATGCTTACGGTATTCTTCAATTGTTGTAGCACCAATACACTGTAATTCGCCCCGTGATAACGCTGGTTTTAAAATATTAGCTGCATCAATTGCACCTTCAGCCGCACCTGCACCAATTAAAGTATGAACTTCATCAATTACTAAAATAATTTCACCGGATGTTGAGACTTCCTCCATAATTCGCTTAAGACGCTCCTCAAACTCACCGCGATATTTTGTTCCCGCAATTAAAAGTCCAATATCTAGAGCGACTACAAGCTTACCTTCAAGAGTATCTGGCACATCTCGATTTGCAATTCGTTGGGCCAATCCTTCAGCAATAGCTGTTTTACCCACTCCCGGTTCACCAATTAATACGGGGTTATTTTTTGTTCTTCGCCCTAAAATTTGAATAACACGCTCGATTTCTTTTTCACGGCCAACAACTGGATCTAATTTACCATCAAGAGCTTTTTGTGTTAAATTCGTACCGAATTCATCCAAAGTAGGTGATTTGCTACGATTCGCATTACTATCAGAATTAACTTTTGTATTTTCACCTAATGCACGAATAATTTCAGTTCGTAGCTTTGGAAGATTAACATCTAATTGTTCCAAAACTCGAGCAGCTACGCCCTCACCCTCAACTATTAAACCAAGAAGTAAGTGCTCGGTACCAATGTAATTGTGGCCTAGTTGGCGCGCTTCTTCTAAAGATAATTCTAAACAACGTTTAGCACGCGGGGTAAAAGGTATCTCAACAGCAACAAATCCGGAACCACGACCAATAATTTTTTCAACCTCAATACGGGCGTCTTTTAGTTTAACTCCCATTGATTTTAAAATCTTTGGACCAACACCACTACCTTCACCAATAAGACCTAACAATATTTGTTCCGTCCCCACAAAATTGTGGCCAAGTCGTCTGGCCTCTTCTTGGGCCAACATTATTACTTTAATTGCTTTTTCAGTAAAACGTTCAAACATATAATTTTTAAATTCTTAATACTTTATGATTTATGACGGTTGAATCAATTCTATAATGACTAGTATGTCATCACTAAACCGAGTACTTTTGATTTTTCCTTAATATTCACTCACAACAACTATTTAAGTATTCCTTAATTTTCAATTAAGTAACAAAAAACAAGCAAGCTATTTCTACTTAAACATTAATAATATGTTAATCTAACCCAATTAATATTCTAAGCTTATAACCAAACTTCTAATAAATATTGTTCTACCTTACAATTTTACTCCAGGTTTTTTAATCTACGGTAATTAGCCATAAAGAATGTCAAACCGTTTTGATAAACTTTTAATAAAAGATAGGATATTATAGAATTATTATTTTTTGATCTAGTATAATATTACTTAACAATGAATGCAATATTTTTTTACTAACAAAGAAATTGATTCTACTAAGTGCTATAATGTAATTATTATTAGAGTAGCTTTTAGAAAAGCTAAAAGCGTAAGAACATTTAGTTTTATAAAGCTTTTATACATATTTAATATCAAATATTATTTAAACATATGATTAACTGGTCAGTTTTTGCACAATTAGCGTCATTAGCACTTGTTGTCCTTTCAGGACCCGCTATTATTTTCCTTCTATACTTCAAGCAAGGTAACATGTAAGGGTTACTTAATTGAAAATTAAGGGATATCCCTAAGGTTTCGACCCGCAAAGTATATAATATAAACAATGTTTTATTATATATTTTGTTCAATACCAATTGACTCTAAAAAGTTCGATTGGTATCGTATAGATAAGTTAATTTTAGTGAAGCGTCCTTAGTTCAGTTGGTAGAACGTAGGTTTCCAAAACCTGATGTCAGAGGTTCAAGTCCTCTAGGGCGTGATTTGAATGAGACTTTTCTCTTTTTATAAGTCCTACTATAATAAGAGTGGAGTTAATTAAATGGAGAGGTGGCTGAGTGGTTGAAAGCTTTAGATTGCTAATCTAATGTACGTCGTAAGATGTACCGTGGGTTCGAATCCCATCCTCTCCTATGTAAAAAAGATATACACCTAGACCGACTAGAAATTACGTTGCCCGAATCTTCGTTCCAAAAACTTAATCCACACAAGTAAAAAATCGTTTTTAGTCCAAGTAAATACTATTTCACCTAAATACTGGTCTATAGTGAATATTATAGTTAAACAACTAAAAAGAAATGATATAATATTGCAAGTAAACCCATTTTAAAAGAAAGAATTATGGACATCTTAAGCTTAGGTTGGTCATCTCTAATGGTTATGTTTAGCTTTTCGCTAGCATTAGTAGTTTGGGGACGTAATGGCTTTTAATAATTTAAACGCCAAATTAGTAAATATACAGACTTTATTATTAAAAGTAAAATAAGATAATAGGCAATGACTAAAGAAATTTTTACTGTAGCCGGAGTTATGTGGGTATTAACACTAACTGGTTTAAGTGTTGGATTTGGACTATTAAAAATTCAAGGAGAATAACCTTATTATAGGCGGGCATAATGACTATAATCGAAAACCTTTGGATTGCATTAACAGTAGTAATCATTCTTTTCGTATTATCCACCGACCCAAAAACTCCAGGTTCGGGAAATAATCAAGCAAATATAATCTCAAGCGTGAGCGAAGGACAAAAGTCAATAAGAACAATTATCTGGATTCTTATAAGTTGTTTCTACGTTTTAAGCTTGTTAATTAGTTACTACTAAGTAAATTATAGCCATTCGCCTTTACACAGACAATAAATTTAAAACGCTTTAAATAATATCTGGTATTAAATGAGTGGTATGGGCTAAAAAATCAGAGAGAGTTAACTTTTTATAAACTCTTTCTGATTTTTAAATAATTAGCTAAAAAATGCAATATTATTAAGCAGTAAGTAAGCCACTACTGCACCACCTAGAGCACCAATAAAAAAACCACCTGTAAATTTTCGCCACCCTTTTGATGATTCTAAACCTTCAAGTTGTCCATCATCTTGAAAAGAAGCTAAACCATAAATGGTTAGACCAAGTGTTAAAATAAGCACTAGTCCAATGGCTGAAAGTAAGCCAGCAAGAAGTGCATTTTCAGTATTACGCATGGGACCAAGGATATAAAATGGACCGATTAAAAAATAACCATGTGCCATTCCAACTTCAAGCCCACGCATAAGAGCAGATAAACCTTTTCTATAAATGGGTAAATTACCTAAATATAATTTTGTTGCTGTTGAAGTTGTTACTGGTGTAGATAGATTACCTACAAATGGATCATTATTATAGGGTTTAACAAATTCGCTCATGTATTAGATCTCTCCGGTAGATTTTTAAACTAACTGATAATAGATTTATAAATATATATTATAAACGGAAACTGACTGAAATTACATGAAATATTAAAATATGGTCTGTTAAAGAATCAACTTATGCCGGTATAAAAATTGAGATAAGTGCAGAAAGCCTGGAATAATTTTAAAAACCTAATATAGACTTACACGAAACGTAAATTGAAGCTCTTAAAGTTGTAATGAGTAAAGGTCTTACATAGATTTACTTTGGACCTTTTAAAATCGGGATGACAGGATTCGAACCTGCGACCCTCTGCTCCCAAAGCAGATGCGCTACCAAGCTGCGCTACATCCCGTATTTACCAAGCTATAGGTATAATCATACTAAGTATGAAGTAAGTTGTCAATACTAACAGAATAAGTTTAATAAAAAAATTAGAGAAACTCATACGAGTCTCTCTAATTTTTATTTAAATAAAATCTTAACCAAACTTACCGGTTGTTGAAGCAATTACAAACGGTGCGAAAGTGAAGATAAAACCAACTGTGAAGTGCGCTAAACCAACAAGTCGAGCTTGAACGATTGATAACGCTACTGGTTTATCACGCCAACGAACTAAGTTCGCAATTGGAGTACGCTCATGAGCCCAAACTAATGTCTCAATCAATTCTTGCCAATAACCACGCCAAGAAATTAAGAACATGAAGCCAGTTGCCCAAATTAAATGTCCAAATAAGAACATCCAAGCCCAAACAGCTTGAGCATTCATACCCTGGGCGTTATAACCGTTAATTAATGGTGCAGAATTTAGCCATAAGTAATCACGTAACCAACCCATAATATATGTAGAAGACTCGTTAAACGCAGCTGCGTTACCACCCCAGATTGTTAAATGTTTCCAATGCCAATAGAACGTCACCCAACTAATTGTGTTTAACATCCAGAACATTGCTAAGTAGAAAGCATCCCAAGCTGAAATATCACAAGTACCACCACGACCAGGCCCATCACACGGGAAACTGTAACCAAAATCTTTCTTATCTGGCATCAGTTTTGAACCACGTGCATCTAATGCACCCTTTACAAGAATTAATGTAGTTGTATGAAGACCTAATGCAATTGCATGGTGAACTAAGAAATCACCAGGTCCAATCGTTAAGAATAACGAGTTTTTACCACTATTAATTGCTTCAATCCAACCAGGTAACCAGATTTTACTACTTGCAACAGTAGCTGCACTCGTTGATGACGATAACAATACATCAAATCCATATAGTGCTTTACCTGATGAAGCTTGAATAAATTGAGCAAATACAGGTTCAAATAAGATTTGCTTTTCTGGAGTACCGAAGGCAACACAAGTATCATTGTGAATATACAATCCAAGTGTATGGAAACCTAAGAATAAACTAACCCAACTTAAATGAGAAATAATAGCCTCTTTATGCTGAAGCATTCTGGCTAAAACGTTATCCTTATTTACTTCTGGATCATAATCACGAACGAAAAAAATTGCGCCGTGAGCAAACGCGCCAACCATTAAGAAACCGGCAATGTATTGATGGTGTGTATATAAAGCAGCTTGTGTAACATAATCTTTAGCCATAAAGGCATAAGCAGGTAACGCATACATGTGTTGTGCAACTAATGACGTAGCTACACCTAAAGATGCTAACGCTAGACCTAATTGCATGTGTAAGCTGTTAGTAATTGTTTCAAATAAGCCACGGTGTCCTGCACCTAAGCGACCTCTAGGAGGTACGTGAGCATCAAGAATTTCCTTCATACTATGACCAAGACCCCAATTTGTGCGGTACATATGACCAGCAAAAATGAACACAATAGCAATCGCTAAGTGGTGGTGAGCAATGTCTGTTAACCACATCGATTGCGTTTGTGGGTGAAAACCACCAAGGAATGTTAAGATAGCTGTTCCTGCACCCTCACTTGTTCCAAAAATATGTGTTGCTGTATCGGGATTTTCTGCATAAACACCCCAGTTACCATTAAAAAATGGAGTTAATCCCTCAGGATGAGGTAGAATTGAAGTGAAATTATCCCAACGAACGTGCTGACCACGAGACTCTGGAATTGCAATGTGAATTAAATGTCCAGTCCAAGCTAATGAACTTACCCCAAACAACCCAGATAAGTGGTGATTTAGTCTTGATTCATTATTTTTAAACCAGGCAATACCTGGACGGAATTTTGGCTGAAGATGTAACCAACCTGCAAATAATAAAGTAGTTGAAAGAACTAATAAACCAAGTGCACCAAAATATAAATCCGTATTTGTTCGCATACCAATTGTATACCACCAGTGATAAACACCGGAAGTTGCTATGTTAACAGGGTAAGAAACACCACCTCGTGTAAAAGCTTTAATTGCAGATTGTCCGAAATGAGGATCCCAAATCGCGTGAGCAATCGGCTTTACTTTCAGAGGGTTTAAAACCCATTGCTGAAAGTTACCTTGCCACGCAACGTGGAATAAATTACCCGATGTCCATAAGAAGATAATAGCCAGGTGGCCAAAATGAGAAGCAAAGATCTTTTGATAAAGACTTTCTTCTGTCATCCCATCATGACTTTCAAGATCATGAGCAGTTGCGATACCATACCAGATTCTTCTAGTTGCGGGATCTTGTGCAAGTGCCTGACTAAACTTAGGAAATTTAGTAGCCATAATTAATTTTATTTATTATCGTTTTTGTTAAGTTAAGAAACAGATATAATTCGTGCTAAGAAGAACGACCATGTTGTACCAATACCTCCAAGTAGGTAATGAGCTAATCCAACAGCTCGACCCTGAGTAATACTTAGAGCACGCGGTTGGATTGTTGGAGCAAGCTTAAGCTTGTTATGTGCCCAAACGATTGACTCGATTAACTCTTGCCAGTAACCACGACCACTAAATAAGAACATTAGACTAAACGCCCAAATAAAGTGCGCACCTAAGAAAATTAAACCATAAGCTGATAAAGCAGAACCATAAGACTGAATTACTTGTGATGCTTGTGACCAAAGAAAATCACGTAACCAACCATTAACTGTCAATGCACTGGCTCCGAAATTACCACCTGTAATGTGAGAAATTTTACCCGCACTTGTTATAGTTCCCCAAACATCAGATTGCATCTTCCAACTAAAGTGGAAAATTACTATCGAGATACAATTGTACATCCAGAATAACCCTAGGAAAACATGATCCCAAGCTGATACTTGACAAGTACCACCACGACCAGGGCCGTCACAAGGGAATCGGAAACCTAAATTTGCTTTATCAGGAATTAATCTTGAACTACGGGCAAATAATGTACCTTTTAATAAAATTAAAACAGTTACATGAATTGTAAAAGCATGAATATGGTGAACCATAAAATCTGCTGTACCTAACGTAATAGGCATCATAGCAATCTTACCATTAACTGCAACAACGTCACCACCAAAAGCATAGCTTGATGTCGCTAAGGCATTTGGAGCAGTGTTACCTGGAGCTAATGTATGTAAAGATTGAACCCACTGTGCAAAAATAGGTTGTAGTTGAATTGCTTTATCCGAGAACATATCCTGCGGACGTCCTAAAGCACGCATAGTATCATTATGAATGTATAGTCCGAAACTATGCGTTCCTAAGAAAATACAAACCCAATTCAAGTGTGAAATAATTGCATCACGGTGTCGTAGAACACGATCTAAAAGGTTATTATACGACTGGACTGGGCTATAATCACGAACCATAAAAATTGAAGCGTGAGCACCAGCACCACAAACACAGAAACCACCAATCCACATATGGTGCGTAAACAATGATAACTGTGTTGGATAATCAACACCAATGTATGGGTATGGAGGCATTGCATACATATGGTGTGCAACAATAATACTTAATGACCCCATCATAGCTAAATTAATAGCTAGCTGTGCGTGCCAAGATGTAGTTAAAATCTCAAATAAACCTTTATGACCTTCACCAGTTAGCGGACCCTTGTGAGCTTCTAGAATCTCTTTCATACTATGACCGATGCTCCAATTTGTGCGGTACATATGACCAGCAAAAATAAATAAAACCGCAAGAGCTAAGTGATGATGTGCTTGATCAGTTAACCATAAACTACCTGTAATTGGGTTTAAACCACCTTTAAACGTTAGGAAATCGGAATACTCGCTCCAATTTAATGTAAAGAATGGAAGTAATCCTTTCTTAAAACTCGGATAAAGCTGTGCCATTAAATCTTGGTTGAATAGCAACTCGTGAGGTAATGGAATCTCTTGAGGAGCTACGCCAGCATCTAATAACTTATTAATCGGAAGGCTGATATGAATCTGGTGACCTGACCAAGATAAACAACCTAAACCTAATAAACCAGCTAAATGGTGATTCATCATTGATTCAACATTTTGGAACCATTCAAGCTTTGGTGCTGCTTTGTGGTAATGGAACCAACCGGCAAAGACCATTAATGCTGACATTCCTAAAGCACCCATCGCGGTCCAGTATAACTCAGTTTCATTAGTAATACCTGCAGCTCTCCAAAGTTCAAAGAAACCGGATGTAACTTGAACACCAGAAAAACCACCACCAACGTCACCATTTAAAATTTCTTGACCGACAACGGGCCAAACAACTTGTGAACTTTGCTTAACAGTCGTCGGATTGCTTAACCATGCTGAATAGTTTGAAAAACGTGCACCATGGAAATATGCTTGACTAATCCAAATGAAGATAAGAGATAATTGCCCAAAGTGAGCACTAAATATCTTACGAGAAATATCTTCTAGGGAGCTTGTTTGGCTATCAAAGTCGTGGGCATCAGCATGTAGGTTCCAAATCCAAGTTGTTGTTTTGGGACCCTTTGCTAATGTTCGAGAAAAATGCCCAGGTTGCGCCCATTTTTCAAATGAAGTTGCAACTGGATTTTTATCTACTATAACTCTAACTTTGCTAGCCTCTAGTTCTTTAGAGCTAATTTTCATTTTTACTCTCCTTTACTGAGACATATAAATAGGAAATCTGTAAATTATTTTTAATCATCAATCAATATATTGATATCAATCTAAGTCTATCAACACAGTATTAAAATTCAAACATCTAACTAGACTTGCAATAAATATTACTAGACTTCTAATATAACATTTTACTTCAATTTATTTAATCTATGGCGATTATCATTAAAAAATTGTAAAAAGATATTAATTTGAGCTATTTAATCAGTACCAACATATAGGGATAGTTTAAAAAAGACTACGGAAAGTTATTCAAAGATGAGACTATCATTTTTATAATGATATTTTTATTTTGTTACTTAGGGATAAAAGAAAGAAACTTTTAATAAGGCTAAGTTCAATGCTAGTGAAAATTTCGCACCAATTTGAAAAATGCCAAGCGTTAAAAATTTTTTACTATAATCTGTCATGTTAAAAAAGAAAAGTAACATCACGTTACTTCTCTTTTTTATAAAATTAAAATTTTATCTAATATTAAAAGAAATATTAAAAGAATCCTAGAGTTAGAGCTTGGTTAATTGGTACTGTCGCACCAATACCTAACCAGAATGCAACGAAAGTACCAAATAAGAATACTAGTGAAGCAACTGGTCGTCTAAATGGGTTCTGAAACTTATTAACATTTTCAATAAATGGAACAGTAATTAAACCAATCGGCACAGCTGCCATTGATAATACACCTAAAAGTTTATTAGGAATTACTCGTAATAAGTTAAACGTTGGAAAGAAATACCATTCTGGTAAAATTTCCAACGGTGTCGCGAAGGGATCAGCTCGTTCACCAAGAGCAGTTGGTTCTAAAACGGCTAAACCAATACAACAAGCGAATGTACCTAAAATACAAACTGGAAATATATAAAGTAAATCATTTGGCCAAGCTGGCTCACCATAATAATTATGACC
>Ga0209713_10001717_pt1 | contig 13307 bp, 2 predicted proteins | sample ArcOceMetagenome_3_FD_187444 | JGI IMG/M metagenome (GOLD analysis project Ga0209713, IMG submission 187444) | Marine eukaryotic phytoplankton communities from Arctic Ocean - Arctic Ocean- Svalbard ARC20M Metagenome (SPAdes) (version 2) | ecosystem: Environmental > Aquatic > Marine > Oceanic...
CGAGGATTCTGCTAGGCCGCGAGCGTCGCATGCCGACGGCACATGCCCGCGCGAGCCACCCGACCTCGCACGGCGCTCTGGGAGGTCCTAGCGGGCCCGTTTCGGCGCTGCCACGCCGACCCGCCCGAGGGAGGCTAGGGGAGAGGTTGGCGAGTGAGAGTCTGAAAGGGCACCGAACTCGATTTTTGCTGCTCCAAACGCCTAGTTGCATACTCCCACGACACTGTACGACTCGCCTGCTCAACTCTAGCCTCATTGCAGAACCTGAGGTTTCTTAGTGGGGTTTGACCCTATTGCGAGCCACCCCCTACACTAGAGATCCGGTCGGACCGCGGGATCACCCAAGATCACTTCCGGGCCCTTTAGATCAACAGTGCCGCTGGACGTCGATCCTATTCCGAAAATCCCAGATTAGTGTAAGACCAGCGTCCGGCGTGAGGGTAACAGTGGAGGATGAGGCGCGCGCTGGTCGCGTTGAGTTAGCAGGTGCGCACCGCAGGCTCAAACGCCGGCACACGGACTTTGAGCGGAGCCTTGGGGCTGGTTTACGGAAGCCTCGCTTCGTTGCTGAGCAGCAATGTGCTGGCTGAGCTGCCCCTCTCAGCTGGACCCGATATGTTCGTCAGGCGCTGGATCGGCAGCAGCGTCTGTAACATGGGCGCGGCCTCGTTGAAGGTCTGCGCCATGTCGGCGCACGCGAGCCGCCGCCGCGCGCGCATGAGCTGCCGCAGCACGGGAGGGACGACTCCACTCAGTGCGTCGCGCCATCGCGCATAGGAGTCGCGGAGCTCGCTCCCGGGGCGGCACCACATCCGGATGACTCCGGCGACGAGTGTTTTCCGCGCCACAAGGCCGGCCGACGCGCACTGCGCCGCCCACATGCGCACCGCGCGCAACAGCCGCCGCCGCCGGCCACGCATCGCGGCCACCGCGAGCTGCGGAGCGCTCAGAACCGTGGCCGCATGAGTAAACCAATAGCCGAAGCCGCACGCAAGCTGCACATGCCGGCCGTGCGCCGCGGCGATCAGTGCGACGGGCCGGTCGCAACGCGACCTCTCGGTGGCGACGCACCAGCAGTGAAACATGCGGAGAGCCGTCGCGCGGCTGATGCGCTGCGAGAGTGCAAGGTATTGCAGCGAGAAAGCTCGGAGCGCGGCGCCACGGCACCGCCACCTCGCCAGCGCGTCGTGCAGAATTACCCACCGCACGACCCACGCCTCAGCTGGACACGTCATTTTGGCCCAGCGCCGCAGCAGCCGCCGCGCTGCGACGATCTGCGCAGCGCGCACGGCGACACAGTCGGCAATGGCGCGGCGCGGCAGGCCCGCTGCGTTGGCGACGAGGTGCCATCGACCAAGCGCCACCATCAGCAACCGCGTCGCGCGCCATGTGAGGCCAGCGAGGGTGTTGACGCGGCATCTCAGCGCGCGATCGAGGAAAAGCCACAGCGCGCGGAAGCCTTCGATTTGCAGCGCGCGACGCCACCATAACGTTCCGTGAGACATGTGCCAAGAGTGGCGAGCCCTGTCCGTGCGCAGCGCCCGCCACCGCAGCAGCGTCCGCAACAATGTCGGGCCTCGCGTGCCAATGAAGCCGAGGAGGCCGTGGAAGCCCCTGCCAGCCCATGTGACGCCGCTGCGGCCACTGTGCGCGGCAAGCCAGCGCGCCCGCCAGCCGTCACGGCTCCCGCTTTCAACGATCCGACTCAAGGTGCGCGAGGTAACACGGAACCGATGGAAAGCGCGGGCCGACTCACCGTGTTGTGCGGCGGAGCGCCGCGCGTTACCGCGCTGAAGCAGGCCCAACCAGCCACGGCCGAGACGCGCCACAAGGCACGTCCTGCGCCGCGCCTCCGCGAGGTGCCGCTGAACAGCATGCTCGTGCCAGCGGGACCATGCGCGCTGCAGCACGGCCGCCTCGGCGACGGCTACCGCAGCTAGAAGCGGCAGTGGCAGCGCGTACCAGCGGAGCCACGCCTCATGAAGCTGCTTTGAACGACGCGCCGACGCCACGTGAAGAGCCGCGCCCAGCCGCAGCGCGCTGCCACCGTTCGAGTCCACCCAGCGGCTGAGAGCGTGCACCAGCGCGCGGGTGAGGCAGCGCGCTTGACCTAGAGCGTGCCTCGGCCGAGCACCGCGCCACTCGTCGACGCGCGCGTGCCACGCCGCGAGCATGCGCCGCAGCGGCGGACCCCTCGCGAGCTGCGCCAGCGAGGCCGCGCTGACGCCGCGCTCCATCGCGCGCCGCCATGCACGGAGAGCGTTGCGCATCCCGCTGCGGCGCTCGAGGCGCTCGAAGCGCTCCGCAACCACCACAGCGCGCCATCGCCGTACGCCGTGCCGCACGCCGTGCCGCACGCCGTGGGCGTCGGCGTGGCGGCGCGCAGCGGCAAGGGCGCTGCCGTCCGTCGCACGCAGAACCATGTCGCCAATCTGGCGCGCCACCCACCGCCGCAGCGCATCGCCTACTGCGCACCGCACAAGGCGCGCCGCGAGCCGCATTGCGCGGTGCACCTGGAGCGACTGCGCATACCATACCCGCCAGCTTATAGCGAGTCCCAGCGCAACGCCACGGTCGCGCGCAAATGCCGCCATGGCCACGCAGCCCGCGAGACACCTGGCTGCGCGCCGCCACGCTATCAGGTACGACGTCACTGCCTGTCGCAGCGACGCCTGGACATAGTGCACGAACCGAACCGCCGTAGCCTCCTTCCGCGCCCGCTGCCAGCGTAGTGCCGTGGCCGCCGCCGCCCAGCGCCTCAGTCCGCGCCGCGTGCCGCCGCACGCCACTGCTTGCGGCGCTCCAAGGCCGCGAGCAAAGCTTGTGACACCTGCCGCCCATGTCGTCGCTGCCCTCGCGACAGACTGCTGATCAATGGTGCGTCGCGCCCACCGCCCGACCGCGGCGGCAATGGTGCGCGTCCCACGTGCACGTTGCGCTGCGGCGCGCTCGGCTATGGCGCGGAGCGCGACTATGAATGGTCGCAGCGCGTGCAAGCGCCGCGCCGCGAGCACGTGCGAAGCGCTGTGCCAGCGCGCTTGGCGGCGCGCACTTGCATCAAACCAGCGCGCCACCGCATGGCGCCGCGGCAACGCGCCAGTGCGCATGGTGGCGAGCCGTGTGAGCCGCCGCCACACGCCTCGGCGCTGAAGCGCCTCGAGCGCGGCGGCTATTAAAGATCGGTGGCGCGCAGCCGCTGCGATGACGCCCATGGCGGAGCACGCGCGGCGGCCATTGGCCTCCACGACGAGCCGCTGCCATGCGTGCTGTGCCATGCGCGCTAGCGCGCTGCGCGCTGACGCGCCAACAAGGCACTTGCGCCGCCAATAGCCGAGGCCGCGACGCGCCGCAGCGCGCACAGCACGAAGGCGGCACGCCGCAGCAAGCGCAGCGTGCGACTTGCGCGTTGCCGCGTCGTGCAGCACCGTCCGCAGCGCCGCGCGCAGCGTGCGGCGCCGACCTAGCACCGACTCCTCGCGTGCGGCAGCCGCGCGAGCCACCACGCGCCGCCACGCGTCGCAAGCGTCGATCAACCGCTGCAGCCGGCCGCGTGCACCACATAGCTGCGCCTGCGTCGCAAGCCCACGTGCGGCGCACCACGCACGCAGCGGGTGCCGGATGGCGCGCACCGGCTGCAACGCGGGCAGGCCTTGAACACGGAGCAGGCGCGGCAGGTGCACCGGTCGGAGGGGCCCAGCGGCGGACGAGGCGCGATTCATCTGCGATGCTTCCTGCCATCGCAGCAGCATGAGGCGCAGCTGCACCGCCTCGCGCTGAATCCGCCACCCGAGGTGCATGCGCCGACGCGTCGCGAGCAGCAAATACCAATGCCACAGCAGCGCCGCCTCGCGCGACTGGTCGCCGCGTTGCGCGCCGACCGTCATCGCCAGCTGTTGCGACCTCCGCTCGAGAGACGCGTGCATCCACGCCACCAGCGCGGCGCGTGCCCCCTCGAGGCGCCGCCCTTCGGCGAAGACCCGCCGCGCCGTCGCGTCGTGATGCACGTGCAACCACGCGTGCCACGCGCCATGCAGCGGCCGCAGCGCGCCCTGCACCACCGCGAGCGCCCACACGTGCGTCAGGTGGACCGCGCGACGCCACCAGTGCAAGGCTACGCCAACCCACCGTCGCACCGCCTGCCGCGACACGCGCTCCGCAAGCCGCGCGCGCTCGTGCCGCGCGGTGCTCGCCCCGCGCCAGATCAATGCGGCGTCGCGCAGCTGGGACAAGTCGCCGCCGACGACACCGCGCCGCCACAACACACTGGAGTGCCATCTCTGCCAACCGGCACGCAGCGGGCCCGCCGCCAGTGCGGCGGAGCGTTGCACGAGCGCCACCTGCCTCTCGTCGTTGCGCTCGGCGGCGCGCGCACGAAATGTTTCGACGCCAGCGGCGAGCGTGCGCCGCCGCTGGTAGAAGGCTGCATCGGCGCTGAGGCGACGACGCGCCATGTCTGAGGCAGCGTCGCTGCGCCAACGCAGCGTGGCGCAGCGCCGTCGCCGGTGCCGCCAAGCTGCGCCAACGCGCGCCGCCGCAAGCGCGCGCGTATTTGCCGCGGCCGTCTCGTGCTGCCACCGCCGCAATGTGCGCCACTGCCACATCGCTGCGGCCGTGGTGCGCCGCGTCACGAGCAGTGCGCCTTCTGCTGCGACGCGCGCCCAGCGCGACGCCGCGCGGCCGAGCGCGCGACGACGCAGCTGGGCCACCACCGTCACTGCCTCCACTTGCAGCCGGAGGGCGCGTGCGTGACGGCGCTGCCACACGCCAAGCGCAGCAGCCGCGCCGCGCTGGCGGCGATGCAGCTGCCCGATGCGGCGCGCGAAGCAGTCGTCGGTAAACGCTTCCTCATGTGCGCGCGCTGCTGCCGCCCACCGCCGCAGCCCACCCCGCGAGCATACCGTCAGGTAGCGCCGCCACGCGAATGCATCGGCGGAGCGCGCCGATGCCGTCGCCGTCGCCGCCTCGGTCCACCTACCCAGTGTGGCGCGCAGCGGGGCGCGCTCGAGCACACCGAGGCGCCAATCGAGGAAGGTGTAATGGCGGCAGCGCCGAACTGAGCGTCGCACGGCCGGCGCGGCGGCGTACACGCGTGCGCAAGCCACGAGCGCACGGCGTTTGGCGGCATGTCGCCGCCAGTGCCGAGCGTACGCCGTGCTGCGCCTCCGCAAGCTGCCCAGCAGCGCAGCGCGTGCAGCCGCCGCCCCCGCGCCTCTGGCCGCAAACCCTTTGAGGGCCGCCGCGAGGTCAGCGCGTCGACACGCCGCCACAGCCTCGCCCCACCGCCGCTGCAAACGCAGCTTGCATCGCCAGCGGTGCAAGACGCGCCCCAGTTCCGCACGGCCCGTAACCAACGACGGGCGCACATTGTCCAGCAAAAGCTGCCGCCGCCCCCACAATAATTGCGCACAGCGGTGATTGGCGCCGCGGCGGTGCGCGTGCCGCCACTGGAGCAGCGTCGCGGCGATGGACCACAGCCGGTGCGACCTCGCGGCAAGACGCGCGCGCAGCGCGGCGGACGACCCGTGGTGTGCGCGGAGGCGCCATGCGTGCAACATGCGCGCAGCAAGGCCAAGGCCGATGCATTGCAGCAGTGCGACGTAGCGACGCGAGAAAGTGGCGAGGCGCACACCCCGCTGCTGCCAGCGTGACCATGCGAGCCGCCGCGCGCCGCAAGTCCAACCCGATGGCGCACCGAAGCTGCGAATCAGGACGCCGCGCTGCCCCACCGGCCAAGGACAGTCGTGTAAGATGCTGCCGCCTCTGGGCTCAGCTCCACGACTGCGCTGCTGCCTCGCCTGCCGCTCCGTTTGGGCAGCGGTGGCGCTGTTGGCAGGAATGGTGGTAGCGAACGAAGGTGACGGTGCGCGAGCGGCACAAATGGTGCATGAAGAGCGCGCAGCCGGGCTGATCAGGCCCGCCGGCCGCCTCCGACGCGGCGCGCGCGGTCGACCCGAGTGCCAAACGGACCAAATCGTCGCAAGACGTGCGGCGCGCTCGGCCCTCATCGCAAGCTCGAGCCGTCGCGCCGCCGACGCGCGGAGCGTGCTGCGTAGCCGCCACAGCACGAGGAGACGAGCCAAAGCGCGCGCACGGCCGTGCCACGCGGCCGGCCGCGCGAGCGCACGCCAGGTGCCGAGCGCGGCGGCGCGCTCGCGCAGCGCTTCAATCGCGCCGGCGAACGCGCGCTGGCGGAAGGGTGCACTGTCGCAGCGCTCCGCGCGTGCCACTTGCTGCGCTGAGAGCCTCGCCCACCGCCGCCATACGAGCGAGACAGCGAGTCTCGGCGCCTTGTCAGCAGCCGCGTGATATCGGTCGCGTTCGGTGTGCACTAGCCTTGTCGCGGCCACCCATGCGCGGAGGAGCGCTACCATCCGCGCAGCCGCTCGTTTCTGCTGCGTAAACTGCAGCTCGCGCTGTTCTGATGCCTGCACGCGTAGCGCATCCAGCCCACGCTGCTGCCAACACAAGCGCAGCGCGACAAACGCCTGCAGGCGCCGATGATGCGCTATCAGCGCGCGGAGTGTGCGCCGCAGACAGCACGTGCGCGCAAGCGACGCCAGCCACGCGCGCCGTGAGCGCGCCGAGCCAACGGTACATCGCCACACTCGCCATGCTGCGGCAGTTGCGTGCGAATGGTATGCGGCAGCTGCAAGCAGGCGCCTCTGCCGTGAGAGCATCAGCCATCTCGAGCTTCCCGCCCAGGCCAGCAGCTGCTCACGCCGCCGCATCATGTCGGAACGCACCGTCACTGCGACCAGCTTGCCGACGTCACGACAAGGCAATGTAACCGCTCGCCTGTGGTTTGCTGCAGAACGCAGGCGGGCAAACGCATGCTGGACCCACCATGGCGGCAGGCCGTGCGTGTTTGCTCGCGTGCCTCGCGAATGGAGCTCGTCGAGAGCACGTCTCCGCAGCACGTGCTCTCGAGCTTGGCCCTGCCGCCAGGCAGCGGCCTGCTGGTGAGCGCAAAGTTGCATCATGGCCCACGCCTTCTCGCGAAAGCACCAGAGGAGGCACGCGTGGCGAAGCAGCTGCTCGGCTTGGGCCTGACGCTCCGGCAGTCGCCAAGGCCCCTTCTCCAGAATCGTCGCCATCATGTGTAGCTGGAAGTCGGCGACCTCAACGTCAAGTCTGGGTTTCCGCATGCCGGGTGAGAGCCGGTTCTCGAGCCGTGGTCCAGCGCGAACGCTTTGCATATCACCAACACTTACCCGTCACATATCACCGCACGCATGCTTGTATTTCCAAGCAATTCACGCGCCGCGTGTCATCACGGGCGTGAGGACGAACCCTGTCAGTCAGTCAGTCACAAATTTCACCCTGCATTCCCCTCCGGTTCCCCAATAGCCGAGTACGTGGTTCTTTATAAGAGCGCAGACATTGACTGAACCCTGTGATCGCTCACAAACGTCGTATACAACCCTTTCTAAGACACACACCAGTGAGAAGTTTGGTACGTGACTTCTTCTTCTTGCGCTGGCCGCGGGTGAGTGCAACGCGACATGCAGGCGAGCTGGACGTGCCGGACATCGGCTACCAGTCTCAGACGACGCAGTGGAGGGCCGCGACACCAGCCGCCCGCATGCGCCAGCTCGAATCCTCACAGGTGCGGCCACAGCCGCCGCTGCGGGCGCCCAAGATCGTGGCTTCGGATTGTACACAGCGGCTTCGGATTGTACAGGCGTACAACCACCGCACTCAAATCACCCGGACCGGATCTCAAGATCCTGGCTGCCCCTGAGCGTGGCTAGAGCCAGCTTACCTCAACTACACACCTCGGCTCCGTTACACGCACGAAGACCAGATTCACTATAGCCGGACCCGGTCTGTGGCCCGGGTGCCGTCTCGTATGCCAACAGCCCAAGCCGACGGCGTGGAGGTTGGTGAGGCAGACTCATTGGCCGTGGCCGCCGTGTCCGACTGACGCCCCTCCGCTGTCGCCGCCGGCGTCTCTCCTGCGACGCATCGCCTGCTGATCGCCCGTCAGCACCCCATGCGCCCAACCGCATGCAACCCGACCACTCCCTCCCTCAATAAATCAATCCTCCCCACCCCAACCATCAACAACCAATGCCTCCGGTGCCGTGCCGCGTAAAGCGGTGCAGCCCCGGGCCCAGAGCTCCTGAAAGAACAAACAGCGCACAGGACCCCAGAGATCGGCAAAAGCTAGAGGGAGTAAGCGCAGCTGTTTAAGCTGTTTACTGTTTAAGATGTAAGGCTATTGAGGCAAAACACCTTTAGCTAGCGATAGTTATCTAGAGAGTGGTATTGTGTGTTCTTAGTTTAACGCGGTTTAACGCTGTTAGCTTACCTCAACTACGCACCTCGGCTCCGTTACACGCACGAAGACTAACTGCTCATAGCCGAACTCTCCATTTGTCAAACTTGTGTGCATGATGCATTTTTACGTTTTTTGCACTTTGTGAGGCTGCATGTTGGGGAGACGACGGAGTGAGTTCGATGCCGGGAGGCGTGGCTCCGACTGCAAGCGACGAAGCGCTCACTTCCACATGCCGCACTTCCACATGCCGATAATGGGACGCAAGTCGATGCACGCGATGCCAGGCGAGGGAAGCGTGGAGGCGGCCGAGCGGCGATCAGAGGAGCGGAAGGCCAACGACGCCCGGCACGGGCTGCTCGCGGGTGGCGGGCTGGGCGCCATCCAAAGCAAGGTACAGTCCATCTACAAGGACAAGACTGGCGGCGCCGCCGCGCGCTTCTTGCTTGAGACGCTGACCTACTGCATATTCGTTGCCTTCTTCTTCTCCGGGTTGCTGACGGCACGGCATGACGAGCAGGAGTACTACATGAAGCAGCACATCGCCGAGGCACTGCTTGAGGAAGAGTTCATGCCCGAGTATGCGCATGTCCGTGAGGACTACTTCTCCATCAGCAAGATTGGTGACATGTACCACTGGCTCTCGGGTCCTTTTCTGATGGCTCTGTTCAACGAGCCATACTTCGCGTCGCATGAATCGGGCATGCCGTGGCTGATCGCCGGACAGAACGTGCTCGTGGGCCCCGTGCGTCTCCGGCAGGTGCGCGCGAGCACCGACGACAGCTGCAAGATCATATCTGAGCTCAGGAACGGCGACAACTACCTTGGTAACATCATGCGAGAAATGACGTGCTATGCCAAGACGCCCACGGAGAAGACCATCGACCGGAATTCGTACCCCTTTGCGGACCAGGACTCCGCTGATTACAATGCCTCGTGGCCCAACCACTCCGCGTACCACTACACCCCAGCCGCAGATGCCGGGGGCTTCGGCATGTTCGCGTACGACTCTTTCTGGGGGCGAGTCACGTCTTACCCGGGCGGCGGCTTCATCGACTACTTCAGAGTGTACAACGAGAGCGAAGGAGGGCCGGTGCGCTCCGCAGAGGAGGCGCATCAGCTGGTGACCGACCTGCGGGACAGCAACTGGATCGATGAGCAGTCGCGAGCGCTCTTCGTGGACATGCTCTTCTACAACCCCAGTGTCGGCGCGTTCGGTGCGCTGCGCATCCACGCCGAGCTGCTCGCCGCGGGCGGTGTCGTGCCGTCGTACTCGTTCGCGACGATTCGGCCGCAGTTTCACCAGATCGCGGGCCTCGCCGACTACCTCGTGATAGTGCTGCAGGTGATCACGTACCTCTTCGTCATCGGCTACACCTTAGAGGAGATCGTCGAGTACCGCGGCGCCGCCAAGACGATCAGGCAGCGCAAGCTGACGCTGAAGCGCTTCCTCGAGCAGACGGAGCTGCCCGCCACGCTCGCCGATGCACGCGCCTCGCAGATCGTCAAGATTGCGCGCACCCTCAAGGAGAAGCTGGGCAACGAGGCCGTCGAGCGGTGTGACGAGGACTTCCAGACGGCGCTGAGCGCGCTGACCGACAAGGTCTACGCGAAGCGCCTCAAGAAGAAGTTCCGCACCTCCGTCTACTTCGAGGACTCGTGGAACTACGTCGACATCGTCAACCTCTCCTGCTTCTGGGTGGCGATCGTGCTGCAGGCCCTCATCGCGTATGAGGTATCGGTGCTCGTCGGCAAGGCGTCGTCCTCCGTCGGCAACGACTTCATCAACGCGTGGCCGCTCACGCGCATCATCATGTACTACGACTACCTGCAGGGCGTCAACTGCTTCCTCTGCCTGTACAAGCTCTTCAAGTACTTGCACGGCGTCAACACCAAGATGGCTCAGCTCATCCAAACCCTGTCGAACGCCTCGACGGACCTGATGTACTTCGTGTTCATCCTGACGATCGTGCTCTTCGGCTTCGGCGCGATGTTCACGTGCGCCTTCGGCAACGAGGTCTTCCAGTTCCGCACGATTACCATCTCCATCATGACGCTCATGCGCGCCATCCCCGAGGGTGTGCTCTTTTACGAGGACCTGCGCGATGCCAACCGCTTCATCGGCCCGATGGCGTACGTCATGTACAATGTCCTCGTCTTCCTCGTGCTCATGAACATGTTCCTCGCCATCATCAACTCGTCGTACGAGGAGGTGCGCCAGCGCAACCTGCGCGAGGGCTCCAAGAAGGTCATCTCGAAGCGCCTCGGCCAGTTCTATGCGGAGCGCAAGAAGCGTGCACAGAAAGCGCTCCAGCCCGCCGCAATGCTCATCCCCGGTCGGAAGAATCGGTGCTCGACCAGTTGTGACGCCGCCGATCGGAATACCGGCAAGAATCGCAACCGCAAGGGGTCGATCGACCCGTCAGCAAAGGGCCGCGCCATCGCCGAGGTGGCGGGCATGATAGGGCACGCCGACGAGAGCGGCGACGGCGACGGGAAGGTGACGGCGGCCGAACTCGTCTCAGGCATCCGCAACGAGCTCGGCGGCGCGACGCAAGCCGAGGCGACTGCGCTGGCGGAGCAGCTCATGGCGGAATTCGACGGCGACGGCGACGGTGTGCTCGACGCGGACGAGGTCACGGTGGCCCGTGCCGTCCTCGTCAAGACCGCGCAGCTCGCTGGCAAGGCAAGAGCGCTGGCTGGCGACGAGCGTGAATCGCGCGTGTCTGCCTGCCCCAATCAGGACCGTCTGACGAGCGCCGCGGGCGCCGAGGGCTCAATGGCCACAGGGGGGTGCTCGCGTTCCAGCTCGCCGCCGCCCGGTTGCGACGTCGGCGGCGAGACATCCAAAGCAGGCCCTGCCGATTCTTTGGCAGCTGTGCGGGAGGTAAGAGAGAGTGCGGAGAGTACTGAGTGCCGTGCCAGTGCCGGCAACGACGGCAGCAAGGCAGCCAGTTCGTCTGGAGCGGAGACGGACGCCTCGGCGCGGGTGTCCGCCCCGCGCAAGAGCCAGGGTACCGCTGGCTCAGGCTCGTTGCTCGAGCCGAGCAGCACAAAAACAGGCGGCGGCTCGCTGCAGGGCTACAACGCGCGCGAGCTCTCCAACGTGATGGCCATGCGCAAGGCGTCGATCACGAACATCTGTGTTGCGCAGAACCTCGCCGCGCAGAGCATGGGTACCAATATGGCGCTGTCCCCGGCGTCACGCAACATGCAGGCCGCGATCGCGGCGGCTGGCTCGACGCCCTCCACACCGATGGGCGAGACGGGTGCGCCGCGCCGCCGCGGCAGCCTCGATGTGGCGGCAGGGGCGCAGCCCATGTTTCTGGGCGCAAGGCAAGGCAGCTGCTGCGGCGCAGGGCTGCTTGCGACGATGAGCGGTGGCGGCGCGATAGTGCCCGGGATGGTGCCTGCGATGGGTCCGGGCATGGTGCCGCCGGGAGTGGCACAGCCGCAGCTGGATCAGCTGTGGGCGACGCAGCTGGCGCTGCAGCAGGCGCTGCAGCAGCGTACCGCGCAGCTGGACGCGCTCCAGGCGCTGCTCGACAAGGCGGACGGAAGCCGCGGTGGTGGGCCCACAAGTTCAGACGATCGGTTGGCTGCTTAGCCGCAGCCGCAAAATCAGCCTTGGTATATTGGTCACGAGAATGGTCACCTAAACACTATCACACTTGAGAAGCTCATGCCAGGGCTCTCACAACTCACAAGCTCAAACACGTCCGACGGAAACTACGTGTCCTCCTCCTCCACGTCGCCGTCATCTTGGTCGCTGCTGCCAAGCTGCGACGTGAGCTGCTCAAACAGACTCGTCAGACCACCCCTGCCCCCGCCGACCTGGCCGTCGCCCCCCAGGATCACCTCGAACTTTATCGGCTGCCCGTCTCCACCGCCAATCATCTGCTGCAGCATGGCGTGCAGCGTCGTGGGCGTGCCATCACTGCCCTCGTCATCGTCGTCGCCGTCGCCACCATCGGCCGCGCCGCCCTCGCGCTGCTGCGCCTCATTGGCGAGCCGCGTGGCGTAGCTCTCCACCCCCTCCTCCTCATCTGCGTTCGCCGCGGCCGTGGCCGTCTTGCGCGCAGATGCTGCAGCACCATCGCCGCCGAGCGTGATCACCGCGCTAGGCTTGACGCCGAGTGCATCGGCCAACGCCTCGGACAGCGTTTTGCCCACGCCCAACCCCACTGCCTCTCCCGTCGTGGCTGCTGCTTCCGCTACGTCGAAGAGCCTCGAGCCCTTGCTAGACTCTGACGGCTGCTTCCCGCTTGCGCCAGCCGTCATGCGTTCTGAGTAGCTCTGGCGTTGCTTGGCCTGCCTCACACGTCGCAGCTTTCTGAGAAGCTCCGCCTCGAGCAGTTTGAGGCCATGCGCATCCAGGTGGTCGATGTATGCGTCACCGCTGCCGACCGCGTCAGCTTCGCCGTCTTGGTCTTGACCTTGGTGGTGGTGGTCGTCGTCGTCCTCCTCCTCCTCCTCGTCCTCCTCGTCCTCGTCCTCCTCCGAGGCTGCGCTCGCGCCGATGCTGGTGGCCTCCCTGCTGTGCATCGAATGGCGGATGGTCTGCAAAACGTCCGATAGTGGCGTGTCCGGTGGCACCGAGGGGAGCTTCTGAGGCGCCGGCTTCGGCTTAGCAGCAGACGACGAACTGAGAGAGAGCATCTGCTTCAACATGTCTTGCAGCCTGGATGGCGCTGAGCCGTCCTCCAGGTTGATCACCTCGACCTCCGCACCGCCCGCTAGCATTTCGAAGAGCGACTGGCCGTCGGTTGATCCTTTTCCCGCATTCGTCTCCTGCGCCGCCCGTTCCACAAAGTTGTATTGTACTCCGCTCGCGACGTCATGAGTACGAGTTTCGTGGCGCTCAAGGCTGGACTCCTCGACCATCGGTGCCTCGTACTCGGCGTCATCGTACTCGTACACGTCGACGTCTGCGGGTGCCACTCGTGTGAAGAGCGCACAGCAAACGACGAGGCGCTCCATGCAACTCTGGAAAAATCGCTCCGCCTGCGCCAGGCGTTCGCAAGTTCCA
>Ga0209713_10001721_pt1 | contig 13287 bp, 9 predicted proteins | sample ArcOceMetagenome_3_FD_187444 | JGI IMG/M metagenome (GOLD analysis project Ga0209713, IMG submission 187444) | Marine eukaryotic phytoplankton communities from Arctic Ocean - Arctic Ocean- Svalbard ARC20M Metagenome (SPAdes) (version 2) | ecosystem: Environmental > Aquatic > Marine > Oceanic...
CTCGTAGTTAACGTTTCACAGCTCTAGAGCAAGGTGCCGTGCGTGGCCGTGGGAGGTGCACCTGATATCGCAAAAAGTTCGTTTCCGCTCACGTCAACGTTTTGTCAATGTTTTGTGAGCTAAATTAGCTTCTCGCACGTAGAGTCAGCCGCTACCGTGTCAGAGCCGTCGTGAAGCGCGGTCTGACTATTGGCCTGCACACCCCTCTAGCACACCCCGTACCAAGTCGCCCAACCGTAACACATGAAACACGGCGAAGGGGTTACCGTACACTCACTGCGCCTCGATCGGGGCCGCATCGGCCACAGCTCCGCTGCCACGGTGCGCAGCGGCCGCGCCGCCCTCAGCGGCCGAAAGCGGCTTGGTCGTCTTCAGCTTCTTCTTTCTCTCAGTAATACGCCCCGCCCGCTCCTCGAGCTGAGCGAACTGTTCGCCAAGGCTCTGCTCGACTCGCGCGACCACCTTGTAAAGTGCAAGCGCGTCGGCAGCTGCGGCGCCGGCAGGTCGCGCACGGGCCGCCTTGACCTGCGTGGCTAGCTCACCAACCAGCCCCCGCACATCGCCTACCTCGCCCAGCATCTGACGCAGCTGCGAGGCCAGGTCGGGCTTCGCCCCTGCCTCCGTGCCGCCACTACTGCCCTGGGCCGCCACAACCGCGGCACGCTCCTCGCTGGTGGCCTCCTCACCATCGGCACTCGCCACTGCGTCTGTGCCGGCCGGAGACTTGTTTGTGAAATGTTCCAGTAACGTGTTCTTGGTCCACCGGAGACCCTGCCCCGCCTGGAAGAAAACACCATACTCAGGCGGTGCGGTGCCAGCTGCCTTCTCGTCGTCCTGGTCGCCACGAACCGCGGCCTGCGACTCGCCGAGGATGGCAAGAAACATCGAGAGCAGAATGAAGACGGCGACAAAAAGGTACACGAGCATGAGGATCGCGTTGAGATAGCCGCGCGAGTTGTTCATTATTTCGTCGATGTCAAAGTCGCCGAAAAGCGCACGAGCGAGTGAGAGGAAGGATGCGATCTGGTCGTTGAAGTCCTCCATCACTGGGCCGAGCTGCACGTAGAACATCATCGAGAACGCCATCATCGATATGCCGAACACGAGGCCAAAGAAGAGCAGGTCCATTTTGCCCTTGGAGAGCACCGCCGTCATGAGCGCCATCTTGGGGATGAGGACGTTGGTGAACTTGATGATCTTCAGCAGCTGGATGCACACGCAGGCTGAGAGGTACACCTTGACGGTACGCGCAGTGTTCATGACGAGCCAGTCGTCTTGGTAGCCCACCGTCTGGCAGAGCAGCGCACATTCGCGGTTGGCAGCGCGCGTGTTGAGGCGCAGGATGTTGACCCACACCAGGAAGAAGATAGCGAAGTTGAGCCAGTCCATTAAGTTCCACAGGTCGCCAAAGTAGGAGGTGGGGCCGTCCTGGATGATCGCGATCCCCTCCAGCGCAACGAAAAACATGCACATGCCGACCGCGATGTTCAAAAAGCCGCTCTGCATCTCCAGCCGCTCGCCGTCCTCGACGCGTGTCTCGACGTCGTACGAGGGGAGCACCGCGCCAAGCGACGTTGTCTCGAACATGAGCGTCGTGCGGTAACGGATGCCGATGTGATTGGACTTGAGCTGCAGCACGAGCGTCATGACGCGCGTATACGCATCGACGAAGTGTGCACGCTTCAGGTCATTCCAAAAGCGCTCGATGTGCGCGCGCACCACGCCCGTGTTCCGACCCGCCCCGGTCGCCGTCTGGTTGGACACCCCAATATCAGTTCGGTCGCACAACTGGTGGCACTCTTCGCCATTCCACGAAAGGCGGAGGCAGTAGAAACGCGCCTGCTTGTTGGCACTCGTGGTGTTGACGTAGTGGTCTTTGTACCACGCCACCTCGCCGAGTGCCGGGTCGCACCGTCCGCGCTCCTCCACCAGCCACGAGCGCGAAAAGAACGGGATGATGACAGCGACAAAGCCACCGCCGGGCTGCACTCGCATCGAGGGGATAGCCGCGCTCACCTGCCCCTGCGGATCACTGCCAAGGTCCTCTGCGCTCCAAAAGCGCCATGGATGTGTGAGCCGCGCGTCTGGCTCCGTCCAGTTGTATCCATACGAGCGTGGGTCCTCGTCGCCCCTGCCAAACGGCTTGAGTTCCGGGTAGCATTGACCCGCAAGCTGGTGCGTGTGGCACGCCTTTGGATCGGTCGGGGCGACACGCGCGCTCTTAATAATGATGCCATCCGTCCAGTCCATCAGGTCCATGTTCCGCACGAGCTCGGGCACCGTGTATGGCGTGGATCCGTCGAGGTGAAAGGACCCTTCGCCGTCTGGCCATGCGTCGTCGTTGCACAGCTTGATGCCGTGCAGGTCACCCACGTCTCCAGTGCAGGGACCGCCGTTTGCGAAGAAGCCGGGCCATAGCACATTGTTCCCCCATTCCCAGATGTCGGCCACTCGACGAATGTCGTCAAAGGCATTGTGGCTCGAGTCAAAGTGGTTCTCAAGAAACGTGTCAGCGATCATCTTGTCAAAATAGTACTCCAGCTTCGGGTGACGCAGCGTCTCGGTGAGTGTCTGGAAAACGTAGACGAAGGCGCAGTACAGGAACGTCTGGAAAGCGGTGCCATTGACAAAGTCTAGCACTTCATTCAAAAAGCGCAGCACGAGGTTGCTCGACTGCACTGGATCCGCCTCCCCCACCGGCTGAGGGCTGCCGCCCTTCTTCTCGTGATCATCAACATCTGTGCCTGCATCGATCTTGCCCGTAGCAGCAGTGGCGCTTCGGCCACCGCCAGCAGCACAACAAGCCATACAGCGCGGCATTTTGGGAATTGGAGCGCGGCATTTTGGGAATTGGAGCCGTTTTTTGAACGAAAATACTTTACTCAAAAGAACTCAAAAAAAGCATGCCGAAGGCGCTATCTGGAGGTGTCTAGCTACGGAGCTGCGGCGCTTTCAGTGCTTTATCCTCTCGATTCAGGCACCGCTCGATAAGGCAATCATTTCGACGCAGCGCTTTCGTTGCACACCGCGTCCTCTCGCCTTCTCGTCGTTTGGACGTGGGACTAAGGTGCGCTAATCGTGCGCAGGGCCGTCGACGCGATATTCGACGCGCTGGACCTGACGAACGTCCCCGTGGGGCTGCTGCTCACCCCTGCTTCGCTCGATCAGAAGGAGGCGGTGACGGGGGGGGCTGGCACCGCTGCCGGTCGCTGGTGCCGCTCTGTCACGATGGGGTTGCTTTCGGAAACCCCTTTCGCGTAGCTTGACCACGTAGTCCGCGGACTTCAGGCTGAACGTGGAGCGGCTGCTGCAGCTGGCGGCGCCGCAGGGCTTCGAGCTGCGCACGGACAGGAGGAGCAGGAGCAGGCGGCGATACCACGACTTGCCGACGGCCACGACGCCGGCACTTGCCAGCACAACCACACGCATCCACGCACACACCGGTGAATGGTGTCATGCTGTGACATGCGTCTCAAGGCCCGAGGCTTGCCTGAGGCTGCCTGCCGCGCGGATGAGGCGGCTTGGGGCGCCACATGCAGCTCCTGCAAGCCTTCATGACCTTCAGAGGTCGAAGGTCCAGTCGATGAGCGATCTCGGCCGTGTTCGAGTCAACTTTTGGCCGACACGGGGTCTGGGCTTCGGCTAAAAACGTTGGGGCTTCGTTCCTCTAGTTGAGAGCTTTCGATTGGTGGGTCGATCGTATTCCAACTCCCACGGGAAGGCTGAATCTACATGCCCCGCCTAGAGGCTGGGTGGCCATGCCCGTGGCCGGAGCCCGGACATGCCGCGTCGCGCGGCGTTCCTTCATTTACTCCCCGGCTTTAGGAACCCAACCCCGTATCCGCCGAGATTATGAAGTCCCGGACCACGAGAGGGGCCCCGGAATATTGTGCACGTGCGAATGAACGTTTTGTCGCCGTTACGTTCGCAGTCATGGAACTACCCGGGAATAGTGTCTCAAAAACGTTACAAAGTGAGACGTTTCACCTCACCCCCGCGTGCAACAGACCAGCGTCACCCTCCTGACCGCGGAGCCTCAAGTCACCAGATGTATGACCGCCTGCTCGGCGACCCAGAATCGAATGCACAATGCAAGGCAGGCTCCGTCACGAGTGAGATGCTGTGGCATGCGCATGTGCATCTGCGGCTTCAGAGCGCACGCATCTGCTCGTATTGTGTGAACGTGGGGAACGTGCGGCGGCGCAGCCGGTCGAGCTCTTCGCGTAGCAGCTCGATCTCCTGCGTCTGCATGCCGACGAGTGTTTGCAGCTTACGCTTCATGTGCACCTCCTCGAAGCGCTTGTGCGAGTCGCTCGAGGAGTCCTTGGACTTAGACTGGATCTCGTGGATCATCTCGCGCTCGAGGACGGACCCCTCGAGCTGCTCGATTTGCTGCTTGAGCGAGCCCATTTCGCCCTGCTTCTCGGCGACCAGCTTCTTGATCGCCGCCACCTGTCGTTTGAGATCGGCGGCGCGCTCCTCATGATTGGCCTTGAGCTGCTCGAGCTTGCGCTCGAGCTGCGCCACCTCCACCTGCTGCTTCTCCTCGCCGCCGCCCTTCATCTTTTGCTGCAGGTCCTTGGTGACGCGGAGCAGCTGCAGATCACGCACGCGCTCCGTAAGGTCTACCGCTTCCATGTCGGCGCGAGTGTTGTCCCACTGCAGCAGCGCAATGCCGCGCCGGAAGTCGCGCACCTCCTTGAGGATCTCGACCTTCTCGAGGCCAAGCTTCTTGATGTCGGCATTGAGCTCCTTGACAGCGTCGCGCTGGATAAAGACTGCCTCCGAGTAGTCGGTCACTACCGCCGCCTCCTCCACCTCAAGCTGGCCTTGTTTGAGCTTGAACGGCAGCTCGAGGTTCCACGCCATGACCTTCTCCGCCTCACGCTGAGACTGTAACTCCGCCGCGAGCTCGTCGCACTCCTTGTGCGCGGCCACGTCGACCGCGTCGAGCTCGTCCAGGAAAGCCGCCATCTCGGCGAGCTGCTCGGCGCATGCCTTGAGCTCTTGCTCGGCAGCGATCTTGGCGGCGCGAGCCTCGACAAGCCGGTCCCACACGTCGAAGTTGAGCCCTTCGGGCATATCGATCGCCGGGTCGAGCGGCTCAATCGTCTGCGCCACCTTCGGCACGTCGAGTGACGAGAAGGGGTCGCGGGATACCACGAGCGATGCCACATCAGCCTCGGCGGGCGCCTCGTCCGACAATGGCGTGGCAGCCGCCGCGAGCAGCGCGCCGCCCGCACCGGCAAGACCCTTCATCGACCCGCGCCGCGGCTTACTGCTGACCGAGCCGACCAACTCCTTGCTCAGCTTTTTCTTGGAGCCACCGGCTTCGTCGATTGACGAGCCACCCAGCCCAGATCCATCCGAGCGGCGACTGGCCGTGCCCGACGCGCCGCCACTGGCCTCGCCCGTGCCGCTTGTCGTCCCGGTGGACTTGTCGTTGGCAACGGTGCGCCGCCGCTTGTACAGCTTGACTAGCAGATCGAGGAACTCGGGCGCATCGAGAAAGTCGCGACGGAACGCGCGCTCGAGCCCCTTGTCCTCAGCGGCGAGAGCCTCGTGCGCCTCACGCACGTTGTCGGTCTCGCGCCGGAACTCGGCCAGCCGTGCCGCCACCTTGAGCCGGACCTCGGTTTTCTCGGAGAGCGCTGCCTCCAGCTCAGTCTCCCGCCGCAGGAAGAGCTCGCGCCTCAGCCGTGCTTGCCCTAGCTTAATGACGAGCAGCTCATTCTCGTACACAGCCTGCTCATACGACGTTTTCGTGTCGCACAGCATGGCCAGCCTCTCATTGAAGCCGCGGCAGATCTCGGCCATCTCTTGGTGCAGCTTGGTAAGCTCGGTCTGGCCGCCCTTGGCACGCTTCTCGCGCTCCGCCTCAAGTTTTTTCTGCCGCTCTGCGAACTCCTTCAGCTGTGCGCGCTCGTCGTCGGTCATGTCGGCCTCCACCATTGTCGTCATCCATTCGGGCTTTTCCAGGTCAATCATCACCTCCTCCTCCTCTTCGGGCACCTCGAGCGTGCCGTTCATCATCGCCTTGAGGCCGCGGTCGCCAAGATTGTCGGCGCCAGCCGCCGCGGCACGCGCCTCCGCCTCCAGCCGTAGCTTCTCGAGTCGCGCCCGCTCCTCAGCCGACACAAACTTAGACGCTGAGATCTCGCTGCCATGCACGGCAAGCACTTTCTCAGGCTCCTCCTCGATGTGTAGCCCGACCGCGTCAGCCGCCGAGACCGCCGCCTCTGGCGCCGCACGCAACTTGGCCAGCTCGGCCACCACCTCGGCAGCACGCGCCTTTTTCTCGGCAATGCGCTCGATCTCAGCACGCTTGAGCGCAAGCATCTCCGAGAACTTCCCGTTGAACTCTTGCTTGAGCACGCGCACGCGCTCGTCGTACAGCAGCGCCTGCGTCGCTTTGCGCCAGTGCGGATGCAGGTCCTGAAACGGGTATAGCAACGCTTCGTCGGCGCCGCCTGCACGCTGGGCGCCGCCCCCGCCGGCACCCCCGCCCGCCTCGCCCTCGCCCCCATCCTCCTCGTCGGCGCCATCTTCACTGCTTGTTTTCTTGTCACCAACCCTCTTCTGCTTAGCATCTTCCACCCTGACGGCGACGCTGCTGTCGGCCGGCGCCACCACTACGCCCATGGCCGCACCAAATGTTTTGGGCACCTCAAAGCCCTCGGCCGTAGCAAGCGGCCTGTCCGACAACGAGTCGAGTTCCCACCGCGACGCTTTGCCCTCGGCGCGGCGCATCGCATGCATCTTGAGGAGCAGCGCACTCTCGGCGGTCGGGAGCTCCGTCAGAGTGAAATTGCCAAGCCGTGCGCAAGAGAGGCCGCCCGGTGCCTCGGCGCCGTGCATCTGCAGCGCATGAAGTGTCGTCGCCTTCGTGTGCATTGCTTCCCAAAATTCGCCTTTATAGCGTGATGCGAGCAGCTCCTTGGCGAGGTTCTCCACGTCGAGCTGCCGGCGCAGCTTTGCCACCGCTTTGTTGCCCTCCTCGCGCCACTTCTGCTGCTGCTCCTGATCGATAATGAACTCGGAGACCGGCAGCTTCTCGGGGTCGCCGTCCTCCATTGCTGCGTTAGTAGCGATCAGCTTGAGCAGCCTGCCACGTAGTGCGCCCATCGTATCTTGCAGTGCCCCAGTTGCCGCGCTTTGCACGGCGCGCGCTGTGCCTGTGCCCGCCACGCGCGCCAACGCGGGCGCCTCGAGGACTGTCGGCTCGTCCGTGGGCTTGTCGCTGGCCGCTACCTCAGCAGCGGCGCCGCCACCCGCATCGACGACATCCGCCGGTGGAACCTCGGCGGCCACATCGTAGACCGCCGGATATTGGATGGCGCGTGTCGCGGGCGGCACAACGGGCTTGCCCACCATTGAGTAGGGCGTGACGATCGACGACACATAGAGCACGCCGTCGCCACCCGTCGAAAGCAGCTGCAGCGTCAGCCCGTCGGATGAACCACCGGAGTGCGCCGCGATGTTCGTTAGGACGACGCTCGAGACACCGCCCGCGTACGAGTCGTGCAGACGCAGAATCTGCTTGTCCTCTCCGCCGATGGAGCGCACGATGACCACGCCATCCGACCCGCCCGTTGCCACGTATAGCCCGTCGGGCGACGTGGCGACGCATGTGGGCGGCTTTTGGTGCGCCGACCACTCGAGGAGGCACGGCATCGCGTTGAGGACGGACGGCTCGGGCGCGTCGCGACACGCGTCGTCGACCTCATACACTTTGAGCGCGCCGTCGGCGCACGCCGCGTACACGGTGAGCGCGCCTGCGCGCCCTTGGAGTGCTGAGCCGACTGGCACTGACGTCAGCGCCAGTGCAGGCGACGCCAGCTTGATCGCGGCGCGCTGCAGCTGCTTGCTCGGCAGCGTCATATCAATCGGCGCCAATGCCGACGTCGGCGGCGGCGTCAGCCGAAGCAAGCTGCCGTCAGTGCACGCCACGACCAGCCGCGGCAGGGCGGCCTGCGTGGCGGGCGCGAACCAGCAAAGCGCGGTTGGCGACGATGGCAGTTCGTGTGCGCCGAGCAACTCGGGCCCATCCTGGCCGAGCCCAAAGAAGCACACCACACCGACGGCCGTGTCGGCGGAGGCTGCGGCTGCCAGGTAGTGCCCGGCGTCGTCGAAGGCGAGGCACGAGAGTGGTGCACGCGCGACGCGCGCACGCAGCACGAGCTGCAGCCCGCCCCCCTCATTCGGCGTCGCCGGCGTCGCTTCCGACGGACGACGCAAGAAAAGCCGCAGCAGGCCATCTGACGTTCCGGCCGCAATAAGACCCACCGCGCCGCTCGCCGCGACGGCCGTCGGCGCGGCCGTCGAGGCGCCGGTGCGGTCGCCGAGCCTCGTGGCCGCGAGCATCGCGCGCGACGCACAGTCGTAGCAGCGCAACGTGCCGTCCTCGCCCACAGTGACGAGCTCGGCTGGCGTCGCATTAGGTGTCGTGGTGCTGAGCGTGCTGGCCAGGGTCGCGGCAGCCACGACGGCGCCTACATGGAAGGATGAGGCGCGTGAGGTTGAGAGTATCGAGTCGAGTTGATCATCCTCGAGCGGCATGGCCGGCAGGTCGGAACGGAGCAGCGTGACCTGCGCAGGGTTGGAAGCAGGAGCAGGCGCGTCAAGTGAAGGGGGTCGAGTCCGGAGGGGGGAGGGGTGAGGCTCAGGAGGGGTGGGTGTGGGTTGTGGTAGTGCGGTCCGGCAGTCACGAGCCCGTGCGGAGGGGTGGGGAGGGTGGGTGATGTGGGTTGTGGTGATTGCGAGGGTAGGGGGAAGGGGGTGCGGATGGATAGGCGATGGGTGGTCGGATGGTCGTGGCGACGCTAAGTGGGCGAGGGGGAGGGGACGGGAGGGGCATGCCTGCTCCACAGCGCCATCGGTGGTGGAGATAAGCAGCTTGAAGTAGTCGGCGGAGACTGCCATGCTCGAGATTGGCGACGCGACTCGAAGCTCGAACAACGGTGTGAAATCGTTACGCGAATACCAGGTGAGTGAGCCGTCACGGCAGCCCACCAGGATGTGCATGCTGTCAGCGAGCAGCCCGGCGATGGCAGAGCCGCCTGCGAACGCAAGCGCCGGCTCGTGCCGTGCCGGCTCTTTGAGCACCACTGCGCCTGTGTCAGTGCCCGCGAAGATCTCGTCGGCCGTGCCCCATGTATGGCAGCCCCACAGCCCACCGCCGACCTCGTCGCCCGGCTGCAACTCAGCAGCTTCCAGAGAGTGGTGCTGGTACGACTGTTTGAGGGTCCACAGCTGAAGGCAGCTCGGCGAGCGCACGCAAAGGCTGGCAGCCGAGCGTGGATTGAATGACGATGCCGCTGCAGCAAAAGATAAGTTCACGGAGCAAAGCATACGCGAGCTCTTGAGCTCCCACACGCTCAGCTGCAGGTCGGGCGCACCACTCATGGCGGCGAGGTGAGTGCCGTCACGTGAGAACGCCAGCACGAGGAGCTCCACCTCGGCCGCGCCTGCGCCGCGTCGGTTGCACACTATGAGTGGGGCGTACCCTTGGCAGCAAACAGGTCGGCGAGCGCACCTTCGAGCGCGCAGACTTGCTGCATATCCGCAAAGGAGCAAACACTGATGACTGGCCGTAGCTGCCGCTCGGCGAATGCGTACTGCAGCGTTTTCGGGCACGTCGCCACCACACTGATGCCGTGCTGCACACGGCGTGGAAAGGCCATGGGTGAGGGGCGGTGTGGGTGGGGTGGGTGGGCGCAAGTGCTTTTGGGAGACAACAAAACCTGCGTATTAGTGATGTGGAATTTAGTGCGCCTTGGGTCACACAACGCTTCGCAAGGCGCAAATTTCAGGCGCTGCCCCGCGACGCTCACGACGTGCGTCGCGTCCTGGAAAGTCTGGTGCTCGGTGTTGCCGCCGAGCGCGACGTCGGCGGTGCAACGCCAATTCATGCGCGTAGTAACTGCTTCTTTACCAAGAGCCACTTCGGTTTTTTTATTAGCCTATAGTGTAGACTGGTAGACTGGTAGACTGGTAGACGCCCCGTCCGGTGGCAATCGCCTATATGTAGATGTAGATGTAGATAACAACGGGAAAACCCAACGCAACACTGACAAAGAGAGGTATGTGGCAAACGCCGCCACCCTTCCATCCGGCGAAAAGTTGATTCGCAGATGCATGTGAACGCCTCCCCTGTCCGCGCGCATCCCCCTCAAATCCGTAAATCCGTAAAATCTCACGTAAAGCGCCGCAAAATGGCTTAAAACGCGCCCAGAACACGCCAGGAGTTGCCGTAGGTGACGCGCGCCGCCCGGGGCCGGCCTAATGTGGTCGATTGGCCGGGCGCAATAAGCCTCGGAGTGCCACTGCCATGGGTTCTGACGTGGCTGAGCTGTCAACAGCGTGCGCGCTCGCGTGCCGGAGGAACTGAGCAGCAGGTTGTAGCTGTCATCGCGTTGGCATCTCCTCACCGGGCTGGACAACGTCGGCGCGTGCAGCCTACCAATCCTGTCCTGAACACGGGGCCCAGAAGCCAGAACCGCGAGTTACGGCTGTCGGCAAAGTGCTTGCTGAAACGTGTCCACTCGGAAAAAAGTGCGAGGAGTCAGGTTCACGGAAATGCTCTAGAAGTTATTCGGTGAGTCCCGTCCAACAAACCCTTTTTTTGCTATACCGCTCACAGCTCACAGGGCGTCAGGCTTGCCCGTACGCTTCACTGGCCCAGATGGCCCAGACATGGGCCACGACGATTCATCTCGGTTGAGTTCGTGTCATTCACAGTCAAGCCTTCGCCGTCTTGACGATGTTGTCAACGGTGATGCCCTTGGCCTCGAAGACGAACTGAGCCGGAGCAGACTCGCCGAAGGAGTCGACGCCGAGAACCTTGTCGGCGTACTTGTACCACAGCGACGAGACGCCGGCCTCGACGGCAATGGTCTTGGTCTTGTCGGAAAGCACGTCTGCCTGGTAAGCGCCGTCCTGCTCCTCGAAGAGCTCCATGCACGGCATCGAAACGACGCGGCAGCCGTCACCGATCTTCTTTGCCGCCTCGACAGCGATTGAGACCTCCGATCCCGCGGCGAGGATGATGGTGGTGAGGTCACCAGTCTCCTTGACCACAGTGTACGCGCCCTTCATTGAACCGGCGCGCTTGTCGGCAGCGCTGCCGGGAAGAATGGGCAGGTCCTGGCGCGAGAGGATCAGCGCGGTCGGGCCCGTCTTGCGGTTGAGCGCGTGGACGTACGCAGCGGCGGTCTCCTCGGCGTCGCCCGGGCGCATCACGTCAAGGTTGGGGATGAGGCGCAGCGATGAAACCGTCTCAACGGGCTGGTGGGTGGGGCCGTCCTCGCCGACGCCGATGGAGTCGTGCGTCCAGATGTAATTGATCGGCAGGTGCGAGAGCGCTGCCACGCGGACCGACGCCCGCATGTAGTCGGAAAATACCAGGAACGTCGAGCCCGACGCACGGAAGAGGCCGTAGAAGCCAATGCCGTTGAGGATGGCGCCCATCGCATGCTCACGGATGCCATAGTAGAAGTTACGTCCGGCATAGTTGTTCTTCGAGAAATCGCCGACGTCCTTCATGTAGTTCTTGTTCGAGCCGTGCAGGCTGCCATGCAGGCGACGTTCGGCCACGCTCATTTAGTCAGGGTTTCCGTCGAGGGCAAGGCAGCAAGCGGGGGCGAATGGTGCAGGCGGGCGTTTGGGATTGACGGGCGCTAGCGCACTCGGCGGAGCCCGACACGTAAAACGGCATCGACTTGGCAATCGGCTGCAGCACGGTGGCACCAGCATTTCTGGTGGCTACCGGCTTGTCGACAGGAAACTCCTCCATCATCGAGTTGAGGTCGGGCACGACACCGTCGATAGCATCCTGCAGCATCTTCGCCTTCTCGGGGTTGGCGCTCTTCCAAGAAGTATAGGTCTCCTGCCACGCGTCGTACTTGGCGACCAGCTCTTTCTTATGGTTGGCGAAGTAGTCGTACGTCTCCTGCGACACCTCCCACGGTTTGGTAAGGCCCAGCGCCTCCTTGGCCGAGTCGACGTACTTCACGCCCGCCTCGCCGTGCGCCGCGCACGTGCCGGCGATTTCGTCAACGCCCTTGCCAATGATGGTCTTGCACACGATCAGCGTCGGCTTGCCTGCAAGATATGACATGAAGGAGTGAGCCTATCGATTCGGTGTGTGAACGCAGCTTTACGGCGTACCATTGGCTGACGTCTTGGCGTAACGGTAGGCCTTGGTCACAGCGTCCATGTCGTGCCCATCAACTGTCAGCACCTCCCAACCCTGGGCCTCGAACCGCATCTGCACATCCTCAGACTGGGTGTGCTCGGCCATCTTGTCGAGCGTGACGCCATTTGAATCGTACATGAGGATCATGTTGTCAAGCTTCTCGTGACCAGCAAAAGCAACCGCTTCATTGGCGACTCCCTCCTGCAGGCAGCCGTCACCGCACAGCACAACGACGGTATGGTCGATGATCGTGTGCTCCGGCGTGTTGAGGGTGGCTGCTGCAAGCTTGGCAGCTGCCGCCATGCCAACACCGTTGCCAATGCCCTGGCCGAGCGGGCCGGTGGTCGACTCCACACCTGGCGTCCAGCCAAACTCAGGGTGGCCAGGGGTCTTCGAGTCCTTGGCGCGGAAGTTCTGAACCTCCTCCATCGACAGGTCGTAGCCAGACATGTGCAGCCACGAATACAGGAACATCGAGCCATGGCCGGCCGACAAGACGAAGCGGTCGCGGTTGAGCCAAGATGGGTCATCGGGGTTGTACGACCTGCGCACGGACACGCGATTGCTCTCGACCTGGGCGATATGGTGGGCACGGGGCTACATTCTAGGCGAAGCGTACATCTCTTGCCCAAAGAGCACGGCGCCGATTTCGGCACAGCCCAGCGGCAGGCCCATGTGGCCTGACGAGGCCTTCTTGATGGAGTCCATGGCGAGCCCCCGAGACTCATCGGCTGCCTGACACAACATTCAGCCATTCGATCGGGCAAAAGGACCAGGATGCAAGTCCACAGGCGCCTAGGCAGACTCTGGTGTGTGGCTGATCTGTGGCACGCACCTTGGCCAGCGCCTGAGGCTGGGCGACAAGCTCCTCGGTTACCTGCATCGAGACGACTGAGCGCGAGACGGTCCGGTGCGACCGCAGGTTGGCACCAGTCACGAAACCGGAGGTGCCCACGAAGCTGGCGGCCACGATACCGACAACCATTGTTTCTTGTGTGCGCGAGCTCGAATGCGAGATGACGAAGCTCAGAGAATCTTGTGCCCATGCATACGCGCTACGCGCTTCGCGTTAAACCTCAGGGCAGGTGAAA
>Ga0209713_10001722_pt1 | contig 13284 bp, 13 predicted proteins | sample ArcOceMetagenome_3_FD_187444 | JGI IMG/M metagenome (GOLD analysis project Ga0209713, IMG submission 187444) | Marine eukaryotic phytoplankton communities from Arctic Ocean - Arctic Ocean- Svalbard ARC20M Metagenome (SPAdes) (version 2) | ecosystem: Environmental > Aquatic > Marine > Oceanic...
ACTTGGATGAATATAGTGCAGAATCAAAATAATGCTCATTTTAATATGCTTGAGCAACAAGTTCGACCTGGAGACGTTCTAGATCATAAGGTATTAGGAGTATTAAAGCAGATTAAGCGTGTTGATTTTGTTGACGAAAGTCTATCAGGAATTGCATATGCTGACATTGGACTGCCCATTGGTCATGGCCAAGTAATGTTGCCGCCTATTTTACATGGGAGAATGTTGCAAGCGTTAGATATACAGAATGATGAGTATGTATTGGAAGTTGGCACCGGGTCAGGTTACTTCACGGCATTGATAGCAACTTTAGCGCAACATGTCACAACCATTGAAATTATGGAGGAGTTATCTTTAACAGCCAAACAGAATATAGAAGCTTATGATTTTGACAATATCACCTATTGCGTGGGTGATGCATCAAAAACATATCCGCTTTCTGATCGTATTGACGTGATCGTATTGACGGCGGCTTTCGTTACTGTTCCTGACGACTATTTACAAAGCATAAAAGTGGGTGGCCGCCTTTTAGCAGTCGTAGGACAAGAACAAAATATGGAAGTACAATTGATCTATAGAGTAGCTGAAAGAGAGTGGCAGACCAAGTCTGTCCTAGAAACAGTCATTCCGGCAGTGATTAATGCCGAGCCGAAACCTGAGTTTAAATTTTAAATAGAGTGTGATATGAAACAAATAATAGCAACTGAGTTAGCTGAGCTACTGGGTAATAACCCGGCACCAACTTTAGTCGACGTCCGAGAGCAGCATGAGCTAATTCATGGAATGATAGCTGGTGCAATAGCTATACCCATGCAAGAGTTTGGAGAGCAACTACATCAGTTAGGTGAAGATCATAGCCAGGCTATTGTTCTGATTTGCCGATCTGGTAAGAGAAGTGAACATGTAGGGGAATACCTCGAACAGTTGGGATTTACTGATGTGATCAATTTGTCTGGTGGCATGAATGGATGGGCTACTGACGTTGATACTACGATGACGGTATATTAGGAAAATAGAGTGAAACAGTTTGCAATAACTATTGGTTTGTTCGCCATATTATCTTCACCAATGAGTAGAGCAGGCGACCTAATTGAAGTTTTTGAAAGTGCGCTAAAAAGTGATCCTCAATTGTTAGCCGAGGCAGCTTCTCAACGAGCTGTGAGCGAATTAGATTCTCAGGCGACTGCGCGTTTCCTTCCTCAAATTTCAATATCAGCTAATAATGGTAAAGTCCGCCGAAGATCATCTGCAATGACGTTTGGTGGCAATAATGAGTACAACAGCCATGGTTATACATTAAGCCTCATTCAGCCCATTTATCGACCAGAAAGCCTCATAAAAAGCACTCAAGCTGAGATTGCAATAGAAACAGCTAAGCTAACTATATGATTGCTGAACAAGATTTCCTTTTACGTGTTGCAGAACAATATTTTAATTTTCTGGCTCGTCAGGATGAGGTCGGCTTTGCCGTTGCAAAAAAAGAAGCTAATACTAAACAATTAGAACAAGTACAGTTACGTTTTGACCTCGGTCTAGCAACCATTACGGACCTAAGTGAGTCTCAAGCTGGTTTGGACTTGGCAAATGCTGACCTTATTTTAGCTTTTAATGCGTTGGATAATAGTAAAGAATATCTACGGGAAACTTCAGGTCTTTATTGGGAGCGATTAGCTCCGTTACAAAATGAAATACCATTAGTAAAGCCAGAGCCTGAGAATATTGAACAATGGGTAAAAGCAGCATTAGTAAATAACCTAAGTTTAAGAGTGGCTAAAAAATTGAAAGAAGATGCGGAACAAGTCATTTCATTGGAAAGAAGTGGTCATTTTCCTAGCTTAGATTTAGTAGGTGAAAAGAGCTATACATCACAAAGCGAGAGTAATTTTGGAGGTAGTACTAAGGTGCATCAAGATACATTGAGCCTTCGATTTAAACTGCCTCTTTTTGAGGGAGGTAATGTACTGTCTAAGACACGTGAAGCTAGACATCGTATGGATCAAGCAATGCAAAATGAGGAGAAGCATCGTAGATTAGTGATTCGCCAAAGTCGAGAGGCTTACAATGGTGTTGTGTCTGGTATCAGTAGAGTGAAAGCTTTGAGGCAAGCACTGCTCTCTGGTAAACAGGCTCTTGTATCTACTGAAGCGGGATATGAAGTGGGTACTCGGACGACGGTTGATGTGCTTAACGTTCGGCGTGACTTTTTTAAGGCTAAAATAGATTACTCTAGTTCAATGTACGATTACATTCTATCAAGTTTGCGTCTAAAGCAATCTGCAGGAACGCTAAGAAGGAATGATCTTGTGCTTATTAATCAATGGCTAGAACATTAAGCATGACAGAAAGTAACTTTTTAGCAGATTCTCAAGATAGCCTCGTTGTAGTGATGGATGTGCAACAAAAACTGACTTCAGCTATGCCTACTGAAGCTAAAGAAAATGTTATTGAAAAGATAAAGACCTTATTAACAATAGCGAATACTTTGTCTATTCCGATTATTGTGACGGAGCAATATCCAGATGGTTTAGGACATACTGTGCCAGCATTGAATGAACAACTCACAAGCTTAGTGGCCGTTATTGAGAAAACATCCTTCTCGGCATTTGATGCGTTAGGTTTTGCTGAGCTTATTGATCAAAGTGGCCGCAAGCAAATTGTATTAGTGGGCATGGAAGCACATATTTGTATTTTGCAAACGGCTTTGGCTCTCCAAAAAGCAGGTTTTCGAGTTTTTGTTGTTGAAGATGCTGTGATTTCACGAACGAAGACTAATCAAGATAATGGACTACGGAGGTTACGCAATGCTGGCGTAATTGTCACCAATGTTGAGTCTGTTTTTTTTGAATGGTTGGGTGATGCGAGTCGGGCTGAATTTAAAGTCTTGGCTAAACTAATTATCTAAGTGTTGGGACACTATTTATTGTATTAATTCACGAAAAGGTTTTTCAAAGATTAGTTAGCTGGACTTGACGAGATAGGCCGTATGCTTTGAGCTTTTCTAGGACATTTTGTTGTTTATCAGTTGTAGCTTGTTTTTTGCAAGCATCAATTTGACTGAAATAGCGGGTAAAGTTCAAAATAGCTGAGTTATCTTCTTGTGTTAAACGCTGTTTGCAGTAGTCTTGCCACTCTTCTTTTTCATCAGTATTTAAACCATCAGGCCAGTTACGTGCACGATATCGAAATAGCATCTCATCAAGTCGGGAATCGTCGAATGCGATTGCCAGTGTTGATAATTCTTCTGCTCCTGTATCGCGAATTAAAGCCATGTTTTTTTTATCATTACCACTAAAAAATCCACCTCCATAGAGGTTGGCATCGGGATCATCGGTAGAAAGATAATCAGGTTTGGTGAAAATGGCATTAATTTTAGCTGTGAGATCACCAGCATCATTTATCTGGCGCAAGTGCTTTTTATGTAGTTCTCTATCAATTTGTAGTCTATCAGCAGCAGCATCATTGAGTGTTTTTTCTGGGACGATGATAGGACATTTGTTGATATAAATAGTTTTTAATGCAGGTCGTTTAGTACCCTTAGCTAAGTTTTTGGAAGGTGAAAATAACCAGTCTCTTAATATGGCAGGGTCTTCGTTGATAAAATCAGAGGGATCATGTCTGAGGTCGTAGACGATAATGCCATTAGAATTGTTGGGATCTATAGCCAGCGGTATGACTAAAGCTGTGCCGTAATATTCACTGGAGTACATTCGAGAAACATGGATTACAGGCAGCCGGTCATTCAAATTTAGCAAAGGTGATATTGCTTGTTTCTGCCGATGCTGATAAACATAATCATATAGTTTTGGTTGGGTTTTTTTAATGAGCTTAGCCAAGGCAATAGTTGCATAGACATCAACTAAAGCATCGTGAGCACCTTTATGTTGAATGTTATTAGCTGCCGTGAGGTGTTCCAGACGAAAGCTAGGTTTGCCATCTTCACGATTAGGCCAATTGATACCCTCGGGCCTTAAAGCTCGTGTCAGTCTGGCCACATCTATAATATCCCAACGAGAACATCCATTTTGCCATTCTCTTGCATAAGCATCATAGAAGTTGCGGTAGAGGATAAACCGGGTAAATTCATCATCAAAATTTAAACTGTTGTAGCCCACGCCGCAGGTATTGTCAGCGGATAACTCTTGATGAATAAGTTTAATGAATTCAACTTCATTAACTCCCTTTTCAGCAGCTTCTTGAGGCGTGATACCGGTCACAAGGCAGGCTTGTGGGTGCGGCAAGAAATCATCAGCTGGCTTGCAGTAAACCATTAATGGTTCACCAATAATATTGAGTTCCTCATCGGTACGAATACCTGCAAACTGTGAAGGCCTGTCATAGCGTGGGTCTAGGCCAAAAGTCTCATAATCGTGCCAGTAAAGTGTTTTCATCTAGAGCCCTTATAGTTCTTTTGTTAAGGTCGAAAATACTTTTTTTGCAGCTGCTATAGTTGTTTTTATTTCTAATTCACCGTGTGCTGCAGAGATGAAACCGGCTTCGTAGGATGATGGAGCAAGATAGATTCCTTCGCCCAGCATGCCGTGGAAAAACTGTTTAAATATTTCCTGGTCACAGGCGACGACCTGTGCGAAGTGACTCACGCTTTTCTCTTGTGTAAAAAAAAAGCCAAACATGCCGCCAACCTGATTGGTAGCAAAGCCTATACCTGCATTATCAGCAGCTTGTTGTAAACCTTGCACTAACGCTGCTGCACTGTCAGAAAGTTGTTGGTGAAAATTAGGCGCTTGTAGTAATTTTAATGTGCTCAGACCTGCTGCCATGGCAATAGGGTTTCCAGACAAGGTACCTGCTTGGTAGACAGGTCCTAAGGGTGCAATATATTCCATAATTTCTTTTTTACCTCCAAAAGCGCCAACAGGTAACCCACCGCCAACTACTTTTCCGAGTGTGGTTAAATCTGGTTTGACGTCATAAAGTTCCTGAGCACCTCCAAGAGAAACGCGGAATCCAGTCATAACTTCGTCAAAAATGAGAACAACGCCGTATTGATCACAAAGGTGACGTAAGCCTTCTAAGAAGCCTGCTTGAGGTGGAATACAATTCATATTGCCGGCAATGGGTTCGACGATAATGCATGCAATTTCATTACCCTGTTGTTTGAAGCACTGGCTGACGGAGTCTAAGTCGTTGTAGGTTAAGGTCAGGGTGTGTTCAGCTAGAGCTGCTGGAACGCCAGCTGACGATGGCTCACCCAATGTGAGGGCTCCCGATCCAGCCTTAACGAGCAACGAGTCTGCGTGACCGTGGTAGCAGCCCTCAAATTTAACAATTTTGTCCCGTCTCGTGTAACCTCGGGCAAGACGAATAGCGCTCATCGTGGCTTCAGTACCGGAACTAACCATCCTTACAAGCTCCATCGAAGGGACTAGCTGACAAACTAAGTCAGCCATTTCAATTTCAATTTCTGTTGGTGCCCCAAATCCAAGACCTTTAATTGCTGCCTTTTGCACGGCATCAACAACATCTGGGTGAGCATGGCCTAGAATCATAGGGCCCCATGAGCCAATGTAATCAATATATTTTTTACCTTCGGCATCAGTTAGCCACGCACCCTTACCTTCACGAAAGAAAATAGGATCGCCACCCACACCGTTAAATGCTCTTACGGGTGAATTAACTCCGCCGGGTATATGACGCTGGGCTAGAGTGAAGAGATCATGATTCGTTTGCATGGAGGATCCTTAGTCAAAATAATTTTAAATATAATGCGATGTGAATATTTTAGCCGATTTTTGATTTTATTACTGGTTATAGCGCTGCTCATAATCTAATGTCTTCTATCATGAAAATGCTGAGCGATTTAGCCTACGATTAGGTGATATCACTCATTTATATTTTCATTACACAGGGTATGCTGTTGAATAGGGTGATTGTTAAGCTGCGCTAATGCTAGTGAGAGTGGTAATATAGCTAACCAAATTAGCGTTATTTAACCAAGTTTTATTGCTTAAATAGCCAGTAATTTACAAATAGGAAAGCGCCGATATGCGAATTATTATTATCAACTGGGTCTGTGGTTTAGCATCTGTGATGTTATGTTCGCTTGTTCATGCGGCAGACCATAAAGATAAATTACAAAATACGATTGATTTACAAATTAAAACAGAATTAACAGCAAAAAAGTCTCAGAAAAAAATAGATGGACTGGCCGACCAGGCTGATCAGATGCTAGCAGAATATCGAAACCTGTTACGTCAAGCAGAAAGTTTACGGATCTATAACAACCAGCTTGATAAACTAGTACTATCACAACAGGGTGAAATAGACTCTATTGCTGAGCAGTTGATTAATATGGAAACGACCCAACGTGAGATCGTACCGTTAATGTTAAAAATGGTTGAGGTGATTTCCCAGTTTGTTGCATTGGATATCCCTTTTTTACCAGAAGAGCGACAGTTTAGAGTTGCCGAATTACAAACAATAATGGAAAGGGCTGATGTGAGTTTAGCTGAAAAATATCGCCGTGTACTTGAGGCTTATCAGGTTGAAACGGAATATGGTAGAACGATTGAAGCTTATCAGGACGAGTTAGAGCTAGATGAAAGAATTAGAACAGTTAACTTTTTACGTATTGGCCGAGTTGGGTTGTACTATTTAACACTGGATGGACAGCAAGCGGGAGTATGGGATGCGGGCTGGCGGCCTCTTGACAGTGAATATCGACAAGCGATTGATAAAGGTTTGAAAGTTGCGAACAAGCAATTACCACCAGATTTGTTAGTTTTGCCCATAAAGACAGAAGGTACTCTTTAATGAAGGCTATAGCGCAGTTTTTATTGCTAGGTTTATTTAGTTCATCTGTTCTAGCTTTACATTCATCAGAAAAGCCAACTAACCTAGATCAATTATACGAACAAGTTAAACATGACCGTGTGATGGAGCAGGAACAAAATCAACAGCGTGAAGCGATGTTTATTGCTGAGCGAAATCAACAAGCAAAGTTATTAGTAGAGGCCAAAGCGCAACTAGCCACTCAAGAAAAAAGAACGAAACGGCTCAATAAAGTATTTGAAAAACAAGAAAAAGTGCTTGCTAAGAAAAATAAAAACTTAGCTATCAAATCAGGCGCTCTGGGTGAGCTATTTGGGACTGTAAGACAAGTTGCAGTTGAGAGCGGTAGTGTTTTACAGAGTTCAATGATTTCGGCAGAGTTGCCTGAACGGAGCACTTTTTTAAGTGATGTAGCTGAAAGAAAGCAGCAGCCTACGATCGGAGAAATCCGTCAAGTTTGGTTAACACTCCAGCAGGAAATGACCGAGTCAGCCAAAGTAAAAAGTTTTACTCAAGCAGTGATAACAGTCGAGGGTATTGTTGAAGAAAAGCAGGTCACTCGGGTTGGCCCATTCTCCGCTTTTAGTGAGGGAAAGTTTTTAAGGTATTTACCAGAGACTGGGAACTTGGTGGAGCTGGGAAGGCAGCCTGTAGCGAGGTTACAGAATATTGTAGATGACTTTCAGTCCACTGAAGGGAGTGTTTTTCATCCGGTCGTAATAGATCCTACTCGCGGTGCAATTATGGCTTTATTAGTTCAAACGCCCAACTTGAAAGAGCGTATTCATCAAGGTGGTTGGATTGGCTATTTGATTTTGATTTTGGGTGCGGTTGGTTTACTAATAGCATTGCAGCGTTTTATTTCATTGACGGAGACTGAAAAAGGCGTTGCTTCACAGCTGACAGAAAGTGTGCCGGATATTACAAACCCCTTGGGTCGAATTTTAGTCGTTTATAAAACAGGCTTAGCGAACGATATTGAAACTTTAGCACTGAAGATAGATGAAGCTATTTTACGAGAGATACCCAAAGTTGAACAGGGTTTAATGACCTTGGCCATTTTAGCCGCAATTGCACCAATGCTAGGGCTATTGGGTACAGTATCGGGCATGATCGAAACTTTTCAAGCAATTACGTTGTTTGGAACAGGGGACCCAAAATTAATGTCAGGCGGTATTTCGCAAGCATTAATGACGACAGAACTAGGTTTAGCAGTAGCAATACCCTTGCTACTTATACACAGTCTATTGTCAGATAAAAGTAATCGCTTAGTACAGATTTTTGATGAAGAAAGTGCATCTATGATTGCACGCAATGCAGAAGCTAAAGATGATGGCAGCAAGCAGTAATGATATTTAACGTACAGTTATTTATGGAAAGCGGTGGCACGGTGCTGTGGTTAATATTATTTGCTTCTATTTTAATGTGGACTTTGATTGCTGAGCGGTATCTATATGTTTATTGGGTTCACCCGCAATCACTAACGATATTGTTGTCCGAATGGCAGCAACGATCAGAAAGGCGAAGCTGGGCAGCGAAACAAATTCGAGTAGGAATGATTGCAAAATCTCGTGCTTCATTAAGACGTTATTTAATGTTTATTAGAACATTGACTGGTGCGTTACCAATGTTGGGTTTATTGGGTACGGTAGATGGCATGATCCAGACTTTTGATGTGCTATCCGTTTTTGGCACGGGTAACGCACGGGGAATGGCTGGAGGTATTTCAGTTGCTTTAATCACAACAATGGCAGGTTTAGTAACGGCACTTTCAGGATTATATTTTAGTACTGAATTAGAGTCTCGGATGTCGCTAGCAGTTGAAAATGTTGCAGATAAACTAAGGCAGGATGACTGATATGATAAATGGTGTAGATAATGAGAAATAGGCACTCAAGGCGTGAAAGTGGCAGTGCCGCAGAAATAAATATGACACCATTAATTGATATGGTTTTTATATTGTTGATTTTTTTTATTGTCACAACTTCTTTTGTAAATGAAACAGGAGTGGATGTGACCCGACCTTCTGCTGAAACGGCAGTGAACAAAGAATTAGCAAATATTATGGTGGCTATCACTTCTAGTGGTCAAATTAACATTGGTGGGCGGGTGGTTGACCGCCGTGCAGTGCGTGCGAATATTGAACGACTCCATGCAGAAAACCCGGAAGGCTCGGTAATTATCATAGCGGACAAAGATGCGAAAACTGGTCTGTTGATTGAAGTCATGGATCAGGCGAGATTAGCTGGAATAGCTAACGTTTCGATTGCTGCAGAGCGGGATTAATCAAGTTAGTATGCGCTTAGGATTTGGATTGCTATTTGCTGTTTTAGTGAACTTAGGATTATTCACAATTATGCAGGCAATGACATCAAGCAATAATTTTCAACAGGAATTGACTGGGGAAACACAGTTGTTGGATTTTGTTAGGGTTAAAAAAGGGACGACTACGGAAACAAGAAATCGCGAACTACCTGATAAGCCAATACCACCCGAAAAAATGCCAGTTTTGACACAGGCAACTCCGCAAATGAAACAGCCCAAAGCGCTAGTACCAAAAATGGTTATACCCAACATCAAAGTCCCGCTTAATATTGCTAGCGGGCCCCATCTTGGTGAGTTTTTAGCTGCTCCAGTTAAACCTTTTATGACTTCTATTTCAGATTATGATTTAGTAGCACCTTTGGTCAGGATCCCACCTCGATACCCACGCTCTGCTTCACGTCGAAATATAGAAGGTGTAGTTAGAGTGGCATTTACAATTACTAAAGACGGTCGTGTTTTTAATCCAAAAGTGTTGAGTGCTTCTCCTCCGGGCGTGTTTGAAAATGCAGCTATCAAAGCTATTAAAAAATGGAAATTCAACCCAAAAATCATCAATGGGCAAGCCGTAGAGCAATCAGCAGCGCAAGAAATTACTTTTAAGTTGGCTAAATAATGTCTAGTCGGCTAAGTATTACTTTATTGGCCATGTTGTTGTTCTTCAATACGCTAACAATGGCAAAAAACAGTAATCAATACTCGCTTACTAATGAGACCTACAAGGCCCTAGTTACTACGCAACAATTGATGTTCAAAGAACAGTACTCTAAAGCAGAGATACAATTACTAGGGCTACTTAAGAGAACGAATGCTGGGTCTTATGACGAAGCGATGGTAAAACAAATGCTTGGCTATGCCTATTCTTCTCAAGAGCAATATCAAAAAGCAATAACAGAGTTTGAACAAGTTTTAGCCTTAAGAGTTTTGTCTGAAACAGTGAGCCATTCCCTTCGCTATAACTTAGGTCAATTGTTACTGATTGAGGAAGAGTACAGTAAGGGGGTTAAAATGCTTGAACAATGGTTTAGTGGCGAGTCTTCTCCTTCGAATGCTGCACATGCCCTGATTGCGAGCGGTTATTACCCACTTAATAACTACAGCCAGACAGTCATACATATGAAGGTTGCTATTGGTAATAAAAAGTCTGCACCTGAAAACTGGTATCAATTGTTATTAGCCGCCCACATAGAATTAAAGCAGTATTCGGCTGGTATTGAGTTAGTAGAGTTCATGATTGTTCATTACCCACATAAAGATCGATATTGGCAACAATTAGCCTTCTTATACGGACAGCAGAATAAGGAGGTATCGGCCCTAGCAGCTCAAGTGTTGGCAGATCGTCTTGAATTGAGTGATGGTGATGTTTTACTTCGTGTTTCCTCACTCTACAGGTATCTAAATATACCCTATAAATCAGCGCAATTGTTGGTGGTTGGGCTGCAAAAAGGTGTGGTTATTGATAATGAGAAAAACCTTAGTCTTCTAGCTGATAGTTGGCTGGCTGCAAGAGAAAGGGGAAAGGCAGCAGCAGTTTTAAAACGTTTAGCTGAAAAGGATTCTACTGGTGAGTCAGATTTGAAATATGGTAGGGTGTTGTTTGATTTGGAGAAATGGCAAACTTCGAGTGAAGCCTTTGAAAATAGCCTTCAGAAGTTGAAGGGGCCTAAGCGGGGAACGGCTATTTTGATGGCAGGGCTGGCAGAATTTCAATTGGGCCGATTGAAGAAAGCAAAGTTCTATTTAAATAAAGCAACAGATTATAAAAGTGAAGAGAAGCAAGCGTTGCAGTGGTTGAATTATCTTGAACTGATAATCGAAGGTAAGAGTGTTGAACAAAGGGCGGGAAGTTAGTTAAGTGAAAAAATGTTGTTATTCAAAATTTTAAATAGGTAGGCTTGTGCCTCAAGTATTCGGGAACCGGGTAAGGATAGTTTAATGTCATCATCACAGTCTTTAAGAGAATCATTACACATTAGTAATAAGTTGGAGCGAGAAGAAATAGCAGCATTTATTAGAACTCCTTTGCTCACGGGTGATAATGTTGAAGCCAAGCGAGAAGAAATAGCAACGTATTTTAATAAGACGTGTCAGCGCTATAATAAGCTATTTGATGATAGAGCTTATTATCAAAAGTCGATTTCACTTCGTCATCCTTTAATTTTTTATTTTGGTCATACAGCAACATTCTTTGTAAATAAACTGATAATTGGAGGGTTGCTTGAGCACCGTGTTAATTCACAGTTTGAGTCTATGTTTGCTATCGGCGTCGATGAAATGAGTTGGGATGATTTAGATGAAACACATTACGATTGGCCTACTGTCGAAGAAGTTAAGACTTATCGAGGTCAGGTCTGTGAAGCGATTAATCGATTAATTAAAATCACACCGCTTTCATTGCCTATTGACTGGGAAAGTCCATGGTGGACAGTAATGATGGGAATTGAGCATGAGCATATCCATCTTGAAACATCATCCGTTTTAATTCGCCAGCAAAATATTGATTGGGTAAGGCCTCACAAAGATTGGGCACCTTGTGATGTCGCAGGTGAGGCTCCCGTAAATGATTTTGTTGATATTCCCACTGGTGAGGTGTTAGTAGGCAAAAATGATGATGAATCCTACTATGGTTGGGATAATGAATATGGTAGTCACAAAGGACTAGTTAAAGGCTTTAAAGCCGGTCGTTATTTGGTGAGTAATCAAGAGTTTTTCGAGTTTGTACAAGCTGGTGGTTATGAAGACGAAAGTTTCTGGGCTGAAGAAGGATTAAAATGGCTTCAATATACGAAGTCAACTCATCCCAGCTTTTGGGTGAGTGCTGAACAAGGCTGGCAGCTGCGGCTAATGGCTGAAGTGGTGCCAATGCCATGGGACTGGCCTGCCGATGTTAACTATCATGAATCAAAGGCTTTTTGCAATTGGCTGGCAAAAAAGAGTGGTGAACAGGTTCGATTACCTACCGAAGATGAGTGGTATCGATTATATGATTTCTCGGGAGTTAAAGAGCTCGAGCAAGGTAGATTGGCTAATGCGAATTTGCACTTAGATCATGCGGCATCCTCTTGTCCTGTAAATCGCCATGCGCATGGCGATTTATACGATATTGTAGGTAATGTCTGGCAGTGGACTGAAACGGCAATTTATCCTTTAGATAAATTTAAAGTTCATCCGCTTTATGATGACTTTACGATGCCAACATTTGATGGTCGCCATAATTTATTTAAAGGTGGGTCGTGGATTTCCTGTGGTAATGAGAGCCGTAGAAGTGCACGTTATGCCTTTAGAAAACATTTTTTTCAGCATGCGGGATTCCGTTATGTGATTGCAGAGGAGTTAGAAGAGCAAGTGAGTTCAAATTACGAGACAGATAAAATGTCATCAGAATATGCTGAGTTCCATTTTGGAGAGCGCTATCTTGATGTTGATAATTTCCCTCTAGCACTGGCTGAATTAGGGATCGGTGCAATGGGTGACCAAGCTAAGGGCAGAGCTTTAGATATTGGTTGTGCCGTCGGTCGTTCAAGTTTCGAGTTGGCGAAGCAATTTGATCATGTGACCGCGATTGATTTCTCCGCCAGATTAATCAATATAGGAGTGCAATTACAGCAACAAGGTGTAATTCGCTACAGTATAGTGGATGAGGGCGAATTAGCTCTCTATAAAGAACGTCATTTAATTGACTTTACTGATGAAGTCTCAGCAAAAAAAGTTGAATTCATGCAGGGTGATGCTTGTAACTTGAAGCCCATCTATCAAGGCTATGATTTAGTGTTGGCTGCTAATTTGATAGACCGGTTATATCAGCCATCATTATTTTTAACGACGATTCAAGAGCGAATGAACTCAGGTGGTATTTTAATGATTACCTCACCATACACTTGGCTTGAAGAACACACTAATAAGGACGAATGGGTCGGCGGGCGTAAGGTGAACGGTGAGAATGTATGTACTCTTGACGGTTTGAAAGAAATGTTGGCGCCTCACTTTGATTTAGTACAGGGGCCAATTGCAGTGCCGTTTGTGATCCGTGAAACTAGCCGTAAATTTCAACACACATTGGCAGAAGCTACTATGTGGCGTTATCGCGGATGACACATGATTTTGACACGCCGGTTAGCCGCGAAGGCACGGCGAGTTTAAAATATGAAGGTCGAGAAACTTACTTTGGGACAA
>Ga0209713_10001724_pt1 | contig 13273 bp, 8 predicted proteins | sample ArcOceMetagenome_3_FD_187444 | JGI IMG/M metagenome (GOLD analysis project Ga0209713, IMG submission 187444) | Marine eukaryotic phytoplankton communities from Arctic Ocean - Arctic Ocean- Svalbard ARC20M Metagenome (SPAdes) (version 2) | ecosystem: Environmental > Aquatic > Marine > Oceanic...
ATGGTGCGATGATTTCACCCCATAGGGTATCGCGAACCACCGTGGATGCTAAACCAGTTGACGGCACAACCGCCACCAACCCCGTAAACTGCCTTTTCATAGGCGAACATTCATCTTTTTCCCGCAAGCACATCACCGCACGTAGCGCCTCGACTCCGAACAACTCCATTGCGCCGCTTGCCTTGCCACCGCCGCTGAGTTCGACGCACCGATCGACCGCACGGCTCTACTTCCTCCACCGCCATGACGAGAGAAGGCAAGGGCCGAGCGCACTCGAGCGAAGCGGGCATCCGCTTCCTCGCGGTGGCTCGCATCGTCGACCGCGTCGTGGTGGCCTCCTACACGCACGTCGACAGCAGCAGGAGAGGCGATTCCAGCTCCTCGCAGGTGTACGCCGACGTGCTGCAGCGCGTGCTCAAGAGCCAGCAGACGGTCGAGCAGAACCCGCGGCTGACCATCACCGACCGCGACGTGGGCACCGTGCACTACGACACTGATGGCAGCACCGCCATCTACCTCGCCGTGACCGCCTTCGAGTATCCGCAGCGCACGGCGTTCAAGTGCCTCGCCGACCTGAAATCACGCTTCCAGGCGAGCTTCGGCGAGGCGCTGCACAAGAGCGCCGAGGGTGGCCTCACCAAGGTGGCGCGCCAGATCCTCGTCGACATCTGCAACACGTTTGCCGACCCTGCCGCGGTCGACAAGACGGTGGGCGTGCTCAAGCAGGTGGAGGAGGTCAAGGGCATCATGCACGACTCGATCAACGAGATGCTTGCGACGCGCGACAACCTCGAGGTGCTGGAGGACAAGACCGAGGCGATGAATTCTCAGGCGGCGACGTTCCAGCGGCAGGCCACCAGCTTGAAGCGGCACATGTGGTGGCGCAACATGAAGCTGAAGCTCGTGTGCGCGATGATCATCATCATCGTCCTCTGCTACATCTTCGTCCCGCAGATGCTCTCGTCGATGCCAGCCGACGACGGCGAGTCGGGCGAGTCGGGCGAGTCGGGCACCGCTCAGGCGCGCGCTCCCGCAGCCAGCGCTCACCCGCGCCTCTCTAAGCCCGCGTCACTGCGCCACGCGAGCACGCCCCCTCCCGAACCACACGAATACACGCGCTCGCTTGCTCGCGCGCCGCCAGGAAAGCACCGAGGTGGCAGAGACGACTCCCGACGGCGCGGCCGACTCAGGAGAGCTCAACAGGTGACGCGAAGCGCTTGCGCCAGCTGTTTTGCGACGTCTCTCCAGTCTGTGTGTCCAGTAGTCAGGGAACGCCATAACTTTCGATCTACTAGGCCTAGCCGTGTCTGACACTCGTGGCTGAGGCGCCGCCCATCTTCTCTCCCCCTCTCGCACGCGGCGTATTGTTCGAATCGCTCGAATCGCTCGAGCACGCGTCCCCACGTGGGCTGTGCTCCGCGCGCACCGCGTCACCACCTCCGCCGATCCCTGCGATCGTCGTGGTAGTCATCGCGATCGGAGCGGTGCGAGCGCGGGCCGCGATCGAACTCGCGCTCGCGCTCCCTCTCGTCGTACCGCCGCTCGTCGTGGACGTAGCCCCGCCCGCCGCCACGGTCGTCGTATCGATCGGCGCCGCCGCCGTAGCCGCGCGCGTCGTGGCCGCGCCCTCCGCCATGCCCTCCGCGCTCAAACTCGTCGTCGCGGCGCTGCTCGCGGCCGCGCTCGTCGTAGCCGTCGTACTCCCTGTCGTACCCGCCGTTGTGGCGCGGCGGCGGCGGCGCCGGTCCTCCGTACTCGCGCGACGGCACGTGCTGCGGTGGCATCGGCGCCGCCGGCGGCGCCGGTGGTGGCGGCGCAGCCGCCGACATCGGCGCCGCGGCTCCGTTGTTGCCGCCGATCTCCTTGAAGACGCTGATCACCTGCCCGTCGAGCCGAGAGCCGTCGAGCCTGCGCACGGCGTACTCGAGGTCCTCGAGCGTGGCGAACTCGACGACGCCGTCGCCGTTGTCGTCGAGGTCGGCGTAGATGATGTCGCCGATGCGACGCATCTCGTCCTTGAGCTCCCGCCAGCTGAACGAGGCGGGAAGGTTCTTCAGGACGGCGCGGTGCTTGACTTTGGGAGGCCCCTCGGCGAGGGACGCCTCCACGGGCTGCGCCGGCGGCGGCTCGGCCGATGCGGCGGCGGCCTTGGCGAGCACGGGCGAGAGGCCGGGTGTGACCTTCTGCGTGCCCCTGTTCTTGGCAAACTCGATCCTCACCTGCGCAACATCCAGCCGCCGGCGCTCACGCTGAGCAGGGAAGCGTGCCGGTCGAGCGTTCAGGCGCGCGTGCGTGGCCGCAGCTTACAATCTTGTCGCCAAGCCGGACGCTGTTTAGCTGCTTCAGGCACTCCTCGGCGTCACGGAGCTCCACGTACTCCACAAAGGCGAAGCCTGACGGGTTCTTCGCGACCCACACGCTCTTGGTCTCACCGAAGCGATTGACCTCGCGCTCGAGCTCCTGCTGCGTCACCTGTGGGTCGAGGTTGCCAAAGTACAGGCGCTGGCCCGCGCCGCTGCTCATGGCTGCGAGGGTGTCACTTTCAGCGCGGTGCCTGCGCTGCGTCGGCAAGGAGTCGCTCTGCGTCGCACTGAAGGCTGCGGTGATGTTACCCCACTCCAAGTAAAAAGAAGTTTCAGTTCGACGAACGTAGAGCACAGCTAGCATTTTTCATTTCTGTTTTTACGCTGAAAATACCTCATGCAGTCATGCGCTTAGTCATGCGAAACTTCTTTGGGCGAAAAACCTGGTTCAATTGTTGCGCGACTATTTGGGTGTAGTGACATACATATGATGGACGTCGTGGTCCCCGACGGCAGCGTCTCTGGCCAGACGCTGCTGGTGCAGACGACCGACCAACAGGTGGTGCAGGTGGTCATTCCAGCGGGCCTCAAGGCCGGCGACACATTCTCCATTGCCAGCGTTGCAGCTGACGCGAGCAGCAAAGCCAGTGCAGCGGAGCAGGGCGGCCGCGCCAGCGTCGTGGACGCGAGCAGCAAAACCAGTGCAGCGGAGCAGGGCGGCCGCGCCAGCGTCGCAGAGCAGAAGCTGACGCTGCAGTTTGAGGAGCTGCAGGAGATCAAGGCGCACACGATGCACAAGATGCTTGAGACGCTGGACACCTCGGCCGATGGCCTTGTGCGGCTACTGTACCTGACGGGCGACCAGGCGGATCTGATCGCGAACAAGCCGTCGAGCCTGCAGAAGATGCTGAGCGTACTGATCGACGAGGATGCGCCGACGCCACAGGTGTTGATCAGCCTGCTGCGGAGCGGCGGCTTCCGCGAGTACACTCAGTCGCAGAGCAAAAAGACGGTCGACTACTTTGCGGCCAAGAACATGGCCGGCGTCAAGCACGGCAAGCCGCCATTCCTGAGCCGCGAGGAGGAGGACGAGGCGACGCTGCGCCTCGACCGCTTCATGGCCGACGTGCTGATCCCGCTCGCGGCGCAGAACCACGCGATCGTGCTGTGCGAGGCGACGCCTGTCGACTGCGCTCTCTCGTCGTCGTTCACGCGGATGCTGTCGATGGCCGACGCCAAGTGGCAGGGGAGGCGGCCGTTCACAGTCATCAGCGCGACCAACCAGCTCGCGTTCCTCTACCAGAACAACGGCAAGAAGCCGTACTGGAAGGAGGTGCGCGCCGCCAGCACCACGTGGACGAGGCGCGACGCCGACCTCCGGAAGAAGCTCGAGCAGCAAAGGAAGCTCGACGAGTGCGAACATGACCTCGACGACAACGCGACGTGCCTCCTGATCGTCGAGCCGGTGCCGTCGTCGCTGCCGTACTCGCGCCTGATGAACGAGCTCGAGCGCCACCTCTGCGCGCAGATGCCCTCACTCGCCATCAAGACCGGCTTCACGCGCAAGAACAAGTTTGGATCGCACTCGGCCGACACGCTCTCGTACGCGGCCGACGTTACGCTGAGTGGCGTGCCTCTGCTGGCGCTCGACCTGCGCCGCCGCCCCAAGCTGCACAGCCGCTGGCGTGCCTCGGGCGTCCTCGATCGTCTCGGCGACGTGCGCCGCATCAGCGAGGTTGCGCCACCGGCGCCGCCGGCGGCGAACGACGAGGGCGAGGCGGCAGACGGCGATTGGATGCCTCCCGCCAACGCTCTGCCCGCGCCCGCGACGCCCGCGACGCCCGCGACTCCGCCGACGACGGCGACGCCGACGCTGACGCCGACGCGCCAACGGTCGTCGGGACCGCCATCGTTCGGGAAGAGCCACACGCACCAGATCTTCGACTCGTCGCTGATGTCGCGCACGTGGGACCTCCGCGCGGCGAGGGCCGAGCAGCAGCAGCAGCAGCAGCAGCCGTCGTCGTCGTCGTCGTCGCTCGCGAGCAGGCAGCAGGCGATCGACCTTGCCAAGGAAGTCTACGGCCGCAGCGCCGATGACCTGCTGTCACGCGGCCTCGCCGACACCTTCGACGTGTGCACTCTGGCCTTCTTCCACGAGGCGCTGTTTGGCGACGGCAGCCCGCGCTCGGGCTCTCTCGAGGAGCAGGAGCATGTGCCGCTCTTCCTTGCGATCGCGCATGCCTATCATCTGCAGGACGAGGGCGGTGTGGCGGTCGAGGACATCATCAAGGGTGGCGCTGGGGGCGCCTCGATGTACAACGGCCATCGTGGCCTCGCGGCGGCCTCGTCGTCTCAGGTGGCGGAGGTGGCGCTGTGGGTGACCAAGCGCTACTTCAGAGACGCGTGGGCGGTGCTTTCGCCCGAGCGGAAGGAGGCGCTCAAGCAGAAGATGGACGCCGACGCGCTCGAGGAGTGCGAGCAACACGACGCCGTCTACCGCGAGGTGTGGCGCGACGACCTCCCGGCGATGCTCGCCGCGTCGCGCACGCTGCTCTCGTCGCCAAACTTCTACCACCTCAACCTCCTCGACTCGACGAGCGAGCAGGCGCGCAAGCAGGTGCTGCGCCTCGTGCAGCTCGATCGGCTGCCGCGCGCCAACCCTCTGGTGGGGCTGCTGCTGCTGCGAGACGCGTGGAAGGACTACGACGTGGCCGTCGAGATGGCGGGGAGGTACAAGCACTGGTGCAAGCGGCTCTTTCTGCTGCAGCTCACACTCTCGTGGCTCGTTGTCGTCGCCTCGACGTTTGGCCGCGTCGGGCAGGAGGTAGGTGTTGAGGAGGGCGAGGTGGCCGCCCTCCACACCGAGGAGGAGATCGTTGCCGCCGCCTCCGCAACGGCGTTCACCAACAACGTCGTGTTTGTGCTTGCCCTGCTGGCGACGTTTGTTGGCGGCGTCGATGCGATGCTCAACGCCAAGGCACGCTGGCGCCACCTGCGCCGCTGCACAGGCACGCTCGAAACCATCATATGGAAGTATAGAACGCGCACCGGCCCGTTCATCGCCGACGAGATCAAGCAGCGAGGCGGCGGCGGCGCGAGCACATCGGCAGAGAAGGTTCTGTGCACGATCATCAACGACTGGCGCGAAAGGCTCGTGGTGGGAGCGGCGATGGCGACCACCAACCTCGAGCAGAGGCGCGCGCGCAGCACGTACCGGCACGGGCAGGACCCGCCCGCAGAGGAGGAGGAGGAGGAGGAGGACTTCGATGGCGGCGGCGGCGGCAACGGCGCCGGCGCCGCCCCTGTGTTCGGCACGCCAGCGAAGGCGTCTCCTGCGGCGCGCGGCCGATTCGGCTCTCGCATCGCCGGCATGCGCGACAGACTCGTCGACACCCCGCGGTCGCACGCCGAGCGCGTGGAGAGCCGCGGCGCTGCGCTGTGCGGGCAATGCCTCGGCGCACTTCGCCGTTGCGCCGCGTCGCTCCTCGGTGGCGCCGCGGCGCTGATAGACGGCGGCGACGACGACGACGACGGCGTCTTTGCCGCTGCCGAGGACGACGACCATCACTCGCCCTCGCCGCCCGAAAAGTACATTGCGCTGCGGATCCTGCCAATGCTCGAGTTCTACCGGCGGCGGATCCCGCAGTACACGTGGCGCGCCACCGCCTTCAGGGTGGCGTTGCTCCTCCTCGGCGTCGCCTCGAGCATGCTCGCCAAGTTTGGGCTGCTCGCGCCCGTGACGGTGGTCTCGTCGCTCGCGACCGCCGCCACGTCGCACGCCGAGTTCAGCGACACGGAGCGCAAGGTGGAGCGGTACACGCACGCCTCGCGCGCGCTCAAGCAGCTGCTGTCGGTCTGGTCGTCGCTCGGCACCGTCGAGAAGTCGAGCCCTGCGTGGGCGGCGCGCCTCGTCACCTCGGCCGAGCAGATCATCTCCGAGGAGCGGGAGGCATGGAGCTCGACCGCCGAGAACTCGGTAGTCGCCGAGCACGCCGCGCAGCAGCGCTCCAAGGAGGGCGGCGGCGGCGGTGGCGGCGGTGGCGGCGGCGGGAGCAAGGAGGAGGCCAAGCGGGGCGGCGACAAGAAGGCCGCCGGATACGAGAAGCTCTCCGACGCCGCGTACAGTGCGTAGCCGATACACGCTAGCTAGCAGCGGTAGAGGGTAGTGATGGATAAAGGGGAGAAAAAAAGCTCAATAAACTCACCTAAGGCAAAAATGTGAATGAAGTCAGCCACTGCCGCCCGCCGCCGCCTGCTCCTCCCTCCGCCGCTGTGCTCGCGCCACCGCGGCCGCCGCGAGCGCCGCCGCCGTCTCCTCGTCATCCGAGGATTCGGCCGTCGCCTCATTGACCTCGTTACGCTGCTTTTCCTGCCTCTCCTTCATGAATTCGTGCACCGCCTCCGCCTCCGCGCTCGCCGCCGGCGTCGCCTCCGCTGCGTCCGTCGCCTCCGCCGCGTCCGTCGCCTCCGCCCCTGTGTTCCCCGCCACCTTCTTGTCTCGCGCCTTGGCCTTCTTCGCCTTCTTCGCCAGCCGATCGCGCTCGGCCCTCGCTGCCTCGAGCGCGCCGCCGCTCGCCGCGCCGCCGCACCGTTCGATGGCCGCGCGGAGCAGTGCCAGGTCGGCCGTCGCCGCCGCCGCGCGCAGCACCGCATCCGCGTCGTCGGCACTCAGCGGAGACGACTCGGCGCCGCCCTCGGCGCGGACGCCAGCGCTGGCGTCGGCGGCCGAGGCTACGGGCATCTTCTCGTCGAGGAATTGCTGCGCGAGCGCGAGCAGCATCACGTAGATGGCGTCCTGCCGGTGCATGGCCTGCCGGAACGGGCTGAGCCGCGCGACGTGCCCACGCAGGTCGCCCATCAGAATCTCGACTTTGGGCGCGCCCACCGCCTCGATGGCCTCGCCGCGCGCGAGCTCCCGCGTGCCCAGCGGCGTCGCCAGTGCGAAGCCGTTGCCCAGCCCGCAGAAGCTGTCGGCCAGCTGCGCCTCGGTCAGGCCCGGGAAGGCACGCAGCTCGTCGTCCTCGTCCGTCTCGGCGAGCACCTGCTTGACGGCGGCGAGGTCGGCCGCGTCGTCCGCATTGGTCGGTGCCGCGGCGGCGCGTGTACGCATGAGCCAGAGCAGCCCGCGCGGCGGTGGTGGCCACGCGCCGCTCGCGGCCTCGTCGCTGTCGGCGGCGTCGAGCCACCCAAAGGTGAGCTCGGGCAGGAGCGCCCGGTGCATCCTGGCGATGCGCGAGGCCAGGAAGCCCTCGGTCGTCGGCGCGGTGGCGTCGATGGCCGCGTCGCATGGGACCGTGCGATCCGGGTGCGCATGCCACCAGCGCTCCAGCTGCTTTGCGTGCTGACGCCAGAAGGCGCTCAGCTGCCGCTTGCGCGCGGCGTTGGCCTCGATATCGAAGGCCGCGACCTGGCCGCTCGCCTTGGCAGCGTACCTGGCCTTGAGCTTCTCTTGGCGCTGGATCTTGTCGTGCTTCTGGGCCGCGGTAGGCATCTAACCGCAACTGTTTGTATTTTATGTCTTCGTCGCACAGTTTAGCGCCGTGTTGGCGAGCTGTACTGAACCACTAAAGCTTTGATCATGAACCTAAGATAGTCAGAACGCCCCGGATGTGTTCTTCTAACGACTCCGAACTCCCCATCACCCAAAATAATCCGAGACCCAACCAAGACCCCCAATCCCCAGCACCCGCCCTCGCAGACTTGCTGTCCAGGCTCCGGGCGACCAGCGTGCTTGTGGGGTGAAGACTCAGATTAGATCCTCTATAGACCATTCAATATAAAGTATGTTCACGAGAACGACGCGATCATCTGCTGGTCGCCCACCTCGAGCGCCACGCCCACGCTGTGCTGCTCGTTGACGATCATGTGCACCCAGCCGCTCGGCACGAACATGGCGGTGCCGCTGGGCTGCACGCACTCGAGCGGCTTCATCGGGTAGAGCGCGCGGTCCCGCGTCGCGTCGAGCCACGCGGCCGTGCCCGAGCGCGCCGCCGCGTCGCTCGCGTTGCGGTGGTGCGAGGCGGCGGGCGGTAGCAGCAGCCACCGCTTGCAGCCGTGGTGGAGCAGGAAGACGGCGTTGGTGTGCGCGTGGAAGAAGGTGCCCGAGCCGGCGGGGCCGAGCGCGAGCAGTTTGACGAAGTCGGCCGGCGCGAGGAACTCGGACGAGGCGCCGAGCGGGCCCGAGAGCGAGGCCGCCTCGGCGTCGAGCAGCTGCGGCAGCGCGTCGCCCGTGAACACGTACCTGCTGTCGAGGCCCGAGTCGGTGGCCGACGCCTTGCCCCCGGCCGCCGCACCTCCCGCCGCCGAGGCCTCGCCCGCCGCTGCCGCCGTCTCGGCCGCGTCCACGCCGCCGCCGCCATCGCCGCCGCCATCGCCGCCATCGCCGCCGCCGGGCGGTGGTGGCGGCGGCGGCGGCGGCGGCGGCGCGCGCATGTGCGCGTCGGCAAAGGCGCGCAGCGTGAGCTGCTCCTCGCGCTCGACTCGCGCGACGCCGCCGTTGGTCGCCTCGACGACCTGCCGCTCGGTCACCTCGCTCGTGCGCTGCACCGGCAGCTCCGACTCGCCGTAGCGCTCCAGCAGCGCGTCGCGTCGCCACGCGGCCGCCCTCGCCGCGGCGGCCTCGCCCACGAAGGCCGACAGCGGCACCAGCAGCGGCCGGCCGCCGCGCGCGTACCGCTCGTCAAACGTGGCCAGGTCGAGGTCGGCGCCGCGCGTGTCGATGTCGCACGTCGCGACGCAGCGCCCGACGCCCCAGCCGCCGCCGTCGGTGCCAACCACTTGCTCAGCAAAGTCGGCGAGGCCAGCCAACGCCGACGGCGACACCTTGGCGACGGCGGCGGCGGTGACGGCGGCGGCGGCGATGGAGGAGGCGGCAATGGAGGTGTCGGCGTTGGCAGGCCTCGCCGACACCTTGCTCTCCGAGAGCTTGCTGGCTGCCGCACCGAGCGTGCCAGCCAGTGCCTCCAGGCTGCCTGGTCGTGTGGCAGCGTAGCGCGTCAAGGAGGGCGGCGGCAGCTTGTTCGCGGCTTCAAAGTGCGCTCCTGCCTCCTCAACCAACTGGGCTCGACCACTGCGTGCGAGCCCGACCGCCAGCGCCCAGCGAGCATGCACCCAGACCGGCGAGTCGCGTGGCCACCGCGCGACAAGACTACGCGCTGCGTCCAGCGCCTTCTGTCGCGGTTCGAGCACTCCTAGCTGCACGATGCCCTTTCCCATGGCCAGCGCCTTCTGGAGGAGCGCAGCGTCTCCGTCGCCCGGCTGCGCAGCCTCGATCGCTGCGAGCTCGGCGTCGAGCTCAGCATCGAGCTCGGCGGCGCTTGGGTGCGATGACGCCGTGGAGGCATATCCTCCCAGCACAGCCAGAAGCACGCATAGCCAGATCTTGTCGTGCTTCTGGGCCGCGGTTGGCATCTAAACCAACAGCGGCTGCGGCTGTTTGTATTTTATGTGTCGGTCGTGCAGTTTAGCGCCGTGTTGGCGCTCGTCGCTAGCCGTGACTCGCGTGGTATTGAACCACTACGTTTCTGAGAGCAGACTCATAGCTTCGAAATGCACTCTTGTTTTCTTGCCGAAGCTTTGATCATGAACCTAAGATAGTCCGAACGTCCCGCATGTGTTCTTCTAACGACTCGGACCTCCCCATCACCCAAATCGAGACCCAACCAAGACCCCCAATCCCCCGCACCCGCCCTCCGCCCCTGTACCCGCAGCTGATTCCGATGCACAGCCGCGGCCCTCGTGGCGGCTCCACATCCACACTCGCGCAGACTTGCTGTGCGCCGCACGCCGCCGCGCACGGAGCACTTCACTTCCTATTCACTTCCTGCGGCGCGGCGAGGTGGCGCGGCGGGCGCCGTTGCCGCCGGCGGCCTTGGCCTCGGCGGCGAGCTCGTCGGTGAGGTCGGCGATTCCGGCCTCGGGCTTGACCTTGGCGTACGGCTCGGGGAAGGCGTCGGTGGAGCCGAGGCGCGCGCGCGCGGCGTCGATGAGCGAGTGGTCGAACATGTCGCGGAACTCCTTTTGGGTGCAGAAGAGGTCGCAGTACGTGGCGTTCCACCCGTTGTTGTCGCGCGTCCAGTGCTCCATGTCGCGGATGCTCTTCTTGCAGTCGTACGGCTCGCCGCGCTTGATCTTCTCGGGGACGCCGTACGCGCCGATGTCGACCCACATCCCCCACTTGTCGCCGCTGGCGTTCTTGCCGCCGGTGCAGTCCTTCGGGTCGGGGTGGATCATGCCCGAGACGGCGCCGCGGTCGACGACGCGCACCGGGAAGACGAGCAGGGGGTAGACGCCGTACCACTCGTCAAACTTGAGGACGCCCTCGGCCATCCGGTCGATCGGGATGATCGACTCCTGCACGACGTGCGCGTACGCGGCGGCCTTGCGGATGACGGGGCCCTGGAAGAGCTTGAGCAGCCCGACCTCGGGCGCGCCGAGCCACCCCCACAGGCAGCGGTAGAGCGGGTGGTTGGAGAAGGGGATCATGTCCTCAAGCTCCCAGAAGATCGAGCGCGAGAAGCGGTGGAGGAAGTGCTTGAGCGGCACCACCTCCTCGGCCGCGCCCTTGAGCAGGAAGGTCTCCACCCACCGGAAGTAGAACGGCTTCCAGAAATCGTTGATCCGGTTGACGGCGCGCTTGGCCTCGCGCGTCGTGGGCGCGTCCTCGTACCAGGCGCACTGGATGACGGCGTCGTCGACGGTGTAGAGGGTCGCCTCGACAAAGTCGGGCGCGGCGTCGCCCGTCATCATCGTGAGCTCGGTCATGCGCGCCGCCAGCTCCTCGCGCGAGTGCGTCGGCTCGTACCGGATGCGCATGTACGGCTTGGTGCGGACGAGCCGCACCTTGAGCGAGAGCAGGAAGCCCGTCGTGCCGCACGACCACGGCATCGCGTAGAAGAGCTCGGGGTCGGACTCCGCCGTGATGTTGTGCACCTCGCCCTTCGAGTCGACCAGCTCGTACGCCAGCGCGCTCTCCTGGAAGAAGCCGTACCGGTGCGAGTTGGTCTCGATGCCGAAGCCGCACGCGACGCCGCCGATCGTGATCGTCTCCATCTCGACGTGGGTCTGCAGCGAGAGGTTGCGCGGCACCAGCGCGTGCGCGAGCTCGCCCATCGTCACCGACGGCTCGCACGTCACGGTCAGGTTCTCCTCGTCGATATCGAGGATCCGGTTGAGGTGGCGCACCTCGATCTTGTGCGTGTCGGCGCCCTTGCTGCCGCCGATCTTGGTCGACATCGACGCCCACGTTGGCCGCGCCGTGCGGAGGCGGCCCGGCCGGCCGGCCTCGTTCCACCGTTTGATCTGCTCGACCACGATGGCGACGCTCTTCTCGTGCGCCGCGAGCGCCGCCTCCTCGCCCTCGCCGCCCGTGACCCACTTTGCCCACAGCTCGCGGCTGTGCAGCCGGAAGACGCGCTTCTGCTCGTTGAGGAAGGAGAGCGGGATGACGATGAACATGAGCACGGGCGTGCGCAGCGCCGCGGCGAGGCGGAACTGCCACGGGAACTCGGCGCCCGGCAGCTTGGCCGCACGCGCGCCGCCCACGGTAGTGCCGACCAGCACGGCCGCAAAGGTGCACAGGATGATGGTGCCCGGCGACGGGAACCACATCACCTCGGGCGGAGGCTCCGGGGGCGGCGACGAGTCGTACGTAGGGTACACGTACTGGAGTACCTGGTCGAGATACTCCATGTTAGCCGGTGGTGCCGCGTGAATCACGGCGGTCGCCGACCGATCACCAAACATGATGTACGAGGGGTTATTATGCAACACGGGACCGCATCGAAACACAGGCGAATCATTGTGCGAGTGAGGCTAGGGAGAGAGGGGTGTGGTGAGGGGTGGGTGGGGGGTGGGGGGGGGCACATCACCAACTGTGTAACAGACTGGTAAACTCAAAACTGCCATAGATAAAGGGCCATAACCGCCCGGCAGCTGCCCAACAACTTGCCAAGACGTGGGCCGCCGCCCCCCCCGCGGCGCGCGCGACTCCAGGCTAATCCGACGGCAAGCCGCACTCGTCGTCCTCGCACACGATGCCGGGTGGCATGGGGTCGCCGAGCTCCTCCTCGTCGTCGACCGCCGCCCCGAGTGCGGTGCTCTCCTCCTCCTCGTCGGGCACCGCGTCGATCCACGCCTTGAGCCGCGCCGGGTCGATCTCGGCCAGGAAGCGGTGGATCGGGAAGCCGTGCTCCGCGTTCAGCGGCTCGCCGACGACGCTGCGCACGAAGGCGGCGCCGAGGCCACGGACGCGGTACGCGCCCGGGCTGTCCATTGGCTCGCCAGAAGTGAGGTACGACTCGATCTCCGCCGCGCCCATCGCATGCGCATCCAGCTCGACCGTCGTCTCCTCGACAAAGGTCTGCACGTGCGCAGGCGCTAGCCCGGCGCCCGCAGGGTCGCCGTACACGAGCGCCACGCCTGTGGTGACCTTGTGCGTGCCGGCGGCGGCCAGCTCATTCAGCATCTCGCGCGCCTGCCCCATGGACGTCGGCTTGCCAAACGTTTTGTCGCCCACCGAGACGACGGTGTCGACGCCCACGACGAGGCTGGGCTGGCGGCCGTGACGCGCCTGGAAGGGCGCAACGGCTCGCTCGAAGACCTCCAGCGCGTTCTGCTTCGCGACCTCGACCACGTGGGCATGCCCGCTCAAGCTTGCGACGGGGCTGGGAGCCACACAGCGCACGCGTGTCGATAATTGCTCGTTGAGCACGCCAGCCCGCTGTGTCGAGCTACACGCGAGGACGATGTGGGCTGCACGCACGAGCGAGAGCTCCGTAAGCAACATAGCTCAAGCTGTTAGCCTCCTTGTTCTTGACGATGTGCTGATCGGCCGCCAATCGTCGCACCGAGATAGCGCGCGCGGGAGGAGATAGTTGTGGGCCACAGTACCCAAAGTGGTCAGAAATCAAAGAAACGCTTATCTCCTACGGACCCCTACATACACCCCCACCTACTCAGGCGGCGTACGG
>Ga0209713_10001725_pt1 | contig 13269 bp, 2 predicted proteins | sample ArcOceMetagenome_3_FD_187444 | JGI IMG/M metagenome (GOLD analysis project Ga0209713, IMG submission 187444) | Marine eukaryotic phytoplankton communities from Arctic Ocean - Arctic Ocean- Svalbard ARC20M Metagenome (SPAdes) (version 2) | ecosystem: Environmental > Aquatic > Marine > Oceanic...
CTGGGCGGTCTGTAGGGCCACGTATATCCCCATGAGCTCCCCGGTGTTATTCGTGGCGACCGTCGCGCCGATCCACATGTGCGAGGCGGGGTCGGTGTCGACTGGTCCGTAGTGCTCAAACTTCTGTTTAGAAAATGGTGCTGCAACGCATGCAACCCTTTTTAGGCCCAGCTAGACTCTCAAGTCACTAACTTTGTACACTTTACGACGACTGTAGGACAGGCTAAAGCTGTAGTTGCGTGCGATGCGGAACTCACGCGACCAACGGGCATCCGCGCTCATAGCAGGCGCGGCACGTGTTGCACACGCGTGATGCCTGCAACTGACAGGGCCCGCCACCCCCAGTGCCTTCAAAGGAGCCACAGAAGACCCCGGAGCACGTCTCGTCCCAGAGGCTGCTGCCACACGCCATTGGCGCAGTCACGCAGTGCTTCGTAAACCATGCGTGCGAGCAAAAGTTCTTGCGATCCCTCGCTGCCCAATCGCGCCAGTTCTTTGCTGGGTGGCTCCGCGCGTTGCGTCCGTCACAACATGACATGACGGACGACGCGATCAGGAGGTCAGGCGTCGGCTTTGGGAGGCCACGCCCACGTCCAGCGCCAAACATGCCTCTGCCACCCCGTCTTGCCACGCCGCGGCCGCCTGCCTTGGCACGGTTCATCCGCTTGCCAATCATCTTGGCGTTCGCCGAGGGCGAGGGCGACCGGCCGCCGCCTGCCTTGCCGATGCCTCGGCCTTGCGACTTGCCCATCCCACCTCGGCCAGCCCGACCTCCCTTGGAAATCTCACCGCCACGCCGCTTTCCCTTGAGGGGGGATGTGACGTTGCGCTTCGCAAGCGGAACGCTGGCACCGAGCGATGCGTACGTGACCAAAGGCCGTGACACGGTGGACGCTCGCACAACGGCCCACGCTCCGCCGTCCTTGCGAACAAACTCGCACGTCGGAAGCTGTGGTCGATCGATATACTGCTTGTACTTGGACGACTCGCATGCGGCTGGGGAGCCGTCGTAAGCCGCCGCCAGCAGGACGATCACCAACGCGTACGCAATCCTTCGCTGCAGTGGCGTCTTCGGCGGCCACAGGCCACGTGCCTCCGCAAGGAAAGCGGTGTGCAAGTGTCCCAGGAGCCGTGTTCCGTGCCTCGTAAACGCAGAGGTGACTGGACCAATCGAGGAAGCAAACGACCAGAACGCAAGCGTCATGAGCGACAAGAGCACAAGCGAGAACCGACACATCTGGACGACAGGCTCCATCGGAATGAGACCGAGGCGCAGCAGAATGGTGACGACTCCTTCAAAGATGGGCGCAAAGAAGAGCACTAGAGTGTGCGAAGCCACATAGCATGCAAAGCTGTGCTCACCTACCGTGGTGACGAATGGGATGCGCCAACGCGGTGTAATCGCCGCCCAGGCGCACATCGTGCACAGGAGAATCGCGAGTCCAAAGATGTCCTGCGCCATGGCCAGCGTACTCCACTGATTCCACATGCACACATTCGCATTGAACAGGAGTTTGCGACCGCACTCCGTGAGCGATCGTGTCCCCTGTAAAGGGCAATGCAGCAGAATGTACGGCAAGGAGACCGCGCGATGGTCGGGCTTCCACGCAGGCATGAATAGCCGCAGGATCGGAGAAGCCACCAACGCCAGCAGCCTCGGTGAGAACAGCCACAGCAGCCTCGTGCAGGCCTGACTTGCCGTCGTTATCGAGGGTGTGAGGTGAAGCACGCGGGTGCCGCCATGCCGCAGAATAGTGCGCATCGGTCGAGTTGAGAACAGCCAAGCTTGTGTCACCCGCAGTAAGCGCGGCATGAGCCGCTCAACAGGCAGTGCTGCAGGAAAGGCCAGTGGGAAAGAGACGGCGCACAAGAAGTACATTGGAAGGTCACTCATGACATGATGGAGGGTCGATGGAAGCCACAGCGACGCAACCATCCCCTTCTGCAGGGGGTGACGCACCAAGGGCCACGGCAGAGTTTCGGCGAAGCTGCTGAAGTGAAGGGCCAGAGCAATCATGGTCGGTACCAAGCTGCGCGGCCCAAACAGCGCTGTCATGGAGAAGGCAAGGATCTTGATGATTGCAAGATCGACAAGAAACCACATGTTCCCGTGCCTGATGAGCCCGCATGGTTGGGGTCCACGGCAGGCATCACCCTTGCATCCGGGGGAACGCGGCCATAGTAGGACGTAGACCCGCGCCAGCCACGTGGGTAGACTCGTGCAGAACAAAAGGTACACCGTTAATAGGCATGCCAGAACGCCGCGCCTGCCGATTCGCCAGCTGAACCGATGACGGCGGTCCTGGACGGCGGAGAGCACAACAAAGAGCGTCATGACCCCCTGAAGCCCGGACTCTGAGCCAATGAACATCACAATGTCGTCGAGAGGAAGATACATATACTTGTTGCTATAGCCAAGTGTATCGCTTTTGTCGACTATGGCCCACTTCAGGGCGCCCGAGGGCGATGGCGAAGCCAGCTTCCAATGTGTCAATCCAATGAGAATCGTCAGAAAGCCAAGGAGATTGGCGATTGCCAGGTCTTGAGGCGAGGCATGCTGATTCCCAAGCCGTTGCAGCGTACTGAATGAATCCCTCCAAACTTCGTCTCCATCTGCAGCGCGCCCATCAGCTTCTCGTTGGCAATTTATTTCGTCTGGTGTGCCCTTCTGAACAACGATGGCGAGCCTGGCTGGGCCCCCTTTCCGCCCTGCACCTTGTGTCGCCAGGCTATCTGTATTGGACTGCATCCTAGCTGCATCAGACAAGGTCTCCAGAAATGTAGACACAAGGCGCTCGAGCTCAGAGCCGAGCGGAGGGACGACATGCCCGTGAGAATGAGTGTGCACGATTGCTGTGCTGCTGGCTTCTGGGATCTGTCGCAGCTGGTCTGGGGAGAACAACTCATCTTCAGACCCAAGTAAATGGAGTGACGGCGCCTCCACAGCGACGCGTCCCCCGCCGCGGCAAAGAAAGAGCCCAGGAGGCCCGCCACAGAAGTTTAGGTAGAAGAGACCTGGATTAGAAGATGCTACCAATGCCGCGATAATTGAGCCGTCGCAGATGCCAGCAATGCCATGAATAGGCGCATGCAGCTCAAGAATACCCTGAACGTGCCCAAGACTCGTTGATACGTCGGATGGATCAGTTCCACCTGGGTCAAGAAGCCAACCGAAATACTCACGCTCGGTGTAAAGCCCAGCAGCGTACATCGACTCAAACAGCTCTGGCTGTGCCGGCATGCGCTCTGGGCCATTGACGAAGATGAATTCCAAATCGACACCGTTAAGCCAGCCCGTTGCCTCAAAGATGGTCCGTTGGAGGTCGCTGCTTGACGCCCGGCCGTGCAGCATCAGGCAGCGGCGCCGGGGCGAAGTGAGAGGCTGGTCGCCTTGGCCCTTGCGCGAAGCTGCCTCCCGCTTCGAGTGCGCTTCCTTGAGCATCTCGACCAAATGCAGCGAGATTGCTCGTGCAGTTGGATGGTCCGTGAGGAGTGCGGGCGAAACGCTGGTGCCTGTAGAGCTGCTTAGCTTACTGGCCAGCTCTGTTGCTGAAAGGGAGTCGATGCCTGCATCCGAAAGGACCGTGCTGCCCTCAATCGTCCCGCCGCCTGTCAAGTCACGTGCCACGGATAGCACGAGGATCTCCAGGCTTGAGGCGCTCATGGCCGTCAGCGTCACCGTGCCGGGCCGAGCGGGCGAGGGCGAGGTCTCAGTGGACCACGTAAAGCGGTGTCGTCTGAACTTCACCAGTGGCCCTGTTGGCCTCGAGATTCTACCGATGTCGCTGTCTTTGAGCACCATGTGCACAATGGTGCCACTGAAGCCAAAAGACGACACTCCGCCAGACCCTGCCCCCGTCTCAGCCACCCCCGTTGGGAGTGCACACACCACGCCGCGCAGGGAGGCGCCCACGTGAGGATTGATCACATGCAGCTGCGCGTTCGGCGGTACTGCTGACCGCGACAAGCCCACCGCCAACAGCGTCAGCCCTGCCATTCCAGCTGCTGGCTCAGCATGTCCACTATTCGCCTTGACACTGCCCAACGCAATTGCTGCACGCCCAATGGGGGCAACTTCGGGCAGTAGCGTTCCCGCAAGCGAGCCAACTTCGATCGGATCACCCAGTGCGGTGCCCGTGCCGTGCGCCTCCATTCGCACAAGAGCTGCAGCCTCCACGCCCGCATCAGCAAGCGCTGCAAGAAGAAGCGCCTGCTGCGCTTGCCCGTTGGGCGCTGTCAAACTGGCACTGCGTCCGTCCTGACGCACCGCCGCTCCTTCGACCGTTTGTACACCAGCCCCATCGGCAGCTGGCTGGAGCACTACGCCCCCGCACGCCTCTCCACGCGCATAGCCGTCAGCGCGCCGGTCAAACGTGTGGCTTCGCCCGCGCACAGATGTCATCCCAGCGAGTGCAAAGTCAAAGCTTACCTTGGGCAGCAGCATTAGGTTGACGCCTTCAAGCAGCCCCACCTCGCACTCGCGCAACTGAACGGCCCGCAACGCTGCATGTCCAGCTGCAAGTGCAGCCGAACAAGCAGTGTCGTAGGAGACACACGGCCCTTGCAAGCCAAGCACAAAAGAGAGCCGACCCGCAGCAACCGAGTGCCTTGAGCTGGTGGCAGCGAAAACAGTGCGGCCAGCCATCGACAACGCTTGCACCGTAGGCCAATCATCGGCCGCAATGCCAAGAAAAACACCTGTGAGGCTTCCTTCAAGCCTGTCACGGCGCATTCCGGCTCCATGTAGCGCTAAGTAGCCTTGCTCGAGCAGCAGTCGCTGCTGTGGGTCCATAGAGCTCGCCTCAGCGACCGATATTGCAAAGAAGCCGTGGTCAAAGCGATCTGCTCCCAGCAGAAAGCCGCCGTGACGTACACGTAGTTCGGTCGAGTCGCCAGTCGGATGGTCCTCGTTTATCTGCCAACGTCTCACAGGCACCTCGCTAACCGTGTCACTGCCAGTCGCTGCCATTTGCCACGCCTTGCCGTCGTAGTCGACGCCGCCAGGCAGCAGCACGCTCATGCTGCGGAGCTCGACCGCCCTCCGATCAGCAGATTGAACCGGTGCGGCTGCTGAGGGTCTACGCAAGGGCTCGGGTTTGTGTGCTGCCGCAAGGAACGTCGCAAGTTGTCGCGCAGTGGGATGATCAAAGACCAGGGTGGAGGGCAGCGTCACACCCTCTCCTACGGCCATCTGCAGCCCGTTGCGCAGCTCCACTGCGCCCAGGGAGTCCAGGCCTGCCGACATCAATGGAGCATCTGCGTCCACGGAGCCCCCAGCTGTGCGCTGCACCAGTGTCATCACCGCGTCCAACCCAACTGAGGCAGCCATTACCGTTAGAGTCGATGCTGCCGCAGGCGCCGCAGAGCGCTGGAGCAACGCGAACGATGAGAGGAAAGCAGGAATTGCGCTACCACCACCCAGCATGCGGCCCCACGAAACAGGCATCATTGCAACAACGGAAGGCCCACCGGCTCCCACTGCTGCCTCCAGCGCCGCCAGGCCCTGCGCCAGTTCGATCAGTCCCAGCCCTTGCGCTTTCAACCTAGCATTCACGCCTCCCCCGGAAGCCATCCCCAGCTGTGCCCATGGCCCCCACTGCACGCTCACGCCCGTCACGCCCGCACCGCGGCGCAATCTTGCCAACGCGTCCAGGCAGCTATTTGCCGCACCGTAGTTGGCCTGCCCGCCATTGCCCATCAGAGCAGTCACCGAGGAGAAGAGCGTGCAGACGCGCAATGGCAGCTCGGCGGAGCCGCGCTGCATGCTCCAAGCTGCGTGAGCTTTTGGGCCATACACATGCCTCAGCATTGCCGCCGTCAATCGAGAAAACAGCCCATCCGCCAGCACGCCTGCTGCGTGCCATATGCCCTGCAGTCTCTGATGCACTCGCACGGCACCCATCAGCCAGCTCACATCGGTAGGCTCCGAGACGTCGCAACGTGCGATAAAGACTGCAGCTGTGCTTGCTGCTAGCTGAGCCCATTCGGTGGTCGTGCCGTGGGCAAGCATACCGCTGCGTGAGGCAAGGGTAAGGGTCGTCGCGCCGTGCCCAGACAGCCAGCGTGCCGTCAAAAGCCCTAGCCCACCTGTGCCTCCGCTCAGCATATGGCCGAAGGCACCGCTCACTGGACGCTCTTGCGGAGTTTGCACCCGAACGACAACCTTGCCGACGTTCCTTCCACTTTGCAGTAGCCGAAACGCCGCCTCCAGCTGCCGGCGGAGCTCAAACGTGTGCATAGGCAGCCCATGCAGCACGCCGCATGCAGCACGGCTCGCTAGTCTACGAAGCACAGTCTGCATCCACGCCGGATCTTGCTTCGTGGCAGAATCAATCGCAATTATGTCGTACGTGACTGTGCCGCCAACGGATGCATGCATCCGATGCTTCGCCCACACGTTGCGCTTGCCGATTTCCTCAAATCGACCAGCTTCACCGAGCAGTGCCACCGAAGCGGACGGAAAGTCGGATGACAGGCTATTCAGTACCAGATGAATCCGAGCCCCGCCAAGCAAGCAAGCGGCCGCGCGCGCAAACGCTGACCCATCACGCGAGCTGCACAAGGGACCGATCCCAAGAGTGCGCAGCAGTCGATGTTTTTCTGGTCGACCTGCCGTGGCAAGCACATCACCTCCCAGCCAGTGCACATACTCGATAGCAGCAAGCCCAACGCCGCCGGTGGCGGCATGCAGGACGCTTCTCTGTCTCCGGCAATGCAAGGACTGACCCAATACGACGTGAACCGTGCTCCAGGTGACGGGAAGCGTGCAAGCCCCCTCAAATGTGAGCGCAGCCGGCTTCGGCACGAACAACAGTGCGGGGGCCCTCGTGGTTGAGGCAAGGCTCCCATGTCCAATGCCAAGGACTGGATCGCTTGGCGAGACGTGAGTAACCGACGATCCCGTTGACGCAATCTTGCCGGAGCAGTCATCACCAGGTGGGCCTGGATCGCCTGGGTACTCTCCCAGTACGTTCAGCACGTCACGGAAATTAAGGCCGACAGCGAATACACTCACCTCCGCCTCGTGGCGCTGCGGGGGGTGCCCAGAAGGAAGCTGTGCTTGCAGAGAAAGATTTGATATGGCGCCGCGTGACCGCAAGTGCAGCTCCACGGCACCATGAGCCGCAAGCGAGGCTGTCGATAAGCGCGGCACCTTCAGCCGGCCTTGCCGTATTGCCAACTCTGGCTCCGGAGCAGTGACAGCACCGACGACCTCCCAAAGCTTCCTCGACCACTGGCCTTCAACGAAGGATATCGGCAGGGTGGGAGCTTCCAGCCTCGTTGTTCGAGCGAGACCATCGATGCCACCGCCTGCTGCGCTAAGCAGCGAGATGCGACAGGAAGTGGTGCGTCCACGGAGGAGTGTGAGCGCCGCATGAAGTGATGGGAGTGGATGCAGCGAATCAGCAGCAAACACCAGATTCGTTTGCAGCACCGCGTCGTGCTGTCTGCGTTGCGCGGCATGACTGGGCATCTCCATGCCTCCAAGCAGTGCCACCGTCGTGCATGGCGATTGCGTTGAGTCTGCGCGCTCCCATCGTACCTCGTACATGTGTCGCTGGGCCCGCCGGCGTTCAAGCCACCCTGATTCAAAAAGACCCGGTCGAAAGCCATCAATGCGCACGAGCGCTGAGCCTGACGAGTCGCAGTATCCAAGGTCGTATTCGTGCGCCTCGATGTTGCGCGTCAGGTGGCCCCAAGCCTGCTGATTGCCTACCGAGTCCATCTTAAGCACACGGTAGTCGCGCACAGACGACGCGTAATAGGGCCGGCCCTGATGGTCTGACCACCACACGCTCGCATGCGAGCACGCGTCGAGCCACGCACACGAGCGCAGATGCACATGCTTCCTTTCGGCATGAGCGTATTCCACACGCCCAAGTGCCTCGCCAGTAGCACCGCCACCCCACAATTCCGCAAGGGCGCGAAACTCTCCCTGGTAGTCGTTGCCAGTGTTGGCGTAGAATGTCTCTCCACCAACGCGCTCTGGTAAGCGAGACCTGATCGCACTAAGGTCGAGGTACGATTCGTCAGTGGCGCGGCGTAGCTCTATGTTCATCGTCGCGTTGGTGTCCCACGTGCCGTCCTGCAGCCGGGAAGTAATCGCCAGCTGCGAGCAGGCGCGCTGCAATCGTAGACGCACCGTTGGTGCCCCACGCAGTTCCAATTCATCCAGGAACATGATCGTTTGGAAGTCGACATTGAGCAGGGCGAAGCCGGTGCGACCGTGCTGCTCACGCACCACGGCCCGTGCCATCTCAATGTAGCACGTTCCAGGAATCAGCTTCACCTTACCAACTCGATGGCCCTGCAAAAAGGCGATCTCAAACTCTGAGAAGTGTTGCTCCCACACGAGCTCGGCCTCGGAGCTCTGGGAAATCGTGCCTAGGAAGGGGGTCATCGACGAGATGAACGGATGCTGCTTCAGTCTGTCGCCACGTCGTGGCCCTTTGACGACGTTCCTCTTCAGCCGCAGCTTGCTCTGCCGAAGCGGCTGCGTGGCAGCGACACCAGTCTGCTCGGCAATGACAGCATGAGCGATTGTACCGCTGTAGCCAAACGACGAAATGCCCACGCCCGTGTGGCTTGTCTGCGAAGGCTGCGATGGGAGCATCAGCGACCCTTCAGCGCGGTCACGAATGAGCGGATTTAGAACCCTCAGTTGCGCATTGCCCGGTGAGCACCGCTGACGCATGCCCTCGACAGCTCTCAACAGGCCCACCTGGCCAGACGGTCCCTCACTGTGGCCCATGCTCGCTTTGGACGCACTGACGACTGTGCGCGTGTTGCTGCCCGCCGTGGCTGCACAGAGCGAGCCTGACTCGGTTGGGTCACCCAGAGCAGTGCCCGTTCCGTGGGCCTCCACCACTCCAGTGCCGGAATCCGCAAGACCTGCCACTGCCACTGTAGCTCGAAGCAAGCTGCACTGCGCTGAGCCGTTCGGAGCGGTCAGGCTTGCACTTCGACCGTCCTGCCGTACGGCCACGCCACCAATCGGGAGGCCTTCGCCACTGGCTGACAGAGCTGCACAGCCAATGCCCTCGCTTCGCACATAACCATTGGCTGTGGCGTCAAAGGTCTTGCAGCGGCCATCTCGAGAAAGCATCCCCGCAGCGGCCATAACCAGTGTCGGCCTGGGTGAGAGCTTCAGGCTCACTGCTGATGATGTGCCGCTTCTGCACTCACCGGCGCGTATCGAAGCCCAAGCGCCATGCAGCGCCACGAGCGCCGAAGAGCAGGCCGTGTCGATGCTGATGCATGGACCCTGCAGCCCAAGCACGAATGAGAGCCGGCCTCCTGCCACAGATATTGTGTCGCCCGTGGCTGCGTACACCGACTGACGTGTTTGAAATGGTGCCATTGCCTGCAGCAACGCCCAATCGGGCCTCTCGATGCCAAGCCACACTCCACAATCGCAATTCAGCAAGGATGCCCGACGTGCTCCGCTGCCGTGCAGAGCCTCGTACGACAGCTCGAGCAGTAACCTCTGCTGCGGGTCTGTCTCGATCGCCTCCGCCTCTGAGACCCCAAAGAAGCGTACATCAAAGCCCTCTGCACCTCGGAGAAAGCCACCATGCTCCGCACACTCCTGCTGCGCCTCAGTCAGGGTGCTAGCGTCGACCCCGTGCTCTGACGCAGCAGACAGCACCCAGCGGGATGCTGGCACCTCGCGCACAGCATTGCCGCTCGCCTGAAGCACGAGAAGCAAGTCGCCAGCAAGACTGCAGTCACCTGGCCATCTCGATGCCAAGCTCACAACGCCCACCGAAAGCTTTGACTGCAGGGTGGCAATCGAAGCTACCGTCGGCATCTGGATCTCCTGCTGTCCAGCCAGTTTCCGGTGGATATTGACAGCTGCTGCCTCGCTGTTGCCCGTCTCGAAGACAAAGGTGGAGGCCACCTTTACGCCTGTTGCTGCTTGCAGCTCCGAAGCCAGATAACTGGCGCTGAGCGAGTCAATTCCAGCGTCGAAGAACGGGGTGCTGGGCCCGATGCTCTCATTGCCCGCCAGCCGACGCACAATCCCGAGCACCGTCTTGAGCAGCTGGGCCTTTGATGGTGCAGACATTGGTGCTGATTGCAGCGACGCTGCTGACTCTGCGCCTGGTATGCTTTTGCCTCCGGCCGTTATCGCAGCCCGAAGGGGTGGCACGCACTCTGGATTGCGCAGAGCTGCTATGTCGCCGAGCTCCGCACCGTGCAGCATCGCTCGGAGAAGGCGGCGCATGTACTTGCCGCTGTACGTCTCGGGTAGCGAGGACGCAACGACAAACCGCGCTGGCACAGCTGCTGAACTGTGACGCGTCTGCACAAGCTGTCGCAGACGCCCCTCGTCTTCGGCCCGAAGCGAGCCCATGCCCGACTGCAGCACGACGAATGCGCACGGCACAGTGCCAAGCACCGGGTCGTCCATGCCGACCACCACGCAGTTGCGCAACGGCGAGCCGGGCAATTCTCGGTCAAGCAGCAGACAATTCTCGATCTCCTCTGTGCCGATGCGATTCCCACCCACGTTGATGACTTCATCTGAACGGCCATGGAAGGTGTACGCACCGCCAGAGTGCCGCACTGCCGCATCACCCTGCACGTAGCCCACTCCAGCCTCGAAGTACGCACCCCACCGCGCCACATCGCCTCGCCATGCGGCGCCGCCAAAGCTCTCTTCGCGCCACACCGTCAAGGCCATGTATGGATACTGCCGTCGAATGACCACCTCGCCCTGCTCACCGTCTGCTGTCCTCCGCCACGAACTGCCTTCATGCTCTGCAATCATCACGTCAGCGTCGACCCATGGCAGAGGCCAACTTCGCGCATCTGGGCGGAGCGGCTGGCTGCCGTCTGCGTCGTGACAGCGTCCCCACACGATGCCCCCGTGCTCTGTGGCCCAATAGCAGTTGATGTAGTTTCGAGTGAGGTTGGCAGCAGCGAATCGGTGCACAGTCTCATTCACCGGCTCGGCGCAGAAGACACCGAGACGTAGCCTCGTCAGATCGTGCCGTGCCAACGACGTCTCTGCATCTGGAGACGCCATCAGCATGCGCAAGAACGTCGAGCCCGCCTTGAGGACGGTGCCACCGTGCCGCACGAGTACTGCCGCAACTCGGTCTGGAGGTGACGAGGGCGAGCCATCGAGCAGGACTGACACTGCCCGGCAAAGAAGCGCTGCTGAGATCATGTACGACTGCCCGGTGATCCATCCAGGGGTTGCCACGACGCACCAAGTGTCTGAACCGGGCCGAACATCAAGAACCCGCCGCGACGTTGCGCAGAGACCCACCTGGTAGCCACCGTGCGTGTGCACAATGCCCTTGGGCTTGCCTGTTGAGCCGGACGTGTACAGTACGAACAGGGGCCAGCTGCTCTCGACTGGTTTTGGCGTCACCAGCTGCCACAGAGCACGAGTCAGCTGTTCGTCCGAGAGCGCATCGGGCTCAGCCACGCTCCAGCTCAGCGTTTGACGTGCCGCCTGCAGCAGAGACGAGCCGTCATGGTATCCCGCTACAGGCTCAACGAGTCCGTCAAGCACGACGAGGGAAGGCGGTGAAGCCAGCGTCGCCACCGCGTCCTTCGCCGTCTTCAGAAGCCCGCCGCTCACGACTAGCACTGCGGCCCTCGTATCGGAAAGCCGTGACGACAGTGCTGCGCTGGAGGTACCAGCCGCTACTGCAACGTACGGTGCGCCCACCCGCTTGGCCGCCTCGATCCAGATCACTGCGTCAAATCCATTTGGCAGGTGGAACAAGACAAGCCGTCCAGACGGCAAGCCAAGCCCCTCACGAAGCGCGTGAGCTGCCAATGTCGAGTCGAGGAGCAGCTGCCTTCGTGATAGGGAGCGCGGCTCGCCGATGTCGGGCTCGGCGATGAATGCAGTTTCCGATCCATGACCGGCCAGAACGTGTCGGTCGACCTCGTTGAATGCGGCATTCGTCTCGCCTCCGCAGAACCATCGCACGTACGGTGCTTCAGTGGCATCGACAGCCGCAGACCATGGACACCAATCGGATTTCGGTGGCCACTCCATCTCGATTGAGGAAGCATTTGCTGCATACCAGCCGGTCCAGCGGCCGGGAACCACCTGTCGTAGCCACGCCTGCAGCTCCGGATGAAACCAGTGCAGTTCTCGCTTGGCGGTCGCTTCCCATTCGGCCGTTGATGAGGCTGCAGGACCAATGTCAGCACTGAGCTGCGATGAGTCTACTCCTGTCCGCCGAATAATGGCCTGTGAGATGGCCTCGTGGTCGTCGGCGCTCATCAGCGGACTCGCGCTTCTAGCACGGCCAGGCGGGCTTTCGCTCGGCGCCGGTAACAACTGCAAAAAGCCTCTCGGTTCACACCTCGCTAGTTCTGCATACATATGCGCGGGCAAGATGTAGCATTTTTTGAACGCTACTTGTCTATATACGAAGGCGTGGTCGAACCACCAAATCATGTACAAAACACAGTCACAACACGTGAGAATAGGCAGCCCCGGATTGGCGAGAGCATCACAAGCTAACGCACAACCGAGCTGCCGCGTAGTGTGCATGAGCGCAAGCGCCCTTCAATCACAGCGGTCGCTCGAAGATGAGCACGACCTCGTCCGTCCGCTGGTCCGTGTTGGAGGTGAGCGCCTCGACCACCGAATCCCACGTTCTGCGGGACAGAGAGGGCAGCGCGCGCGTGAGAGGGCAGGCCTCGGTGTGCGTGCGGCGTGCGGCTTGCACTTACGTGGCTTTGGCGACGTCAAAGAGGCCGAGCTTCCAGCTGAGCGCGCCGGCCAGGGTCCCGAGCGTCTCCGCCACGCCTGCGTTGTTGCCGGAGCCCGGGGCCCCGAGCTTCCACTCCGTGCAGTACCGCAGGACATCGCCGACCTTCTCGCCACCCGCGCCGTCCTTGGTGCAGACCGCCAGGCCACCCTCCGGGCCTTTCTCTGGTGCCACGTCAAGCCCGAACGGAATCGCGTAGCGCACGACGACCGCCTCGCTCTCGGGAAGCCGCGCCTTGAATCTGAGGTTGGCGGTGCCCTTGTTGCTCGGCATGGGGATCTTCAGCTCGAAGAGGCGCTGCTCGGCCGTCTGCATGCGCACGGAGCTCGAGCGGCCGCTGCGCGCCACGAGCGGCGAGCTCGTGGAGAAGGCCGACGCCGCGGCGAGCGAGATGGTCAGCAAGGAGCTGCGCATGGAGGATGTAGTTTCCGAGATTCTGCGTCCCTGCGCCGCGTGAGAGTATAAGCACCCAGAAGAACATAGAGTAATACAGACACCGCGCACATCGGCATGCAAATCTCAG